>Ga0307378_10000963_pt1 | contig 47690 bp, 35 predicted proteins | sample UN1MG_FD_202238 | JGI IMG/M metagenome (GOLD analysis project Ga0307378, IMG submission 202238) | Soil microbial communities from Risofladan, Vaasa, Finland - UN-1 | ecosystem: Environmental > Terrestrial > Soil > Coastal area > Acid sulfate soil | place: Finland: Risofladan, Vaasa | collected... | reverse complement strand
ACAATTTTCTTTGCATGGCTACTCCTTTCAAAAAATATAATTGTTAAACTGGCCTGATCTTATACGAAATCAGGCCGGAGTAGCCATCGCTTTTTTCAACCTCCAACTATGGATGGGACATCGTCCTCAAAGTATTCAAAAATGATTTTTTTCCCCTCTCGTTTATTCTTATTATTCATACTATAACTGTATGCTTCTTGTAGGTCAAAGTTCTTGGTATCAAGCCAATATTTACATTCTTTTTCCGCTTTTCGACAATGAATATGAACAGGTTCGTTTTTTTAATTTGAGTAAAAGAAAAATCTCCAGCCCATTACCAATAAAATAGTCGGCATGAAACTTTTCTCCCTAACTATACTTACAGTATCCCTGGATATCCTTAATCAACTTACTACATTATACATATTTCGAGCCTGAGTTTCAATTAATTTTACCCTCAACGTTAGAAAAAAGGAAAAGGCCGGGGGGCGTTACCTACTCGGGCTGTATTAATTTCATTCCGAGCAAAGCCTGCCCTGCTTGTCTGTCGTCTTTTCCTTCGCGGCTTTGGCGAAGAAGGATAGTGAAGGCGGAAGAATCGGCAAATTGCTCTTGCAAATTTGGACCTTGGTCAATATAGTGTTCAGGATTCCGTTATGCACCATGTCGCTAAATGGGGAATCAGTGCAGGCAATCAGGAAAACGTAATGCCCAAAGATAAATCGATAAAAAAGATATTGCTCATCGGTTCCGGCCCGATTGTCATAGGCCAGGCCTGTGAATTTGATTATTCCGGCGCCCAGGCCTGCAAGGCTCTAAGAACGGCCGGCTATAAAGTAGTCCTTATCAACAGCAACCCCGCCACGATAATGACCGACCCGGAAATGGCCGACAGGACATACATCGAACCGATAACGCCTGAGATTGTCGCCAAAATAATCGCCAAAGAAAAGCCGGACAGTCTCCTGCCCACATTGGGCGGGCAGACCGGCCTGAACACCGCCGTGGCGCTGGCCGAGAGCGGCGTATTAAAAAAGTATAACGTCCGGATGTTAGGCGCGAATCTAAAGACCATCAAAAAGGCCGAGGAGAGAGACCGCTTCAAGAAGGTAATGGCCGAGTGCGGCCTTGAAGTGCCGAAGAGCGGCTACGCCCATACCTGGGAGGAAGCAGAAAAGATTATCGAATACGTCGGCTACCCCGCCATTATCCGTCCTTCATACACCCTGGGCGGCACCGGCGGAAACGTTGCATACAACGCCGAGGAATATACCGAATATATACACTGGGGTCTGAACCTGAGCCCGAAAAGCCAGGTCCTTATCGAGGAGTCCGTTGTCGGGTGGAAGGAATATGAGCTCGAGGTGATGAGGGACAAAAAGGACAACGTCGTTATCGTCTGCTCCATCGAGAACCTCGACCCTATGGGTATTCATACCGGTGACAGCATCACGGTCGCCCCGGCCCAGACGCTCACCGATAAGGAATATCAGATAATGCGGGACGCCTCGCTTAAAATCATAAGGGCCATCGGCGTCGAAACCGGCGGCTCCAACATACAGTTTGCAGTCAATCCCGAAAACGGCAGGCTTTATGTGATTGAGATGAACCCGCGGGTCTCGCGAAGCTCGGCTCTTGCCTCCAAGGCGACGGGCTTTCCCATCGCCAAGATTGCTTCACTGCTGGCCGTCGGATACACCCTCGATGAGATTCCGAACGACATTACCAAAAAGACCCCGGCCTGTTTTGAGCCGACCATAGATTATTGCGTTGTGAAGTGGCCGCGTTTTACGTTTGAAAAATTCCCGAAGACCAATCCAGAGCTGACCGTGCAGATGAAGTCGGTCGGCGAGGCGATGGCCATCGGCAGGACGTTCAAGGAGTCGTTCCAGAAGGCCATCAGGTCACTCGAAATAGACCGCTATTCGCTCGATAACCGGCATATCGACAGGACGCTTTCTCTGTACGAGCTGAAGAAGAAACTCAGAACCAACCGCTGGGACAAAATCTGGTACGTGGCCGAGGCCCTGCGCAGAAAAATATCGATTGAAGAAATCTTCTCTCTTACGAAGATTGACCCGTGGTTCCTCAACAACATAAAGGATATTGTCACACTCGAAGAAAAGATAAAACAGAAGACAGAAGGCAGAAGTCAGAAGGCAGAAGACAGAAGTCAGTGTCAGTCAGTGTTACAGTCAGTGTCAGTCAGTGTTTTGAGAAAGGCCAAGCAGTACGGTTTTAGTGACAAGTATCTGGCATCTACCTTATGCGTAGAAGAGCAGGAGCTGCGAAAACACCGCCAGGCCCTCGGCATAAATGCGGTTTATAAGATTGTTGACACCTGCGGCGCCGAATTCGAGGCGACCACGCCGTATCTTTATTCGACTTATGAAACTGAATGCGAGGCGAATCCTACCGACAAAAGAAAAGTCATCATCCTCGGCGGCGGCCCCAACCGTATCGGCCAGGGGATTGAGTTCGATTACTGCTGTGTTCACGCCGCGTTCGCACTGAGGGAGATCGGCATCGAATCGATAATGGTAAACTGCAATCCCGAAACGGTCAGTACCGATTACGACACCTCGGACAGGCTTTACTTTGAGCCGCTGACGTTCGAGGATGTGATGTCTATTGTGGAAAAGGAAAAGCCGGATGGTGTAATCGTGCAGTTCGGCGGCCAGACGCCGCTGAAACTGGCGGTGCCGCTGGAGAAGGCCGGTGTGAAAATCATCGGCACTTCACCCGACAGCATCGACCGGGCCGAAGACCGCAAGCGCTTCAACAAGCTGGTCAAAAAGCTGAAACTTCGCCAGCCCGACAGCGGCACGGCGAGAACATATTCGCAGACACTCAAAATTGCAGAAAAATTAGGTTATCCGCTGCTGATAAGACCCAGCTTCGTCTTGGGGGGCAGGGCGATGCAGATTGTTTATGACCAGCAGGAATTAAGGGCCTGTGTAGATGAGGCGATTGAGGTCTCGGGCGAGCATCCTATTTTGATTGATAAATTTCTCGACGATGCCACGGAACTGGACGTCGATGCCATCAGCGACGGCAAAAGGGTCGTAATCGGCGGGATAATGGAGCATATCGAAGAGGCCGGTGTCCACTCCGGTGACAGCGCCTGCTCACTGCCGCCGGTCTCGATAAGCAAAAAGGTCCTGGCCGAGATTAAAAGACAGACGAAGCTCCTTGCACTGGAGTTAAAAGTCAAAGGCCTTATAAATATTCAGTTCGCTGTCAAGGACAATAAGGTCTATATACTGGAGGTCAACCCGCGGGCCTCACGCACAATTCCGTTTGTGAGCAAATCCATCGGCGTGCCTCTGGCAAAGCACGCGGCGAAAATAATGACGGGGATGACCCTGGACGAGCTGAATTTTACCAAACAAATCGAGCGCAGCCACTTCTGCGTCAAAGAAGCGGTGTTCCCGTTCCTGAAATTCCCCGGCATAGATACTCTGTTAGGCCCGGAGATGCTATCGACCGGAGAAGTGATGGGGATTTCCGATGATTTCGGTATCGCGTTCGCAAAGTCGCAGATTGCGGCGGGAAATACTCTGCCGACCTCCGGCAATGTCCTCTTGAGTGTAAAAGACAGCGACAAGCCCAGGGCGGTCGAGGTTGCGCGCAAGCTCCATTCTATGGGCTTTAAGATTATCGCTACGAAAGGCACCTGCATCGAATTTATCAGGAATAATATTCCTTCGCAATTTGTATTGAAGATGACCGAAGGCCGGCCCAACATAGTCGATTCCATAATCAATGGCGAAATAGACCTGATTATAAACACCACGCTCGGCAGGCAGTCGATTAGGAATTCATTTTCGATAAGAAGAAATGCCCTCGACAGGCAGGTGCCCTACGTAACGACGATAAGGGGCGCTATGGCAGTGACAAAGGCCATTGAGGCGCTCAAACAAAAGAAGGTCGGCGTCAAGCCGATTCAGCTATACTATCGAGGACGGAAGACAGAGTGAAAGCGATTTTGTTACTGGAAGACGGCACAGTTTTTGAAGGCACATCTTTTGGCGCCAGGGGCCAAAAGTGCGGGGAGGTTGTCTTCAATACGAGCATGGCCGGCTACCAGGAGATACTGACCGACCCGTCCTATCACGAGCAGATAATTACAATGACGTATCCTCTGATCGGTAACTACGGAACGAACAAAGCCGACACCGAATCGAGGAAGATTTTCGCCCGCGGTTTAATCGTTAAGGAAAACTGCGATTATCCGAGCAGCTGGCGAAATACACAATCGCTCGGCGATTATCTAAAAGCCAATAACGTTGTCGGCCTCGAAGGTATTGACACTAGGGCGCTCGTAAAACATATCCGAACCGCCGGGGCGATGAGAGGCATCATTTCTTCGACCGAATTTGGCATCGCAAATCTGAAGAAAAAACTGCAAAAGTATCCCGGCCTTGTGGGAAGGGACATCGTCAAAGACGTAACCGGCAAGAAACCTTACCGCTGGGACAAAGGGGTGATTGACGTATTGAGCAATCGGGAAATCAGGCCTGATAAAAAGTATCGGGTTGTGGCTTTTGATTATGGGATTAAGCACAATATTCTCCGGTTACTTCGTTCGCATGGCTGCGACGTCTATGTTACCCCGGCGGCCACTACAGCCAAAGAGGTCCTGGTGCAAAAGCCCGATGGGGTGTTTTTAAGCAACGGCCCCGGCGACCCGGCGCCTGTAAGCTACGCAATCAAGACCTTGGAAGGACTTCTTGGCAAAGTGCCGATCTTCGGGATTTGCCTCGGCCATCAGCTTTTAGCACTGGCACTTGGTGCCAAAACATACAAGCTCAAATTCGGGCACAGAGGGGCGAACCATCCCGTAAAGAATCTCAGGACGGGAAAGATTGAGATAACCTGCCAGAACCACGGCTTCTGTGTTGATATGGACTCGCTGAACAATAAAGCCGTTGAGCTGACACACCTGAACCTCAATGACAATACGGTTGAGGGGATTGCCTGCAAAAAAAAGGCCGCCTTTTCCGTCCAGTATCACCCCGAGGCCTCACCCGGCCCTCACGATTCGAATTATTTATTCGAAGATTTTACAAAGTTGATGGACAAATTCTGATATCTTTAAAATTCCACGTTACCAAAACAGAGCCGGTAGCGTAAGCATGGTTTGGTTCGTTGTCCTCATGCTTGGGCGTATTCAAGCTTTGAAAGATGGGTAAAACAAGGTTATTACAAACATAACTGGCTTTGCGATTGCGATGTGCAATGGTCCGTTATATCAGAGTTCCTATACACGGGGGATATGTTCGGGGAATAAACAGAATGTCGGTGTGCAGTGCACACCCTACCGAACTGATTAAGACAGAATGCAGAAGGCAGGGATTAGATAATTAGAGATTAGAGAATTGGAAAGAAGAAAGGAAAAGGGCAGAATTAAAAGGTGAGGATATACTTTGCCATTTTTGGTTTTCGGCCGAGGAGCTCGGTGAAGTGGTGAACTAAAACCGTCTCAATTTCAGTCAGTGTTTTTTCCTGCGATTCGGCAATCAGTTTCAGATTGGCCAGACAATTCGCGGCCCTTTTGGTCAGTCTAATCCTGTCGGGAAAGGCCCCCTCGCAATCTCTGCAAATCAGGCCGTTGGTCGAGCTGCTGAAATAAACCTCGTCTCTCGTCTCTCGTCCCTCGTATCTCGTTTTACAGTTTGCGCAGGCATTCAGGACCGGCCTTAAGCCGACCTCTTTGAGCAGAGAAAGCTGAAATAATATCAGAAGCGCTAACATCTCGGATTTTTTATTGCCTTCCTGAGCATTTTGTAAGAACTGCAAAAAGTCATCGAAAAGCTGCGGGTGCGGGTCGTGATCGTGTGTCAAATTATTTAATAGTTCGGCACTGAAAAGACAACAGTTCATAGTAAATAGATTACTGCTCAGGCCGGTACCCCGCACCAATTGTCCAGCATCAAAACGATGTGCTTTTGGGGTGCTGGGCACGCCTAATTGGTGCGGGGCGAATTCCGTCAATGTGGCGAGCTTCTCTTTGTTTGAATCTGAGAAAACGATTTTCCCATAGGAGAATATTTCGATAGGGCCGTCGAACGCCGATTTGGGTCGTTTCGAGCCTTTGGCGATGGCGCTGATTTTGCCCGCTGCCCTGGCGAAAAATGTTACTATCTGAGACGTCTCGGAATAATCAACAGCGCGTATGCAGATAGCGGTATCTTTGGTTAACACTGATTAACACTGACTAAAACACTGATTGACACTGACACCCACCACAGGTGTGGGGGCTAAACACACTGACCCCCACCACAGGGGTGGGAGCTAAACACTACACCCTCTGTCCTCTGTTTTCTGTCCTCTTTTATCTGTCTTCTGCCTTCTGTATCCTGATGCGTTTTATTCTTCTGGCCTCGGCCGAGGCGATAGTGAATTTAAGATTTTCGTAATCGAAGTTTTCTCCGGTCTTGGGAATATAACCAAGACGCGAAAAGACAAAACCGCCTATAGTCTCGTAATCTTCATCTTCGGGCAGATTCAATTCGAGCTGGTCGTTGATGTCATCGATGTACGTTCTCGCATCGGCTTCAATTGTGTTTTGGTCGATTTTCTTTATCGGTTCGGGCGGGGTCTCTTCGTACTCATCGGTTATTTCGCCGACAAGCTCTTCGAGAATGTCCTCTAAGGTAACGACCCCGGCCGTTCCGCCATATTCATCCAGCACTACAGCTATATGCAGTTTTTGATTTTGGAATTCGTGCAGCAATGCTCGCAATGGCTTGCTCTCAGGGACAAAATAAGCATCTCTAATTTTATCGCGCAATTTGAACTGGTCGCCCGTTTTGCCTATTTCGCCCAGCAGGTCCTTGGCGTAAACAAGGCCGATTATGTTATCTATATTTTCTTCATAGACCGGAACACGCGTATGGCCGGCCGAAGTAATAGTCTCTAATACTTTTTGCAAATCCGAGTTGATTTCTACAGCCACAATATCCGTGCGGGGAGTCATAATCTCATCAGCGGTGCTACTGCTCAGCTCCAGGACATTTTCAATCATCTCCTGCTCTTCTTTATCGAGCACGCCATCGGTTCTGTGCTGCTCAAGGCCTGTTATAAATTCCTCCTGTTTTTCTTCATGTTGTTCTTCGGGTGTTGTTTCGGTTACGCCGGCCAGGCGCCGGATGAAGCCGTCATATAATCTAAAGATATAAAGAACAGGTGCCGCTGCAATCGAAAATCCCACCAACAGTCTGTACGTTCGGCTCAGGATTTTTTCCCCGGAGTACTTGGCCCAGGCATGAGGAATCGCCAGACTGAATATCGAAAATATTGCTATCGCTACGATAAATGTAAGCAGATAGCTGATTACAGTATCGACCGTGTCTGCCGCTGCTCCGGGACCGGCGAAAACGGCTACCAGCAGAAGCAGTATGCACATGTTGAAGATGAGTCGATATAAAGAGCACGTCAGAATCAGTTTTTCGGTGTTTTCCGCCAATTGCTCGGTGAGCTCTTCCGGAGTTTTCTTTTTATTTGCCGCCTTGAACGCTTCCTGTAATTTGACGTGTGAGAATGTTCGCAGAGCATTGGCATTGACGGAAAAGAACAACGTACCGCCGGCAAGAAAACAAATCAGCAACACCGCCCAACCAACAAAGCCCACTTTTTATATCCTTTCAATTAAACTGAGAATATCGAATTTCGAAGTTCATTATTCGTCATTCAATATTCGATGTTCTTTCGCCCTTATTATATACCAAACCGTAGCCGAGTTGTTGTAAAATTTCATCCTCCATATCGTGCATTTTCCGGGCCTGGCTCTCTGTGGAGTCGTCGAATCCAAGGTGGTGCAGCAGCCCGTGTGTTATATAAAGTGCCAGCTCCGCCTCAATCGAATGCCCTCGCAGATTTGCTTCTCTGACGGCCATTTCGCCGTTGACAATCAGCTCGAATGATTTGGGCGACTGCGGCACCTCGTCATCGGACAAGTCGAAACTCAAACAATCGGTGGCCGATTTGCTGTTCAGGAACTGTTTGTTTAATTCCCGGATTTGGGCATCGTCAACTATTGCAATACTAACTGTTGCTTTCGAGAGCTTAAAACGATTGCACACGGCTTTGACCAATTTTCTAAGTTCTGAAAGACGAACCTCTATATCTTTAAAATCCCTGGCGATGTGAACGGTTATTTCCTGGTCTTGTTTAGCAGAGGCCATGATTGTTAATTGCTTTTTTGCTTGGATTGCTCAGCGTGAGATTTAGTCTCTTCCGGCGCATCCGGCGGTTTGGGATATGCGATTCGACCGTGATAGTGTGCCGCAAGAGTTTTTGATATACTTTTCTCTATCTGGCTTAATTCCCGCAGAGACAGGTCGCATTCATCGAATTGGCCGTCCTGCAGACGTCTCATGGCCATAGTATGCACCACAGCTTCCACTTTCGTTGGTGTTACTTCCGGCAGGCTCCTGACCGCACCCTCTATAGTATCGGCTAACATTACAATCGCCGCTTCTTTTATCAGGGGTTTTGGCCCCGGATACCTGAATTCACTCTCGGAAGGCTCATCAGTAGTTTTTCCTTTTGAGTTTTTCGTCTTTAATTTTTTGGCCTCGTGGTAAAAATGTTCGATTAACGTCGTGCCGTGATGTGTCTCGATAAATTGCCGAAGCACATTGGGCAAAGCGTATTCCTTGGCCATTTCTATTCCATCTTTAACGTGGCCGACGATAATCAGTTGACTCATCGTAGGCGATAGCTCTTTATGCCGGCTCGACGAGCCGATTTCATTTTCAATAAAATAGCTTGCCTTGTTGATTTTGCCAATGTCATGGTAGTAAGCACCGACCCTGCACAGAAGACCGTTGCGTCCGATTGCCTCGGCCGCTGCCTCGGCAATGGAACCTATCAACAAACTATGACTGAACGTTCCGGGTGCTTCCATAGCAAGTTTTTTCAACAAAGGCTGATTCGCATCGCTATAGTCAAGAAGAGTCATGCTTGTTGCTATGTGAAAGATTTTTTCGATTAGCGGAAGCAGACTCTGGATGAGCAGACCGACAAGGAAAGTGGCCCCCGCGTGATAGCCTGCATTGCTGAAGACATCCGCCAGCGACAGTTTTTGGGCCAAATAGTCCAGACAGGCCAGGGAAAACGCTGTTATAAATACAATTACCGCTGCCAGGGTGCTCACTTGAAGCAGCTTCATTCTTGTACGGATTTCTCTCAACGAAAAACAGCACGTAATAGCACCGGCAAGCATCGTCAAAAACAGGTTGATACCTGTCAGTTGATATTCGCTAATTGTTCCTGTGGCAAAGCAGGCAAGCAGACAATAAAACATAATCATACCTATCGCAAAACGCTGGTTATAAGCGATTGTCAAAATAATGGCTGCAGTAACAGCGCTTCCGGTGGCACCGGAGGTATGGTTAAACAATAAAGCGGTAACTTTGGTTGCTGCCAACAGCAGAATAAATAAGCCGACCAGTGCAAACGCTCTGGCGTGGTTTATTATTATTCGCTTTTGGTAGTGGTGAATGTAAAAAGCTATAGCAAGGCAGATTAGTAATACTATTATCGTTGTTAATATCAGGTCGAAGTAATGGACCTGCTGGATCAGCTCAAAAGTTAAAATAGGAACACAGAGCACCACAAAAAGACACCACAGCAGAATAGAGATTAATGAATCAGTATCGAGCAGTCTGGTTACTTGCGAAAAACGCTCGGCAGATATATTCTTGCGCACCTGAATTCGACGCGGACTTATTTTCTTCATAAACGGCATCTGTTTATCCTAATCAGCTTTCGTTTTTTTCTTGTAAGCCTGCACAATTTTTTGAACCAGTCGATGTCGCACTATATCTATCTGGTTTAATTCTACGCAACCTATGCCTTTGATTCGTCGCAATATTTCAATTGCTTCGATCATTCCACTTTTCTGGCCCGGCTCCAGGTCAATCTGTGTTATATCACCTGTTATTATCATTTTCGAGCCATGTCCCAGCCTTGTCAAGACCATTAGCATCTGCAGGGCCGAGGTGTTTTGGGCCTCGTCGCAGATAATAGCGGCTTCGTTTAACGTTCGGCCGCGCATAAAGGCAAGCGGAATTATCTCGATAATATCAAGCTCTATAAATTTCTTCATCTGGGAAAAATCCATCATATCTTCGAGAGCATCAAAGAGAGGGCGAAGATACGGATTTACCTTTGCTTGGATATCGCCCGGCAAAAAGCCGAGTTTCTCACCTGCCTCCACAGCAGGACGTGCAAGGACAATCCTCCTGATTTGCTTTTTCTTTAGCATTGATACCGCAATAGCGACGGCCAGGTATGTCTTGCCCGTCCCGGCGGGCCCTATGCAAAAAGTGAGGTCGTTGGCCAACATCGTTTTGATGTACTTTAGCTGTCCCTTGGTGGACGGTCCGATAACCTTTTTGTGGGCATAGATGGTAATAGCCTCGTTGCTCTCAGGAGTGCTGTGCGAGTCCCCTTGGCTTATAAAAGCAGCTACATTTGCAGCAGTCAGCGAGTTGCGTTTGATAAGCTGCTTTTGCATCTTGTCGATGACCTCAACAGCCGTATTTACATCTTTCTCGTTGCCCCTGATTATTACGTTGCTCTGCCGGGCGGTAATTTGCACTCCCAGCGATTCCCGCAAAAGCCGAAGGTAGCTGTCGGCAGGGCCGAACAATTCAAGCTGCTTATCGGTTAAATCTAATTGTATGGTAACTTCCAAAGCTCTCCTCTATCGAAAGCGCAACATAAAGAACAAATACCCAAACGGTGCCGCTACCAAAAGCGAATCGATTACATCCAGTATTCCACCGAAGCCCGGCACATTGTTTGACGAATCTTTTTGCTCAGCGTCCCGCTTCATCATAGACTCGACCAAATCCCCAATCTGCCCGATAAACGCAAAACACAGGCCAAAGATTGCTGCTAACCACCAGACCATTATATCACAACTCACGGCAAAACCAATAGCAACTATCACCGCGGCTCCAACCGCACCGGCCATGCCTTCCCAGCTTTTTGAAGGGCTGATTTTGGGCGAAAATTTATGCTTGCCGAACGAAGTTCCAATTGCATAAGCACCTATATCGGCAGATTTTACGACAAAAACAAACATAAGCAAAGCCCATAGCCCGAACTCCAGCCGCATCGCCACAAAGAAGCCGCTCAAAAGTCCTAAATACAGAATCGAAAAATAATTCGCTCCGCAATTAGCTAACACCCCTGAGGTCCCATAACTTATATATTGGTATAAAAGCAACGACAGCATCACGAAGACGGAGAGAAAAATTAGATAAGTTTCCGGCCGAATTACTACAAACTGATGCCAATATTCCTGCTGCCAATACCGATATGTGGCGAACAAAATCGAGGCGATAGTTGAAACAGGGACAAAAATCTTCAGGTTTTTGGCTGCTGAGAGTTTCGACAGTTCGAACTGAGCCGGGATTGCCAGCAAAGCGATAAGGATACAAAGGACCGTTCCCTGTATTGGTTTATCGTCGGCTGTTGAAGCGGTCAGCGAGCCGTCCAACCAGCCGTCAAAAATGACAACAGTCGTGAAAAACGCCGTCATCAATATTCCGAAAAGCAACCGGTATCTAAGCATAGTTTCTTATTTTTTGCCGGTGTGTGTATGCATAAATGAGGATACCGTTATGTCAGGACATCAGGTTCTCAGGAGCAGTTACGATTAACCTGATACCCTGATAGCGATTCACTCATTCACTCATCCACTCATCAGCTTATGTGATAGTTCCGAAACGTCGGATTCGTTTTGCGTAGGCCAGTATCGCTTTTTCCAGAGACGATTTTTTGAAATCCGGCCAAAGGGTTTTTGTAACGTAGAATTCGCTGTATGAAATTTGCCAGAGCAGAAAGTTACTGATTCTCATTTCGTTTGCCGTCCGTATCAACAGGTCAGGCTCGGCAAGTCCTGCCGTATATAGATGTCGGCTAACGCATTGCTCGTCGATATCTCTTAGCTGTAATTTGCCGTTTTTGTATTCTTGTGCGATTTTTTGGGTCGCATCTATGATTTCCGTTCTGCCGCCGTAGTTTAGCGCCAAAGCAAGTATCATACCGGTGTTGGCATCGGTTATTTCCATTGTTTTTCCAAGTTCTTTTTGAACCGGTGCAGGCAGACCGGCCAATCGGCCGAGGTGAACCAGCTTCACGTTATTCTTCATCAGCGTAGAACGAATCTGAATAAGGTATTGAGTGTACAGATGCATAAGCGCATTGACTTCGTCTTTGGGTCTATTCCAGTTCTCTATGCTGAACGAATATAAAGTCAGAGATTCGATACCAAAATCAACGCAGCATTGGGCTATTTTCTCAACTGTTTTTCCGCCCTCGCGATGTCCCTCGACTCGCGGCAGACCTTTTTTCTTTGCCCATCGCCCGTTGCCGTCCATAATGATGGCAATATGGCGGGGCATCTGGTCAGGCGTTATACCAAGATGCCTGGCGGTTTCCTCAAGTTTCTCTTCGAACTTCTTCATTAAATAAAAACATAAACTAAAACCGAAAAACCATAAACAAAAATATAAAATTCTCGAATCTTGCTTTATGGTGTTTCGTTTTCAGCGTTTAGTTGCTATCACCTGAATATTGTCTGATTTCGTTTTGGTCCCACGCCAATGATTGTGATTGGTTTGCTTATCAGCTCTTCGATTCGGCAGACATAGTTTTGGGCGTTCGTAGGCAAATCGTGAAAATCGGTTACTCCGGTTATCTCTTCATCCCACCCGGGGACTGTTTCGTAAACGGCACTCGCCTGTGATAGTCTCTCTGTATTTGCCGGGAAGAAGGTTTTTTCTGTTCCATTGATTTTGTATGCCCTGCAAATCTTTAATTCTTTCAACCCGGCCAGCGTATCCAGGTGCATCATTGCTACCGAATCTATAGCGCCGATAGTTACGGCGTACGATACGGCTAAGGCATCGAACCATCCGCATCGCCGCGGACGCCCCGTTGTCGTGCCGTATTCGTTCCCTTTGTCACGAATGTATTGCCCCGTCTCGTTGTCCTGCTCCGTGGGGAAGGGACCGGCACCAACTCTTGTTGTGTACGCCTTGACAATACCAATAAATTTATCAACATGTTTGGCCGGCACACCAGAGCCGGCGGGCATGCCGAGCGAGCTTGAGTTCGAGCTGGTCACAAATGGAAAAGTGCCGTGGTCCAGGTCCAGCAGCGAGCCTTGTGCGCCCTCAAAAAGGATGGATTTGCCGTTCGCAATTGCTCTATGCAGATATTCGGTCGTATCTGCTATGAAGGGCAGGAGCCTCTCGGCATAAGATTTACACTTTTCAAAGATTTCATCGGCATTCATCGGCTCGGCGCCATAAACTGCACCAAAGACTTTGTTTTTATATTCCACAATGGCTTGAAGCTTGGCTTTGAGCTTTTTAAGGTCTTTCAAGTCGGCCATACGAACTGCATAGCTTCTGCCAACCTTATCGGCATAACATGGGCCGATGCCTCGAATTGTTGTGCCGAGTTTGTTTTTGCCGAGAGATTCTTCACGCAGCTTGTCCTCTTTTTTGTGATAATCCAGCACAACATGAACATTTTCACTTATAAAGAGCCGGCCATCTAACGAAATATCTTTTTCGCCGAGTTTTTCTATTCCGTCTATCAGGACATAGGGGTCGAGAACCACTCCATTTGCGATTACACAAATAGTACCGGGTCTGATTGAACCACTGGGCAGGAGGTGCAGAGCGAATCTATCGTTACCTACGATAACGGTATGACCGGCATTGGCACCGCCGCTGTATCGCACAACGATATCGCTGTGCTCGGCAAGGATATCGATAACCTTGCCTTTGCCTTCGTCACCCCACTGTAATCCCACAACGCAACGATTCATTTATATCCGTTCCTTTAAAGTGCCGCTAAATCATAAATGCACAACGCATAAGCTCTTTGTGCCCTTGTTCTCAACTGATTTTTGCCACCAGATGCTCTAAAACGGCCGCTAAGTTGTCATACTGTCTATCGCTTATCTTCCTATTCACTTCTTTATTACCTTCTGTTTTGTAAGTTATCACAAAAACCCCTTTTTTATCGAAATAGGTTTTGTCTATTTTTTCTATGGAATCATAAGGAATTCTTTTTTTATCGCTGATTATAAGTTCATTTTCATCGGCCAAGAGCTTCTTGCTCTTGCGGCCCCGGAACCAGGCTGTTAGAACAGCAGCAAGCCCGACAAATACAAAAGGCGACTTCTGATTGAACACCATATCAAAATCCGGTTTGCCATCTTTGACATGTTCTTCATAGAAGCTGCGGCGAAGTGACCACTCGTATTTGCTCAAATAGCCGTCATAAGCAAAAATAATTGCAATTGCAAGGCAAAGAACAATACCGATTTTATAGTTGTTTTTGCTGTGTTTACTATATGGTGCTTCGATAGTCATCGAAGGTCCTTTGTGAAATCTATGTTAAACGTTTTTGCGCGATTGTCTCGGTTAAAGGCTGAACAAAGTTCGGGACTATTTTTTCCGCCATTAGCTCTTCAGCTAAGCGGCATTGATATTCAAAAGATTTTAGCGCCTCGAATTTCTCGTCTGTCCGCGGGTACTGACGGACTGTAAAAGACAAACTTATCGCTTCATTTGTAAGCCGTTCTTTTTTCTTAGGCTCATAGACGCTCGTTTTTGACTCTATGCTGATTCGTCCCTGAGTATGGTCATCCTCGGACAATGCTATTACCAACGCGGGGGAAAAACCGATAGGTCTTGCTCCGGGCAAATCCAGAAAGCAGTTAAAAGCGCTTTGTGCCAACAGTGCCTCGGCGATGACCTCATCATGACTACCCGCATAATCAAAATCCATAGCAAAAGTAACATCCAGGGAGTCGATATCGAGATGATTTACTCCGAGCATATAGGGAACAAGCTCGAGCACTAATCTGTTCTGACAATAAGCCGTCTCGAAGTCAGAGGGATTGACAGCTCCCGAGCCGATACGGTCTATTTCAAGACTGACCCAGCGATATTGTCCGGGGTCACGGCCTTCCTCAAGGTAGTACTCATTATTCTCACGCCGATAGAAACGGCCCATAGACGGAAATTGTTTTTGTATCCGCTCGAAAAAGGACAAAATCGTATCACGTCCGGTCGGCAGGTCTAATTCGGTATTGATGTACATATCGAGGTAAAAGTCATCGCAAAGCGAACTATAACTATTTAATGTCATAGCAAAAAACCCTCCAGAAAAGGCTTCGGGAACACCCCTAAGGCCTTACAAAAAGGTTCAAATTTCAAATCATATAATCTATCGGGCAGCTATTATACGTTCAAATACTCATTTTCCCAGATTTTTCCCGTCAAAGACTCAAGTTTTTCATCGTAGTTTTTCAGTACCTCAAAATATTCATCGGATTCCAGGGCCTCTTTGGCTTTTTCGTCTTCCGGTTTAGCCTCTTTGGGCAGGACCGAATTCCTGAAAATCTCGTAATGGTCCCTTATGGAACACGGCATCAGCCAGTTCTTTGGCTTTTTCCAGTCGTCCAGGCCGTATTCTCTCTGCCATTTTCGGCCGTTTTTCATAAAATCAGAGAACATCGCATCTGCCAAAGTCTTGCCGTTTTTATATAGCTCGTAGATATTATCGACATAGTAAGGAATAAACGCACAGGGCGTTACGTTACCATGCCAGTCAACATAGGCATATCCTCCGCTTCTGCCGTAGGCGATACAGCCCCGGGCCAGCACCCCGCTGTTCCAAAAATCTGCCAGGCAGTATTTCTTTTCACTCAGCAGTTCTTCCCATTTTCTATATAACGCCAGCCTCTTTTCAGGGCTCACCATCAAATCGAGCTCATCCTTGCCTCTGCCGATCGGCATAAGCTGGAATTCCCACATATAACAGGCGCCTTGTTCCTTAAAGTAGTAGTCATAAAATTCATCTCCTAACAATACGTCGATGTTTTTGCTTGTTGCCGTTATGGAAATACCAAAAGGAACACCCACTTCTCTCAGGTGTTCGAAGGCCCTGAGGATTTTTTTGAATGTGCCGGCACCTCTTCTCTGGTCCGTCTCCTTCTCGAAACCTTCAACGGAAATCGCAGGTGTTACGTTTGCCGATTCCGCAAGCCTTTGAGCAATTTCATCGTTAATAACCGTGCCGTTGGTATATACCAGGAAAAGAATGTCGTTATATTTTTTATAGATATCGAGCAGAGTCTTACCTTCACTTTTATAGATAAATGGTTCACCGCCGCTGATAGTTATGAACCTGCCGCCAAACAAGTCATGTACCTCACTGATTACTCTATCTACAAACGGATAGGGCACTGTGGCGGGAGTATCTGTTCCGGAAGCTGCGTAACAGCCGATGCACCTGAGATTACATTTTTGTGTAGGAGAGAAAACGATAAACGTTGGTGGTAATTCCCCGTATTTTTCTTCGTATTTATCTACAGCCTGATTATAACTTTGGTCTTCACGAATGAGGTTGTTTTGAACAAGCACATCTACAATTTTCTCGATAATTTCCCCGGAAACGTATCCTTTATCTATATTATTGTTCACACACCGCATCATTGCCGATAAGAACTGGTATCTTTTTATCCGCACTTCAAGCAAGTCTTCTGAGTCATCTTCAACAACAATCTTATAGACGTAATCGTCGATTTTTTTTGCCATTAGTTTTCTGAGGTGTTTGTGGTTTATCATCTTTTTTAACGTTGAGGATATGACTTCCGGCTTCATTTCAGACTCCCTTCAAATATATAAGAACCGCTGAGATGATTTGCTAAAAAACGCTTCGCCTGAGGTAAATTATCTCACAAATATGAATCTGCCGCAAGAAAGAAACCAGCGCTGCGCAGAGAAAAAATATGCGTTTAAGAAGCTTACGCAATCGGGCTTTTTGGCCATGAAGACTTTATCAGGGATTTGCGGCTCCAAAACACCGAGTTAGGCCGTACTTACTCCATGTCCGGTTCAGGCAGTTTTAGCTCCGTAACTATCGCCCCGATGGTTGAGAGAATCGCAAAAATAAATACCCGCCAAACGCCGCTTGCCACAATCCCGCCGTTATAGCTCAGTATCGCTGAAACTGCTGTTGAGAGCACACCAATCAATACGCCACAGACAGCCGCTGCCCCAATCCGTTTGGCTAATGCCGCCCCGCCGCAGCCCAAAGTTATAACCGCCCCGCAAATTAAGACCTGCGGCACAAGCACTGCAAGCCACCAGAGTATATTCGAACTCGGCGGCTCTCCAACATTTTCTGTGTAAATCCACTGGGCAAATGCAAATAATGCTGTAACGCCGATCGCACACAGGCCCACGTGCCAATATCGCGGCTTGAGCAATGTACGCAACTCTGCCCGCCTTCGCATTCGACGCCGTATCGTCAGGGGCCAGTTATAGAAAAGATTAAATACCCAATGCTCCAGCAGTGCACCTCGCTCGCCGAATACCGGAACAATATGCGCCGCCTCCGTTGCCCAGTGAGCCGACATAAACCGCGCCAAAGCAGGATAGTGATACGTCATCTGAATCGGAAAAGCTAAGTAACCGACATACTTGAAAAATCCCAAAAACACTGCGATATTGTAGTCCTTGTAATTCCGTTCCCTGATGACCAGATACACTACATAAAGCCCCCGAACCAATGAGCCCGGCGAAATCGGCACCACTTGAAACAACGCGATAATAGCGATACCGATTCCCCACGCCTGTGTCCTTGGCATTTCCGGATGCGTCAAAACAAAAATGGTTGCTATCAGCACGGAAACAATCTGCGTTACCGGCAAAGTGCAAACGTGCACCGCTAAGCTCTTCAGATACTTCTGAATAAAAGGCTCGTTGATCTGTGAAAGGATAATCTGGGCATCCTCATCGCTGAGCATGTGTTTTTTTTGTCCCTCGGCCATCATCTCACGAAGCCATTGCTCACGCAGCCCCGCATTAAAGTACAGCCGAACCGGACGAATAAAGAAATAGGCCAAACGTTCCTTTGCATACTCCCAGTCTGTCAAAAACCTGTGCAGACCAGCGGGCAAAATCGAAAGCGGCAAATGACACAAAAACCCCCAAACCCCGCACCGCGGGCTTAGATCAAGGCCTGCTTCGCAGGCCCCGCCCGCTGTCTTAAGCGCTTGCTCATCGCCAAGGCGTCCGGCCCTGTACCAGACGATGACTTTTTCAGCAATCCTGCCTCTAATTGCCCGCTTAAAATACTCCCAGCTCCTCAGCATTGTTACATAGTGCCTTCGCCAGTCCGCCCGGCCCCAGATTCGGCGAATGAATTTACCCAAAAACGGTATCACCCCAATCAAAAAGAATATCAGCGTCAAAATCCTGCTGTCTCTCAGCTTCCGCTCGTGCTCTTCGTCAACCAGATTCCGCACCGACCATCCGGTCACCGCGCTGTCAAGCATTGTTGACCACAGCTTCCCACTGTAGAGCAGATGAATATGATTGTGTGAAATATCCGGAACCGAATTCCGATACACCTGCTCGGAGGCTTTCAGTTGCTCTAACATCTCGAGCATATCGGCAAACTCATCGCCGTGCTCCTGCACAAAAGCCTCCAGCTTGCTAATATCACCCCGGTCAAATTGTACCAGTGAACCACGTTTAATACCTCTGCCTATGAGCATGAAGTCACCCGGACTCATCGGCAGAAACGGCAGCAGTGCAAGGCCCGCCCGGAAATCAACCGCTACCAGCCCTCCTGATGGGTTGTTGTCGGTTCCCTGCCGTTTGAGTACGTTCGGCTGACTCTTGCACGTTGACCACTCATACTGCCGGGCAAACTCATAACCTCCCATCTCATGCAGAAGCTCGACAAATTCACGCATAAATCCTCGCTTGGCGCGGTATTCCGGCGAACCGACTTGCTGCTCATCGAGCACCTTACCGCGACTCCACTGCGTCAATAAATCTATTCGGTCATCGACTTCCAGCCGCCATGTCCGTCCTTCAATCCATTCGCTCAATTCTCCGCAGCTACCGAGTTTGTCGTCCACGAACGTTGCATAAATATCTCTAACTGCACTTTCATCCCCAAATCGAATCTTTACTCCCCGCCGAATAAATTTCTGCCAGAGCGCTCCGGCCTTTGCCGCCGCCGGATTGACCTGAAGCTGAAAAGGCCCCTGAAAACCAACCCGATATAACAAATTGCGAAACAGCCGGGAGAAACCCGATGGCGGTATAAGAATCTTCATCGCGTAGGCTCGACCCTCCTCGAGTCCCTCTATCGTCCCCTCAATCCCTGCAATTTTTACATAATATACCTGCCCTGCAAATCCCCCACCTACGAATTTCTCGACCACCAGATGCACCCGTGCCGTACCTGTTCCCGCAAGGCTGCTAACCTGGTAAGTGAGCTTTGTGCCTGCATCGTATCGGCTGATTCGCATCGGCCGATGCAGTTGAGCGCGATGAAACCTCTCCTCAAGTTCCCTGCAAACCTCAACGGAGTATTCTACTGCCATCCTTGCTTCCTAATCCTTATCTACCCACCTAACCATAACCGAATCACAATCTGCAAAACAATCGCTGCAAACACGCCTGCCATTAAATCATCCGCCAGCACTCCCCAGCCTTCGGGGAGCTTCTCAAGTTTGCATATCGGCCAGGGCTTGGCAATATCGAACAACCTGAACAGAAAAAAACCCAGCACGGCGGTAATCCAGACATCTCTGGATGACACCGCGCTTATGGCTAAAAACGGACTGACTAAAAACGTAACCGCCTGGCCGGCCAATTCGTCGGCAACAACTTCGCGAGGGTCGGTCTTGCCGGTCGCTGCAATTACAGCGGGCGCAAATCTCACACATACAACAGAACCGGCCAAGGCCAAAGCTGCCATTACGATTGATATCGAGATGCTTGATGTGCCGAAGTGCCACATCAGCCCAAAGATAATCGTCGGCGGCAGCGAACCCCACGTCCCCGGAGCAACCGGCAGACGACCAAGACCAAAACACGATGTGAGAAGTCTTTTCATAATCAGGCAAGGGTAGCTAAAAGACAAAAATTAGTCAAAGGTTTGTTGCTTTTTAGTCGTTAGTATTTAAACCTGGGTTTGCCTGGACACCATTCACTAATGACTGCCGCTGTCGGATTGCGGGAAATTCAGGCTGGCGAACTCGCCGTGATATTTTATTGCAGCGCGGTCGTAGGCCTTCGCGGCGTCGATTTCGCTGCGGAAGCAACCCAGAAATATTCTCTTTCTCTCGAACGTTATCAGAACCTCCCATTTGCGAGTCTTTTTTTCCAGGAAATTCCTTTGTATTTTGAGCTGCTTGAATTAGAGAATTTCTTCCTGTTGCGTATGTTCTGAGCACGCGTGGCGGCTCTTAGGCTTGCTCTTCTGTTGTCCATGCCATCGTGATTGATATGGTCAACCACCATTCCCTTGGGCACTTCGATAACCTCCTGGTGCATGTATGTGAGCGTCTCTTTTCCTGCTTTGCCGGTTGGTACGCGTCTTCGTGCGTAAAAGCTGTTTTTGCCTTTCTTTGAGAGCCATTCGTATCCTCGCAGGCGCTGGGTTTGAAATTGGGTTTGATTGGGTTTGTTTTTTCGGACTGCGAAATCATCGTTTTTTCTGTAATCCTTTGTTATAAGTGAGTTTACATTCATTTGGGCGTTTTGGAAATTGGGTTTGATTGGGTTTGAATTGGGTTTGTTTTCACCAAGTGTCCAATAGGATTTATTTTCATAAGCCATTTTTGAAAAGATACTTACATTCATTTTGGCCTTTCGGAAATTGGGTTTGTTTTGCATAAAAAGAGCTGATTTGTAGAGGGCTCTCGACAGATGTAGAGGGCAAGTTAGTGAAGAGTGAGCTAAAGTGCCTAAAGTGCCTAAAGTGAGCTAAAGTTGGATTCTCGATGCTGGATTCTGGATGCTCGATGCTTGATGCTCGATACTGGATACTCGATTCTGGATTCTCGATTCTGGATTCTCGATGGTTGTGATGGTTCATTGGTTAATTTAGTTAATATGGTTATTTGTCTTCTTATTGCCAGAGGGTAGAAAAACACTCCCTCTATAATTAGAGCTACCTGCACTTTTGATGCGAAAAAAGTCCTCGATTCTCGATTCCTGATTCTCGTAACTCGATGTGGGAAGGTAAGTTAAAAAATTTTTGAAAATTTTGATTTTTGTTCTTACCTATCAGCGAAATTGATCGAAAATTTGCGGACATTTTAACTAACTTGACGCCTGAAACCGCACTACTACCACGTCTATCCTTGCTTACTGAAAAGTAAGAATCGATGGATTTTGTTGATTTTTTTGGGCCTGGTTTGCGTCTTTTATTATAGTGGACGAGTGAGTATATGGTTTGTTAGATTAGATATATTAGAGAGCAGATATAAGAGAGACGCAGATGTATTAAATTCGGCAGTACGGTCAGTACGTTTTAAGCTTTTCGGGTGATATAGATATTACGTTCAAGGATATTTATTGTGCCGAGACAATATATTAAACAGAGGATCTGAAATGAGACAATTAACCACAAAAATCATGAAAAGTATATTTAGGATAGCGATATGCAGTATTGGTGGAGTACTTACAATATTTGGTATTATGTTTGGCTTATGTTTTTTAGTACAGCTTCCCGATGATTTATCAAAATACCTACCTTACTTTTTTTTGGCTGTTTTGACTTTATCCGTCGGATTATCTCTTTGTTTTTTGGTAATAAAGCCAATGCGTTATTTTTTTGTTAAATCTCGTAAGATGTCAAGAGAAGAAAAAATCATTCACAATATCAAAATACATATGAAGCAACGAAAAAGTCGTATAGCAGGGATTACCTTTTTTTTTATTTTTATAGTATCAATCTCAATATGGATGATGTCGATGGGTAACAAACTTGCCAGGACGATGACACCAGAACATTTTAGAGTGCTGGATTTAGCTAAGTTGATGATTTATCAATGGCACTTTTTTTTAGCTACAGGATTTATTATCGGGATACTAATTATTGAGATTGCAGGTGTAACTAAAAATAAACACAGGCTGACTCTTTCTATGTGGGAAAGGATTCAGCAACTTGAGAACGAAGTTAAAGAATTGAAGAGACATTCTATTAATGGGATAGGAGAAGATATTTGTTAGCCATATAAATATAGTAACATGAAAAAGAAAGGTATTTAATGGTTCATTATGTTCTTATTTATTCGGGTGCATTGCTGTCTTTTTTGTGGGGAGTCTCGCATTTGTTTCCCACCGGGGGTGTAGTGAAAGGATTCGGTGAGATATCGCTCGATAATAAAAGAATTATTACAATGGAATGGATAATCGAAGGTGCTGCGCTTATTTTCATAGGGGCCGTTGTGGCATCTGTTACATGTATAGACTATACGCATACGATTTCGAGAACAATCTACTGGATTACTTTTGTAATGCTTAATACGTTATCAGTGATTTCTCTATTGACGGGTTTTAAGATAAATTTTCTGCCGTTTAAGCTGTGCCCGGTGATTTTTACATCCTCATCTATTTTAATATTGCTTGGAAGTTATGTTTAGAGCGGCAAATTTGCGGGAATTTAATTCTTATATGGAAATGATATAAATTTAATATCGGTGTGCGATGCACACCCTACAAAGTTGTAAAGAATGAATTGGATATCGATGTGCGGTGCAGACCCTATCGAAATGACAACGTGTATAGACGGAAAGCTTTTTTGGAATTATATTATTTAAACGATGCCGAATTATAAGCGGACATTTGAACGAGGAGGGATGTTCTTCTTTACGTTGGTGACACATCGCAGGCGACATTTGTTTTCAACAGCAATGGCCCGCAAATGTCTGCGGCAGTCGATTGTTGAAGAACAAAAAAACCACACATTTGATTTGTCGGCTATTGTCCTTTTGCCGGATCATCTTCACTGCATTTGGGAATTGCCCGACAATGACAGTGATTTCTCGAAAAAGTGGGGCCGCATAAAGAGCAGGTTTTCCAAACTGTGGATGGATACTGGAGGTAAAGAAGCCCAAATCTCGCAGGCCCGGAGTAAACACCGCGAGCGCGGTATATGGCAAAAGAGGTTTTGGGAACACAGAATCCGCGATGAAGAAGACCTGATGCGACATGTCAATTATATACATTTCAATTCCGTTAAGCATGGTTTGGTTCGATGTCCTCATGCCTGGGCATATTCAAGCTTTGAAAGATGTGTAAAACAAGGTTATTACAAACATAACTGGCTTTGCGATTGCGATGTGCAAAAGCCCGTTATTTCAGATTTCCTGTTCACGGGGGATATGTTCGGGGAATAAATAAAATGTCGGTGTGCAGTGCACACCCTACCGAATTCGCAAAGATTGAAAAGATTGAATTGAAAGTTGGTGTGCAGTGCACACCCTACCGAATTTTTGAAGAGAAGCAGCTTTGAAAATGGCATTTGACAAACCAGCCCTAAAGTGGATACTATTCGCTTTTCAGAACTATTACATTCCCCGATGATGCTATGGGTATAAAGTGTGAGCAAAGAATTTAAGCATAATGTTATCGCAATCGTTTATGATTTTGATGGAACGCTGACTCCCCAGCCAATGCAGGAATATACCGTTTTGCCGGAAATCGGTATCAAGGACGGAAAGAAGTTTTGGAAGCAGGTAAACCAGGAGTCTGCGCAAACGAATGGGGAAGGAATTGTAGCCTATATGCGTTTGATGCTTGAAAAATCCAAATCCAGACATTTTCCAGTCACTGCTGAGATGCTGAGAGAATTGGCGAAAAAGATAAATTATTTCCCGGGTGTTCAAACTTATTTTAAACGAATAAATGACTATACTAAAAAGCAATTTGGCCGCGGTATAGAAGTCAGGCATTACGTAATTTCAGCGGGCTTAAAGGAGATAATCTCAGGGGCAAGTATAGCCAGGTATTTTTATAAAGTATTTGCTTCAGAATATTATTACAACGAGTATGGAGCAGCAACTTTCCCAAATGTAGTAGTGAATGACACGCTAAAAACCCAGTTCATTTTCAGAATTAATAAAGGGAAAGAGAACTTGAATGAAAACATTAATCTTCATATGCCTATGCATCTGCGGCCCATACCTTTTCAGAACATCCTGTATATCGGCGATGGGCTGACAGATGTTCCATGTATGACGGTGATTAGAAAAAATGGCGGGTATGCTATTGCAGTTTATAAGCCTTACAGCTCTCGGGGTAAGCAGATATGCAAACAGTTATTGAAAGCCGAAAGAGTGAATTTTATTGCTCAGGCGGATTATAAGAGTGGAACTGAGCTTGACCGTTTGATAAAGCTATTGTTAGGGGTTATTGTTGAAGGGATTCGATATGAGAGAGAATCCTTTAGGCAGTCAAAGAAGTATGGCTCATAAGGAGAACAACAGCAATGAGGTGCCGAACTCCTACACAGCTTCATGCAAGTTTATACCCTTAAGGGTATAACAAGAAAGCTGACAGAACGAAAAAGTAGAATTCATATACCAAATATACCCTTGAAGGGTTGTAAATTACCGTGTGTAAAATCATAAACTATCATTGTAGAGCTACTTACCCGTGCACAAACGGGAATTTTCAATCGAGAGCACTATAGTATATAACAAATTCGGACATTACAGGCCGGGCAGATTGTGTTCTTTGCTTATCTGTTTTAATAGCTCAAGAAGCTCAATCAAACTTTGACTGATAATATCAGTGTCACTGCACACGTTCATAAAGTTCGTATCTCCGTCCCATCGCGGGACGACGTGAATGTGCAGGTGCTCTGGCAGTCCTGCCCCGCTGCATCGGCCGAAATTCATACCGACATTAAAGCCGTGAGGTTTTATCGCCAGTGACAGTGCTTTTTGTGATTCTCTGACCAGCTTGAACATCTCCAGCAGTTCCTCCTCACTTGCCTTCTCAAGCTCGCCGATGTGTTGGGTCGGCGCTATTAGTAAATGGCCGTTGTTATAGGGAAAACGATTCAATATTACGATGCTTTTTTCTTTTCGCCACAGTACAAGATTTTTGTCGTCGTCCTGCGGGTTTTCCAGATTATGGCAGATAAAGCAATCACTTTTTTCGTTCAGGCCTTGAACGTATTTAATGCGCCACGGCGCCCATAGATTTTTGCGTTCCAATCTACAATTACCTCCATAGAAAAAAAGTGCCTAAAGTGACGCACCACGTCATTGCGAGCGGAGCGAAGCAATCTCAAACCTAAGCAATGAGATTGCCACGTCGCTACGCTCCTCGCAATGACACTCCGTGTCACTTTAGCTCCATCGTCAGGTTTTGTTTGATTGTTATCATCGGTTTTACACTAATGCCCATCGGTATAGAGGCCTCTAACTGCATCTGGTACTGCTGATTATATTGCTCTGTTCGCCCAGCCTCGATGTTAAACAGCTCTTCGCCTTGGCCTTCCAAACTTAGGAGCTTATAGCCGCTGAGAAAGCCGTAGGTTCCCTTCATCTGGAATCTACCGGAATAAGGTATGGGCCAGCTTTGGGGAGCCGAGTCAGCTACGTTGTAAGAGCTGCTTATCACAGCCAGCCGTCCCTTTTCACTCTGTAGAATTTCATCGAGCCGGTATGTAACATCTCTTGCCTTTCGCATAACCATCGGTGAAGGCACGGACAGTTTTGACGTCCAGCTTTGCCCCACCGCCACCCCTTCGGATGGGTTTTTGAGACTGGAAACCGAATCCCACAGAAACCACTGAGTCGCGACAAAATCGCCAATCATATCAAGTTCTTTAATTCTGCCCCTGCCGGTGTCCGGTAGAAATGCTTTTTTGCCGGCCTCTTTAACCAGCTCATCCAATTGTGAATAGTCCTCAATTTTTCCGGTAGGCCCAACTGTAAACGTAAAAGTTTTACCGGCCAGATGTTCCACAGCGTCTTTTCGCTGCCCTTTGCTTCGTGTCACTTTAACTGATTTACACGTTGCCTCAATAGTTGTAAGCCTGTATGGATCTATTTTGGCTGGTGTATATGCAACGACCATTTCCATTGACTCGTTGGACTTATCAGGAGCGCTCTTGTCCGATTTGGATAGCTTCCCTGTTGGGTCCCAGTCAAGGGTTATCTCTCTTCTGGAGACGAACTTGTATTCCAGTCTCCGACCTTCCTGCCAATCTATGGTCAAGAGTTCTTTGTTTTTAATTAACGGCTCTTTTACCCCGAGGCCAGGCTTGCATCCTCCGGAGATGCTCATAATGACAATCATCAGAATTGTTAGTGCAGTTTTCAGTTTCACTCCTTTTCAATGCCCCGAGTGGTCTTGGCCGATGTATCCCGGCCTTACAATCCTAATCAACGGCTCTAATCAATTCTTTCAAAGCGGTAAAGACGAATCGCACCCATTCGCAACGTATCAGGTTCTTTATTTTTTTTTCCAGTAAACTGGTCAACGGCAACCCATTCGGACCTGAATTCTTCAAAGTATTGTTCGATTTTGCCCGCAGTCAAATCCAACTTTAACTGCCCTGTATATGTTTCGACAGGATTATCGAACATTTGTGAAAAGAAACCTATTGCTTGCTCTTTATGCATCTCCATCGCTTTTTCCGATGAGGGGACAACGCTCATTTCGACAATGGCGGTCCGGCGTTCATCTGCATCCTTGATTTCTTTTAGTTCGTAAATTCTTTCGTATGATTTTGAACCCAACGGACCAAAAGAGAAGGTCTTTATATTGCTCCAGTTCCCGCCCGTCTGTAGCTGGTTATTCTCGGCCGCCGGCAGGGCCGGAATGCTGTGTTGTTCTTCGATTACCTTGGTTGAAAGCAATTGTGCCGCCCTTTGATTTGCTGAGGTGCTGCCCTCGACGGCGGCCAACGCTCCGCTTACGTCGATGACATTTGAAACCTCCCCGGAAGCGGTTATTTCTATCGTATAACTTTGCCCGATTAGCTTGCATAAAGGATCATTTCGGTCTTTTTCCCGCGAGCTGTCGAAATCCAGAACGATATTGTCCCTAACCTTGGTTAAATATTTCAGCCCTTTTATTGTTATCTCAGCAACGGCTTTGCCCTGGCCGTCAACGCTTTGTATCCGCCGGGTGAAGGTCATTTCGATTCTGCTGCCGCTATGGCCACCAATAAAGCTCTTGGGTCTGTTTGTCTCGGGGCCTTCCCATAAAACGCTTTGTTCGGTTTCTGTTGTTACCTTATAAGCTGTTAAGTCCTCCGGCGTGAATTTCAGTGCCAGCTTTACCGTTGGCTTTTGCTCTTCCGGCTCGACTTCGGCTTTGATGATTTCTTCGGGTTTGATGCTTCTTTCGGTGGTTTCTTCACGTTCTACCTCGGCGTCAGCGGTTTCTACCGGCTCGACCCAGATTTGGGGCGCATCCTGGGATTTGATTTCGGTTGTTGCAGTTTCCCTGGTTGAATCCGAACAGCCTGCTGTTAAAAGCAGTACGCAAATTACGGCGCTCGCTGTGAAACCATAAATTCTGGCTTGGCTCATCATTTATTCTCCCAAGCACGAATGTAGTTAGTAGTGAGTGGTCAATTAGTGAGTGGAGAATGACCAATTAACCAGTTAACCAATTACCTTTAATTTTGTGTCAAATCCTGATTATACATTTGCTTTTTTCAAAGACAACCGATTTTTCTTTATTTGCTTTCAACCAGCGGTTAAAATCCAGCTTTTGGTTTTTTCGGATTATTTTGCCAACCACTATAGGAGAAACCGGATTATGAAAAGTGATACAGTCAAAAAGGGTTTCCAGCGGGCCCCTCACCGTGCCTTGCTTCGCGCCTGCGGCCTTAAAGACGCCGATATCGACAAGCCGTTCATCGGCATCGCCAACAGCTTTTGCGAGATAGTCCCCGGCCACGTCCATCTCAACAAGGTGGCACAGGTGGTCAAGGATTCTGTTCGTAAGGCCGGCGGAGCTGCCTTTGAATTTAATACAATAGCGGTCTGCGACGGCATTGCTATGGGCCATACCGGTATGAAATATTCCCTGGCCTCACGTGAAATCATCGCCGATTCCGTTGAAACTATGGCACGGGCTCACTGCTTTGACGGCCTTGTTTGCATCCCCAACTGCGACAAAATCATACCCGGAATGTTGATGGCCGCCGTCAGGCTGAACATCCCGACGATTTTCGTCTCCGGTGGGCCTATGGCGGCCGGAAAAACAAAAGACGGGAAAGCCGTTGACCTTATCAGCATATTCGAGGGTGTTGCCGAATTTAACGCCGGCAAAATCGATGAAAACCAGCTAAAGGAGCTTGAATGCACCGCCTGCCCGGGCGAGGGGAGCTGTTCCGGAATGTTCACGGCCAACTCGATGAACTGTCTTTGTGAGGCAATCGGGATAGCGCTGCCCGGCAACGGCACAATCCTGGCTGTTGACCCGAAACGCCAACAGCTTTATAAGGCGACGGGCAAACAGATTATGACCCTTATCGAAAAGGACATCAAGCCGCTGGATATAATCAGCAAAAAATCACTGGACAACGCCTTTGTTCTGGATATGGCGATGGGCGGCTCGACCAATACCGTACTGCACGCACTGGCACTGGCCAATGAAGCCGGCGTCAAATATGATCTCGACCGTATAAACGAAATTTCTGAAAAATGTCCTAACATCTGTAAAGTCTCGCCGTCGAGCAAATATCATGTCGAGGATGTTGACGCCGCCGGCGGCATAAGCGCTATACTAAAAGAAATAAGCAAGATTCCAAATCTGTTGAACACCGATTGTCTTACAGTTACTACTAATACGCTCGGTGAAAATATTGCAGATGCCGAGATTAAAAATCCTGAAGTTATCCATCCCTTAGATAATGCGTACTCGAAGACCGGCGGACTAATTATCCTTAAGGGTAATCTTGCCCCGAAAGGCTGTGTGGTCAAGGCCGCCGGCGTCGCCCCTGAAATGCTCACGCACACAGGCCCGGCGGTCATCTTCGAGAGTCAGGAGGACGCCTGCGAAGGCATCCTGGCCGGTAAGGTAAAAGAAGGTGATGTCGTGGTGATTCGCTGCGAAGGCCCCAAAGGCGGCCCCGGTATGCAGGAGATGTTAAGCCCGACAAGTTATATTGTAGGCGCAGGTTTGGGCGAATCCGTTGCTTTGATTACTGACGGCCGGTTCAGCGGTGGAACAAGAGGCGCCTGCATAGGCCATATCAGTCCCGAAGCTATGGTCGGCGGCCCCATCGGATTATTAAAAGACGGCGATATAATCGAAATCGACATCCCCAACAATAAAATTAGCGTAAAGCTGTCCGACGACGAATTGGCTGAACGCAAAAAGGCCTGGAAGCCGCCCAAGCCGAGAATAACAAAAGGCTGCCTGGCAAAATACGCCTCAATGGCTACCAGCGCCGCCACCGGCGCCGTCCTGAAATGGTGATATAAAAATTTTATTTCTCGTCTTTCAGTGTTAATCTGTGAAATCTGTGATTAAAAAAACTCCGTGGTATATTGCCGGTCTGCATTTTGAATGTGTGCAGTGCGGATGGTGCTGCTCCGGGCCGGGTGAGGGCTATATCTGGGTTACCAGGCCGGAGATCGAGTTCATTGCGGATTTTTTGAAAATATCTGTTGAACAGTTGCGACAAGAGTACTTGAAGCGCGCCGGCTTGAGGACAACGATTATCGAGCACCCCGGCACCAAAGATTGCATATTCCTGAACCACGGATTGCGCGGATTACACGGAGGCCAGAAAAGATGTTTGATTTACCCTGTTCGCCCGAGCCAGTGCAGGGCCTGGCCCTTTTGGTCTGACAATTTAACCGATCCGAATGCCTGGAACAAAGCCGCTCAGAAATGTCACGGCATCAACCACGGCAGACTCTACACCTGCGACGAAATAGAAAAAATCAAAAGGAGCAAAAAATGGTGGCGGGATGCGGAACAAACAAACGGCTCCTCGGAAAAGTAGCTGAAATTTACACCTGGCTGGACACTCAAATCCGCGATAATAATAAGCTGACCGGCCGATGCAAAGCTTGTGGTAAATGTTGTGATTTCGGTGGGCCTGCCCCTGACTCCGAGCAGGGATTCGACCACCTTCTCTTTGTTACTCCGCCTGAATTGATGTATCTGACCGCTATGCGGCAAGCTGAAAATCCGGGCGCCGAAAACATCAAGTCAATGCCGACAAATCGATGTCCTTACAACATCGACGGCAAGTGCACGGTATATGAATATCGTTTCGCGAGTTGTAGAATCTTTTGTTGCAGTGCCGATGTGAATTTCCAAAGCAAATTGAGCGAATCAGTCCTGGAGAAGCTTAAATCACTCTGCACAGAATTCCAAATCCCATATCGTTATACCGACCTGGCCGCCGCATTAAACAGTCTTGCAGACGCCTAATATTTATCAATCGGCAGTGGGATATTGTCCTGCGGGTCCCGCAGATTGATGTATTTTGCTCCGCCTGACAGTGTGCCGTACTCTTTGTAATAGCCGTAAAGTTTCGCCAATTTCTGCTCATCGGTAGATTCCAGATGCCGCTGCCATTTGCCCACCTCAGCTCCCCATATAATCTGCGTATTGTCCTTGGCGTACATAACAATGTGCGGGTGCTGAGTATTTTCTCTGCCGTTGAAATTGCTCACATCGACCCTGTCGATTTCATACAGCAGCGGTTTGTCAGGCGTAACAAGTTTGTCCATTTGTTCGAGCCGCTTTATTATTTCTATGGCTGCAGCGAGGTCGTCGCGCACCCAAACTTCACCCAAAGGTGGTATTTTTATTATCAGCGGCAGTCCTGTTATCTTTACTATCGGCAGATGCGGCATCTCAACAAAATCGAGCACCACCTGCTCGGCGTCCACGTAAAATCGGCGCAGACCCGATTTTACCAGCCCCACAGGTCTTCGCCACCGTCCTTCGATGTGGAACCCATCGTGCGTTCTCTGCACTGTTACCTCATCCAGCCATACGACCTCTCTGGCGATATTCTGCTGCACCGGGCCGGCGGCATTTTCATCAAGTCTTAAATCATCGCCGTCACCTCTTGCAGCGGCCAGTACCTTTTGCTTAAGCTGGTCATTCACCCAGGCTGGGACATCCGCCAATTCCAGACGAACTGTCTCGTCCGAAACGGGGGTAGTTTCTTTTACGTATTTTTCCAAGAAGGAAAAGCCGACCACTATCCCCACCACAATGCAGGCTGCGGCGCACACAAAAACACAGGCCACTGCCAATATTTTTAGAATTCTTATCAAACTCGGACCGAGTCTGCCGACTTGTCTTTTATTCTTTCTTTTTGAGGTACGGGGCTTAAATGATATTCTTTCCGTCCTGCTTTTTTTTCTTTTCCTTCTCGCTGCCATAATCTCGTTTCACGCTTGGCCCCTCACGAGCGGTGAGTATGCTGCCTCGACGATTTTCGAGCATAACTCGCTCATTGTAAATCCCGCCTTCGCTGCTGCCTTGGGCAAAAGTGAATGCGTTGTAAAGCCCGGAATTGTATTAAGCTCCAGTGCGTAGGCAATTTCCTCATCGCTCAGCATAAAATCAACTCTTGCAAAGTGCCGACAGCCGAGCACATAGAAACAATCCATCGCCGCCTGTTCGATTTGTGCCCTCAGAGCAGGGTCACTAATCGTATCGAACAGATACTCCGTTTGCTCATCATTATATTTTGCCTGGTAATCGTAAAAGCCGGTTTGACTTCTAATCTCAATAATTGGAAGCGCCTCGTCTTCCAGGATGCTGACTGTTATTTCTTTACCCGGGATGAATTTTTCAATCATACAATCGCCGAACTCACGGAAGGTTTCCTGTACCGCGTCAATGACTTCGTGCACCTCGGCAATAATACTGACACCAACGCTGCTTCCCTGCTTTGCGGGCTTGACTACATATTCGTCTGCAAGGTACTGCAATTTTTTTTCAAGCTGGTTGATATTAGTCCTCGCGTTAAACTCAACCGCTGCAGGTGTAGCCACACCGGCTTCGGAGAAGAGCTTTTTACTCGCCATTTTGTCAAACGCCAGTTTGCTTGCTATTGGCCCGCTTCCCGTATAGACAAGGGACTTATCGTGGAGTATTTGCTGGAGCTGCCCGTCCTCGCCGAATTCGCCGTGCAGGGCGGGGAAAAACACATCAATGCTGCTATCTTCTAAAATATCAAGATTGTCCGGTCGAACGTCGGCTGTTAGCACATTAAAGCCGGCCTCTTTTAACGCTTTTGAAACACACTCGCCACTTTGAATACTTATTTTGCGCTCGGACCCTATTCCCCCTGTAAGGACGGCCACTTTTAATTTACTCTTCACTGTTTTTTCAGTTCCTTAATCCCAAACTTCAATTTCAAGTTCCAGCTCGGTGTCGAACTGTTCTTTAACTCTCTGTTTTATGGCCTCTATCAATCTCATAACGTCACGGCTTGTACAGCCTTTTTCGGCGATTATGAAATTTGCATGCTTTTCACTGACCACAGCCCCGCCGATTTGCAGCCCTTTTAGACCGGCCCTGTCAATCAAAGCACCGGCCGAAACACCTCTTGGGTTCTTAAAAATACAGCCGGAATTTCTCGTATTCAGCGGCTGATTGTTCTTTTTATAAATCCAGATTTCTTTTACCGTCCGCATGATTTGTTCCGAGTCAGCCGCGTTAAGTTTCAACCGGGCGTTGAGAATGAATTTTGCAGTGATATTTGTTCTGCGGTAGTCGAATACCAGTTCCGGTTTGCTCTTCTCGAAGACATTGCCCTCGCTGTCCATCAACGTGACGCTTTCTACCGCTGCACCGAAATCTCCGAAGTTGCCCCCTGCATTCATTTTCACAGCTCCGCCAACAGAACCGGGTATCCCTGTCAGGGCCTCGATGCCTGAAAGCCCCTTTTCCACACACGTTAAAACCAGCTTGCTCAATTCCGCCCCCGCCCAGGTGGTAACCTCCTCACCGTCAAACTCTATTTGTGCGAACTGCTCTGCCTCAAGCTTTATCACCGCCGCCCGCAGGCCCTTGTCACTGATTAGCAGATTGGAGCCGAACCCCATCACGTAAATCCGGATATTGTTCTTGTTGCATCGCCGGACAACATCTTTGAGCTGTTCGACTGTTTTTGGCTTGATAAAATAATCAGCCTGCCCCCCGAGACCGTACCACGTCCGCTTGGCCAACGGATAATCAGTCTCAACTATTTCCTCTAAACCGCCGAATGATTTCATCTGTTACCTTCCAAATATCGCCTGCGCCCATACTAACTACGACGTCGCCGGCGGTTACGTTGCTCTCTAAATAATCACAAATAGCCCCGAAATTGTCGATAAATAACGCCTCAGTGCCGTTGGCTCGCATCCTTGCGACAAGTATCCGGGCGTTAACCTCTTTTTTGGCCGAGGTCGAATCCCGGACGAAATAAATCTCCGGCACAATAGTTACATCGGCAAGCTTAAAGCTTTCTGAGAAATCATCAAGCAAAAATCTTGTTCTGCTGTACTGGTGCGGCTGAAAAATACACCAGATTCGTTTCGGCCGATACCTTTGCCGTATCGCCTGCAGCGATGCCCTTATTTCCGTCGGGTGGTGTGCGTAGTCGTCAAGAATTGTGATTTCGCCGAACCGCCCCTTAAACATCAGCCGACGCTCGATTCCCGTAAAGCCCGGCAGCAGCTCGAGTATCTGCTCTGGTTCCAGCCCTGCGTGAACCGCCATTGCTACCACTGCCAGTGCGTTGAGTATATTATGCCTGCCCGGCGGCGAGATCCGGGTCGCTCCCAACAATGAACCATTATGATAAACGTCAAAGCTATAAAGGCCGTCATCTAATGAGATATTCTTAGCGTAGAAATTACAATTTTCATCAAGCCCAAAAGTCTCATAGCGCAGATTGGATGCCGTCTGCCTGATAATCTTTGCCACATTTGCATCTTTTCCGTTGGCAATCACCACGCCTTTCGGCTTTACGCCAAGAGCGAATTCACCAAACGTTTTGACTATCTCATCTTCATTCTTATAGTAATCCAGATGGTCCTGCTCGATATTCAGTATGCAGGCTATTTTCGGCTTTAGATTCAGAAAGCTTCTATCGTATTCGCACGCCTCGGCCACGAAATATTTACTGTCTGCCACACCTGAAGAGCTGCCCAATTGACTGATTCTGGCCCCGATGATAAAGTTCGGCTCGACGCCGGCTTGTTTGAGCAAATAGACAAGCCATCCGCTCGTTGTGCTTTTGCCGTGTGTGCCGCTTACAGCGATACCATCATAGCGGCTCATCAGCTCCCCCAAAACCTCAGCGTATTTATAGACTTTGTATCCTCGCTCCCGCGCCAGTTTCAATTCCGGATTATCTTCCTTTATCGCCGCCGATATAACGACCGCATTTATTCCCAGTGCGAGGTTCCTGGCCCGGTGGCCGATTTTTATATCAGCTCCCCTCAGCCGAAGTCCGTCTATAACATCACTTAGTGTTTGGTCTGAGCCGGTCACAATCGCCTCGTGTTTCATCAGAAGTTGCGCCAGCCCACACATCCCGACACCGCCTACCCCGATGAAGTGGAATCTCATCCCCTCTACGTTTAGTTTTTTGTGTATGGTTGCCGTTCCATGTTCGTTAGCAGCTCTTACACTCTCCTTGTCATTCCCGCGCAGGCCTGTCCTCGACTCCGATCTGGGGAGGGAATCCATATTATTGTAAGTTTCTTCATTCGGCTGGTTCATAGCATCCTTTCTGTGGCATTCTTTCCTTAACAAAAGTACAGATAGTCTAACACAAAAATAAGACACAGAAAAGAAAAAAGCTGATAACTGTTTGAGTTGACAGCCCACAACCCAAATAATCAATAGTAAATAGCAAATTAAAAAGGGGCCTATACCGAATAATTCGGTATAGGCCCCGAACTAATACAACACCTAACATCCTTCCCACTAAAGTGGGAATCTAATTAGCCTCACATCAATTTCCTAAATCAGAAGGTACTTAGTGGGCTTCATAGACAGAAACAAGATCCAACCAGAATGGAAGTTCAGAGCCGGCACACAAGAACTCAAGCTTTACATCTTGGTGCAAGACTTCTGAGGTATAGGTATACTCAGTCCACTCGGTCGTCAATTCAAAGTCTGTTGCTCCCCAGGCATCAACAGAGTTATCCGATGCTTTCATCTGTACGGTCAGGGGACGTGGTGCTATCGCTTTGGCCCAAAAGCTGGCAGTATAGTTTTTATCAAGGTTGGCCGGGAAGGATATATTCACCAAAATGAAATGCCAGTTTTCAACTCCTTTTGGCTCAACCAGAAGGCTTCTTGTGCCATCAATGGCCTCGGTATCGACGATCGTGGCGTTACTACCTGCACCCTCTGCTGGATTCCAAGTACACCAGCTTACCCAATCCGGGTCGTCAAGGACAGGCTCATCCTCTTCAAAACTGGGATTTTGCAATAAGTTCTCAATTTTAAGAGTAGCAAGCTCAAGAAGCTCATCCGCAGACAACGCCCTGTCGTAAATACGTACATCGTCAAGGAGGCCGTCAAATAAACGTCCGAGCGCTTCCGGGTTCTCGCCTAATAGAAGAGGCATTTCATTGGTAGCAACTCCATCAGGATCCGGATTTACAGTCTCTGCAACTCCGTCGACATAGTTGGTGCCACCGACACTTTTATCATACGTTGCAGCGATATGGTGCCATTCATCCAAGGGCAGCTCAGTCACCGAGTTTGCCGCCTGCCAGCCCCTGTCACCACCTGTGAATCCCCAGTGAATGCCTGTGGTATCGCCGTTGACACCAAGCCTCCAGGCGGTTTCACCTTTCATAACAATACCCATCCAGGTAGTGGTGACCGACCTGATGTTTACCCAGGCCGAGACGGTTATCGCATTGCTAAGGTTGTTGAGTACATCATTGGTCCCGCAGTCCACGTAGTCGCCGTCACCATCGAAATCCAGCGCACCGTCGATTATCCCTATCGCCCACTGTGGGTCGCCCATGAGGATGCCGTCAAGTCCATTGCTTGAATCAACTGCTATTACTCCTTCGCCATCATCAAGCTTATAGTGTACTATCGGACCAGCAAAGCGACTAATCTCATCCGCAGACAACGCCCTGTCGTAGATACGCACGTCACTCATCAATCCGCTCCAGTTCTCTCCCTCGGCACCCTCGTTGTCACCGCCAAAGAAAAGTGGTTGAGGAAAGTCCAGGGGTTGTGTGAACGTCCCTGAGCTGGCTTCAATGCCATTGCGGTAATAGGTCAGTTGATCTGCGGTTTTCACTACCGCATGGTGGAGCCAGACGTCGGCGGGAATGTCGTCATAATCCAGGTTGTCGTCGCCGTTGCCATTCATGTGCCACTCGAATTTAGTCGGAGTGAACTTAATGAACTGACGCGGCACAAAATCGACACCATTCTTGTCCATCCGATTACCGAGAATAATATCATTGTCCGCCGTGTTTTCAGCGTTATGTTTCGCCCAAAAGGCCCAGGTAAAATCGTTGGTCAGTGTCATTTGAGGAATGTTGCCGGCGCGAACAAAAGCACCGTCCGCCGTGCCGTTAAAACTAATGACGGTGCCACGTACCGGGTCGTCCACCCAAACCGAGCCGTCCGGCCCCAGACCTCCATTAAGGTTGCTGATCGTGCCGTCATTGCCACGGCCGGACGAATCAACCGCTACGGCCCCTTCGCCCTCATCAAGCTTCCAGTGCCCCACTGGACCAGTTGGGACCCCTAATAGCTCTACTTCGGCGATCTGCATACTATTGGCACTTCCGGCGTCTCGAACGGCCGGGAATAGAACTTGATAGTGAGCGTATGCCACGTCATTATCAAACGAAATCGGCGTTGCGTTCATTGTGAAGCGAGGCCACGCATCCGCCTGGGCGAAATCGACGATATCACCACTGGCAATCAAGGTATATGGCCCATCTATACTGTCATTAGAACCAGAGAGTTCAAATGAAATGGGGTCACGCTCCGTTGCATCATTCGCCGTGGTGAGAGTCAGTCCCGTAACAATACTTGGGCCCGCTGTTGGTGTAACCTGGAAACCAGTGGGTTCAGTTTCACCTTTGAAATGCAGATACTTCGTCTCGGTGTTATCATCGATGGCCAAGTCGGGCGTTTCAGCACCAGGCCAATCTCCATCATTCGGAACACCCTGGATTGCATCCCCTGGCGCAGTGACATCAAGCAATTTAACCGGTATCATATAAGAAACCGCGTTGAGGAGCATCTTCTCGCCATCTGGATACAGATCATACAGACCCGCCGCATCTCCACCCGTTACGCCATCAGGCTCGCGACTGCCGCTCAGGAACACCAGCCGATGACCGGCCAGCACGTCTGTTTCGGCCCCGCCGGCGTGTGTCAATGTCGCTCCAGCGGGCCATTCGGCGATAACCATGCCACCAACAGGACCTGTGTCCGCTGATGCTTCCGCGATTGTGGCCAGGATCGTCCCTTCATCATCGGCGGGGTCGTTATTGATGGAGATGCCCCGCGACACGGTTGTCCCATCGGTGGGAAGCACGACCGCGCCGCCGGCATACGGATTGACCATGGTGCCGTCGGTCAGCGAGATCCCCGCAAAGATCGGGTGGGTCGGGTCAGTGACCGTCAGTCTGATGTCCCCGGTGGTGTCCGGCATATTCGTGCCGGTGGTATAACCCATGCGGCTGGACCGCAGGACGTAACCACCCATGATGATCATGGGAGCGGAAATGTTGTTCCACGCCGTGGCTCCATCGTTGCTATAACCACCACTGGCGACCGCGCGACCGATGATCACCAGGTCCGCCGCATTGAGAACCTCTGCATCGGGAGTGCTCGTGGTGATATAGCGCGTCACGTTGTAGCCGTTGGCAGTGAGCAGGTCGGTGTACCCCTTATCGGACGCCTCGGTGAAGCCGACAGCGGCAGCCGCGTCAGAGGGTGCGTCATCAGCTCCATGGAAGGAGACCCAGATGACTGTCGGACCGGGGGCCTCGGGCTCGGCTGCAGAGTCGGCCGAGAGAACCATATGCCCAAATCCGAGACTCTGGTCGTGAGCTTCACGGCCAGTCCAGGTCATCTGAAGTTCTCTATCACCATTGTCGGTGTCGTCGAATACAGGGTGGAATCCGATGGTGTTGCCTACTGAAAAGTCTAATGACGGCATCTGTCCGTATGGGATAGAGGCTTCGCAGATGTATCCATCGGCAGTTACGGAGGAAGCTATCTGCAGGTAATCAGGCTCGACCCCACCAGCACCGTCAATGTTGCACCAGTTCCATCTCTGGCCATTGGCGTTAAAGCCGTACTGGTAATGTTCAGCATGTGGTGGAACGGCGTTTGTCGTAGAGAACAATACTTCTATACAGTCCGCATTCCAGATATCGCCGCCGGATTTATTCATGGATAACGCATCGTCTTTCACTACCACTGCCACGTAGATGTTCTCGTCATCCCATAGCAGATAGAATTCTCCGCTACAGTCCTCAGGGTTGCCCCAGGTATCCTGTCCAGAAAACAATTGCTCTGCCACATCAAGAACGGCTGGGGTCATAGCTTCGAGATTCCAGTCGCTCAGATCTCCGTCAATTGCATCAGGAGTACCCCTGAGACAGTCTATCACCAGCGGTTCTCCAGTCGTTGGGTGTACTGCAGGTGGGTCCGCAATCGCCAAACTCACGCTGAGCAAAGTCAAAATTCCCACCAAAAGGCATTTCTTAGCTAACATTTTTGTTCCTCCTAATTTTACCTGAAAGTTGATATGAAATTTTGCTCCGGCCACACACCGAAGTATCAACAAGACAAATCAATTTTCTATACATAATAATCCTCCTTTAAAAGAGTTACAGTAATAACTCACTGTGCTTTGGCCACACACCAAAACACTCGATGTTTACAATAAATAAACATCGAAAATCAAAAATTACAAATCGTAAATTGTTTATATCTGCCCAGGATAAGTTTTTTACGATTTGCTAATATACGGTTTGCCAATACCTCCTTCCTTTAAAAGCCCAGAATGAGCTGTAAAATGAATAGATTTTACCTTCGGAGCACAAAGTTTTTAAGCTTTGTCCTTTCCTCAATCCTCCAGCTAGGCTAATTTACCTGAAAGTTACAGGTTTTTCACCCGCTAAAAGGCCAAAATCCTCGATTTTAACTATCCTACTTATACCAAATTAGCTACTTTCCCGTCAAGGGAAATCTCTCGAATTTGCATCCTTTTTCAATATCTTCAAATAGAACGAGCAATTCATTCTTCGCAGAGTAGCCCTCCTCCGTAACAGTTACTTCTGCGAAGGACGAAGTACGTATTTCGCAGAGCAGTGCAATCTCCCCTGGCTGGGCACCGCGGCGATTGCCGGCCTGCCAGGGGAGTATCATCCTTAAAATCAAGCCTTCTTACGGCTCAGCAGCCGTCTGAGGAACCACGTGCGGCAAGGACCTTTGGTCAAGGCCCAGCTCATCGGTAATCAAAATAGCATCGAGAAGTGTAGCATCATCACGACGCGCGATTTCAAGCGTGTGCTCCCCGGCCGACAAAGTGATTTTTGCAACCTGATTACTGTGGTCGTTGCTGTGCACCTCGTCCCAGTGCCAGTTGTCTCCTTTGTCTATCACATTAAACCTGATCCAGCCGCTGCGATGGGTCCCCGGGTCGTAATCAGCACCGGGGATACGGACCCAGAATGAGTCAGCGCCTCCAATGATAGTCACGTGAAGCAGGATTTTGTAGGTTCCCTCCGGAACAGTGAAATTGTAGGTGGCGACACCGTAAACAGGCGGGTTTTCAGTTTCGTCGCCGGAGCCTTCATCAGTCCCGATGTACTGACCACCCGATGCCAGCGGGTCATCATAAATCTTCATGGGCGCTGTAATACTGTCCGCAGCTTCTGCTTCAAACCATCTCTCCACAGGGGGCTCAGGTACCAGCCGATACAGTCTAATGTCGTCAAAGTACACCATGCCTGAACCGCCGGCCGACGGATTTGCCTCGTCACCAAACCCAATGGCAAGCGTCGTGACATTCCGCAGGTCCCCGCCAAACGATGCAAGATCGATATTCCAATCATGCCAGGATGCTCGCTTTATGTCAGCCGCGTCACCGTCATATACCACCTTGGAACCATTGAGCTTCACATACATCTGTTCAACGGCATTGTCGGGGTCGCCGTAGAAGCTTAGTAACAATGCTTGAACACCGTTCTTTGTACAATCCTGTGGCGGGCTCAGCGTCCGCTCGGCTTGTGAATACTTGAAGTTGTTGTCGTAAAACAGCGGCATCGACTGCTCGCCGCTGTGAACAATAGTGTGCTCGGTAAAAGGAGAATTGTCATAACCGACGATGGAGCCGTTTATGGCCGGGTTATCGAGTCCATCTAACCACATATAAAATATTCTGTTGCTCTCGGGCTCATCGGGATTAAGGTCATTGTAGAGCTCAAAATTGTCCACAATAAGATAATCGGGTGTCGCAAAGTTCCAGAGCTCACCTTCCAACGTCGTGGGGGTTTGGGCCTCATTGACCTCATCGACCCGCCAGTAGTAAGTCTTGCCCAGGTCAAGCGCCCCGGCATCATAGTTAGCTTCGGTCACTGAGCCGGCATAAGCGGTACCATCCAATACGGATTCCCTGTTGCTGCTGAGGTGCACATCGTGTGTGGATGTTTGTCTTCCCGCTCTCCAGCTTAGCACCGTATCCGGGCCAACATCTGTTGTGCCATCGGCTGGATTGGGTTCTCTTGCCCGAACGGGTACGTAATAGAAGTTAATCTCACTCAGGCCGTATCGGTCATACAGGGCACCTCCCCAGTTGCTGTTGGCGGTGATTCTGACATACTTTGCCACCGCCCCGCCGAAATCAATTACAGTATTGTGCGCATAGCCGTCCGCGCCGGTCGCCTGGGCAAATTCATGCGTAGCTCCCAATGTCGTATAGACAATACCATCAATAGAATATTCAATGGCAGCATTCTTGATGCCGAACCCGGCGAGAATAGACTCGCCGTTATAATTCCATACACACATCTCATGCAGTTTATAGAGCTTTTCGAACTCGTACCGGATCCAGCTCGGCTGGGGTGCACCGCCGGCGCTGAGCCACATGTCCGTTGTCTCCTTTGAATGCAGCTCGCCATCGAGTCCTGAGCCGTTTGTGGTATTCTCAGGCCCTTTCCCCGTCTCGCTGCTGTCTGCTGTGGCGGTTAAAACTGAGGGTGGGATTGGATAGCCAAAAGGCTCTGCGGTAAATTGCCAGAGGTAGCCTTTGCGTATCGTAGTACCGTCGGCCTCAACCTCATCGATTCGCCAGTAGTAAGTTTTTTCAAAATCAAGGGTTGCTCCGACAGCATACTGGTTAGGGTCCTGGCGACCCTTGTAAACATTATTGGGGTCAATTGTTGGACTGGCCTGGCTTACATCGTCAAAATTGCCTCCGAAGTACACATCATGTTTCTCAGCATATGTTCCCGGTACCCAGCTAAGAACCACGCCCTGTACCACATCCATCTGCTGCCCATCGGCCGGATTCGGCTCAGCCGCCTCCGCTCCTTCAATAGCGGTAATTTCACGAATCTCCTCCTCAGACAAAACCCTGTCATAGATTCGGACATCATCAATCAAACCCTCGAAAAAGAATTTTGGGGCGCCATCGCTCCTCTTGTAATGTGCGCCGATGGTTCCATAATAAGCAGTAGCATTGCCCATTAGGATTCCCGAAGAAGCGACTGAGACACTCGTTCTTCCGTCGATGTACAGTTTGTACTCTGTCCCGTCATACGCCCCTGCCACATGATGCCACTTGCCATCGTTCACGGGCCAGGTTCCGGTGGCTGCGGTTACCGGCTGGGTTTCCATAACTTGAAACGCAACATTGCCGCCTGAGCCGCCGAGTAGCCTCCAGGCATACCCGAGACCGGCGATGCCGTCAGACGAGCCCAACGAGTCTGTCTTTATCCAGGCCGCGACTGTTATTTCCGTCGTGACTATACCCTGCCAGCTCCTTTCACAGTACACATAGTCGCCGTCGCCGTCCAGGCTCAGGACGTACGAACCTCTCTCGTCATCCCAGATGATTTGTGCGTCACCCTTTGGCTCGCCTGTGATAGCGGCGCTTGTACCGGTGTTGGTGAAGTCATTAGTGCCCTCAAACTCATAGTGTGCCACGGGCTCTTGGCCAGCATATGTGTAACCGGACAGGCCCAACACCAAAACCAAGGAAGTTAGAGACAACAATTTTCTACACATAACAATACTCCTTCAGAAACTGTATATGGTATGTTGATTGAAATGTAAATACCTTAATCCGAAGCGTAAATTCCACGTGGCACTTCTGTGCCTTGGACAATACAAAATAACTCCTCCTCTATTCGTATAACTGTACAGATTCAACACCTTAGAGGACCAAATCTACAAAGCTCACCAATGTCATTTATACCAAATTGGCTATCTTCCCGTCAAGGAAAATCAATGCAATTATTCGTCCCTTTTCAACATCATCAAATAAAATCTTCAATTCATCCTTTAAGAAGGGGCCTATACCGAATCATTCAGTATAAGCCCCGAATTGCCTGCACTTGTGTAACCGAAGGTGCAAGTGACACGAATCTGCTATATGAACCGCGCCCCCATATCTTGCTTAGTGAGAAGTAATGGGGGCCGGCCAACTCTCGGCTTAAGGTGCCGGCTCTGGTTCTAATTCCGGCTCCGGAGCCGGCAGATACAGACAAATATCATCGAAATACATTGTACCTGAACCGCCGGAGCTCGTCGTATCGCCTTTAGTGCCGATGCCAATAGCGATATTATCAACATCGGTCAGGTCTATACCCTGGTCGGCAAAGTCCTGAAGGGGGATAATCCACTCAGTCCAGGTGGGTTTCACTGTTGCGCCGGGGTCTTCGTGATAGACCACCACAGGTTCACCGGTGTTGTTGCCCACAGCTACATACATAGGCTGAGGGGTGTTGCTGAGTATCGCAATATCCTGGTTTGTCCACTGCTCAGAGACCGTACCGGTGATACTAACGTTAGAGAACCTGGCCTCACAGACCTCGCTGGCGTTATGTGCGGTTACTGCCAATCCTACATACGCAGTTGCATTCATATTAATCGAATCAGAACCAATCTGTGTCCACGAGATGCCATCGGACGAATAAGAGCCCGTAAAGTCACCGGAAATGTCACGCTCTATTTTCACCCACTGCGGCGCTGTGATATCGGTTTGGGTTGTATCGGCGCTGGCCGCACCTGTCACGGTGCGACGCTGGAAGGAAACACCCTGTGCAGGTGTAACAACCATCATAGCATGTCTGGAATCCTGTTCCAGCGTATTACGAATCATAACGCCGGCCTTGGCCCATACGTTCGTATTCCCCACACCTTCGACTTTTGCTATAATTGAACCGGTACCCGTGAGTTCTTTAAAAGCAAAGTGGAACTCATCGGAGTTGTCCCAGATATCTGTGCCGGAAGCGGTCATCGTATAGGTCCCGGCCGGTTCTTCTGTAAAGCTGCCGACAAAACCGAGATAACCTCTAAACCACAGCGACAATTCCTGAACACCATCCAATGTCCAGTCACGCATCGAATCCAGCGTCCTTACTGCTTCTGAATATTTCATATTATTGTCATAGAAAAATGGTATCGACTGATCACCGCTGTGAACGATAGTTTGTTCGGTAAAAGGAGGATTTTCATAACCAACAATAGCGCCGTTTGTATCGTCGTCATATCCGTCTTTCCAAGTACTAAATATATCATCGGGTGGATAGTCATTGTAGTCCTCGAAATTGTCCACGATAAGATAGTTGATTGTCATAAATTTCCAGATGTCACCTTTATAGACTGTGGCCTCGGGTGGAGCATTGATCTCATCGACCCGCCAATAATAGGTCTGACCGAATTCGAGAAGGCCGGCAGGTGTATAAGTGAGCTCCTCCTGGTTCTGGACGACTAAGACGTCCAGCGGATTGGTTGTGCTCGCCTCGTTGACAACGTCGAAAACTGTTCCGATGTACACATCATGCGTCTGGGCATAGATTCCGGCTTTCCAGCTAAGAACTGCATCATACGGCACACTTGTTTGACCGTTATTCGGATTCGGTTGCCAGGCGATTAAGGGGTCATCTCTCATCACATAAGCTATCTCATTTTCCTTCTTTGCTATATTGAAAATCCGGATATCGTCGATTCGCCCATCCCTATAGAACTTATGCAATAAGCCGTCTCTGTTATCCGTAACCGTACCAATATATGCATTATGCTGAGATGTCCCCGAAAGGTCATAGCCGACCGGTACATCGGGATTAGTTCCATCCGGCACACCATCGATATATAAAGACAGTGTAGTTCCTTCTCTGGTGATTGCGATATGATGCCAATTGCCATCGTTAACTATAACCGTGCCTGTTACCTGCACCTTAGTAACATCATCGTCCGTGGTAATTGTAACGCAGCCTTGGGTTACTTCGTTCACAGTCAAACAATATCGTATTCCGCCGGTCCAATCCCCTCCATTGCCAATTATCGGGCATATAAAATCTTCACCCTGACCCTGTACATTCAAAGTTATCCATGCACTCAAAGTCCAGTCAGTTGTTCCGAAATTTAGCGCATCCTGATTGCCCAGGTCCACAAAATCACCAAGCTCGAACTCCAGCGCACCACCCTGATACCCAGTCACCCATTCCGGGTTATTCGGCTCACTACCAAGGATTCCATGAAGTTCATTGCCGGACGAATCAAAAGCCATATCACCGGACGTTTCATCGAACTTCCACCATCCGACAAGATTTGGGTCCTGAGCGTTGGCTCCGTTGCTCAGAACCAGAACAAAAAGAAACATATAAATCAAACTCTTACACATAATAATCATCCTTTAAAAAGTTCATAATTTAACGAGCTTTGATTACATACTAAAACACCAATCGTCTTCTCACCAATCATTTCGTATCCGTTAAAAAACGGATGCGATAATTATAAATTCTAAAGCTTCGTATCAACCGCTCAATCTTAATTGCCGGCTAAATCCCGGTTTAAGGTGCCGGCTCTGGTTCTGGTGGAAGATATAGCCGAATCTCATCAAAGAACATATTACCTGAACCGCCAGGGGTCATCGAATCGCCTTTAGTGCCGATACCAATAGCGATATTATCAACATCGGTCAGGTCTATGCCCTGGTCGGTAAAGTCCTGCAGGGGAATAATCCACTCAGTCCAGGAGGATATCACTGTTGCGTTGGGCTCTTCGTGATAGACCACCGCAGGTTCACCGGTGCCGTTGCCCACAGTTACATACATAGGCTGAGGGGCGTTGCTGAGTATCGCAATATCCTGGTTTGTCCACTGCTCAGAGACCGTACCGGTGATACTAACGTTAGAGAACTTGGCCTCACAGACCTCGCCGGCGTTATGTGCGGTCACTGCCAGCCCTATATACATAGGAATATTCATTTTCATGCCCTCGTTGCCAACCTGTGTCCAGGATGCACCGTCAGCCGAATAAGAGGCCGTAACAGCGCCGCTAACGCTGCGTTCTATTTTCACCCATTGCGGTGCCATGATCCCGGCTATATCCGTGGCGAAGCTCACACCACCCACCGATCTGCGGCGCTGAAAGGAAACGCCCTGCGTAGCTGAGACGATCATCATAGCATGGATGGAATCCGTATCCAGGGTATCACGGAGCATCACGCCGGCTTTGGCCCAGTCGTGCGTCTGCTCCACGCTCTCGATTTTTGCTATAATCGAACCGGGGCTGGTGAGCTCCTTGTAGGCGAAGTGGAACTCATCGGAGGTGTCCCAGATATCAGCTCCGGAGCCGGTCATCGTATAAGTGCCGGCTGGTTCTTCCACGAAACTGCCGGAATAAACCGGATAACCTCTAAACCAAAGCGACAATAGCGTAACACCCTGCCTGGTCCAATCCTGCGCGGGACTAAACGCACGTTCGGCTTCTGAATAATTTGCTGTACTACTGTTGTCAAAAAAAAATGGCATCGCCTGCTCGCCACCGTGGACAATCGTTGTCTCAACGAAATGCTCTCCAGCGTTAAAGTCCGGGTTTTCATGACCTATCGTGGAACCGTTTATTGGGTCGTCCCACCCATCTGTCCACGTACTAAATATATCATTGGGTGGATAGTCATTGTAGTCCTCGAAATCGTCCACGATAAGATAGTTGATTGTCATAAAACTCCAGATGTCACCTTTATAGACTGTGGCCTCGGGTGGAGCATTGACCTCATCGACCCGCCAGTAATACTTCCGGCCGAATTCGAGAAGGCCGGCAGGTTCATAAGCGAGTTCGCCCTGGCTTTCACTGACCAGTACGTCCAGCGGTTCGGTTCTGCTCGCCTCATTGACATCGTCGAAAACTGTTCCGAGGTACACATCATGTTTGTCGGCAAAAAGTCCCGGCTTCCAGCTAAGGGTCGTATCCATTGGCACACCCATAGCCCCATTAGCAGGGTTCGGTCTTGCAGCCAGGGGGCCCGGCAATTCTACTTTGCCTTGCATAATCGGCCCAAGCTCCGTCTCTTCCAGTGCATGGTTATAGAAGCGCACATCATCAAGCATACCATCGAAGAAAGATGCCCCCCAATCATCCGGCGCGGTACCAGCAGTGTTGCCTCTGGTTCCCAAATACACACCGGCATCGGTGGCTGCTACTGCCCCTGTAGTGGCTCTTTCTCTGTCAACCTCTCCATTAATATAAATGTACGCCATGTTATTGACGTCATACACGCAGGCAATGTGAAACCATTCGTTCAACGGCGGTGCCGTGGTACTATTCATGTTATGATTCTCACCCTCACCCGAACCGTCTCCCGTAAGGCCTGCTCCGCAAAAGTCTATGGTGTCATCTGAGAACCTTCGCACTGACCAGCCACCTCTATCCTGATCACCACCCTTGCCAATCATAGACCTAGCCCAGGGGTCGCCCCAGTCATTAATGTATGCCCAAAGCGTGATGCTGAAGCTGTCCGACGGATTGAATATTGGGTCGTTCCCGCAGTCCACATAGTCACCGTCGCCGTCAAAGGACAATGCGCCATCCAAGATGCCTTCGGCCCAGCTTGTGTCACCGAAGAGTGTTCCATCATTATTGCCGACAGAGTCTGCGGCGGTGGTGCCGGAGCCCTCATCCAGCTTCCAGCGTCCAATCAGTTCAGCCGAGGTACTCCCGCTAAGGCCCAGTATCAAAACAACAGAAACTAAAATAATCAATTTATTAAACATAACAATATCCTCCTTCAAAAAAGTTAATACAATTATGAATTATGGTTTGGCCATACAAAAAACTCTCGTTCACGCAGAGGCGGGATATGAAGTGTTAATTGAGATGTAACAATCTTAGCGGCGAAAAACAAAGAAAAGTTATTACTTACAACTCTGCGCCTCGTATAATACACAATGACTCCTCCTCTATTCGAAAAACTATGAGAATTGCGCCCGTGAGATGACCTCAAATCCGCAGAAGCCCGGCCGCGAGGGCACAAGTTTCACTAATATTATCTATACCAAATTATCTACCTTCCCGTCAAGGGAAATCTCTCGAATTTGCATCCCTTTTCAACACCATCAAATAAAATCTTCAATTCATCCTTTAAAAAAGGGGCCTATACCGAATTGGTATAGGCCCCGAAATGGCCTAAAAACAACAACCATATCTCTTTGCCCTTGCGGCTACACTCTATGGTTTCAGCTAAATCACTACATTAAGCCTACTTCTCTGCCCAAAGAGCATAACTCTTCAGAGCAATCATTCCGTCCTGATTAAGGTTTTCCTCAATCGAGAACGGCGATGTTACTAATTGTTCCCAAGGTAACGAGCCTCATCCTCAGACAAAGCCTTGTCGTA
>Ga0307378_10000962_pt1 | contig 47702 bp, 40 predicted proteins | sample UN1MG_FD_202238 | JGI IMG/M metagenome (GOLD analysis project Ga0307378, IMG submission 202238) | Soil microbial communities from Risofladan, Vaasa, Finland - UN-1 | ecosystem: Environmental > Terrestrial > Soil > Coastal area > Acid sulfate soil | place: Finland: Risofladan, Vaasa | collected... | reverse complement strand
GACACCTCGTGCACGATCCTGAAACGCGCATCTATGTCGAGTGACGCGGTGTGGAAGGCGAGAGGAATCGACCGCATGAGCGAGCCGTTACCGTTGCTCATCTCGTCCCTGTCGCCTGAGCTGTCAGGGCCTGCCCCGAGCATTAGTCGTTCCATCGCCCTGTGTGTGGAGTTTCCGATGTCGAACGCCTGCCCGAAGGGCGTCCAGTACCCGTCCCGGTACCAGCGTAGAAACCGCCTCGCTATGTCGTCGAGGTCGTATCCCGCGCACAGGCTTTCTGCGAGGCAGAATGTGAGCGAGCTGTCGTCGGACCAGGTGCCCGGGGGCAGGCCGAATGTGCCGTGTCCCCGCATGCCTGTTACAGGGTCACGGCGCACCTCCTCCCGCGACAGAAACTGGACCGGTAGCCCCAGACTGTCGCCCGCGCACACCCCGAACAGAGCTCCACGTACCTTTGACAACAACAGATCGTCTTTCATGTCAGAACAGAACCAATGGGATTCAGTTCACCATTCCCTGAATAAATCATACACTATGCAGAATACAATATCCAACATTTATCACATTTACCCGGCAGTTCGTCCAAACTAATTTGTCCTGATTCAACGGGCTAACCCCGATAACGATGCCCTTACCTGCTTTTCATCCTGTCCCATAGGTTAGTATCCATGAAAGATAGAGTGAAGAATGAACATTACTTGACGGTTATTCGAGATAAGTATAAGAATTTTGGATAGAATTCGATATGTCGTCATACCTCTCTATTTCACTTGACATATATGCGACATATAGGTAATATAATTGATGTTATATCGAACAGTTGTCAAGTAGAGATCATACCATGAAGTTAAACGAGTTCTTTACCCGTCATCCGGTTTTTACACTTGATGAATTGGACCGTTTTCTCACGAAGAGAGGCACTACCAACAGGATAACACGCAATTCATTGCTTTCCTATTACAGGAAACGAGGCCGAGTCGTGTCGGTAAGGCGCGGGCTGTACATCGTAGTACCTGCAGGATCGAAACCGGAGTCGACACCTGTCGATCCCTTTCTCTTAGCGGCGAAAATGACGCCTGATGCCGTGCTTGCGTATCACACGTCCCTTGAATTCTATGGAAAAGCCTACTCTGTATACAAACGCTTCTTCTACCTGTCCAATCGTAACTCTATTCCGGTTCGTTTCCGTAACTATGAATTCCAATGTGTGTCGAACCCTCGTGTCCTTCAAGAAAAGGGGAAAGAAGGCTTTGGTGTGAATGAGACCGAACGTTCAGGGGTCCAAATTAAGGTAACCGCTCTCGAGCGCACGCTCGTGGATGTCCTTAATCGTCCTGACCTCTCTGGCAGCTGGGAAGAGATTTGGAGATCTCTTGAATCGGTCGAGTTCTTCGATCTCGACAAAGTGAGTGCATATACTTACTTGCTCGAAAATGCAACCACGGCTGCCAAGGTAGGTCTCTTCCTGGAACAACATCGCGAATCTCTGGTGATAGAAGAAAAATATCTAACGCAGCTTGAAAATCTTCGGCCCCGGCAACCTCATTACATGGAGAGAAGCAAACGCAAATCCGGTACCCTGGTATCGAGGTGGAATCTCGTGGTACCCGGACAAGTGCTAGAACGGTCATGGTCGGAGATCATATGAAGATATCTACCGAAATACTCACCCTCTATGCGGAATCTACAGGCTTCAGGCCGGACATACTTGAAAAGGTCGCGCATCTGTTGAATCTGCTCGATGCGATTCAGAGCCACCCTTTCTTAAAGAATAAATTAGTGCTAAAGGGTGGGACTGCATTGAATCTCTTCTTCTTCGATGTTCCGAGACTCTCCGTTGACATAGACCTGAATTATGTGGGAAATGTAGATCGTGGAAGCATGATCGAAGAACGTCCCAAGATTGAACAATCGGTTCAAGCGGTCTTTTCACGGGAGGGATTCACTGTAAGGCGTACGCCTGAAGAGTATGCCGGAGGCAAATGGTCTCTTCGATATCAGAGCGCCTTCGGCCATACCGGCAATCTCGAGGTGGATATCAACTTCATGTTCAGGGTACCGTTATGGCAAGTTGCCACCTTGGACTCTAAACAGGTAGGAAACTGGAAAGCTACCGGAATTCCTGTTCTGGAAATTCATGAGCTTGTCGCCGGTAAAATCACCGCGCTATTGTCGCGCCGTCAAGCCAGGGACCTGTTCGATTGTTACCAGATTCAACATATGAAAAACCTCAATACGGACCGTCTCCGTACCGCTTTCGTTGTGTACGGCGCGATGAACCGAAGGGATTGGAGGGAGGTTTCAGCCGAGGACTTGAATTTCGATCCTGCTGAAATAGCAGGTCAACTCGTTCCAACGCTCCGATCCGGTGTGATCCAAGAGAAGGAAGTTTCAGGAGAATATGGGCGAAAATTAATGGAAGGGTGCCGGAAGATGCTGTCTGTGTTGTTGCCATTTACTACTAACGAAAAAGAATTTCTGGATCAATTGCTTGATAAAGGAATATTAGATCCGGCACTCTTGACAGATGATACTACGCTTCAGGATCGTATACGAATTCAGCCGTTGCTTGAATGGAAGGCAATCAATGTCCGTCAATACAAGGGTTTGACCTGAAGAGACTCCTCGTAGCAACATTCAGCCTTAACAGCCTTTTTGCTCAACATGCAGGCCATTATTCCCCAGCCCCTATGTCGCCCATAGTGTTCAAGATGAAGAAAAGTTTCATCGTACAAGCCACTGATTAGCTGAATACAGTTCCTTCTTTATTATAATCCGAAATACAATGTCCTATGTCAACGGGCTGACCCCGAAGTTTTCACTACAAAGCTGTTATAAAGAGGGAAACGCAGTTCAATCGGCAGGTTGAGCTGAATATGAAAATCAAGGAACTGGATAAGCAGTTGAAGGATATGGCAGCTTCGTTATAAGCAGGACTTTGTGTTGATTTTGTAAGAAATTTATAGTATATTTTCTTACAAAATTAGAGGGTTATAAATTATGCAAAGTATTGAAGATAAAATAGTTAGCCGTATATATGGCAGGGGGAGGGGTTGGGCTTTTTCACAAAAGGATTTCTCTCAACTTGGGCGTCGTGAGGCTATAGACGTATCTCTCTATCGGTTGAAAAAAAAGGGTACGATCAGGAGGGTTATTCGTGGAATATATGAATACCCCAAAAACAGTATACTGCTGAATACAAAATTAAGCCCGGATATTGACCAGGTTGCCAGGGCATTGGCGCGTAAGTTCGGCTGGAATATTCAGCCCAGCGGTCCTGCTGCATTGAATCTGATGGGAGTGTCAATGCAGGTGCCGGGACGATATGTATATCTCTCAAGCGGTCCTGACAGGTCGTACAAAATAGAAAAGACGGCATTACAATTTCAGCATGCTATGTTGAAAGAAGCATCATTCAAGCTCCCTGAAAGTGCCTTGATAGTACAGGGATTGCGGTCGCTCGGGAAAGCCGGTATTACAAATCAGGTTATTGCCGGTATAAGGAACTGGCTCGATCCCTCACTCAGAATAAAAGTATTGAACGACACAAAGACAGTTACGGATTGGATATACAAACCGATTCAAAATATCTGCCGGGAGGATCGCAATGGATTGCACCCGTTTTACCGGAGAATATCGGCTGGAACCAACGGCTGAAGAACATAAGGCACGAAGGGAAAGGCTCGCTTCCTGTCATGAGCTTAAGGGCAAGATAGCCGAGTATAAAGCGGCCTTGTGGTATCCGAAAAACGGGAATTCTATTACGCCGGTTGTTGCGCCAATGCTTGTTTTTGACGCAATAGATAACGCAATAGGGTAGTAATAGGAGTTAATAATGGAAAAGCTGGATCCCAAAACAGACGGCTCGACGACAGACATCGTCGGTAAGAATATCGAGAAACTTAAAGAGCTCTTCCCCGATGTTTTCACCGAGAGCTCCGAAGAGGAAGAATCACGCTGGAAGGTGGGTTTCGACGCCCTGCGCGAGACGCTCGGAGATTATGCAGAAGACAGTCAGCAGCGGTACAGCTTCATATGGAACGGTAAAGCCCGTGCCCGCCGCATTGCCCAGACGCCGTCGACAGGTACACTTCGGCCGTGCCCGGAGGAGCCTGTCAACTGGGACACTACGCAGAATTTGTTCATCGAGGGCGACAACCTGGAGGTGCTCAAGCTTTTACAAAAGAGCTACCATAAGAAGGTCAAGATGATCTACATCGACCCGCCGTATAACACTGGAAAGGACTTTATCTACCCCGACAATTTTCGCGACAATATCAAGAACTACATGGAACTCACCGGACAGACGGATGAAGAAGGCCGGCGATTCTCCCCCAATGCTGAGACTTCCGGTCGCCAACTTTAGCACTAGCCACCCAAAATAAACTTGCGCGTAGATATTTAAAAGACTACAATATATATAGAGTAAAAAGGCTAATAATCAGTTTAATTGTATATTATTATATGTTATGAGTAATTAATGAAATTCTTTATCGGTGTCACGGATAACGAGTGGTACGGCTACCTGGCGTCCCTCCAGCCAGATGAGGTGAATTTCTGGAGACCAAGCGGAATAGGCTTTCAGGCAATTTTATCTAACTTTAAATACTATTTGTTATATTCGTTTTAATATCATCAATTACGAATGAGGTTACTAAAATGCCAAACAATCCAGTTGGTTCACTTTGGCATAAGTGGGACTTACATTTTCATACACCTTCATCTTACGATTATGAAAATAAATCAGTTTCTAACGTCGAAATCATTGAAGAATTAATGAAAAAAAATATAGAAGTAGTTGCAATTACTGATCATCATTATATCGATGTTAATAGAATTACCGAGCTTAGAAAGATCAGTGATAATAAGCTTACTATCCTTCCCGGTATTGAACTCCGATCAGAGCTAGGAGGTAAACCAATCCATTTTACAGGGATTTTTTCTGAAGTAATAGATTTAAATTACCTTTGGGATACTCTACGCGGATCATTAAAACTTACAAAGGAAGGAATTCAAGGTATTGGTGGTGATGAAAAAGTATATAAACATATAGACAAAACACACAAAGTCTTCATCGAGCTAGGTGGACTTTTAGCAATTCATGCTGGTGCTAAATCTAATTCTATCGAGGGAATTAAAAATAAGGAACAATTTCAACAGAGAATTAAATTTGATATCACGAATAACTATGTTGATATTTTTGAAATAGGACAGATCAAAGATATTACTAGATATATGAACAAAGTATTTCCAGCAACTGGTTTACAACGGCCACTCGTAATAGGATCTGATAACCATAATATAAATAAGTATTCTTTTCCTACACCGTGCTGGCTAAAGTCTGATCTAACATTTATCGGCCTTCGACAAGTTATTAATGAACCTATTGACAGGGTATATATTGGAGAACGGCCAGAGAGTATAGACTATGTTGATAATAATAAGACACGATATATTGAAACTTTAAGCTACTCAAAAAGGTCAGCTTCCACACTTAAGCAAAATTGGTTTTCTGATGTATCCTTAAAATTCAATCCTGGATTAATTGCAATAATCGGAAATAAAGGAAATGGTAAGAGTGCTCTTGCGGACTCACTCGGGCTTTTAGGCAACTGCCCTCATGAAGAATCGTATTCTTTCCTCCATGAAGACCAATTTAGACAACCAAGGGAAAACAAGGCAATATGTTTTGATGCAACACTAACATGGCGCAGTGGGAGCTATTGTAGAAAAAACCTTAATGATTCCTTTAATCCAACAGAAATCGAATCAATACGCTATGTCCCACAGTTCCATCTTGAGGCAATATGTGATGAATTAAAAGGAGGAAAAGAAGGTAGATTTAACGAAGAACTTAAAAATGTCATCTTTTCACGCATACCTATCGAAAACAGATTGGGAAAAACGACATTAGATCATCTTGTTGAATTTCGGACTAGCGAATTTCAAGAAAAAACTGACCAAATTATTCAAGAACTAAAAAATATCTCAGAAGAAGTTGTCAAACTCGAGAGAGAATCTACAGAATCTTATGAAAAAAGCATTCAATCCGAGTTAAAGGCAATAGAAAAAGAGATAGAGTCGCATCGGGGTAATAAGCCAGAAGAAATAAAAAAACCTGGGGCCGATCCGAAGAAACAAAAAGAAATTGAAACCATCACAGAAAAAATTGAAGAATTGTCCAAAAAAGTAAAAACATTCAATAAGCAGATTGAGAAAAACGAGGAAGAGCTTCAAAGTGTTGTCTTGAAATTAGAACAGATATCTAAATTAAGAAAAAAACTAAATAACTTTAAAGATCGATATGAGACATTAAAAAATGAAATATCACCATTTTGTAAAACGCTTGGGATTCAAACAAACGAAATCCTCTCCTTGACTATTGGCTTTTCCAAGCTTAATGAATTAGAACAACCAATCAAGGATACAAAAGAAAATCTTGAGAAATCCATAGATGAGAATGACGCTAGAAGTATTGTAAATCATAAAAATAAAACAATTAAGGAAATTGAAAAGTCACAAGATAAATTAGACCGCCCTAATAAGGAATATCAAAACTATCTCGAAGCTAAGTCAGAGTGGGAGAAAAAAGAGAAGAAATTAATTGGAAACGATAAAATACCCGGTACTCTGAAATATTACACGGCTTTTTTAAAAGAACTGAAGAAAGTTCCTCTAAAATTGTCATCTGCTAGAAAAAAGCAAATTGAGTATTCTAAAAAAATATATCAAGAGAAAGTAAAACAACTTCGTATTTACGAAGAGTTATATACTCCTGTTCAGGATTTCATTGATACTCACCCAATTGCAAAAGAACACTTCGGGCTAGAGTTCCGGGTTTCTTTATCTACGAGAGATTTTCCAACACGTTTTTTAGAATTTATTAATCAAAGTAGAAAAGGTTCCTTTCATTGAGAGGATGCAGGTAGGAAAGTAATACAAAAATTATTAAGTTCTGCTAACTTTGAAACGGAGAAGGGTGTAACAGACTTCCTCAGTGAGATCATTGATCAACTATATTACGATCGACGTGATGATCAGGCAATACCTATGTTACTTGCAGATCAATTAAGACAAGCGTATACTCCAGAACAGCTATATGAGTATTTATTCAGCTTAGACTATTTAGAACCTCGATATGTTTTAAGATGGGAAGATAAACCGTTAGAACAACTTTCGCCAGGGGAGCGTGGTACGCTCCTTCTCATATTCTATCTGCTGATAGACAATAGTAAAATGCCTCTTGTACTTGACCAACCGGAAGGCAACCTTGACAACCAGACAGTGTATCAGTTACTTGTTGTGTGTATTAAAGAAGCGAAAAAAACGCGACAAATATTCATTGTTACCCATAATCCTAACATTGCAGTCGTGTGTGATGCTGAACAGGTCATTCACGCTTCTTTAAACAAGGAACAAGGTTGCCAATTAACCTATATATCTGGGGCACTTGAAAATCCAGAAATATGCCAGAAAATAATAGACGTGCTGGAGGGAACAAAACCTGCAATAGACAACCGTGTCTCAAAATATAAAATAATATTCAATGATTCTAAACACTGAACCAAGTACTACTTATTTTGCAAAAATAAGAGGAGACTCTCTCCCGATGTCCCGGCTTGAGGAATTAACAAGTGGCTCGACCGTTAAAGGCGTCATTTCAGATCAAATAGTCACGGTTGTCGATGTCCACTGGCATTGTAACAATGTCGTTGAACTAACGTATAAAGATCAATCGGGAAAAGCAGGAAACGAGCTACTCTTTCGTGACCGTGAACAAGACTTGGATATAGTTTCAAAGGGCCAGCACTGGAACTACTCGGCCGATGCTTCATTATTCCGACTTGTCTCCGAAGCGTACAGAATCAGGATGGCGTACCTTTTCGATCCTCATCTAGCCATTCATATATCATTGGTGGAGCCTCTTCCCCATCAGATTACTGCAGTATACGAGGAGATGCTGCCCCGCCTCCCCTTACGTTTTCTTCTTGCTGATGATCCCGGTGCAGGAAAAACTATCATGGCGGGCCTTCTAATAAAAGAACTCATGATCCGAGGCGACCTGGAACGATGCCTTATAATTTGTCCTGGAAACCTTGTAGAGCAGTGGCAGGACGAATTGAACAGCCGCTTCAGTTTACCGTTTGAGCTTTTAACCAATGATCGTATTGAGAGTGCAAGGACGGGAAATGTATTCCATGAAATTCCACTACTTATTGGGCGACTCGATAAAATGAGCAGGGATGAAGACCTGCAAGAGAAACTCAAACAAAGCGAATGGGACCTTGTTGTATGTGATGAGGCCCATAAACTATCGGCCTCTTTCTTTAGCGGTGAAAAAAAAGAGACCAAACGATATAAACTGGGAAAGCTCTGTTCAACACTTACCAAACATTTTCTCCTCATGACGGCCACTCCGCACAACGGAAAGGAGGAAGACTTCCAGCTCTTCATGGCGCTCCTTGACGGTGATCGCTTTGAAGGACGCTTTCGAGACGGGGTTCATACCACCGACGTATCCGACCTCATGCGCAGAATGGTGAAGGAACAGCTTTTAAAATTTAACGAAACACCCCTGTTTCCTGAACGGTTGGCTTATACAGTTACATACCAGCTCTCGGATCTTGAAGCAATTCTCTATGAGCAGGTAACAAATTATGTACGTGAGGAGTTTAACAGGGCGGATGCGCTCGACAGCGAAAAACACAAGGGTACGGTTGGTTTCGCACTTACTATTTTGCAGAGACGGCTCGCCTCCTCGCCGGAAGCGATTTACCAATCTTTGAAAAGAAGGAAAGAAAAGCTCGAACAGCGTCTTAGAGAGGCAAAATTGCTCAAACGAGGCATGGACGCATCTATTTCCGGTTTTGAAGAGCAGCCTGGCCTTACTGAAGAGGAGATCGAGGACCTTGAGGATGCGCCTGATGCCGAGGTTGAAGATCTTGAAGATAGCTTTGTTGATCAGGCTACTGCGGCGCAAACCATAGAAGAACTTGAAGCTGAAATCGCTATTCTTGAGAAGCTCGAAGCTCTCGCGAAAGAGGTACGGGCAAGCGGCACCGACAAGAAATGGGAAGAGCTTTCAAGTCTTCTTCAGGATACCCCCGAGATGTTTGATGAAAGCGGGTATCGCTGTAAGCTCATTATTTTTACTGAGCATCGTGATACCCTGAATTACCTTGTTGATCGCATAAGAACACTCCTCGGAAAACCGGAGGCTGTGGTCACCATTCATGGTGCCTTGGGCCGGGAAGAACGAAAGAAAGCGGAGGAGGTTTTCAAGCAGGACAAATCGGTAACAGTGCTTGTAGCAACGGATGCCGCGGGAGAGGGCATTAACCTGCAGCGCGCCCACCTCATGGTGAATTATGACCTCCCATGGAACCCGAACCGCATCGAGCAGCGCTTCGGTCGTATTCACCGTATCGGACAGAGTGAGGTATGCCATTTATGGAACCTTGTCGCAGAAGAGACGAGAGAAGGTGATGTATATCTTACCCTTCTAAAGAAACTTGATACGGAACGGAAAGCGCTTGGTGGAGCAGTATTCGATGTTCTCGGAAAAGCGGTTGGAAGCAAGGAGCTCCGAGGCCTACTCCTGGAGGCAATTCGCTACGGCAACCGCCCGGATGTTCGGGCCAGGCTTTACGAAAAAGTTGAAAACGTACTGGACCATAAAAAGCTGCAAGGCCTTATTGAAGAACGAATGCTTGCACATGAAACAATGGATACATCGCGCGTGAGGCAAATAAAAGAGGAGATGGAGCGGGCCGAAGCACGCCGTCTCCAGCCGCACTTTATTGAATCCTTTTTCCTGGAGGCGTTTCATCGACTTGGGGGGAGTATTCGGGAAAGGGAGCCGAGGCGTTATGAGGTCACGAACGTGCCGGCGGTGGTAAAAAACCGCGATCGTATCATCGGCACCGGCTCTGTCGTTACAAGTAAATACGAGAGGATATGCTTCGAAAAAGACCTTATCAGCATTCCCGGAAAAACCATCGCTACTTTTGTATGTCCAGGCCATCCTTTGCTTGATGCGACAATTGATATAGTACTGGAACGTTACAGAACATTATTAAAAGAAGGCACTGTACTTGTAAACGAATCCGATCTTTCCGAGGAGGTGCAACTTCTCTATTATCTGGAACACTTTCTTCAGGACGGGAGAACAGACAGACAGGGAAACAGGCGCGTCATTTCAAAGCAGATGCAGTTTGTATTGATCGGTCAGAAAAACGAGGTCAAACATGCGGGGTATGCACCGTATCTCGACTATCGCCCAGTTTCAGAAGATGAGAGGGCATTGGTAAATCCAATACTTAAGGAACAGTGGCTGTATAGCGATTTTGAAAAAGCCGTTCTAGAATATGCGATTACAACATTAGTTCCGCAGCACTTGGATGAAGTAAAAGGTCGTAGAGAAGAGCTTATTGCCAAGACATTGCAAGCAGTAAACGAGCGATTATTGAAGGAGATAAACTACTGGGATCACCGGGCAGAGGAGCTGAAGGTTCAGGAACAGGCCGGAAAAACAGGTGCAAGATTAAACTCTACAAAAGCGCGTGCACGGGCCGACGAGCTTGAGGCGCGGCTTCAGAGACGGCAGAAAGAACTCGATCTTGAGAGGCAGATATCTCCACGCCCGCCGTTTGTCATCGGCGGTGCCCTTGTACTTCCCGGAGGATTGCTCCATAAATTGAAAGGGACCCGCAAAGAAAAGGCCGAAATTACCTCCCGCGAGACGGCGCGCATAGAAGCGCTTGCCATGAATGCCGTAATGGAAAAGGAACTCTCTCTCGGATATAATCCAAAAGACGTAAGTGATGAGCGATGCGGGTATGACATTGAGTCCGGTATAGCAGGATCAGGCCACTTGCGTTTTATAGAGGTGAAAGGGAGAGCTCATGGCGCAAAAACGGTAACGATCACAAAAAATGAAATACTTACCTCCCTCAATAAGCCTGATAGTTTTTTCCTCGCTATTGTTGAAGTTCACGAGGATGATAGTACAAAGATAACGTATGTGCAGAAACCGTTCAAGAGAGAGCCTGATTTCGGGGTTACGAGTGTAAATTACGACCTCGAAAAGTTGATTGCACGAAGGTATATTCCTTAAAACTTATACAAAATATGGACTGGAAAAATGGACTACAATAAGAAACTCATAGAAGTTTCGCTCCCGCTTGACGACATCAATGAGGCTTCAGCACGGGAGAAATCGATACGACACGGCCACCCTTCGACCCTGCACTTATGGTGGGCACGGCGCCCGCTCGCTGCATGCAGGGCGATTTTATTCGCCTCTCTGGTCGATGATCCGTCCGCTCATCCTGAAAAGTTCCGTACCGAAGAAGCCCAGGAGCGGGAAAGGGAGAGGCTGTTTGATATAATACGAGAGCTCGTGAAGTGGGAAAATTCGAATAATGAAACGGTGCTTGAAAAGGCTCGAAAAGAGATAGCGGCATCAACGGACGGAAACCCACCGGCAGTATACGATCCATTTGCAGGCGGCGGCTCGATACCGCTTGAAGCGCAGCGGCTTGGGTTACGGGCACTTGCCAGCGACTTGAATCCGGTTGCCGTCCTCATTACTAAAGCGATGATTGAAATCCCGCCGAAGTTCAAGGACCTACAGCCCGTTCATCCTGGGAAAGAGCAGGAGCTTGTCAGGAAACAATGGAAGGGTGCGCAAGGCCTCGCAGAGGACGTTCGATATTACGGGAAGTGGATGCGCGACGAGGCATACAGACGTATCGGAAAGCTGTATCCGGAGGTTACACTGCCACGTGAGCAGGGAGGAGATAAAGCATCTGTTATTGCCTGGCTGTGGGCGCGTACGGTGACCTGCCCGAATCCGGCCTGTAAGGCTCGGATGCCACTTGTTCGGTCCTTCTGGCTCTCTAAGAAAAAGGGAAGGGAAGCGTGGATCGAGCCGATTGTGGACAGGAGTGTGTCTCCGAGCAAAATATCCTTTCAGGTAAGAACCGGAAAGGGAAGACCACCAGAATCAATTAAAGTAGGCAGGGGAGCAACCTTTAAATGTATTGCATGCGGAACAGTCGCAAATAATAAACATATTAAACAAGAAGGTATGTCTCAAAATATGGGTTCTTCTCTACTAGCCATTGTTGCTGAAGGTAAAAAGGGAAGGGTTTATTTAGAACCATTACAAAATCATGAAGAAATTGCTAGATGCGATATTCCAGATTCATGTCCGGATGCGCAAATCAGTGATGATAGAAGGTCCATGTTTACACCTCTTTATGGTTTAACTCATTTTTCTCATTTATTCACTCCTCGTCAGCTTACGGCACTTACAACGTTCAGCGATCTCGTTACTGAGGCTCGTGAAAAAGTCTACGCCGATGCCCGCAAAGCAGGTATACCTGACGGAGAACGGCTCGAAACCGGCGGCACCGGCGCCAGAGCTTATGCAGAAGCTGTGTCGACCTACCTCGCATTTGCTATAGACAGGCTCGCAGATCGAGCTTCAAGCATCTGTTCATGGGACGTATCAAGAGACAATATTCGAAATACTTTCGCTCGGCAAGCTATACCTATGGTATGGGACTATGCTGAGTCTAATCCCTTCTGCGATTCTACGGGTAACTTCCTTGGTGCCATCCAATGGATCGAAAAGGTCATCTGCGAAATGCCTGCATCTATTGGTGCTGTTGCAACGATGAAGAATGCGGAAGAGGTTACTGAACAGAACTGCATATTTTCCACAGACCCGCCGTATTACGACAATATTGGGTACGCAGACCTTGCCGATTTTTTTTATATCTGGCTTCGCCGTTCACTTCGCGATGTATATTCCGAATTGTTTGCTACCATGCAAGTACCGAAGCAACAGGAGCTCGTTGCTACACCATATCGCTTTGATGGCGATAAATACAAAGCCAAAGACTTCTTTGAAAGTGGCTTGAGTAAGGTTTTCAGCCGTCTCTATGATTCGCAGAGAAAGGACTTTCCACTTACTGTGTACTACGCATTCAAACAGGCGGAGTCTACTACTGACAAAACAAATGGCGATACAATACATGCATCCACTGGTTGGGAGACAATGTTGCAGGCTCTTATTAAGACAGGTTTTCAGGTTATTGGAACTTGGCCAATCAGAACAGAGCTTGCAAACAGGGCTTTAGGTCTCGGTACAAATGCACTCGCATCCTCTATAGTGCTCGTATGCCGTCACCGTACGCAGAATGCGCTGACAGTCACCAGGCGCGACTTCCTCAATGAACTTAAAACGCAACTCCCAAAAGCTCTTCGAACGCTACAGATAGGTAATATCGCCCCCGTCGACCTCGCCCAGTCGGCCATAGGTCCTGGCATGGCTGTATTCTCTCAGTACAGCAGGGTGCTCGAAGCGGACGGTACCGAGATGAGCGTGCGCATGGCGCTTGGGCTCATCAACCAGGTGCTTGACGAGGTCCTCGCAGAGCAGGAAGGAGAATTCGACCCCGACACCCGGTGGGCGGTAGCGTGGTTCCAGCAGTATGGCATGTCCGACGGCCCCTTTGGCGAGGCGGAAACCCTGTGTAAGGCCAAAAACGTCTCGGTCCAAGGTCTTGTCAATGCGGGAATACTAAAAGCGCAGGGAGGAAAGGTGCGCCTTCTGTCTCGCGCCGATCTAGCTCTGGACTGGGACCCTGCAACCGACAAGAGACTCACGGTATGGGAAGCCGCGCAATATCTCATACAGGCGTTGGAGAATGAAAGCGAGGAAAAAGCTGCAGTTCTACGCGCGCGACTTGGTGCATTCGGTGAGGCTGCCCGTGATCTTGCGTACCGTCTCTATTCCATATGCGAAAAAAAAGGCTGGGCACAGGAGGCACGGTCCTACAATACCCTCATTTCTTCATGGGGTGAGATTGTAAGATTATCACAAACCGGAACATTTAAACCAGAACAAGGGGAACTCGGAATAACCTGATAAGTTAAAATCGATTTATACTGCGTGAGGAAAGGAAATGGCTATTACGAATCACGAGCGAATAGGGAAAGCACTCGATATTATGCGAACCGGTCTTTCGCAATACATTGAACGCGAGATAAAGGCAGTTTACGGCGGCCGGTGGATGCAGGTTTGCAAGGAAAGCATGCCGTCGGAATGGAAGGATGAAAAAAAGAACGATGAGCTGCACCTTGACGCCCACCTTATCCTTACCACTATGTGGAAACAGTGGAACCAAGTATTCCGAAATACGCTCGGCCAGAGTGAGCGTAGTTATGTGAGCGAGCTACGCGATGTCAGGAATAAATGGGCTCATCAGAAGCCATTTACCTATGAAGATACCTACAGGGCGCTCGACACTATACAGCGTCTGCTCATCGCGGTTTCCGCCTCAGAAGAGGCGGAACAGGTGAACAATATGGCCCAGGAAACGATGCGGGTCCGCTTCGACGAGATACGAAGAAATCAAACGAGAAAAAAAGCTGCCGCCGCAATAGAGGGAACGCCAAAGGAGGGGCTCAAGCCGTGGCGTGAGGTTGTTACTCCCCACCCGGATGTCCAAAAGGGGAAGTACGAGCAGGCGGAATTCGCCGCAAATCTCGATCAGGTATATTCCGGGAAGGCCCAATCCGAATATGGAGATGCGAGGGAATTCTTCAGACGGACGTACCTGACGGACGGCCTTCGGACTCTTCTGAAAGGGGCGGTAAACCGGCTTACCGGAAAAGGGGGTGATCCCATCGTTCAACTGCAGACTAATTTCGGAGGAGGAAAAACTCACTCCATGATCGGGCTGTATCACCTCTTTTCCGGGGTGCCTGCGAATGAGCTTGCTGGAGTACACGAGCTGCTTCACGAAATCGGGGAAGAAAAAGCAGTGAAGGCAAACACCGCGGTGCTTGTGGGATTTGCGCTGAATCCGGGTCAGCCCCATACAAAGCCTGACGGAACCGTGATACGAACGCTTTGGGGGGAGTTGGCTTGGCAGCTCGCTGGAAAAGAAACGTATGCGCTCGTTGCTGAGAATGATCAAAACGGCACGAGCCCGGACTCCCACCTTCTGGCAGAGCTTTTTTCAAAGCACTCTCCATGCCTTATTCTCATCGATGAATGGGTCGCGTACATGCGGCAAACCTATCAAAAGAGTGAGCTGTCAGGCGGAAGTTTTGACTCGAATCTTACGTTTGCGCAAGCCATAACAGAAGCGGCTCGCACTACAGACTGTTCGCTTTTGGTGGCAACACTTCCGGCATCCGATAAGGAAGCAGGAGGAGAAGGCGGCAAGGAAGCATTAGTTACTCTCAAGCACACCTTTGGTCGTATGGAGACAACATGGCGTCCGGCGAGTGCGGTGGAAAGTTACGAGATCGTTCGCCGCCGCCTTTTCGAGCCCATCACCGATACCAAAGATTTTGCAGCCCGCGACGCCGTGATCAGAGCCTTCAGCGATATGTATCGGAAAGCTGGCGGCGATGTTCCTTCGGAATGCGGAGAGCTCGCGTATAAAGTAAAAATGGAGAAAGCCTATCCCATTCATCCGGAGCTTTTTTCCCGTCTGTACGAGGATTGGGGAAGCCTCGAGCGTTTCCAGAGGACCCGAGGCGTATTGCGTTTAATGGCGTCGGTAATAGCCGAGCTCTGGGACAGGTCTGACACCGGCCTTCTTATCATGCCGTCGAGTATCCCGATGGATGCCCCTTCAGTCGAATCAGAGATGACGCGCAACCTTGAAGACAACTGGCGTCCTATCATAGAAAAGGATATAGATGGACCTGACGCACTACCGCTGAAACTCGACCGCCAGGTACCCAACCTGGGGAGATACTCGGCAACAAGGCGAGCTGCACGTACTATTTTTCTCGGATCAGCTCCGCTTGCCCATGGTGAACATGTCGGCCTCGATGATAGCAGGGTAAAACTCGGCTGCGTCCAGCCCGGCGAAACGGTTGCGACTTTCGGCGACGCGTTCCGTCGACTCAGCGATGAATCCACCTTTCTCTATACGGACGGTCGCAAATACTGGTATTCTACACAACCGAGTGTTACGAAACTTGCACAGGACAGGGCATCGCAGCTTGAAGAAGATGCAGTTTATGAGGAGATAAGAAAAAAGCTTCGTGCCGAAAAAAACCGAGGGGATTTCTCTTGCGTACATGCAGTGCCGGAAACAAGTGCTGATATTCAGGATGTTATGGAAGCTCGGCTCGTCGTACTCGACCCGAAATACCCGCATTCGGCAAGGATATCCGACAGCAAGGCCTTGATAACGGCGAAAGAGTTTCTTGAAACGAGGGGGAATAGTCCTCGGTTATACCGCAATACCCTCGTTTTCATCGCTACCGACAAGGCCAGACTGGATGACCTAAAACAGGCGGTTCGGCAATTCCTTGCGTGGGATTCTATAAATAAACATAAAGATGAGCTCAATCTCGACCATTTCCAGAGTACACAGACAAAAAACAAACTGGAGCAGGCAGGTACTACCGTATCGCAGAGAATAAACGAAACCTTCGCATGGCTCCTGGTTCCATCACAAAGCGATGCTTCTCGACCGATCGAATGGAATGAGACACGGCTTCAGGGGCAGGAACCTCTCACAGTTCGGGCAAGTAAAAAGCTGGCAGTTCAGGAAGGTCTTATCACGGAGTACTCTGCTGCACGGGTGAGGATGGCACTAGATAAATATTTATGGACGGACGTACCGCATATCAGCATGAAGAAGCTGTGGGAATATTATGCAACCTATCCTTATCTTTCCCGCCTCAGGGATAGTCAAGTACTTCTTTCGGCCGTACAGGACGGTATAAAAAGCAGTGATCTTGAGAATAATTTTGCGTATGCAGAACGATACGATGAAGAGAAAAAACGGTATATAAACCTTAAAGCAGGCGAAATCTGTTTGGTAATAATCGACAGCGAGAGCGTTCTTGTTAAGCCGAATGTTGCGAAAAGGCAGATCGAGGAAGAACAAGAAACAATATCGAAAACGCCCGAAGTAATTCATACTGGCGATACTAAAAATGGGCCTCTAGTTCATGAAAAGACTGAAAAACTGACTCGTCGTTTCCATGGATCAATAAAACTTAGTGAAAAACGTATCGGCAGGGATGCAGGACGAATAGCAGAGGAGGTAATCCAGCACCTTTCAACCCTTCCAGGTGTAAAATTTAACATTGCTCTCGAAATACAGGCGTTTGTTCCAGGTAATATCCCGGACAATGTTATTAATATTATTACAGAGAACTGTAATACCCTCCGATTTGATCAGTACGGCTTCGAGGAGGAATAAACCCCAAAGGGGTATAATCCATGTTCCGTGACATATTCAGGATTACAGCTTTCCTGGATGATGCCCGTTGGAGCAACGCACAAAATTATAATCAAATCAACTTCTACAAAAAAGATCTTTCAAATGATACAAAGCTATTAACTCATTGGCTCTGCTATATCACAGATCGCCAAACCGCCTTTGAACGGGTGTGGGATGTGGGCGGGTTCATCTTCTCTGAGTTGGTTGATGTTTTTAAAAGGGAACAGACGCTAGATCTACTCAACCCGCTATCTGCAAATTCCTTTTACATAAAGAGAGGTGATTATCAATATAAGGAGCAATATAACATCAATGTTTCAGATTATGATAAGCAGCTATTTATATCGCGATCGAAAGTAAAAGACAATAAGCCTTTGGCTAGCTATAACTTCGAGCCCAACACCACCGCGTATTTCATTCCGCGTTATTACCCTGCAGATTTTAGATCGATACTCAGCACGTTCTGTATTCTTCGGGAGTACGACTATAACTTTACCAAGTTCTTAAAAACTGTATTAACGAAACTCGAAGAAGATAAGGCTTTAATAACAAAGCTCCTCTATGCGTTATATTTGCTCACCTATTCCGATATCGGTGCCCCTACTTATACTGATAGTAGTAATTATACTAAAGAATTACAGAGGGCAGAACGAAGAGCAGATCAAGTAATGAAAATCATCAATGATAAAAATGTATTCTCTGAAGGTTTCGAGGCTTTTAAAAAAGGGGCAATTTATAATCAAAAAAGAGCTTGGTGCTCACTTCGAGACTTTTTCAAATCTCCTGAGTTTAATGATTATTTTAAAAAATCTTTAAAACAAGAAGGCTACGAAAAGGTAGATTCATTAAAAAACAAAGCCTTATTATCTCAGTTTGAATTGCCCGGTGACGTTTGGAACAACAATCCAAAATTCAGGTCCTGTATACTACAAACCACGGAATTCAGTAAAAGCAAACAATCATTATCAAAAATACTCAGAGAGATTTACAAGAAGATGAAACCTTCGGTCGGATATCCCGAACAGTTTGATATCACATTTGACCTTGTTCCACGTATGTGTGAAAAAGACAACTGTGATATATGCCCTTACGGAATCGTAAACGGAAAAAACAAAAAGTTTGAAAAGATATGTATAAAGGACACCTTGTATTATTGTCCTGTTCTATTAACCAGTTGCAACTATAGAATGGAATGTAAAGGTGCGAATTGTGAATTATATAGTATCTATAAGAAATATAATAAGGGAACATAAATGGCTGAGGATAATGTCTATGAAATAGCAGACAGAAGATACGACAGCTTAGTGAGGAGAAGCTGTGAAACAAAACTCAATTATATTTTGTATCAGAAATTAATTCTCAAGAAGGATATAAATAAACCTCTGAAACTATATGCTGCTTCGAAAATAAATGAGAAAGTAATAAAAAGGTATGCTAAAGATTATAAAGAGATGAAAAAAGTTAGAGAAAGAAACAAGAAGTTTAAAACTTATAAAGAATCTGAGCCCGATGAAGTATATAACTTCTTTGTTGCATATCGCGATTATTTTGGTCGAGAGATATTGGATAGAAAACGATTTCGAGAAGACTTTTATTATAAGGACCAAGAGAAAGAGAAAAGGGCATGTCATTATTGCAAAATAACCGAGAAGCAGCTTGAATTGCTAGCAAATAATAAATTAATCAACACTAAAAGATACTACAGGCGTGGGAAAACTATGGAGGTTGATAAAATCGACCCTAATGGTGAATACACTTTAGAAAATATAGTCCTTGCATGTTATATGTGCAACAACGCAAAAAGTGATGAGTTTTCCGAAGAGGAGTTTAAAGAAATCGGGATCGTTATAAGTAAGATATGGAATGATAGACTACAGCAGATTGGTCTGAACTGAAAGAATGAGAGTTCTAATCTGCAATTCCTGCAGAAACGATGCACAGCCCGGATTAAGAATAGGTACAGCATCTAGTTTCAATGACAAAGTTTAAAGAAGACATATAATTTTATTATGACTAAAAAAGATAAACCAATATGGGTATTTGGATATGGGTCATTGTTTTGGTATCAAAATTTTAATTTTGTTAATTTTAAAAAGGGGGTCTTGAAAGGATATCACAGAGAATGGGCTTGGATATCAAGTTCAAGGGGAGATGCGCCAACATGCAGCTTAAAAGAGGGTGGGGAAGTAAAGGGAATATTTTTTAAATTACCACAAGATAGCGCGGAAGAAGAGCTCGAAAAAGTAAGGACTAGAGAAATAAGATCAACAGAAGTAGTAAAGGTTAATATTGAAGGTTTTGATGGTGAAGTTCATTTCTGGACAATGGGAGATAACTTATCAAACTATACCGATCTTCATAAAAAAACTGGTAAAGAATTATATTTAGCTTTAGCAAAGAGGGCAAAAAGTATAAAGGCTGTAAGTAGAAATGGCTACACAGCAGAAGAATATGCTAGGCGAGTGTATAATGAAGTGCCAGATTGCCCTTATACAAAGATGTATATTGAGGTACTAGATAGTATTTCTAATAGAGATTTATAGCTAGAAGAATTTTTTCAATTTAACAATAAAGTAGATACAGTACCTTTTTTGAAGAAGTAAAATAATGGAACGAGAGAAAACTATATTTTCAAATGTAGTAAATTCAGAAAATATAATGACAGAACTTTTTTACAATTTGTTAGTTTACAAACCTTTTCGTGATGCTTTTCTTGAGCTGTTTTTATCAAAAGATGAGTTAATATATTTTGAATATGACCATTTTGAAACTCAATACAATTTAATAAATAATCTTGGTAGACCTGACTTGATAATAAGTAATGAGAAATATGAGATTTTTTTCGAGATAAAAATTGATGACATTGAACTTCAAAATAGCCAACCTAAATCATATCTTGAATACTTATGTAGAGAAAGCGGAGTCCCTAATAAGTTATTAATATTACTAGTTCCTAAGAATTATAAATTTAAAAACGAATGGAAGCTGAGAATTGAAAAATTTGATAATGAGCATCAGGAAAAAAAAGTCAATACGTTATTTTGTTTCTGGGAAGATGTTATAGAAATAATTGAGAGATATAACTTAAATATGTTATCACAGATTTTTAGTGAATTTCTTGAATTGTTAAAAATGTGGTATGATCCAAAAACAATTACTTTTAATTATAAAGAGGTCACACATATGTTTTTAGATGAAATCCCGAAAATCACTATTAATCTTTATAAAGTAGTAGATAAAGTAGCAGAGCAGCTTGGAAAATTATACAATATTAGTACTTCTAAAGGTTCCAAAGGTTACCCAGAATATAGTATCTATATAAAAGATAAAGATGGAATGGTAATACTATATTTTGGTGTATGGTATGATTTTTGGTTTAAGTATAAAAAACCCTTATGTTATGGAGTTAATATTAAGAAATATCCATCAGATGTTACTAACAAGTTTCTCAAAATTCATGGGAATAATATAATCAAAGAAGATAAATGGAAATTGGCATGGATAGATAGAGATATTATCGAAGGAACGTTTGAAGGTGAAGAAGACTGTTCTGAAAAAATACTCCATATTATTAAAGATGAGTTGTCACAATTAATAGAGTAAAACTGAGGAAGTAGAAGAAAGGGGGTCAAATCTTTGCTCTTTACAGAAACAACATATATTGTAGAGAGATAGGGGTTAGCCCTTGACATAAGACATTCGAGGCAAATAAAAACTTAGCTATTCAAGGAAAATTATTAGGACTCCCTTTTTGGATATTGAAATCAAAAAGCAGCGGTTTCTCAGGCTTGTAGTAATCGAGCAGAAGAAGTACAAGGATATCGCGAAGGAGCTGAGTGAAAAAGGGGGTCAAATCTTTGCTCTTTAAGGAAACAACATATATTGTTGGTTATGTGTTTTGGGACACGAAAAATCTATTTGAAATAAAAAACTATTTATTGTACCAATTGCTCAATAAATAGATCAGCTTTTATACATTTCCACCATATTGGTTTAATTTATATTGAATATTCATACTAAAAGTATGAATATATAGAAAATATTAAACTTGATTTTAGTTTATAATTTATCTATTTTTAATACTATGAGTGTAAATAATAAGAAAAAATTAAACTTGCTGATAAACAACTGGCAGGACGGTATGATATATACCCAACACCATTTGAAAAAGCAAGGATATAATTATAGCCTTGTCCAACGTTATTATTCGAGCCAGTGGATTGAACCAGTTGAGACAGGCGCCTACAAAAAGTATGGTGATACAGTAGCTTGGCAGGCCGGTATATACGCCATACAGTCACAATTGAATCTCACTATACATCCAGGGGGGCGTACTGCCCTTGAGCTTCTCGGGTATGCTCATTATCTCCGGTTCAAAGATCGTGTTTTTCTTTTCGGTAAGGCAGGAGAAACGTTACCGAAATGGTTTCGTGATGCAGGCTGGCAGAAGGAATTCGAATATCATCAAACGAAGCTCTTCGGTGACTCACAATCAGGATTAATGTCCTATGAGCACCGCGGCATATCACTGACCGTTTCGGCACCGGAACGTGCTGCAATGGAAATGATCTATCTGATACCCAAAACCCAGGGTTTCGATGAAGCTGATAAAATCATGAACGGCCTGCTTTCACTTCGCCCAGATATCGTACAGGGTCTGCTTGAAAACTGCAGATCTGTAAAGGTGAAGAGGCTCTTTTTGTATCTATCTGATCGCAATGAATTGCCATGGTTCGCTGATTTGAATCTGAACAATATCGACCTTGGCAGCGGCAAGAGGGTAATCGTCAAGAACGGGAAGTATAATGCCAAGTATCGCATAAGCATTCCGGAGATAAAGGAGTTATGAAAGACTCACCGTTCTATCAGCAGGCGGAACTGGTAATACGGATAATACCATTCATATATCAGGAAGAAGTACTGGCAATAAAAGGCGGATCTGCAATCAACTATTTTATCAGGAATCTACCCCGTCTTTCAGTAGACATCGATTTAACATATGTTCCTCTTAAAGATCGAGCCCATTCTTTAACAGATATATCCGAAACCTTGAATCGAATATCGGGACGGGTAAAACAGAACATACCAAACACCTCGATTAGGTCTAAACGAACCGACGGGAAGGTATCATCATTATTTATTCAAAGAGAATCGCTACAGATCAAGGTTGAAGCCAACACCGTCATCCGCGGTACCGTTTTCCCCTGCTTGGAAAAAGGAATGTGTGAGGAGGCTCGCACACTTTTTAACCAGTCACCGAAGGCAAGGATCTCCTCCCTGCAGGATCTCTACGGTGGTAAGATCTGCGCTGCATTGGACCGCCAGCACCCACGAGACTTTTTCGATGTGAAGCTGCTATTTGAAAATGAAGGACTGACGGAAGAAATCCGCAAAGCCTTTGTCGTATATCTTATCAGTCATTCACGTCCAATGACCGAGCTCCTGGAACCTAATTTCAAAGATATCCGCTCAGTATTTGAGAATGAATTCCTTGGAATGACGAGAGCCTCAGTTTCATTAAAACAGCTTCTCGATGCACGCGATAAACTTGTAGAACGTATCCATTCTGCTCTCACATCTAATGAACGGAAATTTATTCTATCGGTAAAGGAATGCAAACCTGATTGGGAGTTGCTCGGACTGGATGGAATCGATCGACTTCCCGCCGTACAATGGAAAATTCTAAACCTCGAAAGAATGGACAGAAAGAAACATGCGGAAGCAGTAGGAAGGCTGAAGCGATGTCTGGACCTATAAAAGAAAACCTTCATGTGAGTACACGAGGTCAGTAAAAAGGGGGTCAAATCTTTACTCTTTACAGAAACACCATAAATAAAAGGCGTCAGGTCTACACATTGGACAACAAAAAAATTAAAGGGACATCTACCTTAATTAATTCAGCGCAGCTGAAAACAAAAAAACAAAATCCGGGGACACTTTATTTCAGAACACAATGAACGGGGACATGATGAATAGCTGCTAGTGGTCAGCCGTAAGATTCCAGCATTCAGATTCGAGCAGTAACAATTATGAATTTCCGCGATGGATAACTCGGGACATGATCAAAGTATTGTGTCCGAGGATTATGCTCGTGAGAGCATAATCCTTAAGCAGAAAGCTTGGAGGCTAACGCCTCTAGTCGCTTTCTACACCTAGTATTGTGTCCCCTTTTTTATACCCTTTAGTACATTCTTTCTATATTCCTTGATATATGTATATTATATGTATATAGTATAAATATGGATATCCTTTGGGATCCAGAAAAAGCAAGAATAAACATGAAACAACACGGCATCCGTTTTTCAGATGCTGAAATAGTGCTCTTTGATCCCAATGCACTTACTCGGGAAGATTTAGATGTGAAAAATGAACAGCGCTTTGTAAGTATTGGAATGGACGCCATCGGCCGCGTCCTTGTGGTTGTTTATACCTATCGCGGCGAGGATATCAGATTGATATCTGCTCGCCCTGCTACAAAGCGAGAAAGAGAGAGATATGAAGAAGGAATATGATTTTAGTAAAGCCAAACGCGGGGCTGTTGTTCCACAAAAGGGAAAAACACGAATCAACATTTACATCGACAATGATGTTCTTGAAGAGTTCCGTAAACGTGCAGACGAAGCTGGTCGTGGTTATCAAACTATGATGAACGAAGCTCTTCGACAGTATCTTGGAAAGACAATTTATCCTCTTGATGAAAGTACCCTGCGCCGCGTCATTCGTGAAGAGTTGAAAACGTAAGTTATTATCTGAGGTGGTTGCAAAATTCGACTGCTTTTTAAACCACTAGACGTAATGTGAAAAGGGGGCAGGTCTTTTAGATTTCTGCTAAAGGACCGTGCACAGAAAGTGTACGGTCACAGGTCGCTACGCTCAAGTTGAATCCTCCGGATTCAACGGCCCTGACCCTATATCCTTCACCTGTAAATCATCGGTTTTCTTCGTGCCGGCGGTTTTACAAAAGCAGGTTGATCAATCATTTATGCCGCGTTATAATGTGCAAATAATTACGAAAAGAGGATGACAGCATGAGTACTGCCGAACGCGAGCGAGGGGATTATCAAGGTGCTGATATTCACTGTGGCGGTGAACGTCGTCGCTTGGCTTGGACCTCTCCTGGGAGGGGACCCGACTTCGATAGGTCCCGGATTCATCGTCTGGGGGATCACGCCGATTTTGATCGCGATATTTGAGGAGGTCGGGTGGCGAGGGTACCTCGCACCGAAAGTGTACTCGTTCGGCATCAATAGATATTTGTCCCACGCGATTGTCGGCGTGATATGGGCTTCCTAGCACTTCCCGTACCTGAGTGAGCTATGGATGCATACTTCAGAAGGGCTCGTCACCCTTTTACCCCGGTTCATTATCGGTACGTTTGTGTTTGCAATCGTGTATGGAGAGATAAGGATCCGCACTGGCTCATTCTGGCCCGCAGTGTTCATGTACTGGATAGGAAACTCGATCATACCAAATAGGGGGCCTTGATGAAAAAAGATAAACGCCCGCGCGCTCATACTTTGCCCGCGAAGGTGTGCATCACAAAGCTGGAGGGTAAAGGGAACGAGCACGTACAACGCGGACTGGAGCAATTGCTCCAAACCCTTGGCAGCTGGAAGAATATCGTTCCCCCCCATACGAAAAAAGTACTGATCAAGCCCAACCTGATGATGGGCGCGCACTGGACGACCGGTATCACCGTTCATCCGTTCCTGATAGAGCTGCTCGTGTGTGGTCTCAGGGACCAGGGGCTGGATGTCATTGTCGGTGAAGGGGCGGGATGGGGTTGCGACAGCGCAGATTCGTTCCGTGAGACGGGCGTGACCGAGTTATGCCGGCGGCTCGATGTCCCGCTTGTTGACTTCAAACGGGGAAGGGGCGTAAAGGTTCCGGTTCCTGACGGCGAGCTGCTCAAGGACGTCCTGGTCGACGAGGTTGTCACGGAGTGCGATTTTATCATAAGCCTCGCCAAACTGAAGACCCACGGTGAGACGTTAGTGACCCTGTCTCTTAAAAATATGAAAGGGCTCATCGCTGAGGACAGGGACAGGCTTCGCTTCCACCTGCTTGACGTGAACCGCTGCCTCGTGGATCTGAACAGGGCAATCAAACCGGATTTCGCCATCGTTGAGGGGATTGTCGCGCTCGAGGGCATAGGCCCGCTCCAGCCGGGCAAGCCCAGGCCGCTGGGCATTCTCGTCGGCGGCAGCGACGCGCTCGCAGTCGACACGGTATGTACCGAAATCATTGGAATGCATGCCGGGGACATACGGCATCTCGTCTACGCGGGGAACGCGGGCATCGGCACGAACAATATGGATGATATCGAAGTAATGGGAGAGAGTATAGAGTCCGTAGCTCCGGCCGGCTTCGAGCTGCCGCCCACGGAGCTTGAGGGGCTGTCCCCGTTCGAGAATATTCGTATCGTAAACGGCAATCCCTGTAGCAATTGCATTGCCAGCCTCGCGGCCTGCCTCCACGGCTACATAGACAAAAGGATCGTAGAAGGGGCCACGCACAACGTGGATATACTGGTCGGCGCCAAGGCGAAGCCGGCAGGTGAAAGAAGTGATATAGCCATCGGCAACTGTCTCAAGAGGTATCGCGGCAAAATTCCCTTTGTTCCGGGCTGTCCGCCGACGAGCGACGCCTACCTCGAATTGATCAAGCGCGGTTTGAAGGGGGATTTCAGAGCCGCAACGGTGGATTCCAGGCGCGAGGTGATTGAGCTGGAAAACCCGTGAAAGAAAAGGGGTCAGGTTTACACATTTTACAAAATGGGAAAAGGGTCAAATCTTTGCTCTTGATTCATATAAAAATTTTAAGGAACATGCGTATACTCTTTACAAAATCTCCGGGATATTATATATCGTGCAGAAAGTTTAAAGCACAGGTGCTAGGACACGATAAAATCTATTAGAAGAAAAAACCGATTAATGCAGTAAGTTTCTTAATAAAGCAATCAGCTTTTATACATTTCCACCATTCTACCAATATCTTTCGAAATGTCGTCCCCATGACATCGGGGGCCGGCTTTGACATTGGACAACTCAGCTCTTAACTTAACAATTAGCGATCAGCTTTTAGTGGTCTTTATTAAGTTATCCTACTTATACGAAGAACGTAAATCAAGTTTGCAGTATACATCTATAGCTTAAGATGAAGCAGAGTCTCATCGCCCTAACTTTATATCCTTCACTTGTAAATCATCGGTTTTCTTCATGCTGGCGGTTTTACATAAGCAGGTTGATCAATTATTTCTGCCGCGCTATAATGTACAACTAATTACGAAAAAAGGATGATAGTATGAGTACTGCCGAACGCGGGCGAGCGATTATCAAGGTGCTGATATTCACTGTGGCGGTGAACGTCGTCGCTTGGCTTGGACCTCTCCTGGGAGGGGACCCGACTTCGATAGGTCCCGGATTTATCGTTTGGGGGATCACGCCGATTTTGGTCACGATCGTTATGCGTCTTTTGACACGGGACTGGAAAGATTTCGGGGCAAGGCCACATTTCAGGTCAAACGGCCGCTGGTACCTGCTGAGCATCCTGGCCTATCCGGTCACTATACTCATCGTGCTCCTGCTCGGTATGCTAACCGGTGCGAGCGCGGTAGAAGATTTTTCCGCAGCGGAGTTTATAGAAGCCTTTGTGCCGCTTCTTGTGACGTATCTCTTCTTCGCGATATTTGAGGAGGTCGGGTGGCGAGGGTACCTCGCACCGAAAGTGTACTCGTTCGGTATCAATAGATATTTATCCCACGCGATTGTCGGCGTGATATGGGCTTCCTGGCACTTCCCGTACCTGAGTGAGCTATGGATGCATACTTCAGAAGGGCTCGATACCCTTTTACCCCGGTTCATTATCGGTACGTTTGTGTTTGCAATCGTGTATGGAGAGATAAGGATCCGCACTGGCTCCTTCTGGCCTGCAGTGTTAATGCACTGGATAGGAAACGCGATCGCAAACACCCTTCTCTCAGGATTTGCCGGAAAAGGGTTCGTCACGTTCATACCCGGCAGAGAGTTTCTCGGATCGTTTGGCGTGGAGGGCGTATTCATGATCGTACTGTTTGGGCTCTTGGGCGTGCTACTGGCAAGGAAGAAGGGTCAGGTCTAAGTAATGGATAATGATCTCGCAAAAATTAAGGGGACATCTACCTTAATTCATTCGGCTGAGGGTTGGTCAGGAAGAACAAAAAGCTTGTTCTTCGGAAGAAACAAATAACATGTCACTACAATTGAAGACATATCAAAGGCTTGCAAATCAGCTGAGAACCGATTTAGTCACTTAGAAAAAGATCTCAGAGATAGAAAACGAAATGTCCTATGTCAAGGGCTGACCCTCAGCTTTGCGTCCCTTACTCCTACCAGAAGTTCGGCCTGTACGACATGCCAGGCGCACGATTTTACTTTTGGAACCAGGACGGTTCCAAAAGGATAATAGGCTCGGCAAGCATTGAAGCAATCTGGAACATGAGGCTATTCTTGAATGGGAAGCATCAAGGTTTTGTCCCGAAACGGAGAATCTGAGCTTAAAACTTTATAGATCATTTTCTACAAGTGTAAAAATTTTACTATCACTCAGCCTCTTATAGAAAATCGTCATACATAATTCGGACTTAATAGACAAATATGAGGGTCAAATAAAATAGCTTTATATATCTCATCAAAAAAAAAACCTGATTATAATCTTTACATATCAATAAAAGAATTCATATAAATAAATATAATAAATTAATATTTTTTATTGCAAATAGAGAAAATTCTATTATTTTTTATATATAGAACATTCTTTACTTCCTTGAGCTAAAGAGGTGAAGAACCGGTTAGCAAAGCTAAAATAAATTAAAAAGAGTGTATGATGATATGGAAAGAATAATAGTAAAGACAACTCAGACAACCTCTATTGTTATCCTGCTGATTCTGATGCTAAGCGGATGCTCGGTAACACCACCGGACAACAATGCGAACCTTTCCGCACTGGTGATATCTCAAGGCACATTGTCGCCGGATTTCAGTGCCGATGTTACCTCGTATTCCACCTGGGAGCAGAGCACGGTTACCTCGGTTACAGTAACCCCGACGGCGGAAAGCACTGCTGCCAGCATCACGGTAAATGGTACGGAAGTAGCATCGGGAACACCTTCCGGAGAAATTACCCTGGCTTGGGGGCCTAATACCATTACCATCGAAGTTAAAGCCGAGGACGGAACCACCACCATGGCCTATACGTTAGCGTTATATAGGGCGCTCGGTCTGCCCAAAACGGGACAGACCACAAGCTATGAGACAGGGGATGATGGGGATCTACAGATGGGGGTCGTCTGGCCCAGCACGCGATTTACGGACAATGGCGACGGGACCATTACCGATAATCTTACAGGGCTAATGTGGGATAGGAATGGGAATCGGCCCGGTGCAGCAAGGACTTGGGTGCAGGTATTGAGTGATTGCAATGGTCTTTCCCTGGGTGGTCACAGTGACTGGCGGCTTCCCAATCGCAAGGAATTAATGAGCCTGTTGAATTATGAAGAATCAGACACTGCAGACTGGCTTAATAATTACCCTACGCATCACTTCAGCGGTGTGCTAAACAACCGCTACTGGCCGTCTACGACTTATGCGCCCAATACTTCTCGTGCCTGGTCCGTCTACATGGGCCGTGGCGGTCTGATGAGCCAAGTTAAGACGTATAACTACTATGCGCTGGCTGTGCGCGGTGGACAAGCCGGCGGTGAAGTAAACCTTCCCAAAACGGGACAGACTACCTTCTATGCGGCAGGCGATGATGGGGATATGGAAAAAGGGCTTGTCTGGCCCAACCCGCGATTCACGGACAATGGTGACGGGACCATTACCGACAAACTGACCGGTCTCATGTGGGAGCAGGTGCCTTCAGGCACAACAAGGACCTGGACGGATTCCCTAATATATACCGCTGGCTTGGCCCTGGCCGGCTACGTTGATTGGCGCCTGCCCAATATCAAAGAGCTGGAAAGCCTGATAAACTCAGGCGAGGCGGATCCTGCAACCTGGCTGGCTGGGCAGGGCTTCATCAATGTGCTGGCCGGTGGCTACTGGTCGTCTACGACTTATCGGTACAATACTTCCCTCGCCTGCATCGTCTACATGGACGATGGCGTAGATGGCAGTGGCATTAAGACGAATAGCAGCTACCGCGTCCTGGCTGTGCGGGGCGGGCAGTAAAGTAAGGGGGCCAAATCTTTACTCTTGATTCATATAGAAATTTTAAGGGACATGCGTATACTCTTTACAAAATCTCTGGAATATTATATATCGTGCAGAAAGCTTAAGGCACTTGTGCTTTAAGCTTTCTGCTAAAGGACCGCGCTTTTTTAAACGCGGTCCTAGGACATAATAAAATCTATTAGAAAGTGGTTCAATTGACCGGGGTTAATCATCTTTGACTATTTCATACTTTCTTGATCCCATTCCAATTTCTTCAGCATATTTCAGCATGTAGCGACCTCTTAACGTTTTCCCTGATGATTTCACCATATCATAACATACTTGATCTATGGCGACCGGGTCAGTTGATGCAAGGATTCCTATGTCTTCGATCATTGGTTTCATTGTTCTTGGATCGCAATCGCACCCACGAGTAATATTCATTGCAAAACTGACATGAATAACCTTCCTGTTTTTTTGAGCAGCATAAGCATATTCCACCAGTCTTTCATGGAATGGACTTCCAAACATCCTGAAAATCGATCCAATAGATCTAAATGAAATGATTTTAACAGCCTTGGTGGGACATATTGCATTACATGCTGCACAACCTATACATTTCGAAAGATCAATATATGATTTTTCTCCAATAGTAATAGCACCAAATGCGCAACGTTCTTCACACAATCGACATTTATCACAAGCTGAATTCTTTATTCTTGGTTTAACAACATTCATGTGCTGTGCCAGCTTTCCTCCTCTTGAGGCAAGGCCCATTCCAAGGTGCTTTATCGCTCCTCCAAACCCAGCTAACATTTGACCCGTAAAATGGGTTAGAACTATTATTTGACTATATTTCGAAAACTCTTTTCCAATTTTGCATTTTGCAAAATGTTTCAAATTACTCTCAACTTCATAATAGTCTTCTCCTTTTTCACCATCCGCAATTACTATTGGAATCCTTGTGAAGCCATGTTCTTTTGCCAGCTTTATATGTTTCTCTTTTATTGTTCGTTCACCTCCATACAGGATATTTGTTTCAATAAAACATGCTTTCCTATTTTGATTTTCGATGTAGTCGATTATTCCATTGTAATATTCAGGCTTAACAAATGTTGTATTTCCTCTCTCTCCGAAGTGTACTTTTAGTGGAATTTCTTGGGCTAGTTCGACATTTTCTCTTTTTACGAGTGTATCAACCAATCCCTTTGCATAATCACTTATCTTATTAGGCTCTAAAGATGAGTCTGCATTCTTAAAATATACCTTTGACATTATGTTCCTTCTTTTTCTTGTTTACTTAAATGAATTCTCAAGACTAATATCGAGGTTGATCTATTGATAGTAATTATATTATCTAACTAAAAAGAAAAAGCTCACACCTCGGCACCCAAATACTCTCTATACTCAAACCCTCCGTTTTCTTTTCATCATCCTATCCGAAAGAATTCGTCCTATCAATCAAAAGATACTATGAAGCTGCAAGGGAGTTTCAAGGGAGTTAATAGAAAAAAGCAGGTAACCCTCGGGGTCAGCTCTTGAATTAGGACAATTTTCTGTACATCGCACAGATTGCTTCGTTAAGACCCCGGAGGGATCTTAGCAGAAAGCCTTCGGTATCAACGGTTGCCTGCGGCTCAAGTCGAGGCTTCCAGCCTCGATACCCAGAAGGAGGAAGAGTAAGCCATGCAGAAAACGAAAAGCACTTGTGCTTTTTTATCTTTTTGCTAAAGGATAGCGCTTATTTAAGTACAGTCATCAAAAAGGAGGCTAATGAATCAATTCGAGAAATTCATCAAGGGTTAATCCGCTATCTCGTATTATCTTTCGTAATGTACCCTTGGCTATTTCCTTATGATTTGGGACGGTAAGCCTTCGGTGGGGAAGAGTGTTCTTTCTTAGTATCATGTGACTTCCTGTTTGACGGTCTGTTTCATATCCCATCTTATTAAGGATCTTACACAATTCCTGTCCAGATAAAACAGGAAGCTTGCTCAAACCACTACCTCGATGACTTCCTCTGTTACCGGAGGTGGGACAGGCTCATCGTGGGTTTTCAGGCTTTCTATATAACCCCGTATTGCATCCTTAATGTTTTTCAACGCCTCTTCCCTTGTTTTTCCCTGCGATACACAGCCTGGGAGTGAGGGGCACTCGGCTATAAACATATTATCTTCGTCCTGCTCTATTAACACCCTGTATTTCATGAGAAGGACCTCCGGCACTCATATATTATCATAATTAAAATATACATTGCTCTCTCTTCTTGTAAACATATTTTTCCGGTCCTGTTAAAAGGGTCAATGAAAAAGGGGGTCAAATCTTTGCTCTTTACAGAAACAACATATATTGTTGGTTATGTATTTTGGGACACGGTAAACAGGGGAATGACAAAATCTATTTGAAGTGTAGAATAAGAAGAAAAGGGGACAGGGTTACACATTTCACAATAGGGATTACGGGGGTTATCGATCGGCTATTAAAATATGTGTAATCCTCGGGGTCAGCCCTTGAATCAGGACATTTCCGACCTTTGGGAAGCGGTTGATATCGTGGATCTCGTAGAAGATCACCAGGGAGAGGGTGACCAGGAAGTCATCAAGGAAGGCTAGCAGGCCAGTAATAGAAGCTACTGCGACGAATTGACTTCATGGTCTCATTATTTGAGTTTTACCAACGCCGGGGATACTGCGAAGCAGGGTAACGATTTTCTGGGAGTCGATCCTGTCGTTTTTCACCTTTCCGCCGTGGATCGCCTTCATGGTCCATGATGCAGACCTACATTGTCCTTGCGTGCAGATCGATGCCGCAGTAGAATTGATGGTGTTTTGTATAGAATCTCATAAGGCTTCCTCCTTGGGTATGGTTTCTTGACTACAGTAATTATACCCTACCTTCTGAAGGGGGCCTTAATGAGTATCAACTGGTTACAGCGGACGGCGCTGGCTCACCGCCGCTGAACCGATACGTTCGAACTGTTCGAGAAACAGTAAAAACGCAAGCAAATAGGTTAAATACATAAACGAAAATCTAGTAGGGATTTTAAATAAAGCAACACCCTTGACATATACAAACATTGTATATATATTTACTTCGCCGGAGGTAAAAACATGAAATCCAGCACAGTTAATATTTCTTTTAACGATGAACTGCTCAAAAAAATAGATCAAGTCGCACGACAGGAATCCAGATCTCGTTCCGAGCTCATTCGGGAGGCGGCAAGAAGCTATCTCGAGCGTAAGCAGAGATGGAACCAAATCTTTGTATTTTCTGAAGGTCAGGTTGAAAGAAAAAAGATAAGAGAAGAGGACATAACCGAAGAGATCAACAAATATCGTGAAGGCCAACGGAAAAGATAAGGAATGCGAGTTGTATTAGATACCAACGTTTTGATCTCTGCAATAGTATTTGGTGGTAATCCACGGAAAATTTTAGAAGCAATTCTTCGTGGAGAACCAAAGCTGTTTCTTTGCGATTACATTCTCAATGAGCTCATTGGAGTATTACAGAGCCCCAAGTTCGGCTTTTCGCCGGAAGTGATTCGAAGCATTATTTCAGATTTGAATGCCATCGGTCATTTAGTTACCCCATCATTACGAATACGTAAGATTAAAGAAGATTTAGCTGACAACAGAATATTAGAATGTGCGGTAGAAGCAAATGCTGACTATATCATTTCGGGAGATATTCACCTCCTTAACCAAAAAGAATATCGAAACATTAAAGTGATAACCCCAGCTGAGTATCTGACAATCCACAAGAAATAAGAATAATAGTGAAGCATTCAGGGGCTGGTCTTAACATAGGACATTAGAAATTCAAGAAAAATTGTTAGGGGTCTATTTTGGGCGGTGATACAATAAAAAAGTAAGGGGGTCAAATCTTTGCTCTTGACTCATATAGAAATTTTAAGGGACATGCGTATACTCTTTACAAAATCTCTGGGATATTATATATCGTGCAGAAAGCTTAAGGCACTTGTGCTTTAAGCTTTCTGCTAAAGGACCGCGCTTTTTTAAACGCGGTCCTAGGACATGATAAAATCTATTAGAAGTAAAAAACGATTAATGCGATGAGTTATTCAATATAATAATCAGCTTTTATACATTTCCACCATTATACCAATATCTTTCGAGATATCCTCCTTCAAACAAAAAGGGGTCAAGTCTTTGCTTCGGTTTCATCGTCTTTTGCATCCGCTCGAGCCGGGACTAATCCTGCCATCCATCAGAGATATATAATGAAATGATGTGAACTCCCTCGCCTCTGGAGTTTAAAGAGAAGAGCCTGGCAAGAAGCGAAATAAACGAATCATTTACATCTATGTATTACGTTATTGTAACTACATAATACCCATAAAAATCACCCGAATATATAACTCTCTATATTATTAAAGTTAATTAGAATCATTGGGTTTTTACTCCTCATTTTTAATTGGCATATAATTTGCTCTATAATAGGTGGCTTTACGCTCTATAAAAAATCGTATAAATAATGAGGAGTGTTAAATGGACTCAGCAGATAATAGGTTAGAAATTCTTGATAGTATCATAAATATGGATATTACTGTCGACGATTTCAGAAGGATTCTCATGCTCTTTAGATCCGTGAAGTATCGGATGGAACACGACGACGAGAGTCACTTGGATATAAACGACGAAGTGCTTATGAGTTGGCTTGAGCATCTGTATAATGAAACCTTGTAAATAGAAGGGTTTAACTGTTTCTGAGCGCTAGAAAAAAAAGGAGGGGGTCAAATCTTTGCTCTTTACAGGAGCAACATCTATTGTTGGTTATGCCAAAAGACCATAGGGGGTTGTAAAACCTCACTATGGTCTTAGATCGCAATGATATAATAGAAAAGACACCAGTGGTCTACGAGATCCGTTTGATATGAATCTCGGGAACCGCGTGGAGCGCTGCGGCGACTTTTCGAATGAACGATAACGAAAGATTTTTGTAGCTGCCGGACTCGAGCCTCGCTATCGCGGATTGTGACGTGCCGGCCAGATTCGCCAGTTCCATCTGCGTGAGATTCTTGTCCTTTCTGAGAGAGATAAACTCTCTCGCGAGAGAATAATCTTTCTCCAATGCGTTATATGCTTCCGCGAACTCTTTATTCTGCATTTCGCGTTTCAGCAGGTCATTGAAATCGTGTTCTTTTAGATCAGCCATTGTGTTTCTCCAGATACCTTTGCTTTATAGAGATCGCTTTTTCAATCTCGGATACTCTTAGTCTATTTTCTTTTTTCATATAACCTGAAGTTATAACATAAATATTTTCGGTGAAATGAAAATAAAACAACCGGCATATGTTGCCGCCATGAATAACTCTTAGTTCAAATAATATTTTACGTCGCCTGACTTTTTTAGAATGAGGCTCCCTGAGAAAAGGCCCGAACTCCTGTAATAACTCAATCGAGCGGAATACTTTGGCGCGAAATTTTACATCGAGAGATAATAAAAATGATTTCGGCCTACCTAATACTCTGACTTCATATTCCATAATGATTATATCAATATTGATATAACAAGTCAACAGAAAGGATTCGAAATAGCCACCGGAATCCCACTATCATATAAACAACATAATCGTGGTTTTACTTTCATATGCAGGGATAATATTTACACTTTGCAAAGTCGGGGGTCAGTCCTTGAATTAGGACAAATTGCTTTTGGCAATTGGCGTTTAGCTATTCGCGGTTGGCTTTTTAGGTTTGCACTTGGGTCTACAGATTGCTTCCTCGTCAGGCATCTTCGATGCCTGCCTCTTCGCAATGACATAAAAAGAGTGAAGGACTGTGCACATATTGAAAAGATTAAGGGGGTAAAATCTTTGCTCTTTACAGGAGCAACATCTATTGTTGGTTATGTATTTTGGGACATGAGAAAAGTATTGTGTCCCGTTTTTTATCCTTTTTTAGGTTCAGTAATAAGTGTAGTATAATAGTTAGGATCATTTTTTACTGGCTAGGGTTATACATATGTTTCGATCAATAAAACTGCCGAACAACATCTCCGGAAAGATATACCTGCACAGCATGCCGGGGAATTATGAAGAATACGAACTGGCACTTTCAGAATTATCAGAAAAAGATATTCAAACGGTTATCAGCCTGACGTCTTTGGACGAGATCAGGATGAAAGCCCCCCATTATGCGAAAGCGATTGAAGCCGGATCACTCCCTTTTAATAGAATATCATTTCCGATCAGGGATTTTTCGGTCCCTGAAGATAGAGACGCATATCTGCGTCTCGTGAAGGAAACGGCGAGCAATATCAAAAGCGGTGATTCGGTGCTCGTACATTGCGGTGCGGGTATCGGGCGGACCGGCATGTTCGCCGCCTGTGTGCTGCTCGCGCTCGGATTGAAGAAACCGGATGCGCTCGCACACGTACGGTCCGCAGGATCAGAACCGGAGATGCCGTACCGGGCTGCACTTGTCGACTGGGTCGCTGATCATATCCAATAACCTCTTGGTTATAATTAAGTTGATAGTTACCTTAATTCATTCGGCTGGGGGTTGCTCAGGACGAACAATAAGCCTGTTCTTCGGAAGAAATAAATAACATGTCACTACAATTGAAGATATATTAAAGTCTTGCAAATCAGCTGAGAACCGATTTAGTCACTTAGAAAAAAGATCGAAGAGATAGAAAACGGGATGTCCTGTGTCAAGGGCTTTAGCTTTCAAAATCATTTCAGGAACCACTAAAAAATGTCTATACTTCTCATAATAATAGGCGGGATTCTTGTCATCGTGGGAATCGTCGGGTGCGTGGTGCCTGTGCTGCCGGGCCCGCCGATCAGCTATGTTTCTCTGATTCTCCTGTCCTGGGCCTACAAGTGGAAGGCCTTTTCAACAAATTTTTTAATCGTCATGGGTATTATCACTGTCGTCGTGACAGTACTCGACTTTATACTTCCCGTCTACCTGCCGAAACGCTATGGGGCCAGTAAATTCGGGATATGGGGTTCCATTCTCGGCATGATCGTCGGTATGATCTTCTTTCCACCCTTCGGCCTCATCATTGGAACCTTACTGGGTGCAATCCTCGGCGAGCTGGCCTTCAATAAAGACAAGAGGGCCTCACTCAAGGCGGCACTTGGTGTGTTCATCGGGACCATCGCCGCTATCCTGCTCAAGGTGAGCGTGAGCGGAATCATTGGATTCTATTTCTTCAGGGCTGTTATCCGGGGACCCCTGCAGTAATCCTCACAATTTGCATCTCTCTCCGAAATAAAACAGGGGGCAGGCCTTGACATAGGACATACTAATAACAGGGACAGATACCATTTTTCCAAGGAATGGTTGCTTGACAGTGGTTTTCACTCTTGTATTATGATTATAACAGTTACATAGATGGGACCGCCCGGGGTATTTTTTATCTGGAAGGTGTTTAAAATGAAAAATAGATTCAGATATGTAATGTACGGATTTTTCGTGTTATTTTTCTTATCCAGCTGCGCAACATATCGTATACGACTTGGTTCAACGAGAGAATGGATTGAAGGCAAACCTTTCCCTGTCGAAATCACATTTACCGAAACGGAAAAAATATCAGATGTAGTTTTACGCTATTCATTTAACGGTACGAGTACAAAAACCGTTAAAATGAATCAGGTTGGGAATTACTTTACCTATACCATACCAGGAGAAGAAGTGGTTCCCGGTGTACTGCGCTACGATATCGTCTATACATTTAAAGGCAAGGCTAAATCTACTGGTTCAGTATCCGTTAAAATTTTTTCCTATGCGGAAGCAAAACAAAAATATACGAAAGAATTAAGCTCTCGGATCTCTTTTTCTCCCCCTGCACAGGTACCAATAAATCGGGAGACGCAATTAATTGTAAAGGTAAGCTCACACAAGCCAAGTACAAAGGTAACATTTTTCTATAAAATTCCGACACAATCTTCTTTTCAAGCTACCGAACTCAAGAATATAGACGGTACCTTTACCGCCGTCATAAGTGAAAGTGAAATACAAGCCGGATATAATACATATTATTTTATAGTAACTGAAGATAATGCCGATGTAGGCGAACTAAAGGTTTTTGTCAACGGGCAGGACAGTACCAATCCATTTCAATTCACCATCCTCTCTCTTGCTGAGTTAAAACAAGTCATCATTGGGGAATTATACACAAGTGTTTCCCATAAAACACCTCAGGATGTATATGCAACGCGGGACTTAGAGATACTTCTCTCTGTTAAGTATGGCTCGAATACGTTCATTCATGAATTCTCTAAAAACTCTGTTTCCATTGAAATAATTTATAAGAGCCCGACCTCTGGTTTTAAACGGGGTATTATGTCCGGCTCTAAGAATCAATTTACATATATTATATCATCCACTGAGTTGAAATCAGGATACAATGCATATTATTTCAAAATCATGGATGAAATTAAAGATATCGGTCCCGTGACTGTCGAATATCCTGCATCCGGCGACTTGTTTTCCTACAAGATTCTAACTGTTGAAGAAATCCGGGAACGAAAGGCAAGATCCCTGTATCAGAGAACTACGCACACACCCGTTACAGAAGTCGACGGTGTCTCCGATTTATTTATAAATCTCAGAGTCGAAAATGCCAAAACCTATACTACAGCCGTTCTGTTTTTCAAGAAACCCACCACGAACAAATATAAAAGCATAAACATGACAAGAAAGAGGAACGTCTTTACAGGTGCAATATCCATAGATGAGCAGCAGAAAGGGTACACACAATATTATTTCGTTGTAACAGAAGCAGACAGCGAAGTAGGAACCATTTCAGCGGAATTTCCCGAGAACGGTCGTCACAGCCCGATTCAATACACTGTTTTGGATAAAAACCTTGTAAAAACCAGACTGGAATCCGATTTAAAGGCCAGAATCTCCCACAGGCCTGTAACCTCTGCTGCGGAAGGCGAAGATCTCAACCTTACGATCAACGTTACAAACATAAAAAGCGGTACGCAGGTGTACTTCTACCATAGAAAACCCGGTGAGAGCTCTTACAGGCGGACCAGATTACCGGGGAACGGCCCTCAATATACTATGGTCATGCCAAAACAGGATATTCGTGCCGGATACAGCCAGTATTATTTTGAGGTAAAACAACCGCATAACTATTTCGGGTATATTGAAGCAACCATAGCTACCCCTGCTGCACCCTATGAGTTTGAAATAAGCAAGTTGAAAGATGCCATATTGGATGGCATCGACTTTACCCCCCTATCCGATGCTGAATACGGTGTTCCTGTAGATGCTAAAATCACATTGAATAATAATCCAGCAGGAACCAGGGTTTATTTAAAATACAGGCTGGCCGATGACACCCTCGATTATTTATCTGTAGAAATGAAACAGGATGGAACAGGGTACGCTGCTGTTCTCTCTCCCGCACTATTACAGGAGAGCAAGCGGATTGATTACTATATTTCTATTATTGCCGATCAGGATACGTTCACTTACCCGGATGAGAGTATCATCCCGTTTTATTTTTATATTAAACAACATCTCGTAGAGGACATTGGAGCGGACACCGTATTCGGAACCACGGGCCGATCGGAAAACAATATGCTGGAAGGGAGAATTTTTCAATTGAAACCTGGCACAAAAAAACTCCCGCAGAATATGCAAAAAGACCATGAGTCCTTGATAGTGCTTTATACCAGGAAATTATATATACCTCCGATGGATTTTACAAAAGGATTCCCCGGCCTTGAAGATGTTTTCAAGTGGTTTGGAGTACAGTACAGAGGAGTTATTTCCATTAGGGAGTCTGGGCTGTACCAATTCCGGCTCCTGTCTGATGATGGTTCAAAGCTGTACATAGATGATGTTCTGGTAATAGATAATGACGGAGTTCATGAGGCGAAATCTGAAACCGGAGAGGTTTATCTTTCAGCCGGGACATACCCTATCCGGATGGATTACTTCCAGGGACCAAAAAAGCAGATAGCCCTTCAATTGTTTGCTACACTGCCGGGTGAAGAAGAAAAAGTATTTGATCTAGAAGACTTTGAATAAAGTAGTAAAGTAGGGGTCAGCCCTTGACATGGGACATTTTTCGCTGTCAAAATTATAGTGATAGTATACCTATTTCCTCCAAAGAGCAGACGCATTATTCGTATTGACCAATGCTAAGCCGAATGAATTAAGTAACCTATCTCCTAATGTCATAGCAGATGAAATTCAAGGGCTGACACCTAATATAATGAGTCAAGAGAAGACTTGACCCCCTTTACTACGTATCTCGAATTATAAAAATCATTTTTACGGCCCCCACCTCGCAATGGCGGCTGGTGAAGCGGTCTTCCCATCCAAAAGAGCCTGCATCACTGAGCGCCGCCATCGCGAGCCCCGAAGGGAGCCGATACATGGATGGTTCTATAAACACCCTACATTGCAGGGTACTTCTATTCGCGTTTAAAGCGAAACAGTATGCTCTATTTCATTGGAATAGTCACTCTCGAGCTCCGACGTATTATATGCAGTAGCAGCAAAATAGTAGGTTGCGCCATGTATGAGGCCCGTCACTGTACAGGTTTCAGTGTTTCCCACGTCGATCACGTTATCGTAACTCCGGCTCGCAATTCCATAATAGATCCTGTACCCTACCAGATCGGACTCGCTGTTCGGATCCCACATTAATGTCACCTGGCCAGCTGCAACTACGGTGAATACATGCTGGGCAGAACCTGCCCTCATTGTATCTGCCGAAAAGACCGTCACATCAAGCCTGTATACACCCAGGGGGAGGTCGTTGCCGAAGGCGTAGCTTCTGCCTGTTTCTTTTAACTCACCGTTCAGATGCCAGTTGTAGGTAACGTTATCCAACCCAACCGGGACTGTGGCAGTGACCATCATGGTCCCTCCCTCCGCAATCGATTCTTCCTGACCGCTAAAAGTTACCTGGATTGGGTCGTTCATCTCGGGGACAATGTTTATTGCAATGTCACCACTGGGATGATTGATGTCATAGAATTCGAACAAACCCGAGGTGGTCTGATCGGCTACGATCCGCACCACCTCAACCGCACCCATCACGACCACCCCGTTGTCGAACAACTTTATGGAGAGTGAATAATAACCCATGGGTATTGAGTTGGTGATACTCTCCGCTCTTCCCGGATCAACCATAGTAAAGCTCAGTTCTATAGGGGCACCGATAGCCGGTACGAGCTGTCCTGCGACAGAAGAAGATTCCACGTCCACCGCATTCCAGAGAAGGGTAATGTCCATTGTCCCGTGTCCATATACAGGAGCGACCAGGACGATTACGGTTGAGGTGTTGCTCACCTGCACAGTTGCTGTTACCCGCCCCTGACCGATGATGATCCTGTCTGCGTTCATGGCGTTTACCGTCACTGTCCATTCACCGGATTTTAGGCCGTATATGAACACAGGTGGATCGTTTTCATCCATATCGAAGTTATCACCGTTCGGTCCAGAACCGTGGAATGAATACTGCGCCGGCGTCATGTCGATGTCTGGAAGCAGGGTCAAGGGCTGTATGGAGTGATCGACGTCAATCATGAGCGATCCCGTATCGGGCACTCTAGTGGCACAGGACATCAACATGAACGCCAGGCAGATGACTACCGCATAGAAAACGAGCACCAGTGCAAACAGCAGTGTCTGTCTTCCAGGCGAGCGCTTTATTTTGACTGGGGAACGAACACTAATTGAATTTGGTAAACCTTGTGTTTTCTGTGGATATAACATGGTCGCACCTCCTCGAGCTCAATAGAGTTGTATCAGTCGTTGCAGCACTCGGGGAGATGCTGCGAACCAAAATGGTTCACAGATATATTAGCAATTTTTGTGCCATACGATAGTATAGCAGAGGGTCTGGTCTATAATTCGAAATAATTAGACTTAGAGGAGTATCGTTTTGGAAGGATTAAACTGAAAGGTGAGAAGCTTATTGCATAATTGTAACAAGAATTACAATGATAGAGGATAGAGGGGTCATGTCTACATAATATATTAAAAATAGGGACAGATACCATTTTTCATACACCGACTCAGCGATCAGCTAATAAGAGACAAGGGATTTATAGAAACAGCAAATAGCGGTTAGTTATCCGCCTACAGGCATATGGCCTCAGGGTCAGGCCTTGACATGGGACATTTTTCGCTGTACGCAATTAGCGATCAGCTGTCAGCAGATGGTTGTGCGCTTGATTGTGTGCGGAGAGAAGAAAGTTTATCGCTTCTCCCTCATTTTCCATAATGGGTTCTTGCCCGCTTAATATAAACGATCTTCTTTTCTTCAGCAACACTGTACACGACTCTGTCCTGGAGGGTGAGGCGGATTGAGTAGTTGCCGGCAAGCTCGCCTAAAAGCTTTTTTCCTTCATACGGACTGTTTGAGAGCACTTCCAGCAGAATGGATTTCAGTTTCTTCTTCAATTTCGGTGAGAGTGCTTTGATATCCTTCAGAGCCTGTTTTGTAATTCTAACCTCATATCCCCGCTTCATTATGAGAAAGCTTCCTCTATCGAGAGGGTTTCGCCTTTCTCTATTTCTTCGTCAGCCTTACGGATACTCTCTTTTAATCCAGGCTCTGAGAGAAGCTGTAATGTCTCGATCAGGCTTTCATAGTCCTCTTCCGACATAAGGACGACACTGCCCTCTTTCGAAGTGATCCTGACCTGACGGTGTCCCCTTACCGTACCTTTAAGAAGACTGAAGAGTTCAGATCTTGCTCTGCTTGCAGTGATCGTTTTCATCTCATCCCCTATATGTACATAAAACTGTACGTACTTAATGTAGTACGATTAGGTTCATTTGTCAATCTTATTGGATGGAGGACCGTAAACTTACAAAAAAAAGGGGTCAAGTCTTTGCTTGGCTCATTAGTGTGTTACGATCAGGGGATATGCAGCTATCGGCAGCGGGTATTGAGAGTTGCAGGCACAATCGTTCCTTTATGCAGACAGATCCATCGATTTCTCTCACCTCTGTTTACGCCGGAACGAACCGCCTTCCTCTATCATTCTGAAGTATTGAGATGCAGAGTGATTACACTGACCATTTGAAATTCCGCACCCCCTGCCTCTATTAACAGCTGTGCACCGTCCCGGTAATCGAATACATACTCCTGGGGCTCGCCCTCGCCTTCAGTGATGAAAAAGTGAAGATACGCATCGAGGGCACAGCCGCGGATGGGTATGATCCTTCGTGGCTCCGGAACGCAGTCGAGGAACCGTTTGATGAGGCGGATATCGAGCGATTACCGGAAGATGGAACGGTACACGAATAATATAGGTATGAAGCTACTTCGAAGCTAAATACTGGCGGCATCGCGCAACATAATCAGAAAAGCCGCGTGGCGAAATTACCCGCGGTTTTCAGAGCCCGCACTTCAGCTCCACAAGCCTCTCCGGCAGGTAAATAAGGGAACCTCGATGGCAGCGGACTATCACGGCAGAATACTTTCGTACCAGGACTACTTCGAAACAGAAAACCCGACGATAACAGCCGACATTACGATGCAAAGAAGATGGACTCTCTATTCGATTCTCGGGTACTGGTTCGTATACGGCTGTATCGCGTTTTTCATCGCTGCGGTCCTCCTTGCAGCCTTTGGAAAAGAGCAGTTGAAGAAAGAATAGGTCACGTCTTTATTGCAGGGCGGAATCATGCACAGCGTTCATATGAAGGGTAAAGGTCTGTTTCCCGGTAAAAATACATAAAACAGCGTTTCCTCTTCTATGTAATTGTATTATGTTCCCGGAACAGCTGCCGTAACTTTTTTTACTATCCTTTCGAACATGCCGATACCCCGAAGACGGAACGGGTCCAATGGACCTATTTTAGGTAAACCGGAATGTCCGCTGTTATTCTTTTGATGTTTACTGTCTGGGCAGAAGCCTGTGTAGGTCCTGCCCCTCAAATTTTCGCAACCTGTAATAAATACAGAAAACCGGAGGCTGTTACATTTTTTTTGACATAGTTTTAGTTCATATTATAATAGGATAAGGAAGGCCGGATCCGGAGAGAGTCCATTTTTCGGGGGTTTCTTACCGGACATTCCGGGAAAGCTTTATTTATTTTTCGGGGCAAGAATGGTAAGGACAGTTTTTTTCGGTGCAAGGGGTGTGGAATTCTCAGGTCGTCATTTTGCACGTATCTGCAAATCCGACGCGGAAGTGGCTGCGGTCGTGGATTCGCCTCCTGGCTCGGTCGATTCCACCAATATCCGGAAAGCAGACAGGAGCATAGACGAAGCTTCACGGAGGCTTGGCGTGCCCCTTTTCAGGCCCGCCTCCCCCGGAAATCCGGATTTCATAGAGGAGATATCCGGCCTACAGCCCGATCTTATCGTTTCCGCCGGGTACTGGGGTATACTGCCGAAAAGACTCCTCGAAATCCCGAAAATGGCTTCTGTGAACTTTCACGCCTCCCTTCTGCCGAGACATTGCGGAAAACATCCCGTCTTCTGGGCGCTCTGGTACGGGGACACGGAAACCGGGATCACCCTTCACCACATGAACGAAGGTATCGATACAGGAGACATCGTTTATGTGAAAAGAGTACGGGTGCTGCCCCGTGATAGGGTGCCGACTCTCTACAACCGAATCATGAATGCGAGCATGCCGCTGGTCGACCGGCTCTTCCGGGATACGGCAGAGGGAAGAGTCCCGAGGAAACCGCAGTCGTCGAAAGGGTACTCGTATAACTTCGACCTGACCGGAAAGGACCTGCGGCTGGATTTCGAGGTGCCGGCAAGTCTCCTTGATAAGAGGGTAAAAATATCAGCAAAAAGACTGTACTTCGAATACGAAGGGAAGAAGTGGGAAGTAATGAAATGCAGGGCCAAAGCGTACAGTGACCCTGCCGGTAGACCGGGGGATATGCGTTTGACAGGCAACAGTCTCGAGCTCATAACATCCGAGGGATCCCTTGTCATCGAAGCGGTTTTCGACGGCATGAGCGTATTGAAACCTTCCCGGATCAAAAACCTCTAGGGGGAACCATGGATAAAAAGATAGTCATACTGGGGTGCATAGATACAAAGGGAGAAGAGTACGGTTTTATAAAACGGCATATCGAGAAGGCGGGGTGCAAGACCCTGATCATTGATGTGGGAGTAGTAAACCCTCCGATACTTCCGCCCGACATAACCAGGCAGGAAGTGGCCCGCGCTGCAGGCGAGGATTTTGATGCGCTTGTTTCAGAAGGCCCGACCAGGGAAAAAATTTCACCCGTCATGGCAAGAGGCGCTGCCAGTATAGTAAAAAAACTGCTCGCCGAGGACAAGATCGCCGGAATAATCTCCTGCGGAGGAACACAGGGGAGCACTCTCGCTGCGCTCGTTATGCAGGAGCTTCCGGTCGGATTTCCCAAGGTACTTGTTTCCACCATGGCATCGGGAAACACTTCGAATCTCGTCGGGATAAAAGATATCACCATGATCTTCTCGGTCGCCGATATCATGGGCTTGAACATGGTAAGCAGAACAATCCTCGGCAGGGCTGCCGGTGCAATCTGCGGAATGGCGAAAACCGAGATCGAGCTTCCCAAATCGGAACGGCCCTTGATCGCAATCACCACGGTAGGGATCACCACTCCAGGCGCCATGAAGGCAAAAGAGGTCCTGGACGGGGAAGGGTTCGATGTTATCGTTTTCCATGCAGTAGGCACAGGCGGAAGGGCGATGGAATCGCTGATGAAAGAGGGGCAGATAAACGGCGTGCTCGACCTTGCGACGATCGAGGTCGTCCAGGAGATGCTGGGCGGCTACCTTGCCGCAACCCCGGAACGCATGACGGTGGCGACACAGCTCGGTATTCCCCAGGTCATCTCTCCCGGTGCGATTTCCTGCAATACCTACGGCCCTCCCGACACGATCCCCGAAAAATTCAGAGGGAGGCAGTTAGTACGGCACAGCTCTCTCTACACGAACGTCAGAACAAACGCCGACGAGTTGATAGCGCTCGCAAAAGAACAGGCAAAGAGGGTCAATCCCGGAAAAGGTCCTATTGCATGGTTCATACCCATGAAGGGATTCTGCTCCTACTCTGTGGAAGGAGGGCCCCTTTACAATCCCGAGGCGGACAGGGCCTACATCGAGACCCTTAAAAGAGAACTGAGAAACGATATCCCGGTTTACATACGGGACCTCGACATAAACGACCCTGCATTCGCCACTGAAGCGGCCGAGTACCTCGCTGCATTGGTGAAAAAAAACGCACCGGAGACATCGTAACATGGCCCTCATTCCATTCCGGGAGTTAATGGAGGACGCCGAGTCGCGCTCCTATGCCGTCGGCTATTTCGAGACATGGGACATTCAATCGCTTTTGGGAGTACTCCGGGCCGCTGAAAAAGCCCGCTCCCCGGTAATCGTCGGATTCAACGGGGTGTATCTCCCGAAGCTGTGTAACAACGATAAACGGTGGCTCGGCGTGTACGGGCATGCGGGCAAAACCGCCGCACAGAGAGCAAAAGTCCCGGTTTCGCTCATTTTCAATGAATCTCCCCGGTTGGACTGGGTTTACGAATCGATGAAAAGCGGCTTCAATCTCGTCATGTACACCGATGAGGGCCTTTCGTGGGATGAAAGGGTCGAAAGGATCAAGGCGCTGGTTCAGGATGCGCACAAAAGAGGGATAGCGGTCGAAGCCGAGGCGGATGAGCTCGGCGATGCGCCCCAGTCGAAAAAATCGGACACCCCTCGGACTGACCCGGAAAAAACGGCAAGGTTCGTGAGCGCGACCGGCGTCGATGCTCTCGGAGTTTCGGTCGGAAACCTTCACGGTGACTCTGATAATAAGGTGACTTTGGACATCGATCTTATAGAAAGGCTGAAAATTTTTGTGAAGGTCCCGCTGGTCCTGCACGCAGGATCGGGCATAGAGGAGAAATCACTGAAAGAGGGGATCAGGGCGGGCATCCGTAAGATAAACATAGGGCGCGCGGTCAAAAAGCCTGCCTTTTATTCGATCCGGCAGAGGGCAAACGATGTCGGCGAAATGTACCCCGGGTACGAAGTGCTGGGATCAGGGGCACTAACCGACCTTCTGGGAAAGGTCGGCTCTGTCGTCCAGGCCGAAGTAATAAAAAAGCTTGAAATTATCGGAAGCGCCGGCAGGGCATAAAAATTTAAGACTGGAGGCTTATGATGCCAAGGAGACTGAATCGGGCGGATGTGATTGAAAGACTCTGGAAGGAGATAAAGGCGCGTCGTTCGCTGTTCATGGCAAGCGCCGGTTCGGGAATCGTTGCGAAATTCCTGGAAAAGGCCGGCTGCGACATGGCCGGGGTTTACAATGCCGTCAAACTGAGAGCGGGCGGCGCGGGCTCAATGACAGGTCTATGGCCGGTTTCCGATGCGAACGGCCTGATGTTCGAGTATGCATCGCGCGAAATTATGCCGGTAGTGAAAACTATGCCTATAATGGCCGGTGTTAATGCAAACGACCCGACAAGGGACATCCCGGTGTTTCTCGAGGACCTGAAGCGTATCGGCATAGTGGGGGTGAATAACTTCCCGACAGTAGGCCACATAGACGGCAACTTCCGGAATGTGCTCGAGCATACGGGGATCACCTATGATAATGAGATTCAGCTTCTGAAAACTGCCGGAGAAATGGATATGGTGACGGTTGCATACGCCTTCAATCCAATCGAGACGGAGCGAATCGTGAAAGGCAGCGATCCAGACATTTTTATCTTTCATGCAGGCGTAACGATTGGGGGCTCCATTGGTTACGATCACCCGGACACGATCGAGGACACGGCCAAGAGGACCCAGGAGGTGTACGACATCGCCCGTAAGATCAAGCCCGATATCATTCTCTTGACCCACGGCGCCGCCCTTTCGACGCCGGAGGACGGACAGAAGATCCTGAAACTGACCGACGGTCACGGCCTGCAAACGGGATCTGCAACGGAAAGGATTCCGCTTGAAGAGGCTGTTTTCAAGGTCGCATCAGCATTCAAGAACCTGCAAATCTGACATCCGGCCCCTTTTACCGGCACGCTTCTTCCAGGGTGATGAACAGGATGCAAAAATGTGTAGGGTCAGCCCTTGACATAGGACATTCGAAGCAAATAGTAATATAGAAATTCGGGGAAAATTTTTATGACTCCCTTTTTGTATATTGAAATTAAAAAGCAACAATTTCTCAGACTCGCGGTAAGTGTGAAGGGGTCAAGTCTTCGCTTCTGTTTCATCGTTTTTTGCATCCGCTCGGGCCGGGACTAATCCTGCAATCCATCAGAGATCTATAATGAAA
>Ga0307378_10000961_pt1 | contig 47703 bp, 33 predicted proteins | sample UN1MG_FD_202238 | JGI IMG/M metagenome (GOLD analysis project Ga0307378, IMG submission 202238) | Soil microbial communities from Risofladan, Vaasa, Finland - UN-1 | ecosystem: Environmental > Terrestrial > Soil > Coastal area > Acid sulfate soil | place: Finland: Risofladan, Vaasa | collected... | reverse complement strand
TGAAGGCATGTCCCCTCCCCCCTTTGGGGGGAGGGCTAGGGAGAGGTGTAGATTGCGGCGGGGACTAAAGTCCCCGCCCTACATTTTGGGTACGGAGTTGAATAACCCAACGGGCGGGTGTGGACACCCGCCGCCTCGGATCAATCCCCCGGCCCCCTGTCCACGACCCGCACCTCCGACCGCCAGGGCAGGACGTCCCGGTAGATGACCAGCTTCCGGCTCGCCAGGTTGGCCACCAGCCCGGCCAGGGTGACCGGGATGAGCACCTCGGGCCCGAATATCTCCAGCATCATCACGATAGTCCCGACGGGCGAGTTGGTCAGGGTGACCAGGACCACGGTGATGCCGGTGGCCACGAGGATGGTCTGCTGAACCGGAATCAGATCGGCCACCCCGGCCCCGACCAGGCTGCCCAACATGAGCGCCGGGGCCAGGAGGCCGACGCTGGCGCCGCTCCCCACGGCGAGGGCCACCAGGGTCGCCTTGAGCACCGTCAGGACAAGGGCGTCGGTCCAGGTGACCGGCGCCGACACGCTCACGGTTCGAATCGTCGTCGCCCCCACCGACAGCACCTTGCCCGCCGCCTCCGGGGCGACCAGGACGATGAGGAGGGCGCTCGCCAGGGCGCCCAGGGCCGGCGAGAGCCACCGGGGCAGCCCGGATCGCTCGCGGAGACGCTCGAGCAGGCGGTAGAGGTAGAAGAATCCCGCGGCCACGGCCAGGCCCACGGCGACGACCGACAGGACCGACCCGACCAGCTCCAGGCTGACCGTGGGCGTCCCGGTGGGGTTGAAGGAGAAGAGCGGCTTGTAGAAACCGGTGAGCCGGGTCAACAGGTGCGCCGTCAGAGCGGCCAGGAGAACGGGGAAGAAACGGCGGTATTCGATGTGCTCGTGGTAGAGCACCTCGCAGGTGAAGATGGCCGCCCCCAGCGGAGCCCCGAGGATGGCCGCCAGGGTGGCCGCCATGCCGCAAAGGCCGGCCGTCCTCACACCGTCGGCGTCGAAACGGAAGGCGCGTCCGATCCAGCCGCCCACACCCATCCCGACGTAGGTCATGGGGCCCATCAGCCCCCCGGAGATGCCGCACCCCAGGCCCACCAGGCTCGCGGAGAGCTTGGCCGGCGTATCGAGCGGTTTCTGGCGGGCCCCGTGTTGGTGGTAGCACTGGAGCGTGTCGTCCAGTCCGGCGCCGGAAATCATCTCCCAGTCGTACTTCCCGATGAGACCGACGGCGAGGCCGCCCAGCGTGAGGGGAACGAGAATCCGCCACCAGGCGAGGGTCCCCCAATCCGCCGGCGGCACGCCGCCGTGAATCACCGCGCCGAACCAGACGATGAACTCCCGGGCGCCGATTGCGGCGATTCCGCCCAGGGCGCCCACGAGCAGCCAGACGGTGAAATTTTTAATCCTGCGCACGAGCCTTCACGCACGGTTACGGTCCAGGCGGGCCATCATACACATACGGGGCGGAAAAACCAAGATGGGAGTCCGTGCAAGCTTCGCAATTCCAGTAAAATAAGGCATGGAGGGAATTCAGGCTTGTCAAGGTGCCCCCGTTGGTGTACCCTTTTCGTGGCCGGCGCCCTCTGCGGGGCCCGTAAGCAGAGCGTAAAAAAGAACCAACAATTGTATGAACGGGACCCTGGCTGGATCGAACGCGGCTCGGGCCTTCGCGGCCTACGGCTGACGACGATCCCAAGGCACCCACTTGGTGCAAAGGTTCTGTTAAAGCGAAACTTACGACCACGCGGTACGCCGGCCGCCACTATCGAGACCAGGACCCTAAGGGGTCCTTTTTTTCAGCCGCGGGGCAGGCCCTAGTAGTAGTGGATCTTTAAGTACCGCAGGAGCTCGGCGGCCAGCTTCTCGCTCATCCCCTTCACCTCGGCTATCCGCTCCGGCCTCGCCGCCCGGATTTTTTTCAGCGAGCCGAAGGCGTCCAAAAGCGCCCTCCTCCTCTTCGGTCCGATGCCGGGGATACGTTCCAGTATGGACTGCAACCCCTCGGAGCGGCGCAGTTGCCTGTGGTAGCGCAGGCCGAAGCGGTGGGCCTCGTCCCTGACCCGCTGGACCAGGTGCAGCGCCGGCGAGTCCGGGGGCAGGCGGACCGGCGTCGAGCGCCCCGGGAGGAACAGCAGTTCCTCCTTCTTCGCCAGCCCGGCCACGGCAAAACGGCCCGCCAGGCCGTCTTCCTTCAACTGGACGACCACCGCGCCGAGCTGGCCCTTCCCCCCGTCCACCAGGATAAGGTCCGGCAGCTCGCCACTCTCGGCCAGTTTGGGATAGCGCCGGTGGGCGACCTCGGCCAGCATGGCGCAGTCGTCCGGGCCGGGGGTCTTCAGCTTGTAGCGGCGGTAGAGGTTCTTGGCGGGCCGCCCGCCCCGGAAGCCTACCACCCCGGCCACCGGCTGCTCCGCCCCGAGGTTGGAGATGTCGAGCCCCTCGATGAGGGTGGGGATGACGGGCAGCCGGAGCTTTTCGGCCAGCTCCAGGGCCGCCTCGGCCTGACCGTGCCGACCGAGTTCGGCCAGCAGCTCCTCCTCGAGGTTCTTCTCCGCGTTTTTACGCGCCAGCTCCAGGAGCTCCCGCCGGGCCCCGCGGCGGGGAACGGCGAGGCGGACCCGGACGCGGCCGGGCTTCTGCTCCGGCTCCTCGGACGGCGACGCGCGCAACAGAGCCCGGGCCACCACCATCGGGGAGCTCTCCGAGCGAAGCCGGGACAGTAAAAGTTCCAGATCTTCCCCGTCTGTGGGCTCCTCGGGCAGCACCACCACCCGGGGCACCCAGTCGGCGCCGGTGTAGTACCGAACGGTGAAGGCGGAGAGTACGTCGGCGTCGCTGGAGCCCCGGGTGTGCTCCAGGGAGAAATGCTCGTCGGCGAGCAGAAAGCCCTCCCGGATTTTCAGAAGCTCCACCACCGTCTCCCCGCGGCGGCGGGCCAGGGCCAGCACGTCCAGGTCCTCCTTCCCGGGGCTGACCACGCGCTGCCTGGTCATCACCGATTCCAGGGCCCGCAGGGAATCGCGCAGCTTCGCCGCCCGCTCGTACTCCCGCTTCTGGCTCGCCTGGAGCATCTCGGACCGGAGGGTCTCGACCACGTCGCCCCGGCGGCCCTGGAGGAAGTCTCTGGCCGCCCGCACGTAACCCGCGTAATTCTCCAGGCTCACAAAGCCGACGCAGGGCGCGCTGCAGCGGTCCATGTTGTAGTGGAGGCAGGGCCGCCAGTCGGGCATGGGCGCCGTGCCGCCCTGTTCCCGCCAGACGTGGATTTCCCGACGACAGACGCGCAGCCGGAAGAGCCGCTGGATCGTCCGGATGGTCCGCCGGATGTCCCCGGCGTTGGAGAAGGGACCGAAGAAGAGGCTGCCCCTGGCCCGGGTGTCGCGGGTGACCACGAGCCGGGGGAACTCCTCCTCCGCGGTCACGCGCACGTAGGGGTAGCGCTTGTCGTCTTTGAGGTTGACGTTGTAGGCGGGCTTGTGGAGCTTGATGAGGGACGACTCCAACAGGAGCGCCTCGACGGGATTGGCCGTGATGGTGACCTCGAAGTCCACCACCCGTTTGAGGAGGGAGCGGATGCGGGGGGGATGGTCGGCCGACGGCTGGAAGTATGAGCGGACCCGATTCGCCAGGTCCTTCGCCTTCCCCACGTAGAGCACCCGGCTCCCGCCGCCCAGCAGGCGGTAGACGCCGGGCTCGTGGGTCAGGTTCTTCAGCTTGAGCTCGAGCCCTGCCGCGTAGCCACCCATGGGAGAAATTATACCAGACCCGGGGAGCCCGATAAACAAACACGCCGCATAGGCGCCGAGCGGGACGTGCGCGCCGCCTTCTAGCGGGCTGTGGAGCGATAAAGGGGCGCCCCCGAACACCAGTCACTTACGGCAAGCGATACTCGTAAATCTGCAACGGCGTATCCCCGTAGGGGCGACCGTCCACGGTCGGCCGCGGGCGGGTGTGGACACCCGCCCCTACGGCTAAGGTGTGAATCGCGCCCCCTTGGACGCCCCAGGTACGAATATTTAATGCTACGACTCGACCGACGGAAAGGCCCTCACCTAATCAAAAGGGCGCCCCCTTGGACGCCCCAGGTACGAATATTTAATGCTACGACTCGACCGACGGAAAGGCCCTCGCCTAATCAAAAGGGCGCCCCCTTGGACGCCCTTTTTCGGGAATGAATCGGTTAGAACGAGGTAGCCTTGATGGCACCCCAGGTCGTTTCCAGAGTATTAGCGTCGGGGAGCCTCGTCGGCTCGATCACGTCCAGCCAGTAGTGGTGGTCGGTGCCGCCGGGGGCGGCGGTGTTCGTGGACTCGGTGTAGCCCCAACCGTCGGTGGCGAAGACCGCTATCTGGTAGTGGTCGCACCAAACCGTATATCTCGAGTCTTCGGCAGAAGTTCTCTCGTACGGAACGACTTCGAGAGTGGAGGTGTCTATTGTATGGCTGGTGCTGGTCGTCAGGTTCTCTAGCTTGAGAAACTCCTCCCAGCCCACCACCACATCGGGGTAAATCAGCCGGTCGGCATCGCGCAAGTCTTCCCAAAGCTCGACCGAATAGGCGATCTGCGAAGATCCGTAGGGGTTGTTCTGGGAGCTGGCGGACCAGGAGAAGGGCCCGTAGGGATCACCCTGCTCGACCTCGTAGGCGCCGTCTGAGTCGGGGTCGCTTCCGCCCGGATCGGGGAAGTCGAAGTTGTCGGGCTGGGCGTACACGAAAACCGCCAGCGCCATCTCGTCGGCCGCGGACAGGTTCACGTCGTCCATGTAGGAGTACATGAACCCGAGGAGCCCCCGCTTGTCCTCGGCGCCGACGGTCGCGCTGCCGCCGTTGTCATGCGCCGTTCCCGGCACCTCGGTGTCATCGTAGTTGACCCTTATCTCGTAGGTGGTCATATCGAGGACGACCTGGAGGCTGACCGTGCCGTCCACCAGGTCCTCGTATCCCCGGATGCCCCAGTCGTTCCAGGAGATGATGAAGAGGTTGCCCACCGATTTGTAGTAGCAATGGCTGTTCTCGAGCTTCACCCCGTCGTCCCAGAAGGGGGCGAAGAACGCGTGGGGGTAGTAGGGGGAACCCTCCGAGGGTAGGGGACGGTTCGCGTAATCGTCGTATGAGCCGTCGTCGTAATACGTGCTCTCGAAACCGATGAGGAAGTTCGTGCTGACGTACACGCGGCTGTATGCGCCGCCGCTGCCGAACTTAGCGTTGTTGTAGAACTCAAAATTGCCGGGCAGGGGCACCGAGGCCGCGCTGTCGTCGGCGCCGTCGAAGTCGATCTCTTCACCGTCGCTGATGTCGTACCAGTTGTAGGACGGACCACCGCTCTGGTCGGGGGCGTTGTCTATGTATGCGTAGTACTCGGGATTTCTCATCGTCTCGAGGCTATCTGAATCCCAGTCGCCGTCGTGCTCGGAGCCGATATCGTCCCCGCCCTGTACCTCATCGGGCCGTTCCAGGAAGCGGTCCAGATTCAGACCGATGAAATCGGGGAGGTGGGTCGAAACACACAACGTCTTATCGGCGCAGATGGCGAAGGGGGTTTCGGCGTGCACCATGCACACCAAGACCAACAAAGAGAGAACCAGCAGGAGTTTCCGCATGAGTCTCCTCCATGTATGGCTGAAAGTTAATCCTTATAAGTGCACAAGAGCGTGACCCTTTGCACCGTAAGGGTGTGCTGAAGAGCTATTATACCTTGGAAACCTTACCACGGCCCCCGAGGGGTGTCAAGGGTTTTCCGGCTTCGCCGGCGCATTTATTCAACCGCGCCGGGAACGCCGCCCTCTCTGCAAGGAGGCGGTCAGAAGGGTGAAACGGTTGATCATCCGGTTGTTCAAGTCCTCGGCCCAGTAGCGCCCCGGCGAACGCAGGCCCAATCTGACCGCCAGGGCGTTCACGCCGTCGGTGAGGTACATGCCCGTCCGGGCCACGGCCAGGGGATTTCGACGGCTCCCCCCCGGCGACGATGTCACGGCGATTCCGTAGGTGTAACCGGCCTCCCGGAGGGCGGTCACGACCCGGGCGTCGAAGCGGCCGAAGGGGTAGCTGAAGGCCTCCGGGACCCGACCCAGCTCCCCGGTTATCGCCGCCCGGGACTCGTAGAACTCCCTCTCTAGCGCGGCGTCGTCCAACGCGGTGAGGTCCCGGTGGGTGACGCCGTGGCTTGCGAAACGGACGAGGCCGTCGGCGGCCATCTCCCGCGCCTGTTCCCAACTCAGGTGGCGGAAGGCGCCGCGAGCCAGGGGCTGGTCCCAGTCGTTCGCCCGCCCCATGTAACCGGTCACCAGAAAAACGGTGGCCGGCAGCCCCAATTTCCGCAACACGGGCCACGCCCCCGTGTACACCGATTCGTAGCCGTCGTCGAAGGTGAGCACAACCCCCCTCCCCGCGTCACCGCCACGCCCGAGGGTGTCCAGGTAATCCGTGAGGTGGAGGAACGGGAGCCCGGAGGAACGGACGAACTCCATCTGCCGCCGGAAGGCTCCCACGGTGAGCCAGGTCCCTCCGAGCTCGGGGCGGTTCTGCACCTTGTGGTAGGTCAGGATGACGACCGGCTCGGGGCGCACCGTCCCGTAGCGCCGCCGGTGGTAAAAACGCAGAAAAACGACGAGTAAAAGAAGCCCCGCCCCGAAGGAGAGGATAAGCCAATCGGGGGTCGTCACGGCGCACCGCCGCGGGATAGGGTGAAGCGCGCCCCCATCCGCCTCTCCTCGCCCGGCGCCAGCCGCACCGACCAGGCCCAGACGAGCTGCAGCCCCTGCCAGCTCCTCTTTATCCCCCCCTCGGTGCCCTCGACGGTGATTAAGGGAGATGACCAGAGGTCCGCGACCGGCTCCGCCTCGCTTTTAACGACGAGGCCCGCCCGGCGGTCGGCCAGCGACCAGGAAGCGACGGACCCGCGCCCGTCGCGCCGGGTGATTTTTTGCGGAACCGGCCCCGAACCCCCCGCGCAACGGAGGGTCAACTTGAGATCACGGGGACCGCTGGGCGGCGAGGGGGAGGAATCCAACGCCAGGGTCAGGGCGACCGGCCTCGGCCCGGGGTTGGAGATACGCACCTCGCAACTCCACCCGCCACGGACCGGTGAGTACACGAGCTCGACCTCGACCTTTCCCCGCCCGAGGGGAACCGACCCGGTATAGCCGATCCATCCCCCGTGCACCTCGGGGCCCGTGAGCTCGGGGAAGAGGGCCTCCCCGGTCCCGGCCAGCAGGCGCTCCTTCGCGGCGTTGCCGGGCATGACGACCAGCCGGCAGAATCCGCGTCGGGCCCGGTCCACGGTGAAACCGCGCTCGCCCCCCCGGTGGTACGGCTCGGCGATGCGGGTGAATCCCCCGGCCAGACCGGCGGGCGGGGCCTTGGACAGCCAGTCCAGCACCGCCCCACCGTGATCCAGAACCACCGTCTGCGCCGAGTCGGAAATTACAACCCCGGGCCGGCCGAGCCTCTCGTAGTCGCACAGGGCGACCCGGCGGCGGGAGCCGCGGTCCAGCCGGGCCAGCACCCCGGCCAGGCAACGGTAGCAGTGGTGGCGGAGGAAGTGGTAGTACACCCCTCCGAAGAGGCCGTGCCAGTAGACGTCGTTCACGGCGGCGGCGTCGAGGAGGTCCAGCAGGCGGTCCGCCTCGGCGGGCTCCAGGGTATCTTCCGAGTCGGCGAGGCGGTCACGGGTGTAGAGGTAAGCCAGGTGCAGGCGGCCGGCCGCGGGGTACTTCACCAGAAAGTTGCGCCAGTGGGTTCCCCGGGCAAACCGTTCCACCTCGAGCCGGAGCTCGGGGGCCAGGCCGGCCTCCTCGAGCCGCCCGGGAAGCGACTCCAGACGGGACCGGGCCTCGGTGGGGAGCGCCCAGACCCCCATCCGGTCGTAGGAGGCCGTGGGGAGGTAGACGAGGCGGCGAGGCGGCTCCAGCTCAAGAATATCCGAAAGGAGCGCCGTATCGAGCCAGGGCGGGGCCGAGAGACCATCCAGGAAACGGGCCATCCACCCCTCGCGGTAGCACAGGTCGTAGGTCGTGCCCCGGCGGGCGGGCCAGAGGCCCATCTTCTCGGCGTCGCTCATCACGACCACGACGGCGCGCCCGTCGGCCTCGTTTCGACGGCAACCCGCCAGGTACTCCACGGTCCGCTCCGGCTTCTCCCACGGGATGAGGTACCGGATGGGCTCGTCTATGGGAAAGACCGCCAGGGCCTCCCCGTCGTGCTCCGTGGAGAAGAGGGCGTGCGCCTCCTCCCGTCGCCAGCCCAAATCGAGGAAGTGCCGGTCGTCCAACAGCGTGTAGCGGTACCCGGCGTGGGCCAGGTCGGCGGCCAGTTCCGGCTCCCAGACCCGCTCGGCCAGCCAGGCACCCAGAGGCCGGCGGCCGAAGACTTCCTCCACGCGGGCGGCCAGGCGGGTGAGCTGCCGGTGGCGGTCTCCGGAGGGGATCATGGGCAGAATCGGCTCGTAGTAGCCTCCCCCCAGAATCTCCAACCGACCGGCGGCGACGAGCGAGCGCAGAAGCTCGATGAATGGGCGCCGGGCCGATAGCAGCCACTCCAGGAGCGCCCCGGAGATGTGGAGGTTGAACTTCAACCCGCTCGCCCTGAGCGCACCGACGAGCGGTGAGTAGCTCCGGTCGAAGGCGTGCTCGAAGGTTCCTGGAAAATTACCGGCGGGCTGGTGCAGGTGAAAAAGGACCGGCACCAACAACCGGCCGGACGAGGGGCTTAAGCCCCGTGCCGGGGACTCGCGCGCGAAGGCTCTCCGGTGGTCGGGCATCAGACGGAACCGCCGGGGGGCTCCGGAGGTCTTTCGCCGGGGCTCTTGGGCAGGGTGAAGATGAAGCGGCTGCCCTCGCCGAGCTCCGACTCGACCCAGATGCGGCCGTGGTGGCGTTCGATGATGGCGCGGGTCACCGCGAGGCCAAGGCCCGTTCCGCCGTAGTGGCGGGTGAGCGTCGAATCAACCTGGTAAAGACGCTCGAAGATGCGCTCGAACTCGATCTCGGGGATGCCGATGCCGGTGTCGGCGATCGTGAAGCGGTAGTGGTCCACGGTCTCGACGCAGGAGACGGTCACCGTGCCCTCGCCGATGGTGAACTTGTTGGCGTTCGAGAGAAGATGGGTGAAGACGGTCCGTATTTTGGGAAGGTCAACATCGGCGATGATGGGCTGTTTGGGGAGCTCGAGGACCAGGCTCATCCGCGGGGTGGCGAGGTACGCCGATTGCTCTACGAAGAACTCCTCCAACATTTTGGTCAGGTTGGCGGTTATGAGCTCCGGGGTGTACTGACCGGTTTCGATTTTCAAGAGGTCCAGGAGCTCGATGATGAGGTGGCTCAGGTGGTCGGATTTTTCGATGATGGTTTCCAGGATGTCCTGCTGCTTCTCGTTGATCTCGCCGATGACGCGACCGGCCATGAGCTGGGCGTAGCCTTTGATGACGGTGACCGGGGTGTTGAGCTCGTGGGAAACCATGGAGACGAAGTCTGACTTCATCTTGTCTACCTTCAGGAGCTCCTCGTTGGCCAGGGCGAGTGCCAGGGCGCGCTCGCGCAGCTCCTGGTAGAGGTTGATGTTGTGTATCGCCTGGGAGAGCTGATCGGCGACCGTCTCCAGGGCCGAGATATCCGCCGGATCGAAGGCTTCGGTTTGCGTCGTTTCGAGGTCGAGCACCCCCTTGACCTCCCCCTCGACGAGGAGGGGGATCGCGAGCTCCGCCCCGATTTCGAAAATGCCGGCGGGCATGATGTAGTGGGGATCCTTCGAGGTGTCGGGGACGTAGCGGGTGACGCCGGACCGTGCCGTCCACCCCACGACGCCTTCGGTGGCGGGGGCCCGGTAACCCCGACCGACCAGCACGTCGAAGATGCCCGATTGGGCCTCCAGGACGAGATCGCCCGCCTCGGCGTCCAGTATGAAGAGGGCGACGTTGTCGTAACCCAGGGACTGGTGGATGGCGTTCACGGTTTTACGGAACAGGGGTTCCAAATCGAAGGAGGACAGCGCCAGCCGTCCGAGGGTGTTGATGATTTTCAGCTGCTCCTGTCGCCGCAGGAGCTCACGCTCGGCCTCCTTCGCGGAGGTGATGTCGCGGAGAGACCCCTGGTAGCGGATGTACCCCCCGTCCACCGCCAGGTCGAGGTCCGTCTTGGGGTCCATCACCTCCCGCAGATCACCGTTGCCCCCGTCGTGGATGGATGAAAACCCCAGCTCCTCGCCGGTCATGTGGCGGGGGAAGGCCTTGGCCTCGACGCTCATGGCGACGATGCGCGATGGTCTGGAGCGCGATTGCAGGTGGAACTCCAGCTCCTGACGCCCCAGGCCCGACCTCACCCTTTCAAAGGCGCGCGTCACCGCGGCCCGCCAGTCGGGCATCACGAGGTCCAGAAAGCTCGTCCCGGCGAAGTCCCCCCCCGGCTCGCCGACCAGGGTGGAGAACTGGCGGTTGAAGGTCATGACCTCCAGCTCCTCGTCGAGGACGAAGAGCGCGTCGGTGGCGTCGCGGAAGAGGTTGCGGTAATCGTTCTGCGAGCGCTCCAATTCCCAACGCAGCTTTGACGTGGTAATCGCCTGGGCCGCCAGGTGGGCGAAGGATTCCAGCGGCTGTATCGTCGCCTCGGTGGGCGCGAGCCCGTCCCGGGGGTCGTCCAACGATATGACCCCCAACATCCCCGTGGGCCCTTCGAGAGGCACGAAGAAGAAGTCGTTGGGGTCCCAGTCTATGAACTCCTCCCGAGCGCGCATCGAGGCCAGCCCCTGCTCTCCGATGGTCCCCCGGACCAGCGCCGCGGGCAGGTAGTACGAGCGGCTGATTTTATTGGCGTTCGCCTTAATCCTCTCCAGGTCCTCCAGGCTGAACGGCCGCCTGTCCAGAAGCTCGGCGATTTCCTCCTGCGTCAGCTTCGAGAACGCCACCCTCCTCATCCCCTCCCCCTCGACGAGGGACAGAACCGCCCGCGAGAATGTCGAGTAAGTGGTGATAGCGTCCACAATCGTCTGCCCTATCTTGTAAAAATTCTTCTGGAGGATGATCTCGGCGCCGATGCGCGAGAAGGCCCTCAACCGACCATACGCCTGGTCCAGCTCCTCGAGCGTTTTCTTCTGGTGCTCGATGTCGCGCGCGCCCTGTATTGCCTGGGCAAGGTTCGCGGCGAAGGTCTCGTAGAGCTCCAGGGGAATCCCTCCCCTGGACGGCAGGAACACCGCCACCCCCTCGAAGTGGTCCTTCGACACCAAGGGGGAGACGATGAGCTCCGCTATCCCGACCCCCCGGGCCGACTTGAGGGCATCGTCCCACAGGAGTTTGAGTTCACCGAGGATCTGTGCACCCCCCCCGTTCTCCCCTGCCTCCCGGGTTTCGTGACCCATACGCAGAGAACACCCCGTCGTCTTCATCCGCTCCACAATGTCGTCCATCACCCGCGGGAGCGATTCGGCAGTGAAGAGGGGGTTGCCGCGGGACTCGACGCCCCCGCCTTTCCGCCGGTTCAAAGCCCGCTTGAGCTCGTCCGAGAAGTGGTTCGCCAGCAGGCGGTACGACACTTCCCGCCCTTCGGCGCGCCGTTCCACCGGCGCGAGAACCTGCAGACCGGCCAGCCCGAGAGCCTCGGAGATCTTCCCGCAAAGGAGGTCCAGGAGCTGCGACAGCTCGAGTTCCCGGGTGAGGGACTGGCTTATCTCCCTTATGCTCGTTATGCCGACCATTTCGAGTTCCCGCGCCTCGCGATCACCCTCCTCCCGCTCTTTTTTCAGGCGGATCAGATTGTGGCGCCAGTAGATGACGCCGCCCGCCACCAAGAGGAGGAAGAATCCTACGAACGTGAAAAAGTACCGCCTCTGGGCGTTCTTCGCCGGCGCGATAACCCCTTCGGAGTCTTTGAGGCTCAGGAGCTCAAAGCGGTGCCCACCGAGCTCGAAGGGGCGCAGGACGCCCACCGCCTCGCGGTGCGTGTCGGCCAGGGTCAGCCGGACGGGACCGCCGTAGCCGTTGGTTACGAAGATGGAAGCGAGCGCCGACCGCGGATCCTCCGCTTCCGCTACGCTGCTCAAACTCCGTAGGCCGCGCCTCCCGGACGCCTGCGCGGGGCCCGCCTCTCCGGCGGGCTGAGCCAAAGCGCCGTAGGTCGCGCCGTAGGCCGCACCTTTCCAGCCGGGCGAGTGGTCGAGACCCTGGAGGATCATGCCCGATCCGTTGAGGACGTAACAGGTCGCGCCCGAGTGGATGACCCCGGAGAGGTAACCGCCATCGTTCCGCCCCGCGGAGAAGGCGCGGGAGAGGTCCAGATAGCCTACGATTCGACCCTGAACGGCCCCGCTGCGCACCGGGATGCTCACGGTTACGAAGCAGCCCTCGTCGGTGAGGCAGGGCTCGGACACGCTCACCCCGTCGGGAGACAAGGGGTTTAAACCCCTTGCCTCTGTGGGTTGTTTATCCGCCGGGACGGACGGTGCGGAAGAACCGGGCGGGTAGACGATGACGGCGCCGCCGGCCTCGTCGTAGAAGGCGATGTGGAGGAAGCTCTTGGAGCCGCGCAACTGGGAATGCTCATAAACGGCCGCCATGGCCGCTCGGAGCTCGGCCGTTCCCCGCGCGACCTCGGGGTGGGCCAGAATCGAGATGGAATTGGAAAGGTCGTTGAAGGCCTCGGTGATGCCGTACACCGCCGAGTGCAGGAGATCCTCCTGCTCCACGGCGAAATTCTGCACCGCCTCCCTCCCGGCCCCGATATCGAACAACAGGGTCAGGGTGGTCAGCGCGACCAGAAGCAGCGAGAGGACGATCCAACTGAACTTGAAGAGTTTTGTCCGCATGTAGTTAAACGGGCGCAGTTTAGAATCAGAACCGAATAATACCACAACCCGCGATGGTGAGGCCGCACCACGTTATCCGCGGAAACGAAGGAAGTAAAGCCCCCGGTAAAACGAAGCGAAGCGAAGTAATGCCCCCGGCAAATCCCGACCTCCACCCTCTAACGCCAACGGGCGTCGGCCAGCGCCAGCTCCGCCAGGAGGAATAGGACGGTCAGCGCCAACAGCACGCGCCACAGGGGGAAGGGGACCGGGACGGCCTCCGGGGTCAGCCGCTCCGACATCAGCACCTCGATCGAGGGGCCGAGCAGCCCGTAATCGCCGGGGTCCAGAACGGTGAGGTCGCCCTCGCCGGTCGGGGCGTTGACGGCGAACATCTGTTCGCCCGCATCCGATTCCAGCCTCCACACCCCCAGACGATCGAGCTCGACGCTCCAGGGCCCGTCCCCGTCCAGGATCGTCTCCCCGCCGTCGGGCGCCGTGAGCCTCCCACCCCTCGAAGTCGGAACGGTCAGGACCCGCCCTGCGGTGTACGCAGCCGACTCGGCCTCACCGTAAGCGCAGAACCGGAGCGCCTGGTTGAAAAGGGAGGGGAAGGCCTCCGTGGCGGCGAAGGTCCCGTCCTGGAGCCGATATGGCAGCAGCCAGAGGAGCAGCCTTCCCGTGGAAAATCCCCGGTACGCCAGCGCCGGCTCACCACCCGAGTAGCGGAGGAGAACCCGCCACTCGTCGCTCAGGGCGCATGCGGCGATGCGGTCGGCGACCGTGCTCCGGGTCAGCTCGCCGAGGGGACCGGCGAGGGGTCGGGTGACCTCGTTCTCGGGAATCCGGCCCAGCCTGTACCCCGCCGCCGCCTCCCGGCGGACCGCCGACCCGATACCCGTCCAGGGGGGGAAGGCGAGCCCGTCCTCGGGCGGTACGGCGATCATCAGGCCGGCGCCCCCATCCAGCCGGGTCTTCACCAACGTTTCCTGCTCCGCGCTCAGTGGTCGCTGGGCGTTCCAGAGTAACACGTCGGCCCCGGCGGCGTCGGTCGTCCCGGCGGCCAGCCCGGGAGCGGTGTCCAGGGCCGTCCCGAGAAGCCCCGCGTCGCCGAGGGTGAAGACGGCCGGCGCCGGATGCACGAGGACCGCCAGCCGCGCGACGTCGTCCACCCCGAAGGCGTCGGACGGCTCGGCGGTGAGTTGGATGACCGTCCAGCCGGGATCGACGGGTACGACACCCATGTCGAACCGGCCTCCGACCGATTCCCGCAGCGACGCCTCCTGGCCGCCGGTGGACAGCCGGTAATCCCGGGGCGGGCCGGTGACCGAGGCGGTCAGTTCCAGCTCGGCCCCGGCCAGGGGCAGGGGATTCCGGGCTCCGAGCTCCTTGATGCCTCCGTTCCGGGCTGAAATACCGGCGGGGTAGACGAGGAGGGGGTAGGGGAATGCGAGCGGCCCGGTGACGCAGGCGGCGGGGAGATCGCTGAACAGCGCCGCGACGCCTTTACCCCCGGAGGTGCCCAGCCTGGAGGCGGCGAACTCCAGGGCCGAGGCGAGATCTGTGCCCCCCAGCCCCGCCTCGACGCCGCCCAGGGCCGCGAGCGCCTCGATAGGCTCCACGGATTCGGCCGCGGGGCGCGGGTGGTCGTCGAAGGCGACTAAATCCACCGGGGTCCCGGCGGGCAGCAGCTTGAGGTACCGCGCGCAGGCGCTCTTGGCCCTCTCGAACCGCTCCCCGCCCGAGTCCACGGCCGTCATGGAGAGCGAGCGGTCCAGCAGGACCACCACCCTCTCGGGGACGCCGCCCAGGATGCCCTCGGAGCGAACGACGGGTCCCGCCGCCGCCAGAACGAGGCACGCCAGGGCCAGGATGCGCAACAGCAGCAGCAGGATTTCCCGGAGCCGCAGACGACGTGCCTGCTCCGCGGCCGTCTGCCGGACGAGCTGTAGGGAGGGGAAGCGGCGCCGATGCCTCTGCCTGCGCTTCCACCAGTACAACAGGAGCGGCAGGAGCGCCGCCGGCAGGGCGAAGAGCAGCCAGGGGGCGGAAAATTGCAGCAAGGCTACCGTCTCAGGGTTCTACGGCCCACCGCGGCCACGAGGTCGGCCCTCCGGGAGAGGAAGCGGCGGAGTGGGCCGGTGAAGGGCTCGTCGGTGGTCAGGCGGAGGTAATCAATGCCCGCCGAGCGTAGCCGACCGGAGATTTTTTCGAAATGCTCCCGGGCGCGCCGGCGGTAGCGCAGGGCGAGCGCCTCACCATCCACCGGCAGGCGGCTGGAATCCTCGGCGTCCTCCAGCAGCAGGGCCCCCTTGAAATCGGGCTCCAGCTCGTCGGGGTCCAGGATGTGCAGGCAGAGGAGCTCGTGCTTGCGGGCGGCCAGGGCGGCCAGGGACGTACCGAGGGCTTCGGGGTCGCCCCAGAGGTCCGAGATGATGACGAACAGGCCGCGGCGGGTGGTCCGGGCGGCGAGCTCCCGGGCCAGGGCGGCGAAATCCGTCCGGCCTCCGGTCTTCAGCCCGCCGAGCGCGGAGAGGACGATGGAGAGTTGCAGGGGCCCCCTCCGCGGCGGCAGGTAGGGCTCTATCCCCTCGCCGAAGCCGGCCAGCGCCAGGCCGTCCCCCTGACGGACGACGATGTAGGCCAGGGCGGCCGCCAGGCTCACCGCGTAGCCCAGTTTCGTCACGCCGCGCGAACGCCCTCCCGCGTAATCCATCGAGGCCGAGGTGTCCACCGCCAACCAGCAGCGCAGATCGGCCTCCTGCCGGAAATTCTTCACGTACAGCCGGTCGGTCTTGGCCCAGACCCGCCAGTCCACCAGGCGCGGCTCGTCACCGGGCCGGTAGGGGCGGTGCTCGACGAACTCCTGGGCCACGCCGCGCAGGGGCGAGCGGTGCAGACCGGTCAGCAGGCCCTCCACCACCAGGCGCGCCCGGAGGCGGAGGTCCCCGATTTCGGCCACGGCGGCCGGATCGAGCGGGTTGAATGCTTCGACCATCGAGTCCTTTTTTATTCAACACAGGATCGTGAGTACACCCGGCGCCGTCAGCCCCAAGGCCGGGCGACCTCAGCGGACCACGGCCAGGCGTGTGGTCACCGTTTCACCGTCGGCGCTCAGGCGCACCAGGTACACGCCCGGCGGTAACTCGGCCGTGTCCAACCCGAAAGAATGACGACCCCGCGGCAGGAACGCGTCCACCGGCGTCGCCACCCGGCGCCCCGCCACGTCGTAAAGCGCGACGGTCACCCGGGCCTCCTCCGGCAGGTTGAAGGCGAGAACCGCCCCCGCGCCCGCCGGGTTGGGGTAGGGCGTCGAGAGCCAAAGCCCATCCCCGTCCCGGACGTACTCCACCTCGATCGGACCCGCCTCGACGTACCCCCCCGTGTCGTCGTAGGCGCGCAGAGTATAGGCGTAGGTCCCAGAGGCCAATCCCGGATCCAAATAAGCGCCCGCGGCCGGGAGCGGCGAGTCCGAGAGCGGCTCTCCGTCCCGCTGAATATCAACCTCGACGGCCCCCTCTACGCACCAGCGCACGAGAACCCCGTCCGCCGCAGGCTCAGCCTCGAAGGAGACGACCGCTACGCCGGCCTCGGGGTCCACGTACCCGGCGAAGATGTCCCCGCCCGAGCCCATCTGGTTGGCGTGCACCCCCTTGCCGGCGCTGACCACGTACTCCCCCCCGGGGGAGATGTCCACCCCGAAGACGGACCCCGGCGTGTAGAAGCCGAACCAGAGGCCGTCGGGCTTGGAATCCCGCAGAATCTGCACCTCGGGGTTGGCCTTGGTTTGGTCGCCCCAGTAACCGACGACGATCCACTCGCCGTCCCGGGAGAGCTCGATCCAGGCGGGGACGTCCTGGTAATCGCCGCCGCCGGGGTGGGTCTCGTACACCCACAGCGGCTCGGAACCGTCGGAGACGTTGAAGCGGGTGACCCAGTTCTGCAGGTATGTGGTCGAGTACCAGACCAGGACTATCTCCTCGTCGTCCGCGGCCACGTCGGCCACACCCGCGTAGTTTGAGCCGGGGTGGTAGTACGTCCAGAGGTGCTCGTAGCTGGACCCGTTCCACCCTAGCACGTTCATCCCGCCGAAGCCGTAGACCACCACCGAGCCGTCGGGGCTGACGCCGAAGCAGTCCGTGGAGGCGCCCAGGTCGTAGGTGTCCTCCAGGGCGCCCGTGGCCACGTCCACGCGGTAGAGAAAAGCGTGGGCCCGGAAGATGCACTTGGTGCCGTCGGCGGTCAGGCGGAGCTGCCGGGGGCTGTAGGCCAGGCTCTCGTCCTCGTAAATCGAGATGGGCTCCGGGGAATTTTCTGCGAAAAACATCACCGCCAGGGAATCGCCGTCGTTGCCCCCCACGGCCAGGACGCCCCCGTCGGCGGAGCAGGCGACGCGCCCCGGACGGTCCACGCTGTAGGGGGCGTAGCCCGCCGCGTCGCCGTCCCAGGTCCAGTCCGGCTCGGGGGATGAGGCGTGGAACTTGTACACCTCGAAGCTGTCGTCCCGGTCGTCGTGCCAGACGCCGTAGAAGACGTCGGCGTCCTCGGCCGCCGCCACCCCGAATTCGCGCTCCCGGTCAAACTCCCAGAGCGGAACGCCGTCGCCGTCCATCTCGAACATCTTACCCCCGCCGTACCAGCCGCCGCTCCACACGTACCCGTCGTCGCAGCCGATGGCGACGCAGTTGCGCTGCGGCCCGCCGTCATCAATGTGGTACTGCCACAGGACGTCGCAGTCGGGCGGCGGCGGGATGGGGCACCCCGCCGCGGATGGGGAGACGCGGGCGCCGTAATCGAGCTCCTCCACGGTCCCCTCCCCGCCGGTCACGAGGATCAGGCCGGTGTCGGTCCCGCCGGCCGCCACCAGCGCCGGCAGCAGAAAAATCAACCAGATAGCTCTTTTCATCGGCACCCCCTGTATGCTGCGATGATTATAGGCAACCCCCGCCCCACGGTCAAACGCGTGAAAAAAGGGGCGAAAAGCCGACCGCCTCCGGAGCCTGACGGCGGACAGGGGCTCAAGCCCCCCGCCTAAAAAAAGGCCGGAGGAAATAATCCGCTCCGGCCTCGTCCTGCGCTTTATCAGGGGTTCGTCTACCCCTGTACGAACACCTGGATCTGGTGATTCGATGTATCCACGATGTAGACGCCGCCCTGGGAGTCAACGATGACGTCCTGGGGCTGGTTGAACTCGCCCTCGGCGTCTCCCTCGACACCGAACTTGAGCTCATAACCTCCATCGGTGTCGAACCGCTGAACACGGTCGTTGTTGGTGTCGGCGACGAAGACCTTATCGTCACCCGAAACCGCGACGCCCTGCGGATAGCGGAAATCGCCGTTGTCCTCGCCCAGCTCGCCCCACGCGGTCAAATACGTCCCGTCGGAGGCGAACTTCTGGATGCGGCAGTTCATCAGATCGGCCACGTAGATGTCGTCCGCGGAGTCAACGGCCACGGCTGCGGGCCGGTCGAACTCGCCGTCGCCCCCGCCCTGCGTTCCCCAGGAGGCGATGAACCCGCCCTCGCCGTCGAAAACCTGGATGCGATGGTTGTAAGTGTCGGCGACGATAACCCGATCCTGGGAATCAACGGCGATGCCGAAGGGGCGATCCAACTCACCGTCGCCGTTACCGCTTTCACCCCAGGTCCTGAGGAAAGTCCCCGAGGCGTCGAAGACCTGGACGCGATCGTTGAAGGTGTCCGCGACGTAAACATTGGCGCCCGAGTCGAGCGCAACGTCGTTGGGGTACAGGAATTCGCCGTCCCCGGTGCCGAAGCTTCCCCAGGCCAGGAGGAAGACGCCCTCCGAATCGAAGACCTGTATCCGGTTGTTCTCCACATCCGCGACGTAGACGTTCGTCTGGTCACCCTGCGCGATACCGCGCGGGCTTTGGAACTGCCCCTCTTCATCGCCCTCGCTCCCCCAGGCGAAGGAGAACTCGTAACCTTTATCGCCGGGGCCCGTTCCCGTGTCACAGGAAATCACCGTGAGAAGCCCGGCGGCTAAAAGGACCGTGAGAGCCTTTTTATTTTTACCCATGTCCCACCTTTCCGTACGGGCTATCGTCAACGGGCGATGACCAGTCTCTTGACAGTGGCGAAATCACCGGCCCGGAAACGGTAGAGGTAAACACCACTGGGGAGCGGAGCTCCTCCTGCATCGAGACCGCGAAAGACGACCTCGTGCACACCCGCTTCCTGTTCGCCGTCCACCAGTGTACCCACCAGCTGGCCCGCGAGGTTGTAGACGTTCAACCGGACGTACCCCCGGTCGGGCAGGCTGTAGCGGATGGTGGACTCATCGGTGAAGGGATTCGGGAAGTTCTGGGAGAGGGTGCACCTGGCCGGCGCGGTTTCTCCACCGGCCACGGCGTAAACGGGACCGAAGGTGGAAACCGACCCGTCGTTGAAAATCGCCTCCAGCTTGTAGGAGTACGACTCCCCGTCCAAAGCGCCCGTGTCGGTAAAGACGAAGGGTGAGTCGCCGGTCAAGAGCAGACCGTTGAGTAGCCGCCAATCACTCGGCGAGGCCGCCGTACGCGGGTCGGACGGTCGCGACGGTGAGGCGGTGGCGGGGACGATGGTGCAGGTATCCGCCGGAATGCGGCTCCGGCGGAGCACGTTCCAGCCCACGAGGCCCGAGAGGGGAGCGGCGGTGCTCCAGTGAACCTCAACGCCCTCCTCGACGCCGCGGGCGTATAAATCCGTCAATACGATGTCCAGGGCATCCTGGTCCACGTAGAGACGGACGGTGACGTCCCCGACCTGGGCGCAGTTGACCTGATCGTAGTTGGAAAAAACCAGATACCACTTGCCGTTGTCGGGAAGCATGAAGGTAAGCGAGCCGGAGCCGGAGTCCTCGGTTATCCCATAGGCCTCGAAGGACTCACCGGAGACGAACGACTGGTAGTTGGCCTCGTCGCAGAAGAACAGCTCGAAGTTGCCTGTACCAACGTTGTCGTAGCTGTAGGTGGTGCCGTAGACGCTCTCGCCGAACTTGTACTCCCAGGGCAGATTGTAATCCACCTCGAACTTGTACTGGTCGGCGGGGTCCGACGGGGGGTCCGCCTCGCTCACCGGCAACAGCGGCATGATCCCGCCGTTCTCCAGCCGCACGTCCAGCGTGTAGTGCTCCTCCGCCTGGGCGTTGTCAATGATCTTCACCGTGCCGCTGCCTTGGGGATAGCCGCCGCCGAGTTCGGCCGAGAAAACCTTGAGGTTGTAGTCCCTGCCGGCTGGGGGCCCGCAATCCGGGTCGTCGTCGCCGAGGACGAAATAGGCCTTTCCCGTCGAATCGGTTGTATCCCAGGCCGTCCAGCCCTGACCACCGTAGAGGCTGTCCGTGGCTATCTTGCAGAAGGCGCCGTCAACCAGGTTGCCGTCCAGGTCCCGCACGGTGAGGTCCAGGGTGCAGTACTCGGAGTAGCCGCTGTCAATCACCTGGTAGTTGTAGTGGTCGTTGCGCCAGTCCCAGATGCCCGACACCTCCTTGCCGCCGCCCACGTCGGGATCGTAGCAGATGCCGTAGTTGTCTATGTGGGTCGGACCGGGTGAGGGTGGGGAGCCGGCGGGGGCGCCCCAGCTCACCTGGTAGGGGTGCCAGCCTTCGTCCCAGAACTCGCACCAGACGTGGTCCTCGACGATGTCCATCGCCGAGATGCAGGGGATGAGCGCGGTCCTGGTGCCGGCGCACAAGAGGTCCTGCAGCTCGCCGCAGTTGCCGTTGTGATCGGTGATGATCAGGTTAGGCTGGATGGGCCGCGGGTTCGAGGCCTGGTTGGCTACGTGGCGCGACACCCAGTTGCCGATGACGTCCAGCGCCATGTCGTCGTCCGAGAAGGGCCGACCGCCGTCCAGGTTATCGTGCGGCTGTCTATCCCAGACGATCTCGGTCTGCGACAGCAAATCGAAGAGCTCGCGGTTCAGGTAGTCGGGATGGGTGTAATCGAAGAGGAACTCGCGCCAGAACTCGTTGTAGACCTCGGAGTCCATCTTGGGCGCCTCGTCGGAGCACCTGGGATGAACGATGTACCAGTAATAAAATTCCCGCGGCATCTCGATCCAGGTTTTTTGCCCCTCGTCCTCCACGCAGTACTCGACGGTGGAGTAGTAATCACCCGGGGGAGCGCCGTAGTCCACGATGTTCACGTAGTTCAGATACTCGTCGTTGGAGTAGCAAAGCCGGGCGTTCACCTCTAAAAGTGCCTCGTCGAGGGGGATGAAGTTGAAGTAGGAGATGTGGGCCACCTGAAAGGCGACTTCGTCCACGTAGGGGGGGCTCGCCGAGAGGATGGCCTGAGCCGCCCTGTCCTGGATGGTGGTGCCGAATCGGCTGAGATTGGTTGCAAGATCGTCGTAAAGCCATTCCGGCGCGTAATCGAGCGCCTGGTGGGCCAGCTCGGTCAGCGGGTCCTCCGGCGGCACCTCGACCAGGGATTCGCTCGCCCGATCGAAGTACAGGGCGAAGTACTCCGACTCCGGCACCATCCGCCGCCCGTGGTAGACGTCAATGAGCTGCCAGTCGTAGGTCGGCTCCATCTCAGGCGACAGTGCTCCCTCTCCCTCCGAGGTTTCCTCCCGGTCCTCGCCGGTTACAACAACGCCGGTGGCCGCCAGGTTGGTCCCGACGACGGGGCCGGGAGGCAGGCTCCCCTCGGGAAGGACGGTCGTGCATCCAGCGTCTTCGGGAACTTGCTCGGCAAACGCAAGAAGAGGAAGCGCCAGGAAGACGACGACACATGAAGTGAACGGGTAACATCCGCTCCTTCTCCAAAACATGATACCTACCTCCTATGATCTCATTTATGCACCTATTAACTTAATACGAAAACAGTCGGTAGTCAACAACGTACAAAGAGATGGGCCGTTTTTCCCCCTTCTTTCACGCCAAAGCAGCGAAGAAACCCGAACCGCGGCATGAAAAAAGGGCGATCCGGCGCAATCGCCCAGCTTCCAGCTGATGGCGTACTTAAAACACCTCGCCCCCCAGCTCCTCGGGCGGGACCATACCCCTGGGATGACGGATCTTCCAGTCGGTGAGGTCGGCGTCGGACTCGAAGCCCGAGCCGGTGAGGGAGATACCCCCCTTCTCATAGCTCACGGCCCGCTCGGTGAACAGGCGCTGCTGGCGGTTGTCCCACCCGAGCACCTCGGTCTCGAGGACGGCCCCGGCGTCGGAAACGACCACCACTCCGGTCCGGGCCTCCATGTCGTTGGTCAGGAGGTTGACCGTGCCCTCCTCGGCGTTGAGGACGGCCACGTGCTCGCCGTTTTTGTAGAAATCCACCCGGGGGTGCTTGGCCACCGCCTGGTGCGTGTCGTCCCAAACGAAGGCCAGCTCGGCCACCAGCTCCCAGGTAAGCTCGCCGCCCTCGCTCTGCCGGAGGGTGAACTTCTCTATCTCCTGGTCGGGGTCTCCCTCCACCGGGAAGAAATCCACCGGGCGCTCCTCCCCGCAGGCCAGGAGCAGAAGGGCGGTGAAGAAAATTGGAATCGTTTTCATATCACTCGCGCGCAATCCTCCGACCGCCCGCCGGGTCAAAGGCTCTCGAAGAGCGCGGCCGTTTCCGCGGCCAGCCTCGACCGTTCGTACGCGCTCACCCGTTCCCGGGGCGGCGGCTGGGGCGGGTCGTCGAGGAGGAGGCGGAGCGCCCCGGCGATTTTTTCCGAATCGTCGGGGTCGGCCGTCGGCCCCGCGCCCAGGGAGCGGACCAGGTCGGCGGCGTCGCCGGGCGGACAGCAGGCCAGAATGGGCTTACCCAGGCGGAGGTACTCGAAGAGCTTCCCCGTAAGTACGGTCTGCGCTCCGGGCTGGTTCCCCACGACAAGAAGGAGCAGGCGGCAGCGGGCCAGCTCTTCCAACGTCCGCCGGTGGGGCAGGTTCCCCAGGCGGGTGATGAGCTCGGGCCTGCGTTCAACGAAGCGACTTAGGGTATCCTCGGCCTCCAGCCCCGACGTGCCGATTTCGAGGAAGCGCAGGCCGGTCTCCGGCCGCTCGTCGGCGACGGTCTCCAGGGCGGCGAGGAAGGCGTCGGGCCGCCGCGCCCCGTAGAAGGTCCCCGCGTGACCGACCACCGTCCCCGGATGGGGCGTCAAGTCGTCCAGACCGGCGAAATCCGCCTCATCGTAGCCGTTGGTGATGACTTTGATTTTGCGGGCGGAGTCGGGATAGAACCGGCGGTAGAGCTCCCCCATCCGCGGCGTGGCGCAGACCAGGGCGTCCGCCGTCTCCACGACGACCCGCTCCAGCCGCCGCTGCAGGATCCGATGGAAGGACGTCGCGGGGTCGAAGAAGGGGCCGAGGGTCCAGGAATCGCGCAGATCGGCCACCCACTTCAACCCCAGCTCCCGCTTGAGCGCCAGGCCCACCAGGTGGCCGCTCACCGGCGGAGAGGTGGTCCAGACGGTGGAATAGCGCCCCTGGCGGGCCAGCTTGAGCCCCAGGGACCGGGCGGCTCGCGACCAGCCCGCCTGCTGGTCGGGCAGGTTCCCCAGGCGGGCCAGGCCCGTGCGCAACCTCCCCCGCCAAGAAGAACCGGCGGAACCCCTTGAACCGGCCGAGGAACCGCCGCCGACGCCCAGAAGCCGGGCCGCGCTGGGAAAACGCCGGGCGGGCGCCCGGTGGACCGGACAGTCCACCTCCCCCAGGGCACCCTCGTCCCGCAGGTGATACCGGGGGTCGTCCGCGCCAAGCACCTCGGGCTCCCACCCCGCGGCGGGGAGGTACTTTCCCAGTTTCAACGCGCGCAGCATCCCCCCGCCCCCCAGCGGCGGGAAGAAGTAGCTGACCAGCAGCACCCGATGTTCAGCGAGCACGGTCGCCGTCCCAGCGGTCGAGGATTTTTGCGAGCTGCTCCGCGCGGGCCGGAGCGGCGAAGAATCGCCGGGCCGCCACGGGAACGGGCCGGCTCAGCGGACCCGTCCCCTCCAGGGCCCCTTTTAGCGAACGGTACACGCCCTCGTCGTCGTCGTCGTCGTGGGCCGCGCCCAGATCGAAGCGCTCCAGCGTCCGGCGGGCGGCCCGGTTGGCCGAGACCAGAAGTACCGGCCGTCCGGCGCCGACGTAATCCGAGGTGCGCCCCGGCAGCCCGTGGGGGTTGTCCCGGGCGGCGGTGAGGAGGAGCACGTCCGCCGCGCGTTGCTGTCGCAGGCTCTCCCGGTAGGGGACCTGACCCAAAACCTCGGTGAAGGCGCCTGCCCCGTTCTCCCGGGCCACGTCCAGGAAGGGTCGCCCGACGCTGGTCCCCACGTGGCGCAGAACTATTCTGCGCGCGGGATTCTCCCCGGCCAGCCGGGCCAGGGCGCGGCAGACCGTAGGCAGCCCCTCGTCGTCCCGGTGGGTGCCGACCATGGAGACCAGGAACCGGGACGGGTCGCGCTCGACGGGGCCGAGGTCGGCGTCCGGCTCCGGGTCGTAGGAGAGCGGCGCCCAGACGATTTTCCGGGCCGCGGCGGGATAGCGCATCCGTAGATCTTCCGTCTCGACGGGGGAAGCGCAGAGAACCGCCCGCGCGCTCTCCACCGCTCGGGCCTCCCCCCGCAGGGCCACGGGTCGGGCCAGCGGACCCGTCGTTTTCGCCACCCAGCCGTCCACCCACCGGTCGGCCAGGTAGGCCACCCAGGGAATATCGAAACTGCGGGCCAGGCGGTCGGCCAGCCGCAGGTGGCTGAAGGGGGGCGCGATGACCAGGAGCGCATCGAAGCGTCCGCCGCGCCCCAGCCGCCGGCCTTTTGCGTAGAAGAAGGGGACCGACAGCACCTTGGGGTCTGGCTTCAACAGGACGTGCTGGAGGCGGGACAGGGCTCCACCGTGGCGGAAACCGCCGGAGCCGAAGCCAGCCCGGCGCACGCCCGCCAGCCATAGGAGCCGCGCCGGGTCCAGCGAGCCCGCCCGTTGGACCTCGGCGAATTTTGCGAAATCGCGCTCCAGCGCGCGGTCGTAGGCGTAGTAGAGAATCGGCTTGACGGTGAGCACCTCGGGCCGCCAGCCGTAATCCGAGAGAAATTTGACGTAGGGCAGCGGCTCTTTCACGCCGCCCATCCCCAGCGGCGGGTAGTAGTAGGCGATGATTAAAAGCCGCTTCATACCGGTCCCGGCGCCCACGGCTCGCCGACGAATGCCTCGCCCCCGACCAGGGCCTGCAACCGCCGTTCGACCAGGGCCAGGTTATCCTCCAGCCGCCCGACGCGGCGGAAGACCTCGAGGTTGACCCGCCTGTCCTCGTCCGACCGCTCCGGTCCGTCCAGCCGTGCGATCAGGCGTTCGGCGAGGGCGGAGGCATTGCCTACGGCATCCCCCACGGGGAAGAGGTCCGCCCGCGCCCCGGCAGCGATTATCTCCCGGTCGGCGGGGATGTCGGTGACGACGGGGTAGGCGCCGCAGGCCAGGGCTTCCAGGAGGGAAATGGACATCCCGTCCACCTCGGAGCAGGAGACGTAGACTGCGGCGTTGCGGAGGTAATCCGCCGTCTGCCTGGAGGCGAGCCTCCCGACGAACTCGCACCGGTCCCGAACGCCGAGCTTTTCGGCCAACCGTTCCAGGGAGCCACGCCGCGGCCCGTCGTTGGCGACGACGACGCGCACGTCGGGGATGCGCCTGACGACGTCGGGCAGGGCCTGAATCAGGGTCTCCACGCGGAGGATGCCCTTGTGCTCGCGGTTGGTGAAGACGAGGCGGGGGTCGCGCTCCCCATCGTCGCCCGGATGGAACATGTCCGGGTTCACCCCCACGTAGGTCGCCGCCACCCGGCGCTCCTCGGCCCCCAACCGGCGGGCGTGGTCCAGGAGGTGCCGGCCGCAGACCAGCGTCAGGTCGGCCCGCTTCAGTATCAGGCCCACGCGCCACCGGTCGTAGGGGTGGCGGTCCACGGCGTAGGGGATGTCCGGGCTCCAGGCCGCCACGGCCAGCGGGTGGCGGTCCACCAGGGCGGCCAGGAAGCCGTGGCTCGGAAGGTACTGGCCGAGAACGACGTCGGGGTCAATCTCCCGGACCAGGCGGCGGGCCCGGCCCACCGAACGGAAGACCTTCCACTGGCTGACGCCGTCCGTCCGGGTGAGGGTGTGCTGGTTGGCGCAGAGCTTTTCTCCGCGCTCGATACTGATGAGGTGCACCTCGTGGCCGCGCCCGGTGAAGAAATCCACCCAGCGGGGGGTGTGCACGTTGGCGGCGCTGGAAAAGAGGGCTATGCGCATCGGCGTCGTCCGTTTCAGTCGCCAATTTTAGCACGGATTGCGCCCTCGTAGGGGCCGACCGACGGCGCGCCGTTCAGGTCGGCCCGCGGGTGGGCCCGAAGGCCCGACCCTACGTCAACGCAATCAACGAGACACTGGTCGGGGTGTGGGCTACCCTCATTAAAAGCGGGCGGGTGTAGACACCCGCCCCTACGAGAATGAGAAGCCGTCCACCGGGGACGACTTCAACGTTTTGCTGGGGTATAACTCGCTTCGCTTCGTTTCCCACGCCCTATTACGCCAAGGTGTCGCAGATTTAGTCAGCCTCCCGCCGCTTCCGGCCCGCGAGGACGACGACCAGAACGATGATGATCGCGGCGCCAAGGCCTATCACGAGCCACAACCACCAGGGCAGGCCCCGGGTGATTTCGGTCCGTGGCACCGCCCCGTCCGGCAAGTATGCGCGCGTGGAAACCAGAAGGACCGCCTCGGCGACACCCCTGTCGAGGGCGACGCCCGCTGAGACGAGAGCATAGTGGTCACCCAGAATCTGCACCACCTCGGGCAGCTCCAGCCCCGGCGTCATGGCCAGAAGCTTGACCAGTTTATCCACGCTGACGAAGCTGACCAATCGGTACCCGGGCAACTGACCCTCGACCAGCCGGTAATCCTCGTTGGAGTAAACCCCCTCGGCCCGCCCCAGGTCCACGTCCCGGATTTTGCCCACCATCCCCGAGTCGCTGGTCAGGATGAGATAGCCGTCGTAGAAGGCCAACGCCGGTTTCAACGGCATAGAAATCGGTCCGCCCACGGTCAGCTCGTCCAGCTCCACATCGCCCTCGGTGCGGCGCTCCAGCGAGACGGCTTCCATCTCGCCCTCGAGGGCCGACACCAGGAGCGGCCGGAGCTTGGAGTCGTAGATGAGCTTGAAGAGCGCCGGGTCGTCCAGCTTGAGCCCGAAGGTGACGCCCGGCATCCAGCCGGCGTCGGTGAGGAAGAGGAAGGAGCCCCCGCCGACGCTCTGGATGAGGCTGACCAGGTTCTCCTCACCCACGGCCGCGATGAACTCCGCCGACTCCGGGATCATGTCGAGCGCGTGGACGAGCATCCCGGCGATACCCTCTTTCTCCTCAAGGGGAACCAGGCCCTCGTCCCCGCCGATGAAGGCGAGGCAGTCCCGGGGCACGGGCAGCTTGTTCTCCGGTTCATTCGAATCGGTAAAGTCGCCGCAGGCCACCGCGGAAAAGCGGAGCCCCTCGGGCTGGATTTTGAGCCCCAGCCCGACGCTCTGGACCTTGGTCAACCAATCCCTGACCACCCCGGGGACCTCCGGGGCCTGGGTCAGGGCCAGGGCCAGGAAACCGCGGATGGAGCTCAGGTCAATGAGGACGCAGGCCGAGTAATCCCCGTAATGCTCCGCCAGGGGGCGGACGCCGTCCCCGGCGAAGAACCGCTTCTCGGGATCGCCCAGGGCGTCCAGGCAGCTCTTCACGAGGGGGAGCGACTCGCTCGCGATGAAGAGGCCGCCGGTTTCGGCGCTGTAAACACCGTTGGAGAGCCTGATTTCGGCCTCCGCGTAGTTTTCGATGGGCTCCGGCTTTTCCTCTTTGATGCTGGAGTAGTAGAAATCGGAGAACGAGGCGGGGTCGTTGAGGGAGACCAGGACGACCGGCTGCGGCTCCGGGAATCCGCCCAGGGCGATGCAGAACGGTTTGTCCACGTCAATCCCCAGGTCCCAGAGCCCCTGGAGGGAGTCCGCGGGGGGCTCCTCGCTATCGAACATCTCCCGGACGAGCTCCTCGATTCTACCCACCACCTCGTCCGCCAGGTTCGGGGCCACCCCGCGCAGTTCGTTGATCAGGCTTTCGGCGCCGTCCCAGAGGCCGGCGAGGTCGGGAACGTAGACCACCTGGAAGACTCCCGTCGGGACGGCCTCGGTGGGGTCGCCCCCCTCGGAGGCGCAACCGGCGAGCCCGAGGAAAAGGCAGGCGGTCAACAGGGGGATTAATAAACGGCGCATCTTCAATCCTTCGGTTGGGGTTCGTTTAAAAGGAGAGTAGGTCGTCCCGGCCGCCCTTCCGCTCGAGGACGGTGTAGAGGGATTCGGCCTCGCCCTTCCGCGCGGTTTCGGAAACGCTCTCGATCCGCACCACCAGGGTACGCGAGTGGAGCCTTATCTCGAGCTCGTCCCCCACGGCGACCTGCTTGGCCGCGTCGGCGACCCGGCCGTTCACCTTGATCCGACCGGCGTCGGCGGCCTGCTTGGCCACGGGGCGGCGCTTGATGATCCGCGAGACTTTTAGAAACTTGTCCAGGCGCATGGCAACCTACGGGTTGGAGTACCGGACGCCGAGAAAGATGCGGAGCAGGTTCAGCTCGTGCATGCGGGCCACCCAGTCCGGCGCTCCGGCGTCGGCGTGGTAATCCGAGAGCGGCGCGGCCTCGATCCAGGACCGCGGCGGTTCGTCTTCCACTTCGAGTGGCACGTCCCGCGGCAGCTCCGCCGGGAGCGAAAGAATCCAGCGGAGATAGCCCAGGGCGTACTCGAGGGCCCTCTTGGCGTGCTCCCCGACGAGGGGGACGCCGTGTCCCGGCACGACGAGCTCCGGCGAGAGCGACCGGGCGAGCTCCAGGGCGCCGATCAACCGCCAGGGGTCCCCCCAGTAGAAGTAGGGGATGGCCGGGTCCTCGGGCCGTTCGCCGGCCAGGAGGTTGTCCCCGGCGACGAGGGTCCTTTGCGCCGGGTCCCACACCATCACCAGGTCGGGGCTGTGCCCGGGGGCGTGGAGGAGCTGGACGGTCCTCCCCCCCAGGCGCAGGTCCAGCCGGCGGTCCACCAGAATCCGCGGCCGAGCCAGGCGTTCGAAGGCGATGCGCACCGGGCCCCGGGAGACCATGTTCCGCTCCAGGGAGATGGTCTCGAAATGGCGCCGGTGGGCGATTAACGGCGTCCCGTCGTCCAGGAGACCGGCGTTGCCCCCGCAGTGGTCCGAGTGCCAATGGGTGTTGACCAGGGCGACCGGCCGGAGACCCTCCCCGTCAACCAGATTACGGCGGATCTGACCGGCCTGGGCGACGGTGGCCGTCGAGTCCACCACCACGGCCTCGCCTTCGCCGACCAGCGCCGCGACGTTGACCTTGAGCGGGCTCCCGGTGAAGACCAGCAGGCCCGGATGCGGTGCGTTAACTGTCAGCTCTGCCACGGTCGTCCGCGGGTGCGGAATGAAATCAGGTTCAGTTTATCCCGCCGGCGGACCGCGGTCAAGTGACGCGCACCACGGACCGACGGTCGCCCAGCACGAGCTCTATTTCACCCACGGGGGGATAACCCAACTCCGCCCGCCAGGCAGTGCTGAGCCCCATCACCCCGCCGATGGGCATGAAATCCGGCCGGGTCCGGGAACCGTCGGGCCAGCGCACCTCGAGGCCGCCCGGGCTCTCCAGTTGCACGAAGAGCCGCGTCCCCGCGGAAACCTCCGCGTCCCCCCGGTCGGGGGTCCAGACGAGGTAGTCCAGGATTACCGGGCGGTCGAGCTCTTCGGGAACCGGGAGCCCGGCGGTCCGGTACGCGGCGGCCAGGTGGGCGCGGAACAGGCGGTCGAACTCGCGTTCCGCCTTGGGCGCCGTCGCCTGATCCGTCCCGTACCACCAGAACCAGTCCGACCCCTCGGCGGCGTACACGTGGAGGAAGACGTCGGGCCGCTCTTCGGCGGTCACCCCGGCCCCGTCCAGCGCGCGGCGCAGGGTCGAGAGGAGCTCCCAGGCCCGGTTCTCCTCGGGCTCGCCGATCCAGGTGCCCAGGTCGTTCCCCGGCGCCGAGCCGAACTCGTCTATCCAGCTCGCGTGGGGGAGGTCCTCTATCACGGGCAATCGTACGCCCCGCCCCTCCAGCTCGGTCAGATACGCGCCGGGGGTCGTCAGTGCGATGTCCTCCGCCCGGAGTAGCTCGTCGTAGAGGGCGAGGAGGAAGTCCCGTCCGTCGCGGGGGTAGGCGCCCCAGGCGTTGTCGCCGTCCAGAATCACGGTGGCGCAGCCGCCCTCCAGCCCGGCGTAGCGGTGCCGCAGGCCCCAGAGGAAATCCCCGGCCGCCTCCCGGGGGGCGAGGCGGCTGTAGTGGAACCCCACGGCGTCGGAGAGCGGGTGGTCACGGAAAAAGACGGGCACCCCGGCGTTCCAGGGTACGGCCAGCTCGGCCGGCGCGGGCTCGCGCCCCAGAACGAGCGCCAGGACCCCCTCGTCGGTGGCCAGCCAGCGAGCCCCGGCGCGCTTGAAAATCTCGACGACGTTCCGGCCGACCGCCCCCTCCGCGGGCCACCAGCCCGAGGGAGCGAAGCCGTACGCCTCGCGGAGCACGTCCAGGCCCAGCTCGATCTGCCCACGGGCGTCGGCGGGGTACGAGAAGCGCGGTGGGTGAACGCTGCCGGCGCGGTCAATGAGCGCCGAGTCCGAGTTCACCAGAATCGGCAGGATGGGGTGGGCGAAGGGGGTCGCGGTCAGCTCCACCTGGCCGCGCTCCGCCAGGGCGCGGTGGAGGGGGATGACGGCCGCCAGTGTGCGCCGCCAGGCCCGCCCGAGCTCGGCCACGTCGCCGGAATCGAAGTCCGCCCCCTTGGCCGCGAGACCGGCCACGGTGAGGGTCTCACCCCGGGGAGTCACCCATTCCCCCTCGCGCAGCTCCACGGGGAACCAGGCCAGGTTGCACCAGAAGGCGAGGTCCACCAGGTCCCGCCGGGGCACATCCATCGCCTCCGCCGCGAGTCGGGACGGAACGCCGTCCTCCGGCCAGAGGTCCAGGTCGGCCAGGGATTGACTCAGGAGTGAGTATCGCTCGAAGAGTTCGGCGTAACGCGGGTGGATGCCGATCTGATGCGAAAAGTCGGCGTCGAAGGCGTCCCGGAGGAGCCGGAGCGTCTCCCCGGGGTCCAGGCCGTCCACGGATTTTTCGGAAAACTCCCACAGCCGGTCCGTGGCCCCCGAGAGGTAATCGTTCAACTGCCGGACCAGAATCGGGGTGAGATTTATGGAACAACGCAGTCCGGGGCGTTCCCAGAGCCTCGCCGCCATACCGAAGTAATCGCGCAGCCCGTGGAGCCGAACCCAGGGCAGGCGGTAGCTCCCGCGGGGGCTTCTGGCGGCCGGGTCGCGGTAGAGCGGCTGGTGCTGGTGCCAGACGAGGCAGAGGTTTAACCTACGGTTCAGCTTGTCGGGAGGCATGGGCGGCTCATTCTAGGGGCGATGCAAAAAGCGCGAACCGATGTCCGCGCAAAAAAACGTCACTCCGCGGCCGGCCGGTTCAGCTCAGGCGCTTGTCCCTGATTCGGGCCGCCTTGCCGATTTTCTGGCGCAGGAAGTAGAGCTTCGACCGGCGGACCTTGCCCTGGCGCACGACGACGACGCCGTCCACGTTGGGGGAGTGGAGGGGAAAGATGCGCTCGACGCCGATGTTTCCGGTCCCGGAAACGCGGCGGACGGTGAAGGTCTCGCGCACACCGCCGTGGTTCTTGGCGATGACGATGCCGGTGAATTTCTGGATGCGCGTCTTGGCACCCTCCGTTATGCGGACCGACACCTCGACGGTGTCGCCCACCTCGAACTCGGGGACGGTCTCGCGCATGTCGTTTTTTTCCAAGCGGTGCAGCCGGAGCATACTGACCTGCCGATGGGGTGACCCGGAAAAGTTTCGCCGGGCGGTGGAGTGTAATAAAGAACGAAAAAAAAGGCAAGGGAAAAAGTGAGCGGCGGGCCGGTTTTACGGCTTCGCCGTCGCAGATTCGGAGTATCCGGCGGGACTGGCGGGGGAAGGCATGTTGCCGTGTGGTGAAAAGTGTACTATATTAATGTCGTGAGTATTGTCCACCCGAGCTAAAAAAGCACACTTTACGCGACACCTCGAAGAAGCTGAGGTGGGCCTCAAATCTGGGAGGAGCCATGCGACGTATAACGGTGGTCATTCTGGTGCTGATCCTCGCTTTGGCCGCTTTCGGCAACCTGCGCCGCCAGAACGACTGGACCGGCGGACCGGGGGATACGGAGCCGGACTCGGTTTGGGGCGCGACTTTCTACGCCAGCTCCAGCATCAACTTCTACTACTTCGAGCAGCTCTGGCTCGCCTTCTCGCCGAACCTGACGCCGACGCAGGAGCACATCGGGGACGTCAACGGGGCGTACTACGTCAAGGCGGGTTACATAGACCTGGACAGCTACATGGACGTGGTGGTCTCATCCTCGGACGCGTCCATCTTCGTGTGGTTCAGGAACCTGGGGGACGGGGTGTTCGATTCGACCCCGCGCTCAATCGTCCCCAACCAGTGGGCCGCCTTCAACATCGTGGACTTGAACGACAACGGCTACGGGGACATCATCATCGGCATAGACACCCCCGGACCGGCGCACCTCTCCTGGCTGGAAAACGACGGCAACGGTAACTTCACCGAGCACGTCGTGGACCCGAACTTCCCCCAGGTGGACCTGCCCGTGGCGGTGGACTTCGATCAGGACGGTGACCTCGACCTCTTCGCCGGGGCGTACCAGTCGTCACCCCTGCGCTGGTACGAAAACCTGGGCGACGAGACCTTCGACATCCACACGCTCGTCCCCTCGGGGCACTACGGCGCCGAAAACATCGGCCTCACCACGGGTGATTTCAACGCCGACGGCTGGACTGACGTGGCCTTCAGCTGCCGCGGCAACGGCGAGGTCGTCTGGTGGGAGTACTTGGAGGACTGGACCGATCCGACCCTGGCCTTCACCGAGCACGTCATCTACACCGGGATGACCGAGGCCTACACCTGTGTCGCCTTCGACATGGACTGGGACCAGGACCGCGACCTGGTGACGAGCTCGCGCAACGGTCGCATAGACTGGTTCGAGAACGACGGGACGGGCACTTTCACCAACCATTCCATTACCTCGAGCTACACGGAATGCCGGGAGGTTTACCCCATAGACGCCGATTACGACGGCGACATTGACATCCTCGGCGCCACGGAGACCGGCGACAGCCTGGACTGGTGGGAAAACGACGGCCAGATGAACTTCACCAAGCGGTCGTGGACCACGAGTTACGACGGCGCCCACGGCGTCCGCACCGGCGACATCACCGACACCAAGGCCCCCATCGCCATCTCCACCGCCCGCATCGAGGACACCGTGGATTGGTGGGCGATAACCGATGGTTTCCGCGACCAGGGCACGCTCGACTCGCGCATCCTGGAATGCGAGTTCGAGAATCCCAACTGGCTCTATCTCTACTGGGAGGGGTTCGAGGAGACGGACTCGGACATCGCCTTTTACGTCCGCGGCGGCGACGACGTGTCCGACCTGCTGGGCTCCTCCTGGAGCGGGCCCTTCTACTCCATGTTCGACGTCGGGGACCAGATAGGAGACGGCACCCGCTACTTCCAGTACAGGGTGGAGCTGACCAGCGACGACCCCGACGTCTCGCCCAGCCTGTACCAGGTGGAAGTGTACTACCAGGACGGCGACGTGGCCGCGGATTCTTTGGCCGTAGAGGCCGAGACCCACGACGAGGGGGTGCTGGTGAGCTGGACCTCCGCAGGTGAGTTCAGCACCTTCGACCTCCTCCGCGCTTCGGCCGGGGACGCCGACCGCCGCGAGCTGTACGTCAAGCTGAACGACCTGCCCTTCCCCTCGTCTTCCGTGAGCCGCTACCTGGATTACGAGGTCGAGGCCGGACGGAGCTACGCCTACCTGATCCGGGCGGTGGACTCCGAAGGTCTCGTCTCCGAGTACGGCCCGGTCGTCGCCGTGGCGGGCGGGGACGCGGAGCGGAACCGACTCGTGCTGGAGCAGAGCCACCCGAACCCGACCACGGGCCTCGCCACCATCGGCTTCAGTCTTCCCGCGGAGGGCCCGGTGGAGCTGGCGGTCTACGACCTCTCCGGCCGGAGGGTGACGACCCTGGTCTCCGGCGAGCTCGCCGCCGGCCGCCACGAGGTGGGATTCGACGCGGCCGCCCTGACCGCGGGGGTTTACATCTACCGTCTGACGGCGGGAGACGGAACCCTGACGCGGCGGATGGTGGTCAGCCGGTAGGATTGGAGCGACAGGCGAATCCCGACGGAGGAGCCGGGAGCATCCCCGGCTCTTACCGTAAAAAAGTTAGACGACGTAAAACGGGCGCCCGGACGCCCGTTTTTGTATGGACGAACTCACCATCAGGCCCTGGCGTCCTTCCTTCAGGCGGGCGAACCGAGCGAAGCGAGCTATGCCCCCGGCAAATCCAGCGCCTGTTGGACGGTCTCCCGGATGCCCTCCCGCGGCGCCTCGTAGCCCCAGAAAATTTCCTTCCCGTTGACGTAGATACCGCGGGAGAGCCCGTACCGGTCGCGGACACCCGCGTCGTGGGCCGGGAACTCGTTCAGCAGCACCCGGTCGCCGAACTCCGCCGCCACCTCGCGCACGCGCTGGGCCTCTATCTCCGAGGTCTGGCACAGGCGGTTCCAGTAGAGGTCTATCACGACCTTTCCGGGGACGGGTGCGTGGCGGTAGGCGTTCTCGAAAAACCGCGGCGGCTCGGCGGAAGAATCGAACACCTTCCACAGGAGCGCCCGCTCGCCCCGGCGCTCCACGACGGCGTAACCCAGCTTCTCGTAGAAGCCGCCGGGCAGGAACCAGAAATCCCAATAGTAGGCCTCGGTACAGACGCCCCTGGATTTCCGCTCCCGGGCTTCCTTCTCGGCCTCGGCCACCAGGCCCCGTCCGGCGCCGACGCCGCGCCCCTTCTCCAGAACCCACAGGCAGGGAATCGCCGTCAGGTCGCGGCCCGCCGGGCCCCAGGGGCTGACCTCGATCGGCATCGAGTAGATGAAGCCCACCGGGCCTGAGTCCAGGAGGGCGACGTGCACCCGGAGGCCCCTTTCGCGCATTTCATTGAGCCAGCCCAGACGCCGCCGTCCGCAGGCGTCTATCTCGGCGCTCTCCCCCACGTGAGAGCAGGTGCCCACGAAGTATTCGGTGGAGGGGTCCATCTCCCTGATTTCGAGTTGAGCCACGACATTACCGCCCTTCTGATTCCACGGCGGGTCCGTCTACGGCGGAGGGTGAATCCCTTACTACGTCGGCAGACAGATGAGAAATCGGGAGGAGTGAAAATGCGGGTAGCCCAAATGTAGGGTGAGGATTTTATCACCCACCGCGGCGGCCCGCAGAGGGGCCGCCCTACGTCGGGCATTCGAGCGGTCCTCCACCCGTCAGCGCCGGACCTTGAACCGCAGGAGCGCCCCGACGCCGTCCAGGCCGTCGAGGGTTTCACTCTTCCCGGGCACGTACTCCACGTGGGCGTCGGTGGATTCGGCGAGGTCGGTCAGGCGCTCCCGCGCGTCGGCGGCGATACCGTCACCGATTAAAAGCACGTCCACCGCGCCCATCTGCAGGGCCAGTTCCGCATCTTCAACACCGGCGACGGCCAGGCCGCCGCGCCGCAGCCCGGCCGTCAGGTGCTCGAGGAGGCTCTTCTCCTGCTCCCTCTCCACCGCCTCCACCAGGGGCTCCATCTTCTCCAACAGCTCGGAGTCCCCCTCCTTCAGGTTCCAGGGAATTTCGCCGATGACCTTCTCCACGAGCGACGGGGGAAGCTCCTCCTTCAGGGCGGCGATCATCCGCGCGTGGCCGGCCAGGACGACGCGGTTGATCCCCTCCTCGCGGAAGATTTCTTCGGCCCGGTCGGCCAGCTCCTTGGCCAGGTGCTTCACCTGCTTCTCGCGGCGGCGCTGGTAGCGCATCTGCGACCAGCCGCCCACCTTGGACCGGTGGTGGATTTTCTCGCGCAGGGAATCCTCCGCCTCGGCCGTCTCACCGGCGGTGACGAGAATCCGCGCCCCGGAGGCGTCCACCAGAATAACCCCCACCGGCTCGTACTCGTCGAGCTGGACCGCCAGCGGAAAGAGGACGGCCCCCGAGTCCACGGCCAGTAGCGGCTCCGGGGGAGCGGGCAGCTCCACGCCCCGGACGTAGTCGGCGCCCAGGTCGGCGAAGAAGGCCAGACCGGGACCGGCGAAACCGTGCATCTTCTTTCTTTTTAGAAAATCGGCCAGAAAGGAGACCGACGCCTCCAGGTACTCCCGCTCCTCGCCGGACACCAGGCGCTCAAGGCGGGAGGATTCCCGCGCGACGAACCCGGTCGCCCTGTCCCACCCCTGCGAGAGGTCCAGGTAAACGGACAGGACGGTGCGGTCGCCCTCGGCGAGGAGGGCGAGCTCGCGCATCAGGGCCTCGGTGATCTGCCGGGGCGTAACTCGCTTCGCATCGTTTTCCATTCGCGTCTCCCGTTGAAGTGCGACTCAGATGAAGGAATGATAACTCATTTAACCAGGGGCGTTATCTCTTTCAGCTCGCTTGCGGCGGGGCGTAGAAGCCCCGCCCTACATTTGGATAAAGAGAGGCCCCCGAAGGGGCCGCCCTCGTTAAAAACCGCGACTCAAGGCTCGCCTGACTCCAGGTAGTTGTCGAGGAGAATCTTCGCCTGGCGGTGGTTGGGGTTTATCTCCAGGGCGCGGCGGAGCTTCTCCAGGGCCTTGGGCATCTGGTAGAGGCAGCTGTAGGCGTAGCCCATGTGGTACATGAGCGCCGGGTCATTGGGGTTGCGCTCCTCGACCTCCCGGAAATTCTCGATGGCCTTGGCGTACTCCCCAAGGGCGTTGCAGACGATCCCGAGGTGGTAGTTGGCGATGCGCGACTCGGGGTGGAGCTTGATGAGCTTCTCGTTGTACTCCTTGGCCCGGGGCAGATCGCCCATGTGGTAGCAGGCGATTCCCAGCCAGTAATAGGCCATGGCGAAGTCGGGGTCACAGTCGAGGCAGCGCTTCAGGGCCTCCACGGCCTTGCCGACGTAACCGCTCCGGTAGTACGCGATGCCGAGGGCGTACCAGGTGAAGCTCTGGTTCTCGAGGAGATCCAGGGAGTGCTTGAGCGTCACGATGGCCCTGTCCGGCTCCCCGTGCAGGTAGTACAGGTCGCCGAGGTTCTTGTATAAGGAAGGGTCGTCCTTGACGAGCTTCGCCGCCTTCTCGTAGGCATTGATGGCGTCGACAATCTTGCCCCGAGAGCGCAGGCGGGCTCCCTCCCGGCGGTAGCACTCGCTGTCATCGGCCCCCAGAATCACGCCGCAGTAAGGACAGAATCTGAAGTCCTCCGCTGATTCCCGGCCGCAGCATGAACAGTTCATCGGTCCCCCTAGGGGAGGTTGGCCGCGATGGCCTTGGCGAATTCGCTGGCCTTGACCGGCCGGACGCCGTCCAACTGCCGGGCGAGGTCGTAAGTCACGACGCGGTCGAGGATGGTCTTCTCGAGGGCGGTCTTGATGGCCTCGGCGGCCTCGTTCCAACCCAGGTACTCCAGGAGCATCACCCCGGATAAAAGGAGCGAGCTGGGGTTGACCTTGTCCAGACCGCGGTACTTGGGGGCGGTGCCGTGGGTGGCCTCGAAGAGGGCGACGTAATCGCCGATGTTGGCGCCGGGGGCTATGCCCAGGCCGCCGACCTGGGCCGCGCACGCGTCGGAGAGGTAGTCCCCGTTGAGGTTGGGCGTCGCCAGGACGTCGTACTCGTCGGGACGCAGGAGCACCTGCTGGAACATCTGGTCGGCGATTCGGTCCTTGACCACCACGCGCCCGCCGGGGTCGCCGGCCGGCTTGCCGCCGCGCAGACCGGCGAAGGCGCCATCCTTAATTGTCGGGGTCACGCCGTCCTCGGCCATCACCTGGTCCCAGAGCTCCACCTCGGTGATGACCTCGTCGCGGAACTCGTCCAGCGCCAGCTCGTAGCCCCAGAGCTTGAAGGCGCCCTCCGTGTACTTCATGATGTTGCCCTTGTGCACGAAGGTGACGGAGGCCAGCTCGTGGTCCACGGCATGTTTTATCGCCTTGCGCGCGAGACGCTTGGAGCCGGTGATCGAGATGGGCTTGATGCCGATGCCGGAGTCGGGGCGGATTTTCTTCCCCAGTTCGTCCCCGATGAAAGCGATGAGCTTCTTGGCCTCCGGGGTCCCCTCCTCCCACTCGATGCCGGCGTAAACGTCCTCGGTATTCTCTCGGTAGATGACCACGTCGAGCTTCTCGGGCTCGCGCATGGGCGAGGGGACACCGCGGTAATACTTGACCGGCCGGACGCAGGCGTAGAGGTCGAGAATCTGCCGGAGGCTGACGTTCAGGCTGCGGAAGCCGCCGCCCACCGGGGTGGTCAGCGGCCCCTTGATGGCGACCACGTACTCGGCGATGTCCTCGATGGTCTCGTCGGGGAGGTAGGAGCCGGTCTTCTCGAAGGCCTTGTCGCCGGCGTAGATTTCCTTCCAGTGGATTTTCCGGCGGCCGCCGTAGAGCTTCTCCACGGCCGCGTTCCACACGTGCATCGAGGCCCGCGTGATGTCGGGGCCGATGCCGTCACCCTCGATGAAGGGGATTACGGGCTGGTCGGGAATCTCCAGCCTCCCGTCCCTCACGGTGATCTTCTCGGGACTCATACTCTCCTTACAGTTTAAAGGTTCCGTGCTTGATGATGTGCTCGGTGAGACCGCCGTCGGCCAACAGAGCACGCATGGAGTCCGGGATCGGGGTGAAGCGGAGCTCGGAGCCCTTGGTCAGGTCCCGGATGACGCCCGAGCCGAGGTTCACCTCGAGCTCGTCCCCATCCTCGATACCGTCGGTGTCACACACCAGGGCTGGCAGCCCCACGTTGAACGAGTTGCGGTAGAAGATGCGGGCGAAGGATTTCGCTAAAACCGCCGAAACGCCGCACACCTTTATCACGCGGGGGGCGTGCTCGCGGGAGGAGCCCAGGCCGAAGTTACGGCCGCCCACCACGAAGTCCCCCGGCTTCACCCGGGAGGCGAAGGTGGGGTCGGCGTCCTCCAGGGTGTGCTCGGCCAGCTTCGGCAGGTCGTTGCGGAGGTGGAAGTAGCGCCCCGGGGCGATGTGGTCGGTGGAGATGTCGTCGCCGAACTTGAACGCCCGGCCCTTCAGTACGTCCACGTGCGATCCTCCTTGACCGCCGGTCCTGGTCTTAAATCCGGCGCGGGTCGGTGATTTCCCCGGCGAGCGCCGAGGCTGCCACCGTCGCCGGGGAGGCGAGGTAGATGAACCCCTCGGGGTTGCCCATGCGGCCGTGGAAGTTGCGGTTCTGGGTGGCGATGCAAACCTCGCCGTCGCCCAGCACACCCTGGTGGATGCCCACGCAGGGCCCGCAGCCCGGGGGCAGCACCGTCGCGCCCGAGTCCACGAAGGTTTCCAAAAGGCCCTCGACCAGGGCGGCCCGGTACACCTTCCGCGAGGCGGGGCAGATCAGGAAACGAACCCCGGCCGCGGCCTTTTTGCCCTTGACGATTCCGGCGGCGATGCGCAGGTCGTCCAGGCGGCCGTTGGTGCAGGTGCCGATGAAGGCCTGGTGGATTTTTATCCCCCCGGCCTCGCCCACGGGCCGCGTGTTGTCCACGGTGTGGGGGAAGCTCACGGTGGGCTCGATCTTTCCCAGATCGAAGGCGAAGGTCTTCTCGTACACCGCGTCGGGGTCGGGGGCGATGGGGGAAAAATCCCCCGGCCGGCCCATCTCGGCCAGGAACTCCCGAGTCTTTTCGTCGGCGGCGAAGATGCCGGCCTTGGCCCCGGCCTCCACCGCCATGTTGGCCAGGGTGAAACGCTCGGACATGGTGAGCCCCGACGCCCCGGGCCCGGTGAAGTCGAGGGACTTGTAGGTCGCCCCGTCGGCGCCGATGTGCCCGATGATGGAGAGCATCAGGTCCTTGGCGTACACCCCGGGGGGGAAGGTGCCGGTGAGCTCTATCTTGAAGCTCTCCGGCACGCGCAGCCAGACCTTCCCCAGCGCGATGGCGAAGGCCACGTCGGTGGAGCCCATGCCGGTGGCGAAGGCCCCCAGGGCGCCCGAGGTGACGGTGTGGGAATCCGCCCCGACGAGGAGGTCGCCGGGGCGGATGTAGTCCTCGACCATGCGCTGGTGACAGACGCCCTCGCCGATCTCGGAGACGATCACGCCGGTCTTGGCGGCGAAGTCCCGCAGGATGGTGTGGGCGTTGGAGAGCTCCTTGCGCGGGCTGGGCGAGGCGTGGTCCAGGAAGATGACCGTCCGTTCGGGGTGGGCGGCCTGGACTTTCCCGGCCTTCTCCAGCTCCCGCACCGACAGGGGGCCGGTGCCGTCCTGAACCAGGGCGGCGTCCACGTCGGCGATGACGAGCTCGCCCGGTGCGGCCGGTCCGCCCGAGTGGGCGGAGATGATTTTCTCGGCGAGTGAGAGTCCCATAGCTCCTACGATGACTGAGACAAGGGGTTTAACCGAGCGAAGCGAGCTATGCCCCTGGCAAAACCCCTTGCCTAAATTTCTACTATTGGGTGTCCTGGACGAAGAAGCCGGTGCGACGCAGCTTGTCCACCTCGTCCTTCATCGTGGGGAACTCCACGGCCACGACCTCGATCATCTCCTGCTGGGAGATGGCCGTGGTGCGACCCTCCTCGTACTGCTTCTCGACCCAGGCGGCGACGCGCGCGACCCGCCCGTCGTTCTTGTCGATTTTGTCGACCCCCTTGGCCCCGGAGAGGAAGGTCTGGATCCAGTAGGCGATGCCGGCGAGGCCGGACTTGTCGGTGATGGCGATTCCGGGCGGGCGGTTCAGAATCTTGGTGGTGTCGAAGATGTTGTAGATTTCCTCGTCCTTGGTGAGCCCGTCGGCGTGGATGCCGGCTCGCGTCGTGTTGAAGCTCGCCCCCACGAAGGGCATGTTCGAAGGTATCTTCTGGTGGGGGAAGTTCATCTGGTAGTAGTCGGTGATGTCGTGGATGGCCACGGTGTCCATCCCGTCCAGGGTCCCCCGCAGGCCGGCGTACTCGAAGACCAGGCCCTCGATGGGTGTGTTGCCGGTGCGCTCGCCGTAGCCCAGGAGGGTTCCGTTGGCGTACATGCAGCCGTAGAGCCATGCCGTGCTGGCGTTGATGAGCACCTTATAGAAGTCGTTGTGGCCGTGCCACTCGATCTGGGATTTGGGCACCCCGGCCTCGTGGTGCAGGCCGTAGACCAGCTTGGGCACGCTGCGCGGCAGCGCGGCACCGGCATAGGGGACACCGTAGCCCATCGTGTCGCACAGGCGGATGGTGATGGGTATCTTGGCCTCTTTGGAGCGTTCCATCAATATCTGGGCGAAGGGGATGACGCACCCGTAGTAGTCGGCGCGGGTGACGTCCTCGAAGTGGCAGCGGATTTCGATGCCCTCGGCGAGCGCCGCGTCCACCACCTTGAGGAAACCGTCCACGGCCTGCTGGCGTGTCTTCTTGAATTTGCGGTAGATGTGGTAGTCGGAGATGGAGGTGAGAACGCCGGTCTCCTTGAGGCCCATGCCCTTGAGCAGATGGAAGTCGTTGATGTTCGCGCGGATCCAGGCCGTTACCTTGGGGTAGGCGTACCCCAGCTCCAGACACTGCCGCACCGCCTCCCGGTCTTTATCCGTGTAGAGGAAGAACTCGGATTTGCGCAGGATGCCCTTCGGGCCCGCGAGCTTGTGCTCGAGCTTGAAGAGGTCAACGGTCTGCTTGACCGAGTAGGGCGGCCTGGCCTGCTGGCCGTCGCGGAAGGTGGTGCTGGTGATGAAAATTTCGTCGGGGGGGTCCATCGGCACGATTTTGCCATCGAAGGGAATCATGGGGGGGGCTGTGTAGGGGAACGCCTCACGGAAAAGTTCCGGCTCGGCTCTGTCGTCAATGAGTATCTTTTTGCCGGTCGGCTCCCGCCAGACGCTCTTTTTTTCCTGGATATGCCAGCTCATCTCATCCTCCCGGTGTTTGCACGTGAAGACCGTCTCATCATGTCTATTCGAGCTTCAAAAAGGGGTTGATATCGAGGAACGCTCGATTGAGGCGACGCGGGGGTGTGGCTGAACGTCGGATGATACCTCAACCAAACGCACACGACAGGATACGGTACAAGGTCGTTACTGTCAAGGGGAAGGGTGGGGTTTGGAGGAAGGCGAATTAAAAGGGGCAATACTAGATTATACAATTAGTTACACAATACCACCCCGCGCATGGGTCGGGGTGGAAAGGGAAGAAGAAAATTTTTACGGCTGCACCGCCGCGGAGCAAGACAAGGTTACAAGCCGAGCTTCTCCGCCGCCAGGTCCCGCCCCGCCACCATGCTCGCGAGTTTGGCGAAGGTCACCTCCCAGGTGCGTGTGCGCAGGCCGCAATCCGGCGCCACGAAGACGCGCCCCGGGTCCCCGATGACCTCGCAGGCAAAGAGGATGCGGTCGCGCACCAGCTCCGGCGGCTCGACGAAATCGGTGTGCACGTCCAGCACGCCCAGCCCCACGACGAAGGCGGTGTCCCTGAGGGAGTCAAGGATGCCGTACCCCACCCGTTTGTCCTTCGAGACGCCGGGCTCCCGGGAGTCGCGGTTGGCGTACTCCAGGTGGACCTCGTCTAGCACCCCCTCGAGCTCGATGAGCCGGGGGAAGAGGAGGTCGTAGTTCGAGAAGCAGATGTGGACGGTGAAGAAAGCCTTCCCCGCCAGGTCGCCGACGCTCTTGCGCGTGGCCTCGATGAACTCCGGTATCTCGTCGCGCTTGGTGGTGGCGGCGGGCTCATCAATCTGCAGGAACCGGGCGCCCGCCTCGTGGAGGGAGCGCAGGTTGGGATGGACGATGTCCACGGCCACGTCGTGGAGGAACCGCCTCCGCGCCTCCTTCCGGGTCCGGCCCACGTCCCGGGCGCCGGGGGCGACGCCCCCCTGGTAGTGCTCGTCGAAGGACCAGTCCACCAGGGTGTAGGCGCCGGTAACCGGAATCTTGATCTCCCGCCGGGCTATGGAGGCGATGGTCCGGTACTCGTCGGTGTGATAGGGCCCCTCGAGCGTGGGCCGGGCGACGCAGGAAGCCTTGCGGTAGTACTTGTCGTCGAAGCTGCGCACGTGGCCCCGGAAGGCGAAGCCACCCATCCGGCGGATCGGGTACTCGTACATCTCCACCCGATGCTGTTCGCCGTCCCATACCAGATCCAGCCCCGCCCGCTCCTGGAGGCGGACACCGTAGAGGGAGGAGAACCGGACGATGCGGTCCTTCTCCTCGGCGGTGAAGCCGTCCCGCTTGGCCAGGAGCTCCAGAAGCTCGTCTTGTCCCTCGACGCCCAGACGCCCGCCCCACTCCCAGGCGTGCTTGAGGTCGCCCTCGTCCAGGGGTTTTCCGCGGAAGGGCTTGACCCGCCAGGGGGGCTTGGCCATGGAGCCGATTTCGTGCGTGAGAAGCGGCCTCACAGTAGCTCCCGAAGATTCGCGACCTTGGCTTCCAGCACGGCCCGGGGGAGGAGCTCCGCCGGCCCGTTGGGCGTCAGGTAGATATTCTCCGACCGCAGCCCGCCGCGCAGGCGTTCCAGGACGCCCCGCAACACGCCGGGGGATTCGACGAGCGTCGAGCCGGTGGCGAGCACCCCCGCCAGCAGGGCCTTGCCCTCCGGGAGGCGATCGAGGACGTCGTCGAGCGGGTTGGCGTAGAGGTCCACCCCGAAGCCGTCCGCCGGCAGACCGAAGAAATATTCCAAATCATCGCCCAGGGGGAAGAAGGCGCTCACCAGGTAAACGGGCGTCGGGGAAAGGGCCTTGAGCCCGGCGATGAATTCCACGCCGACGCGGCGGTCGTCGCCTGAGAAATTCCGGTAGCCGAAGCCGGGCTCGAAGAGGCAGAGGACCTTGTTCGGCAGCCTTAGAAGGGGTTCCGCCGCCCGGATTAAAAGCTCCGCTATCCGCTCCGGTGTACAGCCCCGTGAGAAGTCGCGGAAAACGAAGGGGAAGGGAAGCGTGAAGACCAGCCCCTCCTCTTTTTTAAAAAGACCGTCGGCCAGGAAGTACTTCTCGACCCAGTCGTCCAGGCGTACCCCGTCCACCGCGGCGTCCGGGGGGAGATCGAGGGTGCGCCAGAAGGTGTTGGTCTCGAAGAACCGCGCCAGGCCGCCCGCCGTACAGCCGGGGATTATTTCCGCGAAGGGGCGCAGGAGGTCACCCCAGGTGAACAGACCGGGGGAGAGGTAGGGCAGCCCCTCCTGCAGGCGCCTGAGGTTCAGGGCGTCGGCCCGCCTCGCCTCCTCGAGATCCCGGCGTTCGATCCGCCCCCGCTCGAAATCCCGCGTGGCGCGGACCAGCCCCTCCGAACGCGGCACGATACCCGGCAGGAGAACGTCCATGTCAGCCCAGTCTCCCCAGAATACGGCCCAGAATCCTCTCGGAGAGCTCCAGGTTCGAATACATCACGTGCTCGACGTTGAACCCCAGCTTTATCCCCGTATCTTGCAGGTCCCCGACCGTGAAATCGAAGACCTCACCGATCACCCGCTCGACCACCTCGAAGGTGCGCTCCTCGATGCGCTCCTCCTCCTCCACCAGATAGCCCAGCACCGCCGAGGGGAACTCCACCCCCAGCCAGGTCATGAACTCGATGTCCCGGATGCGCGAGGCCGGGGTGAGGGAGACGTAAACGTCGGGGAAATGGAGTCCCTCTTCCCTGCACCGGCGGTCGAGCTGGGCGAGCACCTGCTTCATGTTGGCCGTCTCGAAGACGATTTGGGAGCAGAAAAAATCAATCCCCGCCTTTATCTTGGCGACGATGCGGTCCGCCTCGCGGGGCCGGGTGAAGATGGTGATGCCGCCCAGCCGCACGTCGGGGTAATTCTCCCGGACGAAGGCCGCCGCCTCCGGAACCGACCAGCCCGGGTACTCGATCCGGTGTGACTCGCCGCCCACCAGGATCAGGTCGCGGACGCCCCCGGCGTGGACCTCCCCGACCCAGTCGCGGAATTTCTCCGGCGGGACGCGGACGCAGATTTTGTTCGGGACGAGAGCCACCCCCGGCGAGACCTCCCGCACCATCTCGCCGAAGCGCACCTGGTCCATCTTCTTCAGGAAGCTAACCGCCCGGCTGCCGTCCCGGGTTTCGCTCACCACCTCTGGGATGTTCAACCGGGTGATGGAGTTGGCCTCCAGAATCCGGGCGACCCGGGAGGCCCAGCCCCGGACCTTGCCCTCCAGCCAGGACTGGGGCGGCGTGATGATTTCGAAGATGATGCCGTTCACCATGATAAACCGCCGTACCCGCCGCCGGTCCCGGTTCGTGATATTCCGCCGTGGATCCAGCCGAAACTGATGCGCACATCACGACCCGCGGCCGATTTGCCGAAGGCATAGCTCGCTGCGCTCTGTTTCGGGAAGGATAGCACACCGGCGCATCGGTCGTCAGGTGGAATTCGCCCTCGCGCCCCAAGCTCAGGCCCGTCCCCATTATACCACCCCGTGTCCCGCCGGCCCCGGCGCGGCGACCGCCCACGGCTCCGCCGGGCGGCGTCAACGCGCGACCGGGCGGGAGGTGAGCCATAACCCTTTTCTCTATGCTTCGATTTCCTTCCGGCGCGGGGACGGGGTATCGGCAAGGAGTGATTGGGTTATCCCCCTGAAGTTCCCGAGCCTGGTAGAGAAAACTATCGAGGCGAGAATGGCGGCGACCCCGCCCGCGAAAATCGTCCACGGCGCGGTTATGAGGTCCGCGAGGCCGCCCACGAGAAGGCTCCCGAAAGGGAGGATTCCCATCAAAGCGGTCGTGTAGAAGGCCATTACCCGACCGCGTTTCGACTCGTCCACGATGTTCTGGATGACCGTGTTCGACGTGGCCAGTTGGGCCATCATCCCGAAACCGGCGACGACCATGAGCAGGAGTGAAACCCAGAGCGTTCTCGAAAAAGAGAAGAGAAGCAGGCCCGTGCCGAAGATGCAAGTGGCGATGGGAATGATGTTCCACAGACCGACAAAGGCCTTGCGCGACGCGAGGAACACCGCGCCGCCCAGCGCACCCACGCCGATGGCGCCCATGAGGAATCCGTAGGTGCTGGCGTCGCCCGCAAGCACGAGCTTCGCCATGACCGGCATGATCGTTATATAGGGCATGGCCGTGAGGCTCAGAAACGAGATCATGAGAAGGATGGACCGTATGGGCGGAGAGCGGAAGGTGTAGGAAAGGCCTTCCTTGAGCTCGGCAAACACCTTTACTGCGCCCCTCTCGGGCCTAGCGTGCTTGATGCGCATGGCAGCGAGCGAGACGATGACCGCGAGGTAACTCACCGCGTTCAACAGAAAACAGAACTTCTCGCCGAATCCGGCGATTACGAACCCCGCGATCAGGGGTCCGACGAGCCTCGCGCCGTTGAACATGGCCGAGTTCATCGCTATGGCCGAGGCCAAATCCTCCCTGCGGTCAACCATCTTTATGACGAACGCCTGCCGCGTGGGCATATCCACGGAGTTCACCAGGCCGATGAAGAGGCCCAGGGCGAATATGTGCCATATCTGGACGACGCCGGTGTAGACGATGATGGTCAGAATGACCGCCTGAAGCGTAGCGAGCCCCTGCGTCCAGAAAAGTATGCGGCGGCGGTCGAGCCTGTCTATGAGAACGCCGGCAAAAGGCATGATTACGAGGGAGGGAATCTGGGTGACGAACCCCACCGCGCCGAGGAACAGGGCCGAGCCCGTGAGCTTATAGACGAGCCAGGACATGGCTATCATCTGCATCCACGTGCCGACGACGGATATGCCCTGACCGAGGAAAAAGAGCCGGTAGTTGCGATACCTGAAGGCCCGCAGCATGTGCTTTAAATCCGAAACGAATTTCGGATGATTTGCCGGCGACGCCTCGGGATGATTTTCTTCTGGGATCATCACGCACCTGTGAGACTGTGTAGGGTATGCGCTAAGGTGGCCGGGTACGTCTGATTCGCTCGACGTGGCTGCGATCGTCGGGGAAGGTCTACCCGTAACTGACGCGCTCGTGGTGAAAGCCGTCGAGAGACGGGCGATTAAGGGCCTTGCGTCCGCCGGCGCCGCGACTCCCGGGATGATTTGCCGAAGGCATAGCTCGCTGCGCTCGGTTTCGGGGAGGACGGCAAGACGGCGCATCTGCCGCCAGTGGGAAGTCATCCCCCTTCACGCTCAAGCCCGGGCCGATTATACCACTCGACCTCCCGACGCCCGCACTCCGGCGGGCGGCGTCAACGCGCGACCGGCCGGGAGGTTAGCCTTGACCGACCCTGCCCTTTTCTTTATACTTTACTTCCTTCTGGCACTTGAAAAGGGACGGTTGTTGCACGAGGACCTATCCAGTGAGGAGCTCCACCGGCTGGTCCAGGCCTACGCCAAGAGCTGGCTGGCCCACGACGGCTGCTGGTTCCTGGCGGTGGAGGAGGGGCGCGGTCTGGAGGAGGCGATTCGGCAGGACGAGCGTTCCTGGTCCCGCTTCGCCCCCCTCGAGGCCCGTCGGGTGATGGAGGCCCGGGGAATCGCCCCGGGAGGCGGTCTCGAGGCCCTCGCCGAGGCGCTCCGTTTCCGGATGTACTCCTTCCTGAACGAGCAGGAGGCCGAACTCGAGGGCGACCGGCTGCGGTTTACCATGACCGAATGCCGCGTCCAGGCGGCCCGGCGCCGCAAGGGCCTTCCCCTCTTCCCCTGCAGGCCGGTGGGGACCACCGAATTTTCCCGCTTCGCCGAGGCGGTTGACCCCCGAATTACCACCCGCTGCATCTATTGCCCCCCCGACGAGCTCCCCGCGGGGGGTTTTTGCTCCTGGGAGTTTCGGATTACAGAAGAATAGCAATATAAATAAGATACTGATGCGCGTCCCGGGGGGCTCAGGTTGACAATCCGGGGCGGCCGTGGTAGAAATAGCCCGTTTAAGAGCCTTACGACCACGGCGGCGGCGCGCCGACGGGCCGGGGTG
>Ga0307378_10000960_pt1 | contig 47715 bp, 43 predicted proteins | sample UN1MG_FD_202238 | JGI IMG/M metagenome (GOLD analysis project Ga0307378, IMG submission 202238) | Soil microbial communities from Risofladan, Vaasa, Finland - UN-1 | ecosystem: Environmental > Terrestrial > Soil > Coastal area > Acid sulfate soil | place: Finland: Risofladan, Vaasa | collected... | reverse complement strand
TTTCCTCTCCAAAAAAACCGGTTAATATAAACCTCAGCTTCCTTCTTAGATTCGCATACGAGTAAAATCGCTTCGCGAGGTTGTAGCTATGATCACCATCTCCTTTACCCCAAACTGCTTTTGTAATATATCGATGACGTCATTTACGGTATTTTCGTCGGTATAGTTACCCATCTCCCTCTAAAAGAGAACTTTGAGTTCCGAATGTAAGAGCTGTAGGAATCTCCAATTCCTGTTTCAAGATTTTCTCTTTGTTTCAATGAGTTACCTAGAAATAGGTATTTCGTGCACGTCAGGCTGTTCAGTTTTCTGGAAAAATCAGAACTGAAAGTTCCTACCATAACTCGAATATATCGAAAAAATTCTATAAATATCAAGCTGTTATCAGTTTGGCATAAGGATTGCTGTCCCTATATTGGGAAAGTGTATTACATGAAAGAAAATCCAAGGAGGTGCACGTCATGAAGATAATACCGTTGCGTGACAGGATTCTTATAAGAAGGCTAGGTGAAGAGGAAAAGACAAAAGGGGGAATCATCATCCCCGATACTGCCAAGGAGAAGCCCATGCAGGGCAAGGTAATCGCTGTGGGGAAAGGTGCACTTGACAAACACGGCAAGCTCATCCCTCTGGAGGTCAAGGAGGGGCGCACGGTGCTCTTCGGCAAGTATGCGGGTACCGAGATAAAGATTGAAGGGGAAGAGCATGTGATTATGCGAGAAGATGATATTCTTGGTATCGTTGAGGAATAGCTTTTTGAAAGGAGGACATTTAAATGGCAAAAGAAATACGATTTAATGAGGCGGCCAGGAAAAAGGTATTGAAGGGGGTAAACCTTCTGGCAGATACCGTCAAGTTAACCCTGGGCCCCAAGGGCCGCAACGTGGCGCTTGAGAAAACCTGGGGTGCCCCCACTATTACCAAGGACGGTGTCACCGTGGCAAAGGAGATCGAGCTTGAGGACAAGTTCGAGAACGTGGGCGCCCAGATGGTCAAGGAGGTAGCCGGCAATACTTCAAAAGAGGCGGGTGACGGCACTACAACAGCCACGATCCTGGCTCAGGCCATCTACCGTGATGGATCCAAGCTGACAGCAGCAGGCCACAACCCCATGGCTCTTAAACGGGGTATCGATAAGGCTGTCTCCGCCGTGGTGGAGGAGCTCAAGAACATCAGCAAACCCACCAAGGATCAACAGGAGATCGCCCAGGTTGGCACCATTAGCGCCAACAATGATGAGTCCATCGGCAATATCATTGCCGAGGCCATGAGCAAGGTGGGCAAAGAGGGTGTGATCACCGTTGAGGAGGCAAAAGGCATGGAGACCACCCTAGAAATAGTTGAGGGCATGCAGTTTGATCGAGGCTACCTCTCACCGTACTTCGTCACTGACCCAGAGCACATGGAGGTAATCCTGGAGGATTCCTACCTCCTCATCCACGAGAAAAAGCTCAGCAATATGAAGGATCTGTTGCCCATTCTCGAGCAGATTGCCAAGATGGGAAAGCCGCTGCTGATCATTGGCGAGGATGTTGAAGGTGCGGCCCTGGCCACCCTGGTGGTAAATAAGCTACGAGGCACCCTGAAAGTCTGCGCGGTAAAGGCTCCTGGCTTTGGTGACCGGCGTAAAGCCATGCTGGAGGATATCGCAATCCTGACAGGTGGGCAGGTGATTTCCGAGGATCTTGGCGTCAAGCTTGAGAATGTAACCCTCAAGGATATGGGTAAGGCCAAAACCGTAAGGGCAGACAAAGACAACACCACTATAGTGGATGGCAATGGTAGCCGGGATGCTATTGATGGCAGGATCAAGCAGATCCGCTCCCAGATCGAGGATACCACCAGTGTTTATGACCGCGAGAAGCTCCAGGAGCGTTTGGCCAAGCTGGTTGGCGGCGTGGCCGTCATCAAAGTGGGGGCTGCTACTGAGCTTGAGATGAAGGAAAAGAAGGCACGGGTAGAAGACGCACTGAACTCCACCAAAGCAGCGGTTGAAGAAGGCATCGTCTCTGGCGGGGGTGTGGCTCTGCTTCGCTGCACTTCAGCTCTGGAAAAGGTGAATGTTGAGGGAGAGGAGGCTTTCGGCGTGCAGATAGTAAAGCGCGCCCTTGAAGAACCGGCCCGACAGATTGCCAACAATGCCGGCTATGAGGGCTCGGTAGTGGTGGAAAACCTCAAGGCTGAAATCGGTTCCTTTGGCTTCAATGCGGAGACAGAACGTTATGAGGATCTGATGAGGGCTGGGATCATTGATCCGACCAAAGTGGTTCGCCTTGGCCTTCAGAATGCCGCGAGCATCGCGGGGCTGCTTCTGACCACCAATTGTGTAGTCACTGAAAAACCAAAAAAGAAGAAAACATCGGAGATGCCGGAGGAGTACTGATAAAACTATAAAAGGGTGAAGAAATCATGATTATCACAACAAAGATATTTTTCAAAAAAGGAGACTAAGATATGAAAAGGAAAACAAGGTCTTTAATTATTGCACTTTGCACTCTGGTATTCGGTATTATGCTAATTACGCCGGTTATATATGCGGCTGATGAGATAACGATTACAGGAGTCGTCTTCTCCTCCGAAGGCATAATAAGGACCACAGATAGACAGGAATATACTATCGAAATTGACGCAATGGGGGTCGACATGATTAATGAAGACCGCAGGAAGGTGGAAGTGCGAGGAGTCGTTGAGGAAAAAGAAGGTAAAAAGATTATTAAGGTTATCAAATATAGACTCGTGAAATAAGATCCTTAAGAAAGGGGAGTGGTTTTTTACCCCTTCCAAAGGAAAAACATCTTCTTTCAGGCCCTACTACATTGCTATTCCTCAAGTAATTCAATCGAGGGTAGCTATTTCAACCTTATCCGCCATCAAAATAGAGTAGGAATGGAACAGCAGATAAGAATTTTGATAGAAGTTTTGGTCAGTAAAGGGATAGAAATTACAGCCATTCCAGCTTTTATCAGAGATGTGGGAACGAGCATTGCTACTAATCCCGCGATCAGCCTTCTTGAATTAAATAGCCATTTACAATTGTTGGGCTGGGGCGATTTTAAACTGGACGATGATACCTTTTATCTTATTATAGTTACCTTTGAACCGGATTTTGAAGTTGGGCTAACCCAGTGCTTTGATTCACCCTTCAACCCTAAAGGCTTCCATAAACTCGTTGATGAAAAAGAGCACGTACCAACACTTCAGATAGACAACAATGAACCTTTACAGGAGTAAGGCATGGATCTAAATGCTAAACCGATCCGAAAAAGGGGAGAGAGAAATATCTATTGTCCCCTTTATAGCGATTGCCTGGATTACGCAGTAAATCATTTCTGGCAGTACTGGAGTTGCTCTGAGTGCCCATACAGGAACATAAAGTCAATTAATGAATTGGAATACGGTGCTGATGGTGATGAGCTTTCCTATGAATTCTCACCAGACATCATCAGGAAGATTGGGGGAAATGAATCCGGTTAAGATATGGATTTTGAAAGTTCTTTATAGTATTCATGATTTAATCCAAAAGAGTTGTTACATTATGACTATCGCCCAAATGACACTTTTTAATGCACCATGCTGATCTCAGCCACATATATCTGCCCGGTGAGGGGGCTAGCCTCACTTGAGCCGCCCGAACCAACTAGACTGTGCCAGGTCGCAAAGGTGGCAAGGGGCTTGGGCACAGAACGGTTGATATTGCCTGTCTTGGAAGAGTCCCTATTGGGACCATCAAGACCCAAAGTCGGCTTCCTGGACGGTCTCATTCAGGCCCTCGATCAGGTAGAGGATGCAGGGCTCACGGCTTTGCTTATTGCCCCGGCCCACCGAGTACTGGGCGTACACTGGATGCCCCCCTATCTTATCAGGGCAGTTCAGGCATCCAAGGCCGATGCGGTGTTCGTAGATGGCAGGTTGAGAAACCTGCGTGCTTTCGAATGGTGGGATGATCCCTCCATAATCCAGAAAAGGATAAAAGTATTTCACGAGCTCTTGGACGCGGTCAGCGGACACCCGGCCATCACAGGCTTGCTCATCCTGGACCGGGCCCTGGAATGGTCGCGTCCCGACCTCGAGCAAGCAGATATGGTGCTAAAGGCCTTCATGGCGGAGATTCGGGAGCGCGATGAAACTGTAACCATCTTCCTGGGCCTGGGCTGGCCGGAGCTCTTGGATCCGGAAATGGCTCAAGTACTTGCGCATCAAGTCGATGGAGTGTACATAAGCGGCGGAGAGAGGCAGCCTCCAGGCATTACCACGCGTGCCGGCCTCGCCGGAGAGCTTGAGTTGGCCTCCCATTTGGGCACCATGGCCAGATGGCTGTTCGGGAGGCCAACAGCGGTCGAGATCGGATGGGGAATGTTGGATGGGATTGGCGACACTGAAGAAACCATGGAAAGCTTCAAGAGATTGGCCGGCCAAGCTCTTGCCTCCGCGAATTGGGTAAGCCTCATAGACCCAGAGCCACCGCTCCACAGCCATCCGCCCTGGGTTCTGTGGCGTGGCCTTGATCGGATCGGACTCCTTGATCAGGGCCTGGAGCCAAAGGAGCACGTTGGGACCTGGCTCAAGGAGATTGGCTCTGGCAAGCCTAAGGATGGAATCTATGATTTCATCGATATAAGCAAACAGGAATACCTAAACGACCCTCATACACACCTGCCTCGACTATGGGACCACTTCCGGCAAACAAGCTGACTTGAATTATCCATATCATTTCTACAGCCAATCCATAAAAGGAAACCCGAGTTCCGATATGAAATCAAGCGGAACTTAAAGTTCTTATCGCTGAAACATAAGGTATATCAACACGTTAAAAAAGCGTAGTCGGTATTCACCCTTGGAAAATAATTGTTTCTTTCTTTTACCGGAATCGAAAGTTCCGCTTCTTGCCTGGCATTTTGAAAAATTAGTGAAAAATCAATGAGTTATTAGTTTGGCACAGTACGTGCTATTTGAACAGTGTAATTGGGGATAAGCTAACTTTCCAGATCATGTAAAAATTAGATGTCATGGAGGATGGGGAGGCAAAAGAATGAGTAAAGTGATCGGCATTAACCTAGGAACAACCAATTCATTAGTGTCGGTAATGGAGGGAGGAGATCATGTTAAACATCCTGATTGTAGATGACCAGCCATATCTCTACGAGCTCTTTCCCCATGGTTTGATGGAAGAGAGCTGCCATCTTACAGGCGCGAGTGATACAGAATCCGTTAAAAGATACCTTGAGGATTCAATACCAAATATTGTGCTTCTCGAAATTTCCCTTCATGGATTCGAGGGATGGGAAGTTTTGCGTCATATCAAGAGCAAGGATCCCCATCTCCTGGTTCTTATTATTACCGCCTACGATAACTACGCGAGCGATCCACGCGAATGTGAGTCCGATGGATACCTGGTCAAGGATTTTATCCACCCCGAGAAACTCAAGGAAAAGATAACCAAGGTCTTGATATTGGGGGGGCAACCAAAGATCCCCTATCCAAGGATAGAGGGACAAACCGCGTTTCCTCTATCCCGATTTCACGCACAATCAACTATAACTTAACTGTTTAGGAGGAAAACCATGAACTTTAACGAGATCAAGAGAATAGCCAAGGGTATGGGTATAAACACCTTTGGCATGAAAAAGCTCGATGTGGTTAGGGCTATTCAACGAGAAGAGAACAATATTGATTGCTATGCCACACAACGGGTGGACATCTGCAATGAGGAGGCATGCCTGTGGAGAAATGATTGCATTTCTCTAAACCATATCAGGAACAATTCTCTCAAATAGCGCTCCCTTCGGTATGTAGTGATTATGCCCATTTTTAACGCAATAACCTAGATTTGAAAAAGGGGGTATCCTATGAAAAAAGCAGCATATTTCATCGGATTGGTTATAGTCATAATTCTTTGCCTTTCTTTTAATGGCGGCCAGTCCTGGGCAAGTGAAAGCATATACCAGATGACAGGGGATATCACCGCGATTGACCTTGAATATAACACAGTGGTCATTGAAGTGCCCATGGTAGGGAAACCTTTACGGTAGGTGGTCCACTTTCTTGCGATGCTATTTTGAAAAAGGCCATCAAGTAGTTGACCTATTAGCTTTTCAGGTTGGCGATCGAGTGAAAGTTAAATGGGAGGCTACCGAAAGAGGCCACGTTATTCTATCGCTTAATGCCAAATAGAAAGTTGGATCACGTAAGCTCAAAGATTGTCTGGGGAGGGCAAACAAAAATGGGGTGATTGGCTATGGAATTAGTTCCATGGAGACCTTTTGGAAGAGAACTTAGTCCATTTCGAAGAGAGGTAGAAAATCTTTGGAGTCGATTCTTTAGTGAGGTACCTTTTATAAGAGCTTTTAAAGAAGAATGGTCACCAACGGTTGATATTTCAGAGAAAAAAGATATTTTTCTCATCAAAGCAGAGCTCCCGGGTGTAGACGAGAAAGACGTGAGTGTCAGTATCTCAGGGGACATCCTCACGATCAAGGGTGAGAAGAAAAGGGAGGAGGAAGCAAAGAAGAAAAAGATAGAGGTTAAGGTTAAATAAGGGAAAAAACAGGTATCGGCCCCCCCGGCAGAACCATATTCAAGGGCAGTCTTAGAAAAAATGGAGAAAAATCCGGCGAATTAAAAAGCTAAACAATATGAAAAGCCTTTTTAGACATATACGAACTTATATTTTCAGAGGTCTTCTGGCAATTGTCCCGCTTGCGTTGTCCTTTTTCTCGCTAAAAATCCTTTACACGGCCATTGACAAGCGCGTCACGCTAATGATTGAGAAATATTTTGGCTTTACCTTTCCAGGCCTGGGAGTCCTTTTGGTACTTGCTGCCCTTTACCTGCTCGGCTTGATTGCCAGTAACATAGTGGGTAAACAATTCTTTGGATTGATCGAAAGAATTGCCAACAGAATCCCTCTTGTAAAGACTGTTTACCAGGTAGGGAGGCAACTGGCAGCAAGCCTTTCCCTTCCCGGGACACAGGTATTCAAACGTGCGTTATTGGTGGAGTACCTCAAGCCCGGGATCTGGACAATTGGCTTTGTGACAGGGAAAATTATCGATAAGACACATGACGGCGAGACGCTTCTCAAGGTCTTTGTTCCCACCCCTCCCAATCCCACCTCCGGTACGATGGTGGTAGTCAGAGAATCGGAGACGAGGAATCCGGGATGGAGCGTTGAAGAGGCATTGAAGTCGGTGATCTCAGCGGGCGTTATTGGCCCAACGGAGATAAAGCGGGGGTAAGATATGTTTGCAAAGATCCTATATCCGACCGATTTTTCGGATGTATCCAAGAAGGCCTTAGCCTACCTGAGACGACTAAAAGACGCTGGGGCCAAAGAGATTGTCATATTGCATGTCATTGATGAAAGGAAAATTGAAGCTATTGCTCTCTACGGTACCAGTGGTTCCTTTGTATTCATAGAAAAAATGGAGCAAGAAGCCAGGAAAGAGGTAATTGCAATAGAAGGAGAATTAAAGAAATGCGGGTTTGAGGCAAGGGCGCGAATAGAGATGGGAATCCCTCTGAGGGAGATATTAAGGGTCGAAGAAGAGGAGAAGGTCTCTCTTATTGTCATTGGTTCTCATGGGAAAACCAATATCAAAGAGATGCTCATGGGCTCTGTGTCGGAGAAGGTTGTAAGAAGGGCCAAAAACCCTGTTTTGGTTATCAAGAGGTAAGGCATGCGACATCATAAAAAATTGTCATTCACAAAGGGATCTAAGGCGCCATATATTTCTATTGAGATCTTAAACTTGAAGGAGGGCTGAAAGATGATGAAAAAAAATTGTTACTATCTGCTTTTAGTGATATGGTTCTTGTCTGGAGGGTTCGTCACAATTTCCTTTGCCCAACCCGATGCAATCAAGATCGAGAATAAATACACGAAACGTCTGAAACTCCAGTAACGCTTAACCACAAAAAACATGCAGTGACAATAGCCTGCGTTGAGTGTCATCACGAATGGAAGAAAGAAGAGAAAAAACCACCCCAGAGATGTAACGAGTGCCACAAGGAAAAAGGAGAGGGAAAAGAATTGGGACTTAAGAAAGCCTACCACACAACCTGCCAGGGTTGCCACAAGACATTAACAGCTCAGGGTAAGAAGGCAGGGCCTACAGTCAAATGTGTAGATTGTCATCTCAAAGGAAAATAGTGAGTTGATATAACATGAGCAGTTCGGATTTCACAGGGGTAAGTTGGGAATATGGAGAACCGGTGAAAACCCTTTATTTTTTAATTGCTACGGTGGGAGTTATCTCTCTTGTTTTTGTATCACCAGTAGCGGCTCAGGGCAAACAGGTGGTTGGTTGGTTGGAGAAGGTCTGTATTTATCCTGGCAACCTTGTTATTATTGCCAAGCTGGATACCGGCGCAAAAAATTCATCACTCAATGCCTCTAATATCACCGAGTTTACGCGTAACGGGGAACAGTGGGTACAGTTTCACGTGACCGATCGTTATGGCAAAACAGTTACCATTGAGCGGAAGGTACACCGTATGGCAAAGATCAAGCGCCATGGGGGTAGAGCCCAACCTCGTTATTCCATCCACCTTGGAATTTGTTTGGGAGATTTTTACAGGGAAGCGGAAGTCAATCTTGTGGACCGCAGCGATTTTATCTATCAAATGTTGATTGGTCGAAGCTTTTTGGCAGACAATTTAATTGTTGATCCATCTGCCAAATTTACCACAAAGCCAATTTGCAAGGGTGTTCCCAGGCAATGAGCAGACGTCATCTCTACTTTTTGGCACTTAGCCTGACCGTTATTGGTTTGGGTTTATTTCTTTACAAGGCCTTGGTTTTGGGTTTCCCACTAACTCCCCATAGAGTTTCTGACATATGGAACCTGGAAGCTCGCATTGCATTTGTTGCACGCAATGAACCGGCTAAGGTGTCATTGTTTATCCCGCATCCTACCCGTCGCTTTGCCATAGTAAATGAGAATTTCATCTCTCAGGGCTATGGTATTGCCACCACCACTGAGGGCGGTAATCGTCAGGCTGTATGGTCTAAACGAAAGGCCAAGGGAAAGCAGATCCTTTACTACCGTGCCGAGATCCGGCGTATTGAAACCAAGGAATCGAGTATTGCATTAAAGCCACCTGAGATAGAGGACCCAAAATTTGAGGGACCTTATCTCGCGGCAGCTCAATCTCTTGTCGCCGACATACGTGCGCAATCCGCAGATGCGGACACCCTCGTGAAAGAACTGCTCAAGCGACTCACCAAGCCTCAACCCGATGACAATATAGCCCTATTGCTGGGCAAGCAAACCTCTGTCTCGAATAAGGTAAGGCTCGCTGTACGAGTACTTGCTCAAGCCGGGCTTCCCGCGCGGGCTGTCCATGGGATACGGCTGGATGATGAAAATCAAAATGCTCCACTGCTACACTGGCTGGAGGTGTATGATAAAAAGCGGTGGCTATCTTATGATCTGGTTACGGCAGAGTCAGGTGTTCCTCCCGATTATCTGCCGTGGTGGCGAGGAACTCAGCCTCTCGTCCAGGTAAAGGGGGGCGACAGAATGCAGGCAACCCTGTCGGTTAACCTTAAACAGGAGGAAGCAGTTCGTGCCGCCATCCAGAGTGGAAAAATAAAGAGCCCTCTACTGCTTGAATTTTCGCTGTTCAGGCTCCCTATCCATACTCAGGCTGTCTACCGCATCCTGTTGCTCGTGCCGGTAGGTGCATTTTTGCTTGTAATACTGCGCAACGTCGTAGGGATAAAGACCTTTGGAACCTTCATGCCCGTACTCATTGCACTGGCCTTTCGAGAGACGCAGTTGCTGTGGGGAATCGTTCTCTTCAGTGTAGTGGTAGCGCTTGGGCTGAGCATACGTCTCTATCTTGAACATTTGAAATTATTGGTGGTTCCGCGCCTTGCCTCCGTGCTCTTCGTGGTGGTCCTGCTAATGGCTTTACTAAGTATATTGACTCACAAGCTCGGTCTGGAGCGCGGGCTGTCAGTAGCCCTGTTCCCCATGGTCATTTTGACGATGACCATTGAAAGGATGTCCATTGTGTGGGAAGAGCGCGGCGCGGCTGAAGCACTTCAACAGGGGCTTGGCAGTCTGGTAGTTGCGGCCCTGGCTCACCTTGTTATGACCATCAAACTTGTGGAACACCTCACCTTTGTATTTCCGGAATTGCTGCTGGTGCTGCTAGCGGGAACCTTGCTATTAGGGCGCTATTATGGCTACCGATTGCTTGAGCTACGCCGGTTTAAGCAATTGGTGAAAGGAAGCACCTAATGTTTGGGCTCGCAAGACAACTCGCCAAGATTGGGGTGCTCGGATTGAACCGGCGCAATGCCGAGTACACGTTAAGTCATAATCCGCGACGATTGTATCCCTTAGTTGATGACAAGGTGACTACAAAGCAGCTTGCTCAGCATGCAGGTATAGCCGTTCCAGAGCTGTACGGGGTAGCAGAGGAAAATTATCAGGTACGGACTCTGCCTGAGATGTTGGAACAATATTCGGATTTTGTGGTCAAGCCAGCGCATGGTAGTGGTGGCGACGGAATCCTGGTTATCTCTGGTCGTTCGAGGCAGATGTATAGAAATGCAAATGGTTCGTTATTGAGCCGGGAAGAGCTTTGCTACCATGTTTCCAATATCTTAAGCGGGGTCTACAGTTTAGGCGGGCAGCCGGACAGAGCCCTGATCGAATATCGAGTTCGACCCGATCCACTGTTTGAGGCTATCAGCTACCAGGGGGTCCCGGATATTCGTGTCATCGCATTTCTCGGTGTCCCAGTAATGTCTATGGTGCGCCTGCCCACGAGGATGTCCGGCGGCAAGGCCAACCTGCACCAGGGAGCGTTAGGGGCAGGGATTGATATCACAAACGGCATCACGCTTTCAGCGGTATGGCGCAATGATATCGTAGGTGAACATCCGGACACCGGGAACACGATAATGGGCGTGAAGATCCCCAACTGGGAGGCTTTATTGAGGCTGGCTGCACAATGTTATGAGCTTACCGGTCTTGGGTATCAAGGGGTTGATATCGTATTGGATAAAGATAAGGGCCCGCTGATTCTGGAACTGAACGCACGCCCGGGGCTCAATATCCAGATAGCAAATCGTGCAGGATTGCTTCTACGCCTGAGATCAGTAGAGGAAAGTTACAAGGCCTTACAGGGTGTTGAGGACCGTGTAGCGTTTGCACAAGAACATTTTGGCGCCCATATATAGCCCCATCCACCAAAATCCCTCGTGTTGTCATCATAAGCGGGCTCTACATTGCGGTCCTCCTTCTCTGCTATAGGCTGCATGTACCTGCAATCGTGGGTTACCTCCTTACAGGAGTGATGGCAGGACCTCATGGGTTTGGACTAATCGGTGAGGCCCGTGAAGTTGAAATTTTGGCTGAGATTGGGGTTGTGCTGCTCCTTTTTACTATTGGCATCGAGTTCTCATTGAAGAGCCTGGTGCGGATCAAGAGGTCATCCCTGATCGGGGGACCGCTCCAGGTAATAGCAACCGTGGTTGCCGCCTCTCTCGTATCAAGGAAACTCGGTCTGAGCTGGAGGGAGTTGATATTCATGGGATTCCTCATATCCCTCAGCAGCACGGCCATTGTGCTCAAGCTGTTTCAGGAGAGCGCTACTGTAGACAGCCCCCAATGATTTTATTACTAGATGCTTCTCAAGTGATACTGATAAGCGGATGCGCTAAAAAAGCCCGAAAACAATCCTCTCCGTTCGACAAGAAAGCTGTTTTCGATGCGATAGATAAAAACCGCGACTGTAAGATCGATAGAAAGGAATACCGTTTCATTTGGAAAGATAAGAAGATGGCAGAAGAATGCTTTAACCGGTTAGACAGGGATAATGATGGTTTCTTAACGGACGATGAATTTGTAGTACCTTGGGTGACAGTTCCTCTAAAGAAGCGGGGCATCCTTAAAGAATTAATTTTGTCCCCGGCATGGTGCTCCTCAACCGCTGTACCTGGGACCATATCCTGGCGAATGCCTCTCAATTCCTTGGATTATATAGGGATGGATTTCTACGTTCACGGGAGCTAGCTGCTTTGGATGGAAAGGCATCTCCTGAAGGGGTGATAATGTGGGTAAGCACCCGATTGAGGGATCATACCCTTTTTGAAGGCGCATCCGACCCGGTCGGCAAGGATATCGCGAGCATTTCGGCTTCAGAATTCCCTTATTCTTTAAAACCTTCCATCTTCTCCTCTGCCATACTAATGGAGATTAGATATACAAGAGGAAAATCACTTGATTTCTCGACACAGTAGTATAAAGGTCAGAACTCCCGCAGTGATTCATGAATTCCCTTGTGCACCTCGTACCAGTGGGCGAAAGCAGCCTCCTTTTTATCTCGCTCAAAATGCGCTATCCACTTTAAGAGCTCAGGGTCGGCATCGCCCTCCACCGCCTGCCTTCGTTTCATGAATGTGTAGATATAATCAAAGTTTCTCTCCGACTCCCAAAACACCGACGCGTTTCTGCTGTTTATGCGGCTCGCGGTCATGGAGATGTTCTGCAAAAACTCCTTCTTTAATCCATACAATGAATCAACTATCTCAGGTACCATATCCTCCGCCCAATTACGGTGGAACCGGCAGATACCCATGTTGTCCAGGATCAATTCCTTCTTGAAACGCTCGGCATTTCTCCTTCCAAGCTCGCGGGGAGGTAGAAAATCATCCCCATAATACATATAGTACTTTCCCATAATGGGCATTGGTGAGAGCACACCTGGTGTCCAGTACTGATTCGGTACCATCCATCCCCTGCGCCCGAATGCGGTGTAGACCAGCAGATCGAGGACTTCCTTGCCCCTTTCACGGGCGAGATGCCGGGCCAACCTCCGGGCACCGTCCTCCATATTAAGAAGACCCTGCTTTTTCACAATTGCATCTAAAATCCCGATGCCCAGCACAGCGTTGTGCATTGAATCGGACTCAATATGAAAATTCCTGTGCGAAAAAACAGGCTCGCGGTGCACTCCCAGTTCCTCCGTTTTAAGGAGATTGTTCGAGAGACACTCCATCAGCCAAGAGAGTACTCCCCCAATGGAGATAGCGTCAAATCCATACCTATCAGCGTGGTGCGTGAGCTTCTCAGCGGCACGCTGGTCGAAGATGCCACAAAGGGGGCCCATTGCCTGATAGGGTTCATAGTCTTTTTTAAATTCATTATGCATCTTCTTGCAGACTGCAACACAGGGCTCACCACAGGTGCGCTGCTGTTTGGCCTGAATCGTCTCCTCATTGAACTGTTTGAGGTAGTGATTAAGGATGAAGTTCTCATAGATTGACAGACGCTCCTCTTCATCCATGTAGATAGTGCGGTAATTGAAGGCGATGATCCGGCCGCGCAGGGTCGAGTAGTTCACTCCGAAGGTGCCGCCTGTACCGAACTTGGGATCAAAGCGATATTTGGTGGTGGCCTCAAAGTCCTTGGCTGCGAGCTTCTTGTCGTACTTATCCTGAAACCACGTATCGGCTACGGTTCGATTGCGGAAGTCCTCATCGATGAAGGTACCGCCATAAATAACGGATGCTATGCCATGCTCCTTCAGGAGCTTGCTCCCGAGACCACCCCTTCCAGCCCAGGTATCCACAAAAGTGAGCTTTCCATTGGTGATCGGCACAGAGCATATCGCGCCAAAATCGGTCGCCTGGGCTGCTGGACCGACGACTAGGATACGGGGATCATTTTCATAGTTTTCGCCAAAGCGCTCATACGTGTAATCCATCAATGAGTAGATCCCCTCGCGGCCCTCGCCCCAGATCCTGCTCAACTCTATGTGCTCGAGATGAACCTGGATCTCCTCTCCGTGCACTCTGTTCAGATAGAGAATGGCGGGAACCGGAGATTTGCCAACCATGGATACCATGTTGATGCCCAGGTTATCGAAAACCAGTCCAGCGCCGCCCATGGAGGAAATATAAAACCCACCCCAGCATGGAGAGAAACCGCTGAAGATCAGCCGGTTGGACCCGAGAAAGATCGATCCGGCAAGCAAGCCTGTTCCTATATTGGTACTGTTATATTTTCCAGCCAGGTGTAGTCCAAGGTCAACGGGGCCGAAGAAATCACCTACTCGATAACGGCGGATCCTGTAAAACCCCGTCCCCGCATCGATGAAAAGAACCTTTAATTCGATATCCATGATTCTCCTTTAGCTTAAATCATCGTTACACTTTTTCCGCTGATTTTGAGATCTCCTCATGAGGCTGAAAAATCCCGAAACGGAATGGGAGGCAGAATGTTGCCTCCCATTTTCTTATAAGGGAAATCTCTTGAATACCTCCTCGACCCCATAGCGGGCCAGTTCATCGGCGGAGAACCACCTTGCTCCTTTCTTGATGAGTCCCTTGGCGCCTCGAATATCCTCGGTCAGGGGCCGCTGGGTTTCGTCAAACCTCTTCTTCCACACCGTCTTTGTACCGCTTACCTCTATAAGATACATATCGAAGGCCACGGAGGCACCCCTCTCTGGTCCCATAGGGTCGCGAACCCTGTCCTTGTACCTCCAGACAGTCCCTGCTATCATAAGATCGGCCCCTAAGGCCTCTCCTGCTTTTTGAGCAAGGCTTCGGGGAGTGTCCTTTGTATCATCCCTGGGGATCTCTTGATATACCCTCGACACCTCATCGAGGGCAATTACCTTGTCTGCATACCTCCTTTTCAGCACTTCCTGGACATAGAGGGTTAACGCCCTGATGGCACCGTCTTTTATGTTCTCAGATTTAAACGAAAGCTCGCATATGGGGCAGGTCAAGGTCTCGCCCGTATCAGTGCCCCGCCTGCCCTTGAAGAAGGGCAGTACTCCAATCTTCTCCCATTGGATCTTGATCGGTTCAGCCCGAGATTGAGCAGCAGCCCTGTTCGTGAGATATCCATCAACCATAAGCCCCGCGATACACCACACCGCGATCATCACACAAATGGCTACGCCTTTTGATTTCATTCCTACCCCCTTTTCTCACTCGGTTAGGATGTATCTCCCGTAGTGGGTTATTGGTTTCCCTATCGTCTTTATGAACATTTGAATCACTTTTTCACCTCGCGCTTACCCTTCTTCGCCTTCCCTCCCTTTTTGATCTTCTTTTTTGGCGCTTGCTCTGTCGACTCTGATTTATTTGCTCCCTCGGGTTGCTTTATGAGTTCATCGGCGGCCTTGGTCGCCTCATCGGCATCCGCTCTGGCCTTCTCCGCCTCTCGAGCGGCTTTCTTCGCTACCTTCTCTGCCTCCCCGAAAGCGGCCTTCATTTCCGTAAGCTCATCCTTGCTGCGATCGGTTTCAGAAGCTCTTTTCATCTCGCCGAGCTTTTCCTCGGCGAATTCGGCGGTTTTTATCGCTTCCTTTTCCTTCTCCCTTGCACGTCTATCCGCTTCGGCAGCTGCGTCTAACGCGGCGGCGATTTCCCCCTGCCTTCCCTCTTCCGGCTCTGCCTCCAGATCGATGTCCTCGGCGGCAATCACGAGGGCACCGAGGGGAACTCGGGATAGAATCTCGTCAAAAGAAACACCGAGTGGACTCACCAGCCGGGTTCCTCTCACATGGAGCGGTAGAAATGCGAATGCCGCATCGGCAGACTGCTCGACTACAGTTTCGAGGCTGGGTTCCACAATAACCTCAGGCTCCGCGCTGATTCGCACATCCTCGAGCGTCCGGCTGAGGTTCTCGAGGTTTCTCTTCGCCCCCTTGCTTGCAGTTGGTGCCAGCACCCTGATCCGGGCCTCGCTCCACTCGTCTTTCCTGGTCATCAGATACGCGAACAGCAGCATCAAGCGGCTTGTTGCATCGTCCCACCACCACACATCTATGCGGCGATCTTGAGCGTACAAGCCCTCAACGGGGCTCCACCTCTCTTCCTGGGCATTGAAGATCACCACGTTAGAGCCAAGGCGAAAGGCCTCGCTGAGATATCGGCCGTATTGCCGCCGTCCTTGAGGATCCTTGGCTTCCGGGAGTTGTTCAGGTCCGTTAAGGAGAATTGTATTTGCGTGGATCGGCCCAATGCCAAAGGACTGGAATAACGTCTGTGCTCCAATCCCGAAATCCGGTGCAACTACCACCTTTGCGAAGGCCTTCAGGCCGAGTTCCTCAATTTCCGCCTTGAACTCCGATTCGGCCTCCGCTCGTTGTTGGTATATCTTCTTGCCCTGGCCCACCAAGATTTTGACGACTGTGGTAAGGCCACTGCCACCCTCAATCCATGAGGCAAACTGAAGAAGACTCTTTCTTCTAGGAGGATCATCGGAAAACACAAGCAACTGGGGGCGCCAGTCACGGGGGTGTTCCGGTTCGCCGGAAATCGAAAAGAGGTGCTCTCTTATAATCTGAAAGTGATAAGCACGCTTGCTGTCAGCCCATCGTGCTGGTCCAGCGCTCCTCTGGAGATATTGATGAATGCCAAAGAGCACCGCAATCGCGATAGCGCTGCTCACCAGATCAATTGCCAGCATCACACCCAAACACCCCAGCGCGCCTACAAGCGACAAACGATAGTGGAACCACCGAAAGGTCGGACGAAACGCAGGGCTTGCTCCTCGCGCCTCATAGAAGGTGGCGTAGTTGAGGAGCCCGTAGGAAATTAAAAAGAACATCGAGACCACAGGGGCGATCACGTTCAGTTTTCCGAGACCCACCATTGTCATGGCGATGCCCGCTGACAGCAGCACGCCACGCCTGGGGTTCTGAACTGCTCCCACCCCCTTGGCAAAGGGGAGAAGAAGGGGGAAAATTCTATCCTGGGCTAAGGACTGCAATATGCGGGGCGCTCCTAACAAGGAGGCCATGGCAGAAGAGAGCGTACCGGCAATCACTCCCGCACTGATGAGCCATCCAACGACTGCCACATGCCACATCGCGTGGTAATCTCCGCTTAGAGCCTCTTTTGGCATCACCGCCGCAAACACCACCGCCACTGTCAAGTAAATAACAATGGATATGCCTATCGCCGCAAAGGTGCCTAAGGCGATACTTTTGCTCGGCTCTTTCAAGTCGCCCGACATGCTCACGCCCTGTGTGAAGCCTGTTACTGCGGGAAAGAAAATGGCGAAGAGGATCCAGAATGAGGGGCCTACAGCCGGAGCCGCCCAGTTTCGTGCCAGAAGTCCCCCGTCGAAATGAGCGAATCCGCCGATATAGAAAGAGATGAGCGAGGCAGCCAGAACACTCATCACCACATACTGGAGTCTGGTGGCCCAGTCAGCACCTAACCAGGCGAAAATCGAGAGGAATAAAATGGCAAGAACGGCGATGATCTGTGGAAGCGCCTCCCCCGAGTTGGGTATCATGCTTGCTACGGCTTCACCCAGCCCTATGCAGTAGAAGGCGATCGATACGGACATGGCGAGGAAGAGCACGATCCCGATAGCACCCCCGAATTCCACGCCCAGGGTGCGTGAAATCAAGTAGTAGTGGCCGCCTACCTTCACCCTGAGGTTCGTGGCGATTGCAGCGAGCGACATGCTGGTAAGGACCGAAATGATATTCGCGAGGCAAATGATGAGAAGGGCCCGGCCCAGTCCGGCATTTCCGACCACATAGCCCAACCGCAAGAACAGGATAATGCCCAGGATCGTGAGGATGCTCGGGGTAAAGACCCCGGGGAAGGTCCCGAGGGTGCCTCTAGACCGTTGCGCGCCTAATATAAGACTTTTAGCTGCTGGGCTCATAAGAGCACCGAACGACACAATTAGAGTTTTGAGAGATTATCTATGCCTAACAACCATTGATCGCTTTGAAGCCATGTCAGGTGGGCTCCTCTGGCTTTATCTCCTCTCGGCGAGCAGGCGGAAGATCCTTTTTAAAGACCACGGTACGATAGGGAAACGGTATCTCCACGCCCTCACGGTCAAAGCGCTTTTTAATGTTTTCCAGGAGCCAAAATCTGGTAAGCCACAGGGAACTCACGTCAGGTACCCAGACGTAAAGCCTCAGCCTGATGGCAAAATCGTCGTGCCCAATCACCCGTACCCACGGCTCATCAGCCTTTTCATCGCGGTGCGGGCATTTGTTGGCCTCTTCCAGCATTAATCTTCTTGCAAGATCGATGTCTGTGTCGTAGCTCACGCCGAATTCAGTGATACACAGCATAGTGGGATCAATGATGCTGTAGTTAATCAGGGTCATGCTGTCGATTTTTTCATTGGGAATAATGAGCCTCTTGTATTCCCAGGTTCTCACAATGGTATGGCGAAGGGTGATATCCTCCACAGTGCCGTATTCATTCTCTATGGTTACCATATCACCGATGTGAAAGGGGCGGTAAATGGCCAAAGACAAACCTGATATCAGGTTTGCCAGGGTCGACTTGGCGGCAAAACCCAAAACCAGCGCTGTAATACCCGCACCTGCCACCATGGTACCCACCAGGGCCCTGAGTCCCGGCACGAGGCTTGCGTACACCAGCAGGGCAACCAGAAAGATAACCAGGTTTTTAATCCTCGTGATGTAACGGATAACCGTCTGGTCTATCTTCCGCTTTAATTTTCCTACCGTCCAAATGGGTCGTCTAAGCAAGCGGGTAGAGATAACCGAGGTCAGCCAGGCCATGAAAAATACGAAAATAGCGAGCGCAGCTGCCCCAATATTGGTGCCCGGATCCATAAGCTTATCTAACGATAACCATCCCCAATCCATGATTGTTTCCTTGATACCTTTAACGAGTTGGTTTCAGGAACTTTATATGAAATATGCAGGATATGGCTGATAGAGGCCTTTTCCGCATTCCCCGGAATACAAAAATGGGCTCACCTATTACCTTGCATTTTTGCGTGTTCTCATTTCTAACATCAGCAATAATTATTATAACGATACAGTAAAAATATAAACACCTCAAAGGATTTTTTGCCACCTTACTCGGAAATTCTTACAGAGGATAGGCAAGCTTACAACCCGTAGCGAATGCAAGATGATAGGATTCGGTTCTGGTTCAAACCGAGAGATACTGTTCTACGGTGATTGCTGCATGGGGACGTAATTCACCGACGGCCTTCCAGCCCCTGTTTGGGGATAAAAGTCCATAAGATTGTAAATTGATTTCGGCATACCCGTTGATATGCAGAGCCAAAAGGAACTAAAAGCCAAAGAATTCCTCTCACAGATTTGAATCACACATGAGCTGAAGGAGCCGGTGTTTTCTCAGATCAGTATGAATATATCGAAAATCGCCTCATTTATCTAGGAGGTTATCCGCAACCGGCCATGAAGTTCTCGAATACGTCGGACGAGGACGCCACAAATCTTCAAGGGTACGGAAGGATAATCGTCCATGATTCTGACGAAGTCTTCATCATTGAGGACAAGAACGAGAGCTTCCGACTCAGCTCTAATGGAAGCCGAGCGAGGGTTGCCATCCAACAGGGCAATTTCCCCGAAAAAATCATCTTTTCCGATACGGTCGAGGACGAACTCCTGCTCTTTTCCCATGCCTTTGATCACTGCCATCTCACCCTCTATGATCAAAAAAAGGGCGTTGCCGGCATCTCCTTCCCGGAGCACCACCTCACCTTTGGCGAATTCTCTCATAAGGCTCTTGCTGGCAATGACCATGATTTCCTGGACTCTGAGATCATTGAAGATGGGGATCTTGCGAACGGAAATGGCTTTTTCGATTAGGTTTAGATCCCTTGGAGGCCCATGTTCGGTGGGGGCTTTACCCTCAAGAACACGCAGTGCACATTGAGCCGCCTCTCTTACAATCTGGATTTTTGAGTCAAGAAGCTCTGCAATGGCATTGATGGGTGGTTGCTCTATAACTCCCTCCCCCAATGCATAGACGGTCAACGCCTGGATAATAGGATCATCATCTTTCAAGAGCTGTAGTAGAATAACTCCTGTGGAATCTGGAAGGGTCATAATGCCAAGCGTCTTCCCAACCATGGCCATCTGTTTTTCCGACGGATTTTCTTCAAAGAGTGGAATGAGTACCCTCCGGATTTTTGAATGCAGGCTGTTTTCCAGTGCCTCGATGGCATTTTCTTTATCCTTTCTATTCGAGGACTGCAACGCTTTGAGTATAATTTCTATTTTATCACCGAACTCCATTACACCCAGCACCCTGAGGACTACCTCAATGGTCTCGTTGTTCAGTTCCAGGATATGGTCCAACAACAGGGGAAACGCCCTGCCCGTTTCGATTTTTTGTAGCACTCGAACATATGCTGCATAGCGATAGGGTTTTTCAAGTTCTTTCATAATAAACTGGGAGATATCAGTTCGGGGTGGACCCAACTTTGTGAGGATGGAAAGAGCTTCATTCTTTGCAACCCTTGAGGGTGAAGCCAGGACAGGAAGCAGATCCTGGACAGTCTCTTTTCCTCGCTCCTGGATCACCATTGAGGCCTCCTTACGAAATCGAGGGTCCTGATTACCCAACAGGCGGATCCAAACAGCCAAAGAGGTTTTTCCCTTAACTGCCCTCAGTACCTGAAGAGCAGCCTCGCGTACTTGTATAGATAGATCTCCTATGGCGGATAAGGCAATCTCCATCGCCTCCTCATGCCCCATTTTGCCCAAACCGGAAAGTGCCCAAGCCTTTAAGTCGGGGTCTTCTCCCTTGGCGGATTCAAGTAGCATCTCTGAAAAGAAAGGGTCTCCTGCTTGCCCAAGAACCTTGATCGCAAATCGAGCTTCCGCTTCACCCGCATCGAGCATGTCGCGGATGCGCCGGCGGAAATCTGTCTGGGCCTGCGATGAATGGCTCAAGTACAGACCTGCAAGTGCCTCAACCCGAACCCTCGGATCCGGGTGATCCAAAAACCGTTCTGTAATCGCAAGGCTACTCCCTGCGTTGAGCCGGTTTAGGGTTTGAATCAGATACGCCAGTGTATTTGGCGGTGCTGTTGGGGCGATTCGAAGGAGTTCTTCCACTACGTCCTTTCCATCCTCGATTGTTAGTAAATCCAAAAGCCCTTTCTGGGTCTCAGCCGGTCTTCCAGGCAGGGCTCTCACAATCCATTTGGCCCAACCGGCCGGTACCGCCTTGGCAATAATTTCCGCTGAAACAAGTGCGATTTCCGGGTCCGGGCCTTCAAGACCTTGACGGAGTCTCTTGACAACTTGCTTATCCTTAAGACAGACCTTGAAATCCAGATCTTCTAGATTTTTCCAGTCAATATAGTCTTCCATAAGGGTCTGCATAAGCAGCGCCGAGTATTTCTTCTTAATCTTCATACTGGTAATGATCCAAATCAGACTTAGAGGGGCTGCCACGAGGGAAAGGAAGCGAGGGTCCATGATGCCCTTGGTCAGCATCAAGAAGCCTGAACCGACGAAATCGGCTGCCCTTATCACCGTGCCCCTGAGAAAGACTCTCACAAGGCCTCTCATCTGTTCTGGAAAGAAGTTATACAAGATTGCCCGTGCGGGGTTATTGAGTGTAGTCTTTAGTATTTCCGTGCTAAATCGAGCGTACATTCCTGATAGAATATTGAAATGAAAGAAAAGGCCCCCAAAGGCGATAAGGTAATTGATAGGATGAAGAATGAGGCTTGGGGCAACGCCCCAGTGGGTTATGAGACGGCCGGAAAAAAGTAGTATGATGAACATGATAGCGTTGGACACCCCGCGAAAGACGCCAAAGAACTGGAGTGTTGCCTGCTCCGTAGTAAAATAGGCATCAACCACGACGTTAAATTGGTAAGTTAATATGGGGAGAAGGATATTGGGGATAGCGACGATCAACACCATATATTTCAGTAAGGGGGAGGTCCTGGCGAAGTTAATGAAATCGGAAAGATTTTTCCTTAATGGTCCCTGGAGTCTACCCTTGTCTCGATCGGTGCGAGGTTCTAAGGGGGCACCTGCCACTCTCTCGGTCAACTCGTTTAAAATGGCGGCCAGAACCATACCTGTGACGAAAATCAATAGAACGTTATCGGCGCCAATCCAATGGGCCACTTTTCCGGTCAAGAGACTTCCCAACGTGGTCCCGAGTACCCCACCGGCGGTAATTAACGTGTAGAGCCTTTTGGATTGCTGGGTTGTGAATAGATCACTCAAAATATCCCAATATAAGATGGGCAAAATCTCGACGGCCTGGCTTTTAAGGATGTAAAGGACAGGATAGACCAGGGGGTTTCCCAGGGGCAGCAGTCCACGAATTAGACCAATGGAGACCGCGAAAAAAAGGAACAGGCCAGTAAAAACCCGGATGGTGCTCATGCGATTCATGAGAAACCCAACGGCGTTTGCAAAACCGAAAGTTAGAACGGCCTCAATCAAAAAAATGGTTGGCAGGGATTCCACTCCATACCGCTTTAGGAAGGCGGTTTGCGCAAAATTATTGAGTAGAATGCTGCTTGCGCTCATGACAAGCTGAATCGCTGTGACCCAAAGCAGGAGCTTCACCTCCTCGGGGTAAACCCTTAGGATCCTTTGAAGAAAAAAGGTGGATTGCTCTCCCGTTTGGAGCAGGTTGTGACGACTTGTCAGTATGGATGGAATACGGTTTAGCATATCATAGCCCTCGTTTTCGAATTCCACTTTCTATAGTGTCTTTTTAATTGAAATAAATCAAGTCGAAGCATAAGGCTTGAGAATAAATCCCGGTTTATGTAAAATTTATCCCACACTTTGCCGGTTGCTTGATAGAACACGAATTCTCTGAGGCAAGTTGGATTGTGCGAATTACCCGGAATTGCATTCCCCGCCTGGCACACTATGCCGGCATATGCTTTAAGATGGAGCTTGGATAAGGATGCTGAAATTGGTTTTTCTTCGCCACGGACAGAGCACATGGAACTTGGCGAACAGGTTCACAGGGTGGACAGACGTCGGTCTTTCAGATCAGGGCATTCTGGAGGCACATGAGGCGGGAAAACTGCTCAGTGCTCTGGAAATCGGCAACTGTCAGATACTATCTTATGGCACACACCGTAGGGGTTATCGCGGTAATGTTCGGCATCCGCGGAACTCAGTTCCACAGTTGGGCCAATGCGCTCCGATATGCGGCATTTCAGGTCATCTCCATTGGCACCTCTACCGGTTTTGCTACTATAGACACATCACTATGGCCACCATTCACCCAGTTAGTGATTATCTTTTTCACCTTGCAGTGCGCTTGTGCCGGATCAACCTCAGGGGGGATTAAAGTCGATAGAATTGTGCTCTTCTGGAAGGCAATCGTGAAAAAAATTAAAAAGATGCAGCATCCGGCAGCGGTCATAAAGATAAAGATTGACACGGTGGCAGTTGAGGGTGATGTGGTTGAGGTGGATATTCTCTCTGCCTTTTCCGGGTCCGCTGCAACGATGAGCAACGTGGGGCCTGGTTTTGGAATGGTCGGCTCCATGAGTAACTTCAGCCAGATTCCAGCGCTTGGAAAATGGGTCCTCACCGCAACTATGCTCCTTGGGCGATTAGAGATATTCGGATTGATTCTTTTTTTTGCGGCAAAATCATGGAGGTGAAGGCACCTGAAATAACCGCTTGAACGTGCAATAATTTCTACGCACTTTTACCGGCTTCAAGCAGTTGCTTGAGCCGATCCCCTTCAATACTCTCTTCTTTCAAGACAAGTGAGGCCCCCTTGTCCAGAATCTTCTTGTGTGTGGTAAGGAGATGCTTGGCAACCTCATATTGCGTGTCCAAGATTGTCTTGATCTCACGGTCGATCACCTGTGCCGTCTGCTCGCTGTAGTCCTTTGCCGTGGGCAGACCCATCTCGAGGAATTGTTTTTGCCGGTCTTTCTCAAAATAGATATGACCCAACTCAGGGCTCATGCCGTATTCCTTGACCATGCTTCGAGCAATATCAGTGGCCCTGGCAAGGTCATTGTGCGCGCCCGTTGAGACGTCCTGAAAATGGATCTCCTCTGCCGCCCTTCCACCCAGTAATACTGCGATTTTGTTCAAGAGTTCGCTTTTCGCCATGAGAAAGCGGTCTTCGGTGGGCACCTGCAGGGTATAGCCGAGTGCTGCAACCCCCCGTGGAATGATGGAGACCTTTCGGACTGGATCAGTACCCGGCAGGGAGAGGGCAACGAGCGCATGACCCACCTCGTGGTAGGCAACAATCTGTCGTTCCTTTTCATTGATGAGGCGGTTTTTCTTCTCGAGCCCTGCAATGGTTCGCTCAACGGCCTCCTGAAACTCGGCCATCCCCACCGTATCCTTGTTGTGGCGCACGGCCAAAAGGGTCGCCTCGTTAACAAGGTTTGCCAGATCCGCCCCTACAAACCCGGGCGTCATCCCGGCAATGGTTGCAATCTCCAGATCCTTGCCTACGGTGATACCCTTTAGATGAACCCTCAGGATTTCTTCCCGCCCTTTCTTGTCAGGCCGGTCCACCAGTATGTGGCGGTCGAAGCGGCCTGCCCTCAAGAGTGCTGGATCGAGGGTCTCAGGTCGATTAGTAGCCCCCATGAGGATGACCCCGATGGTTGGGTCAAAGCCGTCCATCTCAACCAGGAGCTGGTTCAGGGTTTGCTCTCTCTCATCGTGGCCTCCGGTAATACCCATTCCTCGTGCCTTACCCAGAGCGTCCAGTTCATCGATGAAAATAATACAGGGGGCCTTTTCCTTGGCCTGGGCGAAAAGGTCGCGCACCCGCGCCGCCCCCATGCCCACAAAGAGTTCGACAAATTCCGAGCCGCTCATGCTGAAAAAAGGTACCCCGCTTTCACCTGCCACGGCCTTTGCCAGGAGTGTCTTGCCGGTGCCTGGTGGGCCCACCAGTAGGATCCCTTTGGGGAGTTTTCCGCCCAATCTGGTAAATTTTTCAGGCGACTTAAGGAACTCGATCACCTCAACGAGCTCCTCTTTGGCCTCATCCACACCGGCTGCATCATCAAAGGTCACCCCCACTTCATTTTCCATATAGACCTTGGCCTTCTTTCGTCCCAGGGTGAGAAAACTCCCCTGCTGGGCGGAAAATCGACGCATCATGAAATACCAGACGCCAAAAAAAAGCAATACCGGAAAGAACCATGATGCGAGATTTTTCAAGAAGTTGCTTTCAACTACACCTCCGAACGTCACGTTGTACTTTTCCAGCATCTGGGATAGATTCGGATCAACGCGAACCGTGGAAAAGGCCCGTTCAACCTCCTGGCCATCCTTGGTTGTCCTCATTTTTCCCTGAATGCGATCTTGGGCGATTGCAATCTCAATCACCTTTCCGTTTTGGAGGGACTTGACAAACTCGCTATAAGGGACTTGTTGGACTCGAAATTTCTGGGCGATCACATTTTGGAGGATCAGGACAATCCATACAGCTATGAGCACATACCAAATTGAAAACTTGTGGTGCTTTTCCATTTCTAAAGCCTCCTTTATTGTATTTCAGGGCAGGGAATTAAGAACCGCTTGAAGCCGCCTCTTTTCTTGCTGTGCTTTAGGGGTTTATGCTCAGATCCCGGCTCTATTCCATGAATGGACTCCTTGTGCTTACCCTGCATGATGATTATACGTGTTCCTTCAATGCCTCGAAACCAGCGACAATATCCAGCAGCTCTCCGGTGATGGACATCTGTCGTTGCTGTTGAAAATGTGTCTTTAATCCGGACAGCATTTCTTCGATATTTTTTTCCGCGCCCTGCGTGGAGGCGAGCCTGCTGGCATTTTCGCTTGCCAACGACTCGGCGAAGGCACGGTACAGGGAGACGAAGAGGTATTCATGAATCAGCGAGGAAAATAACCGATACCAATCCATGGTAAAGGTCGGGAGGGCACGCGATGGCCAGGGCTGCGCCTTGAGGTTCGAAATCCATTCCTGATCCAGGGGCAAAAGATGGACCGTATGAGGTTTACAAGCAGCACCGGATGCCTCGGTGCCGTAAAAAAGGTAAATTTGATCCCGCCCCCGCTCTCTATTCCACAGCTCGATATTCACGAGCGTTTCCTGCACCCTCGGTGTAATGCCTGCAACAGATCCGGGGACAGGGCAGAATGCCTCCACGGGCTGCCCAGAATCCTCAAGAAGGTCCTTCATGCGCTCACCAATGGCCATAATGGTCCGATCTTCGTGTCTGATATTCAGATCGTCCATGGTTTCCATGGCATGGGATAAAACCTGCTCATTCAAGGCCCCGACCATCCCCTGGTCAGTACCAAAAATAACGGCACCAAGTCTATCATGGGGGGCAGGTCGTGCCTCGACCACGAATTCCGGCCTGTCACGCAGAACCACGCGAAGACCCATTTCAACGGCCTTATTGTAATCCTTGAGGGAGTCCACGGCCCTCTCGTACTGCCGGATGTTTACGGCTGCCAGGGCCTTCATGGTCTTTACCACGGACTGAAGATCCTCAGTGCTCTGAATCTTTCTCTTCAGGCCTTCGATCGTTTGCATTATTGTTGATCCCTGTATTATTTATTTCCAAAGTGCCTTTCGCTGTCTTCAAAAGGTCTTCAAGATCGGTGTCCCTGAGATCTTCACCCCGCTCAATCCGCTCACATAATTCGGGCAGCTGGCTCGTAACCGCGCTGCCGATTGTTTTCTCAGCATCCTGGATACGTTCTAAGGGGAGACCGTCAAATGCCCCTTTATTTACCGCCACCAGAACGGCAATCTGCTCTGAGACCGGCAGAGGTTTGTACTGAGGCTGCTTGAGAACCTCCCGTACACGCCGCCCGCGCTCGAGCGTTCTTCGTGTGTCCTCGTCCAGCCGGGTGCCGAAACGTGAAAACGCCTCCAGTTCCTCGAATTGCGAGTATGAAAGACGCAGATCCCCGGCAACCGCTCGATAGGCGCTCAATTGGGTTTTTCCTCCGACCCGTGAGACCGATTTCCCCACATCCACAGCGGGTAAGTTTCCCTTCTGAAACAGTTCAGGAGAAAGATAAATCTGGCCATCGGTGATGGAGATGAGATTCGTTGGAATATAGGCTGACATGTCCTGGGCCTCGGTCTCAATAATCGGTAATGCGGTTAAGGAGCCGCCGCCAAGCTCGTCACTGAGGTGGGTGGAACGCTCCAGGAGTCGTGAATGAATGTAAAAAATATCACCGGGAAATGCCTCCCTGCCCGGAGGTCTTCTGAGAAGGAGGGAAAGCTCCCTGTAGGCACGCGCATGGCGCGTCAGGTCGTCGAAAACTATCAGGACATCCCGCCCCTGCTCCATAAAATATTCCGCCATGGTCGTGGCCGCGTAGGGTGCCATGTAAAGCAATCCAGGAGGATCTTCTTCAGTACCCACCATCACAACGGAATATTTCATTGCATCATGTGCCTGCAAGTCGGCAATGACCTTTGCTATGGCTGATCCCCTTTTACCGATGCCGCAGTAAATACAGATGATGTCTTTATCCTTCTGGTTGAGGATGGTATCAAGGGCAATAGCTGTCTTCCCTGTCTGACGATCACCTAGAATGAGCTCCCTCTGGCCGCGTCCTATAGGGATAAGCGCATCTACAACCTTGAGCCCGGTCTGCAAGGGCACAGTCACAGGAGCGCGATCCATAACCGCAGGAGCCGGTCGCTCTATGGGGCGCCGTTGTGAAACTCGAAGCGGACCGCCATTGTCCAGGGGATGGCCTTGGAGGTCCACGACCCGACCCAGCAATCCCTCTCCCACCGGTGCATCCATGAGTCGGCCAGTGCGCTGAGCCTCACTGCCTGCGGCCAAACCCTCGTATTCATCCAGAAGAATCACGCCGATTTCCGTCTGATCCAGATTGAAGGCCATGCCCATCCGTCCACCGGTAAAGCGGAGAAGTTCCTCGGATTGCACATTGCTCAAACCGGTTAATCGAATAACGCCGGGGCCTACATAAGTGACCGTACCAACCTCCTGGACCTCGGCTTCGAGCCGATGGTTCTCCACCACGCGTTCAAGGACTTTAATTGTTTGGGACAGCGCCCTGTTCAGTTCATGAGGCTCCGTCTTCATTCTTTTCCTCAGGCTCTCTGATTTTTCCTTTGTGCGAGGCTTGCCTTTCCGCTTCTCTTGCGTTCTTTCCTTCCGCTCTTTTCTTTTCTGTATCTGCCTGTACCTTTTCCTCGCCATTAATTTTTCTCTCCGCCTCTTGTTCAAGGGTGCGCAGTGCATTTTCTTCCATGGTATCCAGATAGTGTCGCAGATTCCAGGCGATCTTCCGCCCACGGGTCTTTAACTCAATTCCCATAATCAAGTCCGGTGTAGTTTCATAGCGTGGGGCAATCTCCCCGTTCAGATGCCGGTGCAGGGCCTGTGTTATCTTCTTGCGCATTTTCGACGTGATCTCAAAGGCGCTTCGTATGACAACCTCATTTCCCGCCTCTTTGATGGATAGCGCAAGCGCATCTCTTTCCCGCTTTTTCATCTTCTGAACTCTCCCAAGGAACACGTCAACCATGCGTTCTTCCGGTTCGGCGTCGGCGAGATCCTCAAATGCCTTGCGGGTAATGGTGTAGACCTGTGCGGCGGCCATCTTTCGGAGATTCAGAACAAAGGACTCCTTTTCTCGCCGGACTGCCTCCTGCCACACCAATCGGAGATTGCTGGCTGCTTGCCGGGCCTCTCGAGTCAGTTCGCCTCGCCGCGCGTCGGCTTCTTCCTTTGCCTGCGCAAGCATGTTTTCGCGCTTTTCATCAAAGTCCCGGTTTTTTTCGCGAAGGGATTGCGCCTCCCGCTCCGCGGCCTGCTCCTTTTCCTCAGCTTCCTTCAAGCGCAACTGAATTTTCCTCTCTCGTTCGTCCATGGCCTTGATGATCCGATTGTAGAGAAGGTATTTGAGAAGCGCAACGAGAATGAGAAAGTTAGCGATTTGGGCTATTACAGTGAACCAATTGATGAGCACTGTAGACCTCCTACTTTGCTATCACATGATCCCAGAAGGGGTTGGCGAATATCAGAATCATTGCGACGACAAAACAGTAAATTGCGGTAGATTCGATCATAGCCAGCCCCACAAATAACGTTCGAGTGATGTTGTTGGTTTCATCCGGCTGTTGAGCAATGGAGCTCAAAGCCTGTGCTACGGATCGTCCTTCGCCGAGTGAGGGACCAATGGATCCGATAGCAACGGTCAAGCCGGCGGTTACTACGGAAGCCATGCCAATGAGACTAATGCTATCCATGTGACTTCTCTCCTTTCTCTTCTTGTTTTTTCTCCTGTTTTTGCTCTCTTTCCTGATGGGTACGTGTTGCGGAGGCAATATACACCATGGCAAGTACGGCAAAGATGTATGCCTGTATCAGTCCGGTCAACAATCCCAGGGCATCCATAATGATCGGGAAAAAAAGCGGGGCAATGGCAAGAAGGATTGCACCGATTTTCGCCCCACTCATCATGTTTCCAAAGAGCCGTACCGCCAGTGCCAGTGTTCTTGAAAGTTCTCCCATGATATTAAAGGGCAGCATGAACATCGTAGGCCGGATATATTGCCTGAGATAACCCAAGAACCCACGATTCAGGATACCATACAAAGGCACCGCCACAAACACACAGATGGCCAGCGCTGCCGTGGTGGATAAAGAGGCGGTGGGCGGCGTATAACCCGGCACAATGCTCAGCAGGTTACATACTGCAATGAATAAAAACAGGGTTCCTGCAAAGGGCAGGTAAATTCCTGTTTCTTGATGGCTGATGTCCTTGATCTGATTCTGCATACCCTTGACCAGAATCTCCAGAAGGTTCTGCCATCGTGAAAACTGCACGTCGGATGAGAGCCTCCGCGTTGCCAGCCAGGAGACAAGCACCAGAAGCCCTATCACAACCCAGGTAAACACTATGGTTGCGTTGAGAGAAACCGGACCCCACTGCCAGAAAACAACCTGATCAGGACTAACAGTCTTGATATCCATATATTATTCCCTTAATTCGCTGAAATACGCGCTGAAGGGTGCTGTATACGGCGCACGAGAAAGCCCCGTATGATTATGAACCCAAGCAGGCTTATCAGGATCCTTTCCCATTGTCCTTCCGAAGCCAGGTAAAAGGCGGTGAGGCTGATGCCGGTGCGTACAAGAAAGCTCCCCATGGTCAGCAGGGCGGGCTGTCGGACAAACGGCAACTGCCGGACCGTCCACCACAACCCGCCAAAGTATACTATTCCGGTTCCCATACCCACCAAAAAGGCCATCGCCAGGTAAAGCACATTCGCTGTCACACTATTTCCTCCATGTTAGTATCTCTAGCTCGGATGCTACACTTAAGAGTTATATAAAAGAAACTTTAATCTAAGCATTTCGTTTCTTAGGAACAATTGACACCGGCGCTCCGCTTCAGGGTTATTGAGACAAGAAACGTTCATTTGAGCATGGGGATGTCTTTTTTTGCTGCATGCCCTTTAACAGGGGGCCTAAGCGTGCCCCGTAAATCGGGGCACACGCGCAACGCGGATTTGACTATTATACAACATGGCGGTCGGTGCCCCGATTTATCGGGGCACGCCGGTGCATTCAATCTTCTTTGCTCTCCCGCTTTACCCAGTACCAGGCATTAAGGCACCCCACCAGGACGCCGATAATGAGTAACATCAGTGTCCAGGAATACGGACTGGGCCATTTGGTGTCGATCCAAATCCCCAGGCCGATACCGATCACAGTAGGGATGGCCACCGACCACCCCACAAGGCCGAACATGCCCAAGCCGAACCAGACGCCGCGGTCTTTTTCCCGCCGGGCCCTCATTTTACGATCCTCTTTTATGCCGATTTTTTGGATCAATCGAGCCGGGTCTCTACCCCTTTCCTTGATGGAGGGCTCTTTAGCCATGTCCTTGGATCTCCAGAAAGCGACGGACAAAACCGGCCTCGATCCTGGTCATTGCAGAGCGCGCGGACTTCTCCCGCTCGTCCAGGGCCTCGAATTTTTCCACTACGGTGCGCTTCAATTGTCCGAGATCAGGCCCTCGCACCGCATTCCTCGTGGACACCAAGACTTCCTGACTGCACTTGATCAAAATCCCTTCGTCCACTGCGAAAAATACCTCATGACCACTGCCGGTTTCATAAGACAGAATGCCAGGAACAAGGGCCGCGACAAAATCCACATGTCTTGGCAGGAGACAAAAAAAACCATTGTGTGCCTCGGCGATTACCTTGGTAACATCTTCTTCTAAAAGCACCTCTGCTGGAAGCAGAACCTTCAGCTTCATCACTTTTTGGCCTCGTCGATTTTTCCGATCATATAAAGGGATTTCTCCGGATAGTCGGAGAATTCATCATTTAAAATACGCTCGCAGCCATCAAGGGCATCCCCCAGATCCACTACGCGTCCTTTGTTGCCCGTGAACTGCTCAGTCACGGAGAAGGGCTGTGTCAGGAACCGCTCCAGTCTTCGAGCCCGGCGAACAACCTGACGATCCTCCTGGGACAGCTCCTCCATACCAAGCATGGCGATAATATCCTTAAGCTCTTCGTAATTCGCGAGGGTTTTACGGATCCCTTGTGCAATGACATAGTGACGCTCGCCCACGACAGGGGGCACCAACATGCTGGACCCCGATTTGAGGGAGTCGATGGCGGGATACAACCCTTCGCTCGCCTTTTTTCGCGAAAGCACTATAGAAGCTGATAGATGACCGAATGTATGCACTGCCGCAGGGTCAGTAAAGTCATCGGCCGGCACGTAAACGGCCTGCACAGAGGTGATGGCGCCTGTGGCGGTATTACAAATGCGCTCTTCGAGCTCGGCCAGTTCCGTGCTCAGGGTGGGTTGATACCCCAGACGCGAGGGAAGCTGACCCATCAACCCGGAGACTTCCATACCGGCCTGGATAAACCGGAAAATATTGTCAATCAGGAGCAGCACGTCTTGCCTCTCGTCATCCCGAAAGTACTCGGCCATGGTAAGTGCTGCGTGGCCTACACGGAATCTGGCACCAGGGGGTTCATTCATCTGACCGAAGACCATAATCGTATTCTCCAGAACACCCGCCTCTTTCATTTCGCGGTAAAGCTCTTCGCCCTCCCTGCTCCTTTCACCAATGCCGCAAAAAAGGCTGACGCCCTCATGCTGACCGACCATATTTCTGATCATCTCCATGATGAGCACTGTTTTCCCGACACCTGCACCACCGAACAACCCCGCCTTGCCACCGCGCTCCAGGGGAGAAAGAACGTCGATGGCCTTTATGCCGGTGGTAAAAATCTCCGATGTGGTGGACTGTCTATCAAGCGGAATCGGCTCTTGGTGAATGGCACGAAAGTCCCCTCCTCTCACGGCTTCCTTCTTATCGATGGTCTCTCCAAAGACATTGAAAATCCTGCCGAGCAATCGTTTTCCAACAGGCACCCTGAGGGGATGACCTGTATCGATTATGGCAGAGCCATGGGCCAAGCCCTGTGTGGATGTCAGTGCTATCCCTCGTATGGTTTTCGCGCTGAGATGGGTGATGACCTCGATAATGCTTCCCCCGCTTTCGCCTGCCCTAAGGACATTATAAATCGAGGGAAGGCGTCTCTCAAACCGGGCGTCAATTACGCTTCCACGAATCGAGATCACTATGCCTCTATTGGCGTTAGTTGATTTATTCGTATTGTCCATCACCCAGCGGTGTCCCAATTCCGGGTTTTTCTCCGGCGTTTCCATGCTCGCGTCTCAGGGCAGCCTTGTTCTCAGCTATCTTTCAGCCAAGCACCACATTCTCTTCAGGGTAAGCATAATTCTAGAGCTTTGCAAAACCTGACAATTTTTGTCACCCCAATGAAGAGGGTGGACTTTTCTGAGGTGACTGGTGTAAGGGCACTGTCTTTTCGCAACTTATCAGTGGGGGAAACCGCAGGCCCCGACATGTCGGGGCAATGCGGAGGGGGCAAAACTCCCTCATAGATAAGTTGCTGAAAAGACCAGCCCGGGAGCCTTTGGAACTGAAGAAAAGCCCATCCTCTTTAAGGAAATATGAGTTATGCAAAACTCTCAATTCGTTTCCAATTGTCGACCCAAGGCCAAAAAAAATGTCAAGGGACCAATCCTCTCAACCGAAGCAGTAATAATTATAATACACTTTCCCCCTAGAAACAAGTAATGATACCTTTTCAATCCCTCTCCTATGAGATCCCGGTATCTATTGCCTCAGAATCTAAATATACCTGGGTTGAGTGGTTCACCGTTCACGGTTCCCGGTTGAAATATCCTAAGTGGCTGTTAACCAGTAGAAGATATGTTGACAGGTACACGCGTTAACTTTCACCCAATGGGTGAAAGAGGCTACTATGAGTCACGCCTCAGACGGTATCAATAAAGTCAAGAATATAAATAGATTATAACCTTTGAACCCCTGGCCCAGACCTGATTTTGCACTGCCCAGTTATAGAGGCCCACATTTAGTAATCTGGCATGGCCTTTAATATGTTTCAAAGGTGTCGCGCCAGGGCGGGCTTGAACTCTGAATCTGGAACCGCTTATTTTAGGATAAATATGCCGTGCAGTCATATCGTCTGCGGGATCCTCCGGATCATCACGCTGAACTGCAATTGAGATTATTTGAATTGAATCTGAACCTTGACTTATTAAATTGTAGCATTGCTATTCTATCGGTTGCCATTACATCGCATTTCTGTTATTCCTCAAATTGGGCAGTTATTGATGCGTTCTATATTACATCATACAAAATGCCCGGGAAGAAAGCAAATAGGCTTCAAAGGAGCGTAAGGCTTATTTTTTGCCAAAATAATGGTAAGAGCCCTGAATAAAAGATAAAAAGCCAAAGGATATGAATAACACAAATAAAATTGGATTTGAGAAACCGAATCTTCCGGAATTGACAAAGCACTATACTGTTGTTGATATGCATTTCCACACACATTATTCCGATGGGTTCAGTGCAGTGGAAGAGATTGCTAATCGGGTTCGCGAGCTAGGCGTCGGCATTGCCATTACAGATCATAATGATATCAGGGGGGCTGTTGAGATTCACAAAGATACGGGTATTCTTAGCATTCCAGGTATTGAAATAACGTCAAAAGAAGGAGCCCATCTCCTTATCTACTTCTATGATATTGAAAGCCTAGAGCGATTCTATGAAAATGAAGTAAGACCATATATGGGAAACAGTGTCATGAGCTCAATATCGCTGAAGATGGAGGAGGTTATCGAACGAGGCCGAGCATTGAAGGCGATCATTATCTTCCCTCACCCTTACTGCGTGGCCTATACAGGCATCTGTAACACTCTTTTCTCGAAAGAACGGTTAAGGCGATTATTTAATATGGTTGATGGTGTTGAAGTCATCAATTCACAGAACCTTAACAAATGGAACCTGCGATGTGCTGTGTTAGGCTTTAATCTTAATAAATCCATTACCGGGGGAAGCGATGGCCATAGGCTTCGCCATATAGGGAAAGTGGTGAGTTACGCGTTCTGCGAGAATAATCGTGAATCATTCCTTGATGCCGTAAAGAATAAGCAAAATAAGGTAATCGGCAAAGAAATCGATATACTGAGAAAGGTTACCTCGAGCAGCTTCAAGCTCAAAGCCAATCTCAAGAATTATCCAGATATTGTTGAAAAGAATTTTAAATATAGTTACACGGTTATTAACTCAAAATCAAAGAAACTCAGAGATAATATTAAGCGTAGCATTAATGGAAAAATAGAGAACAATCGGAAGAGGAGAGATATTTCATTTTGATACGGACTACAGAATGCTCGGCTACAGGGATTTGGCGAGGAACTGTACTCCGTTAATATTTCACGGATTCAGAGGTACGGCGAAAAAAGCCATGCCAGTGCGTCACGAATCTTTACCGGTAGCCGGCGGCTATCACAATCTTTGAGCGAGACCTCTGTGGATTGTTTCCTGCACTTTTGAATATGCTCTGTAAGGATTTCCACAAATCCTCTGTCAAAGACCTCAACTGCCAGCTCAAAGTTGAGGCGCAGGCTTCTGGGATCGATATTGGCTGAACCGACCTGAGCATAGTGGTTATCTACCACGAACAGCTTGGTATGCACGAACGGGGCGGCTGGTAAAAAACTCGAATATCCCAGACCAGCAGTTCCCAGAGCATGTTTCGCATGGCCCAGTGAACAAAGGGCAGGTTATTCTTTGATGGTAAAATAATGGTTACCCCCACGCCGCGGAGGGCGGCGAATCGGTTACGAGCGACTGTGGCATTTCCCCCGAGCATACAGAGAAGAGTATGGTACGATCAGAAACAGGCACGAGAAAACTGCTTTTACACAGAACCAGGGTCATTCACCTCCTCCGCCCAATACCGCATAAAGCTGCACCTGATTGGCAAGCCTCGCCAGGCGGGTGGTGATAAGCCCCTGCTCCGCCGCATAGAGGGAGCGCTGCGCATCCAAGACGCCCAGGTAGCTGTCAATTCCCGTGGTATAACGGACATTAGCGAGGCGGTAGGTTTCTGCAACGGCATTTACCAGGGATTGCTGCGCCGATATCTGCGATTCCACCGTGCCGCGTACGGCAAGGGCATCGGCCACTTCCCTGAAGGCCGTCTGAATCGCCTTCTCGTATTGGGCCAAAGCGGTCTCCTTTTCCACTTTCGTGGCGTCATAGGCCGACCACAGCCGGGCATCAAAAATTGGCATGGCGATCTGCGGCGCAAAACTCCACGTACCTGAGCCGGCTTTGAACAGTCCGGATAAATCGCTGCTTGCCGTTCCGAACGCAGTCGTCAGGGCGATGCGAGGGAAAAAAGCGGCCCGGGCGGCACGGATATTGGCATTGGCCGCCTTGAGGCGATGTTCCCCCGCCAGAATATCCGGCCGGCGCAGGAGCACTTCGGAAGGCATGCCCGGAGAGATCTCTTTGGGAGGTTTAACGCTGGCCAGGTCCTCCGGCAAGATCTCGTTCGGCATCGGGGAAGGGAAGCCAACAAGAAGGTTCAAGGCGTTTTCATCTTGAGCCACCAGTTGCATGAAACGGGCAATGTCTCCACGGCCAGTATCCACTTGCGTTTGCGCTTGACGGAGATCCAATTCGGACGCGAGTCCGACTTCATAGCGCCGTCGAATCAAATTGTAGGCTGTCTCCTGCGTCTCAAGGGTAGACTCAGCCAGTTTGAGGTGTTCCCGATCCGCGGCAAAGGCCAGATAGGAGTTGGCAACCGCAGACACCAACAAGATCTGCGCACTACGGCGAGCCTGCTCCGTGGCCAGGTATTCTTCAAGGGCCCGGTCTTTCAGGCTCCGGATGCGGCCGAAGAAGTCAATTTCCCAGGAACCGATGCCGAGATTGACATCGTATCGTTCAGTTGTCATTGCGTTCCCGCTGGTCGAAAGATCGGCCGGCACCCGCTGTCTGCTCCCGCTGCCGACCGCATTGACCGAAGGGAACACCTCGGCCCGTTGAATGCCGTACAATGCCCTCGCCCTTTGCACATTCAAAGCGGCAAGCCGCAGATCGCGGTTGTTTTTCAGGGCCGTATCGATAATCTGCTGAAGCCGCTCGTCGGCAAAAAACTCCCGCCATTGTAGCTCCGTTGCTGTGGGTGTGCCGGGCATAGCTTTGGTTTCTCTGTATGCCGCACCGGTCGGCCAGTCGGCAGAGATCGGGGCTTCCGGCCTTGTGTATTTGGGCGCCAGGGTGCAGCCGCCTAGCACCAGAGCGATTCCAACCAGTAGAAAAAACAGGTGCCTATTCATATCATTGATCCCCTGATGGATTTACATCCTCTGTCTTGGCTGCTTCACGCTTCCCGTGTTTTCCAAAGAGCTTTTCGATCAAAACATAGAAGAGGGGCGCAAAAACAACCACCAGAACAGTGGCGGACACCATCCCTCCCAGCACGCCGGTGCCGATGGCGTTTTGGGCCCCTGCCCCGGCGCCCGTGGTCACGGCAAGGGGCAGGACACCAAAACCGAAGGCCAAAGAGGTCATGAGGATCGGACGAAATCGTAATTTCGCCCCCTCCAGAGTGGCGTCGATCAGTCCCATCCCCCTTTCCAGTCCGGCTTTGGCGAACTGGACGATCAGGATGGCGTTCTTGGTGGTCAAACCCAGGGTGGTCAAAAGACCGATCTGGAAATAGACGTCATTGGCGAGCCCCCGCATGCTCGAGGCGATGACGCCCCCGATAACCCCAAGGGGGAGGACCAGCAGAATCGAAATGGGAATGGGCCAACTCTCGTAGAGCGCCGCCAGGCACAGGAAGATCACGAAAATGGAAAATGCATACAGCAGGGGTGCCTGAGAACTCGACATCCGCTCCTGGTAGGAAAGCCCGGTCCAGTCAAAACCGATCCCTTTGGGCAACTTTGCAACCGCCTCTTCCATGGCCTGCATGGCCTCTCCCGAGCTCCTCCCCGGCGCCGGCTCTCCCCAGATGTTTATGGAAGGAAATCCGTTGAAGCGCGCCAGGCTGGGAGGCCCGGACGTCCAGCGGCCGGAGGCGAAAGAGGAAAATGGAACCATCTTCCCCGCCGTATTCCGGACATAAAGTTTTTCCAGGTCCTTGGGCAGCATGCGAAAGGGGGCGTCCGCCTGGACGTACACCCGCTTGATCCGGCCGCCCTGAATGAAGTCGTTGGCATAGGCGCTGCCGAAGGACGCCGAGATCGTCCTGTGGATGGAGGCAATGGGAACCCCCAGGGCGCCGGCCTTTTCCCAATCCACGTCGATACGGTATTCGGGCACATCTTGCATGCTGTTGGGCCGAACAGCGGTCAATCTCGGGTCCTTGGCCGCGATCCCGAGGAGCTGGTTTTGCGCCGTCATCAGGGCCTCGTGTCCTATACCGCCCCGGTCCAGCAACTGAAAGTCGAACCCCTTGGCAACGCCCAGTTCGGTGACGGCCGGCGGCGGGAAGGCAAACACCATGGCGTTGCGGATATTGGAAAGGGCCACCGTGGCCCTTCCCGCAATGGCCTTGGCCTTCAGGTCATCCCGGTCGCGGAGATTCCAGTCCTTCAGCTTGACAAACACCATGCCGTTGTTCTGCCCCCTTCCGGAAAAGCTCATCCCGGAAATGGTCATGCAAGATGCCACCCCCTCTTTTTCGTTCTCTTGGAAATAGCGCTGGATCTGCTCCGTGACCTTCCCGGTCTGCTCCAGCGTGGCGCCTTTGGGCATAATCACCTGGGCGAGAAGCATTCCCTGGTCTTCATCCGGAAGGTAGGCGGTGGGCATGCGAAGGAACAAGACCCCCATGGCCACTGCAATCAGAAGGAAAATGATCAGGTAGCGTAGTTTTCTGGAAAGAGAATGACGGACCAGCCGCACATACAGGTCTCTGATTCGAAAAAAGATGCGATCAAACCCCCTGAAAACCGGGCGCAGGAAAAAAATCGCGTTTTCCGCGGGTTCATGCCCCGCTGCCACCGGCTTGAGAAGCGATGCGCAGAGAACCGGCGTCAGGATCAGGGCCACGACAACCGACAGCAGCATGGAGACGATGATGGTCACGGAAAACTGGCGATAGATCACGCCGGTGGAGCCGGGAAAGAACGCCATGGGGCCGAACACCGCCGAGAGCACCAGGCCGATGCCGATCAGGGCGCTGGTGATCTGTTCCATGGACTTGGCCGTGGCTTGCCGGGGCGGAAGACCTTCTTCGCGCATAATCCGCTCCACGTTCTCCACCACCACGATGGCGTCGTCCACCAGCAGGCCGATGGCTAGCACCATGGCGAACATGGTCAGCATATTGATGGAAAACCCGAGAAAGCCCAACATCGCGAAGGTCCCCAGGAGCACCACCGGCACCGCGATGGTCGGGATCAGGGTGGCCCGGATGTTCCCCATGAAAAGCCACATGATCAAGAAGACCAGCAGGATCGCCTCGAAGAGGGTCTTCACCACTTCTTCGATCGCCACCTTGACAAAAGGGGTGGTGTCATGGGGATAGACGGCCTTCATCCCCGAGGGGAAGTACCGGCTCATCTCTGCCAGCTTCGCCTTGACGGCATCGGCCGTATCCAGGGCGTTGGCGCCGGCGGCCTGCCGGATGGCCAGGCCGGCGGAAGGTTTTCCGTTGTGAAAAACCTGGATATCGTAGACCTCGGTCCCCAGTTCCGTGCGTCCCACATCCCTGATCCGCACGATTGAGCCGTCCGGATTGATGCGAATGGGGATGGCGGCAAACTCATCAGGGGTCTTGAGCATATTCTGGACGACGATCGAGGCGTTCAAACGCTGGCCTGCCACCGCAGGCGCCCCGCCGAACTGCCCGGCGGAAACCTCCACATTGTAGGCCCGAAGCGCTGCGATCACCTCTTCCACCGTGAGGTGGTAATCCGTCAGCTTGTCGGGATTGAGCCAGATGCGCATGGCATACCCGGAACCGAATATTTGCACCTCGCCCACACCCCGCACCCGCGCCAGGATTTTCTCCAGGCTGGATTGAGCATAGTCTCTCAAGTCGTCGCCGTCCATACTGCCGTCTTCCGAGATCAGACCCACGATCATCAGGTAGTTCCGGGTGGATTTGCTGACCGTGACCCCCTGACTTTTGATCACCTCAGGCAGGCTCGTCATGGCGAGTTGGAGTTTATTCTGCACCTGAGACCAGGCGAGATCCGGATCGGTTCCCGGGGCAAAGGTCAGCTCGAGACGCGAACCGCCCGCCGAATCGCTGGTGGCGGACATATACAGCATCTTGTCGAAGCCGGTCATCTTCTGCTCGATGATCTGGGTCACACTGTTTTCAACGGTCTCCGCCGAAGCTCCCGGGTAAAAGGCGCTGATGGCGATGGACGGCGGCGCGATGGGGGGATACTGGGATACGGGCAGGTTGTAGATGGCCAGGCCGCCCGCCGCCATCATGATAATAGCGATGACCCAGGCGAAAACCGGACGATCCAGAAAGAATCTTGATAACATCATGCGCCTCCGTCAGTTCGATTTTTCAGCCGGCCGGGCCGCATTCCTGCGTTCCCCGCTGTTTTTTTCGCTACCGGCATCAAAAGGGACCTCATTCACGGAAGCGCCGGGCCGCACCTTTTGCAGGCCTTCGACGATCAGACGATCGCCGGGCGCAAGACCTGAGGAGACGAGCCATTTGTCGCCGATGGCGCGGTCGAGCGTCAGCATCCGCTGCTGAACCTTACCGGCGTCGTCCACGATCAACGCGATGGGATTTCCCTTTGGATCGCGGGTCACCCCTTGCTGAAGGACAAGAATGGCTTGTTCAGCAATCCCTTCCTGCACAACGGCCCGAACAAACATGCCCGGAAGGAGGATATATTTCGGGTTGGGGAATACCATCCGCAGGACGACGGACCCGGTTGTCGGGTCCACCGTGACGTCACGGAATTGCAGCGTGCCTTCGGATGGATACGGTATTCCGTCTTCGAGAAGCAGCTTGACCTTTCCCTGGCCTTCCCCACCGGTTATGAACCGGCCCTTTCCCGATCTCTGTTTGAAGCGCAGCAGTTCGGTGGTGGATTGGAGCACATCTACGTAAATGGGGTCTATCTGTTGAATGGTTGCCAGGGGTATGGGCTGATACGCCGTCACGATGGCGCCGTCTGTCACGTTGGATCTGCCTATACGCCCGGTGACGGGTGCGGTGACACGACAGTATCCCAGATTGATACGGGCCGTCTCCAGCGCTGCTTCCGCCTGCTGGATGACCGCTTCTGTCACGGCTACCGCTTTCCGGTCGCTTTCCACCTGTGCCTCAGCAGCCCGTAGCGTCGCCTCTGCCACTTCGGCCTCGGTTACGGCCTGATCGCGCTGGCTGGCGGAGACGGCCCTGTCCTTGAACGCCTCCTCGAACCGCTCGCGGTTTGTCCGGGCGAGTTCGAGGGTGGCCCGCTGCCTGGTAACGCCGGCGATGCCCGCTCCCAGCGCCGCCCGCGCCCGGTCGGCGGTTTTCTTCATGGCGTTGAGGTTCGCCGCTGCATTGTCGAGCGCCGCCTGAAAAGGAGCGGGGTCGATCTGATAGAGCACCTGCCCGGCTTTGACCTCGGAACCTTCCTTAAACAGGCGTTTCTGGATGAGACCGTTGATCTGGGGACGGATTTCCGCGACCAGGTAGGATGACGTGCGGCCCGGCAATTCCGTAGTCAGCACAACGGACTGCGTCGATACCGTCACCGTGGCCACTTCCGGGACAGTGGGAGGTGGCTGGGATTGTGTCGGCCGGTCGCAGCCGCTCAGAAACAGGCCGACGAGTACGCCCGCCACGATCAGACTCCTAATCTGCAGTTCAGATAGTTTGTTAGCAACTTGCATCGAAAAACCTCCAACTGAAAATGCTGGTGACCGGCCCGATTCAGCAACGGCTCCGGGATGATTCATGGCTCTACCAATCCTTTGAAGAGAATGGCCAAGATGGTGTCCGGGTCTTCCGGATAGGGATGGCGTTCAGGCGCTTCAACCCAGAGAAAAAGGAAGGCATTGGTGATGCTATCGAGGGCAATGGCCAAATAGTAAGGGTCTGCGATATTCTTAAACCGCTTCCTTCTTATCCCCCTTTCAAACACAGAGGCGAGGGTTTGTAGGAACCGGTAGTATTGTTGACGGATCTCAGAATCAAGGGCCATAACGTTGAAGCTCGCTCCTCGGGTCTCTGCAAAATAGAGACGGATCATGGCGACATTGGCGCGAAAGAGTTCGCCTTTGGCCCTCGCGTAATTCCGCAGTTTTTCAATCTCGTCATCCGGCTCTTTAATGGCCTTCGTGAGCTCGTCATCAAATTTGTTGGCCTGCTCCAGCATGAGGGCTTTGTAAAGGTCCTCCTTGTTTTTGAAAAACTTGTAAAGGGTTCCGATGGCAAATTCGGCCTTCTGGGCGATCTCCTGCATGGAGACGTTGTGATATCCCTTCTGCGAAAAAAGCCCAAGCGCGGCCGCAAGCATCTCTTTGCGCTGTCTTAATTTCTCTCTTTCGCGCCTTGGCATCTTCATGTCTTCCATTGGTTGGCCTCATGTCATAAAGGTTTTCACCAAATAACCATGAACATTATGTCATATTATGAATGAAATGTCATATTATAGAATATGTCGTCACAATGTCAAGAGAAAAAATACCTATGCGTTCTTAAGGCAAAAAAGCGATTCACTGCTCACATTGTAGCTGGCTTTCTTGACCAGCGCGTGCAAGTGGATCTCCATGCAGGATCGGACAAGATGGGGATCACGACCTCATGGTCGAATCTGATGCGAGACATTAGCAGGCATCAAGCGGTGAGGATAGACCCTAATCCGCCGTCAAGGCATCATCTCCCCGCCAAGGTGAGATCAAAGGATCTTTACTACCTTCAGGGGGGTGATAGAAACTCCCTTTTCCGGATTCGGACTATAGGGGATTCACGCTTTTGGGCGAGGACAAAGCTAGGCCATGATGGTGTATGGCATTCTCACCTTTGAAGTCAAACAGGAAGCAGAGTATTAGGCCCACCAAGGGATATAACAAGCAGACGGCTATCCAGCCCAGAGCTGCCCTCGGATCTCGTTTATAGAGCAACGCATGACATGCGGTGGCAAGCGCCACCAAGATGATAACGATGAGCAAGACCCACTGTAATACGTTCATGATCCGATCCCTTATGTGCGCCCATAGGGCGCAAAAACTGCAGACCCCAAGTCCGTAACTTGCACCTTACCACGGATTTATTGAAACGACAATTTCATATGAGGCTACCTCTCGACAACCTGAGCCATGAGAAACGAATAGAATTCACAGAACTGGGTTGCATCTATTAATCAATAGTACTAAACTGTGTTTACAAGGCGTATGCCTTTTGGCTAACCTGGTATATATAAATTCAACAATTCACCCAATTGTGACATGATGGTGTGTATACCGCAAGCCTAAAGCAAAAATCATTATTTCCAGGGAACACTCGATATGCAAATTGTTGAAGAAACTATATTCCCAAACCTACCGCAGCGGTTATCCGGGCTCGCGGAGCTCGCCGAAAACCTCTGGTGGAGCTGGCATCCGGCAGCGCGGATGCTCTTCAAGATGCTAAACCGGCAGGCCTGGAAGGAAAACGGCCATAATCCGGATAAGATGCTTAAGGAACTCCCCGGAGAAGTTTTGGAATCAGCCGCAAGTGACCCTGAATATCTACGTCAATATGATGCAGTGCTCGCGCACTTTCAGGAAGATATGGCTGCCGACGAAATTTGCCTGACTAAACCCCGTACCGAGCACAACCACTGCACCATCGCCTACTTTTCCGCGGAGTATGGCCTGCACCATTCCCTGCCCTTTTATGCGGGCGGATTGGGGTTTTTGGCCGGGGATCATATCAAGGAATGCAGCGGTATGAGGGTGCCCCTGGTGGCAGTGGGATTCATGTATCCGGAGGGGTATGTCCGACAGCAAATCCGTGAGGATGGGTGGCAGGAAAATTTGGATGAAACACTGGATCGCGATGCAGCTTCAATCTCAAGGGTGCTTGACGGGGAAGGGAAACAGGTGGTGATCCAAGTCCCCTTTATTGAACCAGCGGTCTTTGTGGCAGTATGGAAGATAGCGGTCGGTCGTGTACCCCTTTACCTGATGGACACGGATATCGAGATCAATGATCCCTGGAACCGGGGAATATCTTCCCATCTCTATGCAGGGGACATCGAGCAGAGGCTGCGTCAGGAAATTGTCCTTGGCATCGGCGGGTACCAGGTGCTAAGTGCCTTAGGTGTCAAACCTTCCATGCTCCATCTGAATGAAGGACACCCTGCGTTCGCTCTTCTGGAACGGATCAGGGAATGGGTACAGGAAGGAATGAGTTACACAGAAGCCGCTCGTCATATACAAAATACCTCCGTGTTTACCACCCACACCCCGGTTCCGGCTGGCCATGATGTCTTTCCATTCTCATTGATGGAAAAATATTTTCGCTCCTACTGGCCGACCTTGGGACTGGATCACGATGCCTTTCTCCAGCTTGGGATCCACCCGAACGAACCTCATGCTGGGTTTAATATGACCGCCTTTGCCCTCAGGATGTCCGGATATCACAATGGGGTCAGCGAGCGTCATGGGGAAGTGGCCCGCCGCATGTGGCAGATGCTCTGGCCGGAGGTAACCGAGGAGGAGGCCCCTATTGATACTGTAACCAACGGCGTCCACGTGCCCACATGGATCGAGCCGAAGATCGAACTACTCTTCAACAGGTATCTCGGTCCCAGCTGGTTGGCAGACCATGATAATCCCACTACCTGGGAGCTCATCGACGATATCCCAGACGAGGAGTTGTGGAAGACTCACTACTGGCTCAAGATAAAATTGATTGACGCCATCCGGGAGCGCGCACGTCTGCGCTGGGCAAGAGACCGTGCCAGTCCCTCATTGATCATCGCAGGAGGGACCTTGCTCGATCCTTCCGTACTCACCATCGGATTTGCCCGCCGCTTTGCTACCTACAAGAGGGCGGACCTCATCTTCTATGATCTGGCACGGGTGAAAAAACTCCTCAACAATCGCTGGAGACCCATACAGATTATCTTTGCCGGTAAGGCCCATCCGGCCGATGACCCGGCGAAACGTATCCTCCAAGGGATATTTAATGCTGCCCTCGATCCTGACCTGGGGGGACGTATCGCCTTTGTAGAAGATTATGGAGAACAGTTGGCTCAGTACATGGTTCACGGAGTAGACGTCTGGCTCAACAATCCCCTGCCGCCGCTTGAGGCCAGTGGAACCAGCGGGATGAAGGCCGCGCTCAACGGCGTGCCGAACCTTAGCATTATGGATGGCTGGTGGGTGGAGGGATTTAACGGAAAAAACGGTTGGGCATTTGGTGAGGGAGCAGCAGATAGTGATCGGGACAAGCAAGACGCCGAAGCTATCTATCAGATCCTGGAAAAGGAGATCATTCCCCTTTACTACAAGGTCTCCGATGACGGCATACCGCACGAATGGGTCAAGGTCATGAAGGAATCCGTAAAGAGCAACGCGCCCAAGTTCTCTGCCAGGCGGATGGTCAAGGAATATGTTGAGAAATACTATGCCATCGCACTGCAAAAGGCATAGAAGCAAGGTCAGCGTGGGTGATTGCTTGGAAGATAATAGAATTATCAGGATCAGGCTTTTACCTTTGGCACAATCACCTCGGCCTCAAAGAGGCCACTGCCGCCATCACCTCGACGAACTTCACAACGCCCTTGCGGCACAGAGTGCTAGTTCGTAAAAAGGAGCGCAAAGGTGAAGCTACCTAGTCATAAAACAAAAATAGTGTGCACCATCGGGCCAGCCTCTCGGTCAGAGGCGGTTCTTAAAGAAATGATCAAGAGTGGGATGAATGTGGCCCGGCTCAATTTCTCCCATTCCGACCTTGACAATCACGGGGAAAATATTCGACGTATACGATCTGCTGCTGCACAGGTGGGCCGTCTGGTTACCATCCTGGCTGACCTCCCCGGACCAAAAATCCGCATTGGCACCTTGCACAACGAACCGCTTGTGCTGAAAAAAGGTGACACGGTGACCCTCACCACGCAAGATATCCCCGGCACAGCCACACGTATACCGGTCAATTATCCGGGATTACCGCAGAGCGTGTCCAAGGGGAGCCTCATCTATCTCAATGACGGTTTCCTGCAGTTGCGTGTTCAGGACAAAGCAGCAACTGAGGTGAGGTGTAAGGTTCTTATCGGTGGGCAGCTGCTATCGAACAAAGGGCTCAACCTCCCGAGGGCAAAGATAGCGGTGGATGCGGTGACCGATAAAGATCTCGGCTTTATTGATTTTGGACTGAAACATGGGATTGATATCTTCAGCGTCTCATTCGTTGAAAAGGCAGCTGATATCCTGAAGGCCAAGGAATTCGCAAGAAAAAGGGGTAAATCCCTCTACGTGGTGGCAAAGATCGAACGGGCAGAGGCGGCCAAAAACATCGATGAAATAATGGAAGTAGCAGATGCGATCATGATTGCCCGTGGAGATCTTGGAGTGCAGACCCCCATAGAAGAGGTGCCTGCCGTTCAAAAAAAACTCATCCGCAGGGCAAACCTTTTGGGGTGCCCTGTAATTACCGCCACTCAAATGCTCGAATCCATGACGGATAACATTCGCCCAACCCGTGCGGAAGTAGCGGATGTGGCAAACGCCATTTTAGACGGTACCGATGCGGTGATGTTGTCTGAGGAAACGGCTATTGGGAAATTTCCCGTGGAGACGGTAAAAATGATGAATAGAATTGCTACCTCCATTGAACGGCAACGGCGGGCCATAAGGCTCTCATCTGACATGGAGGACCACTTTGCGCGTGGACCTGGCAGCAAAAACCTGACCGTTGAAGATGTCATATCCATGAACGTAATTGAAGCTGTGCGTGCCCTGAAGGTACGCTTGATCGTCACGCCCACAGAGACTGGCAGCACTCCTCGTCGTATCTCTCGATTTAAGCCTGATTGTTGGATCCTGTCCTTCAGTGGAAATCAAAGAACGCAAGACTTTTTGACCTTATCTTATGGGGTATTTCCATGCGTAATGCAGAATAAAGTCGATAGTTGGCTTGATGTGATCATGAAATTCATAAAGGATTTTAGAGTAGCAAAAAAGGGTGACCTGGTCATATTGACGGAGGGAACAACTCTGGAAAAGATTGGTAGTACCGACTCCTTTAGGATAATTACGGTGAGTTGACGATTAAGCACTTTTATTCTTCTTCCCGTTCTCTCGCTTCTTGATACTGCACGTAGTTTCGTATCGTCTCAGGGTTGAGGTTAACGGTATCGACACAATATCCTTTGGACAAAAGTGATTTCCCCAATAGGGCCTTTTCTTGAGGTTCGGGAAGTGTTTGAAGACTCGTATCGCGGTTCTTCCCTTCAGGTTCCCCAACAACTGGGAGATGGAAACCTTTGGGGGAACAGGTGTTATTCAATAAACAGTAAAGACTGGGAGGAAAAAGATGTTCGGAAAACGAATAAAATTATTTAAACTTTTAGGTTTTGAGGTTCGAATCGATTGGAGCTGGATCATCATCGCTCTCCTTATCACCTGGTCTCTTTCAAAGGGGCTATTTCCTTCTTATTACAAGAATCTTTCCACCCAAACATACTGGTGGATGGGGATTATCGGCGCACTGGGGCTCTTTCTTTCCATTATCGCTCATGAGTTCTCTCACTCCCTGGTGGCAAGGAAATACGGCATACCCATGAAGGGAATTACCCTCTTTATCTTTGGCGGTGTCGCAGAAATGGATGAGGAACCTCCGAGCCCCAAGGTCGAGTTTATGATGGCCATTGCCGGACCTCTCTCCAGCATCCTCATCGCGCTTATATTCTATGGGATTCACGCCATAGGCAAGCAAGGCGGGTTATCGGAACCGATTAACGGGGTAGTGGGGTACCTCGGCTGGATCAATGCCATCCTGGCCGGCTTCAATCTCCTGCCGGCCTTTCCCCTGGATGGAGGGCGCATCCTTCGATCGATTCTATGGAGCACCAGGAATAACCTCCGTTGGGCCACCTACATCTCATCCAGGATCGGGTCCGGGTTTGGCATCTTTTTTATTGTTCTGGGAGTTATCCAGATATTTCAGGGCAATTTTGTCGGGGGAATGTGGTGGTTTTTGATCGGGATGTTCCTTCAGGGGGCAGCAAAAGCATCCTACCAACAACTCATCACACGTAAAGCGCTTGAAGGTGAGCCTATCCGTCGCTTCATGAAGACCGATCCCGTGACAGTATCACCATCGGTTTCTTTGGAACAACTGGTTGAGGATTATATCTATAAATATCATTTTAAGATGTTTCCCGTTGTGGAAGATTCCGATAGGCTTCTTGGTTGTGTCACGACAAAACAGGTGAAGGAGATCCCCAGGGAGGACTGGGGCCGGAAGACGGTCGGAGAGTTTGCTTCACAATGCTCTCCTGAAAACAGCATAGAACCGCAGGCCGATGCCATGAGGGCCCTTTCCGTCATGAATCAAACGGGCAACAGCCGCCTCATGGTGGTTGAGAAAGGGCGTTTGGTCGGAATCATAGCGCTCAAGGA
>Ga0307378_10000957_pt1 | contig 47790 bp, 48 predicted proteins | sample UN1MG_FD_202238 | JGI IMG/M metagenome (GOLD analysis project Ga0307378, IMG submission 202238) | Soil microbial communities from Risofladan, Vaasa, Finland - UN-1 | ecosystem: Environmental > Terrestrial > Soil > Coastal area > Acid sulfate soil | place: Finland: Risofladan, Vaasa | collected... | reverse complement strand
ATTCGCACCCAAGCCCTCTTAAAATCGTGTTTAAAAATAATCCTTGGCGCTCTTGGCGTCTTGGCGGTTCTCCGGTCCGTTTATTTTGGACAGCACTGACCTTCTTATCATAGAGATGAAAAAACCGCTCCTTGGTTACAGCCGCGAGAAAACCGCGAGGGGGGCTGTCCGGGCCGGGGTTACTTGAATTCATCTTTATGCTGGCGATACCATTCCTTCCATTTGGCGGGGTCGTCCATGTTCTGGTCGGTGATTTTCTGGAGCGCGGTCATGGACGCGGTCCTGATCTTGTCGCCGTCGTTCAGGGCCTTGACGAGCTGGGGCACGGCGAAGTCGCCGTACTGGGTGATCTCCCTCATGCCCTCGTCCCGGGTCGAGTCGCTCGCGAACTTCCGGATGGACTCGGCGACCATGCGGTCGAGCTTGGTGGGAAAGAGGCCCAGGTTGAAGAGCTGGTCCGCCGTGGCCACGCTGAGACACAGGGTGTACAGGATGAGGACGGCCAGCCCGATGTCCGCCTTGTGCTTGTCCCAGAACTCTTTCACGTTCTCCCTCCTTGCGCCCGGCGCTTTGGAGTGCGCGGGCATGACCGCGCTTTCATTGGCGCCGTGGTATCGCGGCCCTGTTGCTTTCCAAAAAAAATAATCTATTAACGTAAAATCAAGCCGCCGGGCAACCGGATGCCGGCATAACCATTCCAGCTTTAATGAAAGCGGCGGCGTGCCGCCGCACTGCAAAGCGGCGCGTCGCGACGGAAGTTAATTATAACCAGCCCTTTCCCCTGATACAAGTATAGCCCGAAAACCGGCGGGCCCGCGCCTGGTGTCCAATATCTTCATGGGGCAATTATTGCCGGGGCCGCGGATTCGGGGCACAATATGACCATGATCCGGGGAAATGACGGGACCGGTCCGGGCCGGAGCAGGACGGTTATCATCCTGGCCGCGGCGGCGCTCACGGCGCTTGGGATGGGCGGGATGAATGACGGCGGCCCCGCGCGGCCCATGTCCCGGCCTGCTAATCCATTCGTGGCCGATCCTCGGCCCTCGGTCATTATCATCAGCATTGACACCCTGCGCGCCGACCACCTCGGGGCTTACGGCTATCAGCGCGGCACCAGCCGGAACATTGACCGGCTGGCCCGCGAGAGCACGCTGTTCCTTAGGTGCTACGCTCAGTCGTCGTGGACGCCGAGCTCGGTGGGGTCGTTGTTCACGTCGTTGTATCCGGAGCAGCACGGTTCGTTCGGCAAGGATGAGGTGACGCTGCCGGCGGAGAACGTCACGCTGGCGGAGGTCTTGCGGGGCGCGGGGTATCAGACGGCGGCTTTTTCATCGTCCCCGTTCATCCATCCGGACTTCGGGTTCGGTCAGGGGTTCATGGAGTTCGGGTTCGACCCGGCCGAGAACGCGGGCAACCTGAACGCGCTGGTGCTCGAGTGGCTGGGCCGGCGGACCCGGGAGCCGTTTTTCCTCTACGTCATGTATTTCGACCCTCACTTCTCGTACACTCCGCCGGCTTCGTATCGCGAGCTTTTTCACAACGGCCCGGATGGAAAGCCGCTGTGGGACCCGGCGCGCGTCACCCGGATTGACAACCTGTTCGATCTGAACGCCACGGTGGGCCGCGAGACCTTCGAGTACCTCAAGTCCGAGTACGACGGCGAGATCGCGTACGCGGACGCGGAGGCGGGGAAGCTGCTCCAGGCGTTGAAGGATGCGGGGATTCTGGACCGGGCGATCGTGGTGCTGACGGCGGACCACGGGGAGGAGTTCCTGGAGCACGGCGGGTTCGGCCACGGCAACACGCTGTACCAGGAGGTGCTGCACGTGCCGCTGTTGATCATGGCGCCGGGGTTCGCGCCGGGTGCGGTGATGGGGGAGACGGTACGGCAGATTGACGTGATGCCGACGCTGCTCGAGATGCTGGGCGTCGCGTTGCCTCATCCGGTGGAGGGCCGGAGCCTGCTGGGGGGCGAATTGGGCGGCCGTCCCGTTTTCTCGGCCTCGCGCCACCTGTTCCACGAGGGCGAGATCTGGAGGAGCCTCAGCGAGGGCAATCTGAAGATCATCGTCGCCCATCACCCGGACCGGGTCGAGCTTTATGACCTCGCGGCCGACCCGGAGGAGCAGCGCAACCTGGCCGGCGAAGACCCGGAGATGCTCAAGAAGATGACGGAGGAATTCATCGCCTGCAGGCGCGCCATGCTTCCGTCCAACTTGAAGAGCGGCGCGGCCGTCCACCCGGACCGGACCAATGAGCTGCTGAAATCCCTGGGATACATCGGGAAGTGATTCAGCCGCGGACGAGGGCGGGCCGGGCCTCGCTCCGGCCGCGGCTCACTTGTTCCTGTTCTGTTTGAGGCAGGCCTTGAGGCGGTCGGTGAGGCCGGCGGGGACCTCGGGCGCCTTCATCTTTCGGAGCGCGTCGCGGACCTGGCGCAGCTCGCCCAGGCATTCCCGGCAACATCCGCATTCATCCAGGTGCTTGATGATCTCTTCCAGGTCATCGCCTGCGAGGTCGCCGTCGAGATATGCGGAGAGACGGTCGGTCAGGTCCTGGCATTCCTTGTCCATCATTTCCCCTCGAAGTAATCCTTGAGCAATCGCCGGACAAAAGCCCGGGCGCGGTGGAGCCTGACCTTCACCGTTTCCTCGGTGATGTCGAGGGCCAGGGCGGTCTCGCGCGTGGATAGCCCCTCGACGTCGCGCAGGATCAGGACCTGGCGGTTGGTCTCCGGAATTTGGGTGATGGCCTGTTCCAGGCGCTGGGCCATTTCCGCGGACAGGGCCTGCTCCGCGGGATCGAGCCGCCACGACGGCGGCTCCTCCGTAATGCGGTCCTCGTGCGTCATGATGTCGTCGAGCCGGAGCTCCGTCACCCTCCGGCCCTTGTTGGCCCGGTGCTTCTGCAGGCAGGCGTTGCCGGTGATCTTGTAGAGCCAGTTGCGCAGCCGCCCCTCGCCCCGGAACTGCCCGATCTTCTCCTGCACGGTGAGGAACGTCTCCTGCAGCGCGTCCTCCGCCTCGCTCTCGTCGCCGCACATGCGCAGCGCGTAGCGGAAGAGCCGCGGCGCGAAGCGCTCGACCAGCAGGTCAAAGCCCGCCGCGTCACCCGCGCCGATCAGCTCCAGGATGCGCTTTTCTTCAGCGAGTTCGTCCATGATCCATACCGCCGCCTCATACTACTTTATCAGGGAAGTTCTTTTCCCACCACTGGGCCAGAGGTCGCCAGGGATCGGAGGCGCGGATGAGGAATTATTTGAAGGCCTCGTGAAGGGTGAGCGCCCGACACCTGCCCGCCCTGATTTCGGCCACCACGTCCTCCATGGAGCGGACCGGATTGATGAAGGAGGTGAGCCCCTTGCCCAGCTCGGCCAGGAAATGCCCGTCCGACCCGCCGATGCAGCCTATTCCGGCCCGAGCCGCAAAGTCGCGCGCCGCGCGGTCCTCGGCCTCGGTGTTCGAGCCGTTTAACGTCTCCACGGCGCACAACCCGCTGAGCTGGCGCGAGCGCTCGCCCATGCCAATCCAGCCCCGGAACGGGTGCGCGGGCACGGCCAGCGCCCCCTCCTCCTCGATCAGGCGCGACAGCGACAGCGGCTCCTGTTTGCGGGCCCCGTTCTCCTGGATGCGTTCCCACAGCCGCCCGGTCATGCCGTAAACCAAGAGGTGTCCCCAGTAGGTGTCAACCTCGACCCCGGCCAGGACCGTGAGGCCGTAAGCGCGGCCGATCTCTTCGAGATCGCAGTCGGCCGCGGTGATGAAGCGGTTGTGTTCCATGAGGGCGAAGCCGGACAGGTCGTAGTCTTGGCGTATCTCGGCCATTCGTTTTGCATACTCCTCCGGCTTGACCGGGCTGTCGCCGGAAAAAGTTGAGTGCACGTGGAGGTCAAGGTTCAAGCTACGCTCTCTTTTTTCTAAAGCTGTTTAGAAAATAATTTTTGACAGGATTAACAGGATAAACAGGATGAAAGAAAATAAGCATCTACTCGCTCTGGAGAATCCTGTAAATCCTGTTAATCCTGTCAAAAATCTTTTCATTATTTCAGGGCGCCGCCTCGCGGCATGAGGAACTGCTTGGAAAAATAGCAGCCGGTAGCCAGGGAAAATTCCCTCGATCCCCACTCCTCGATCCTCGCTTCTTTTCATGATTTCAGGGCGTTGCCTCGCGGCATGAAGAGCTGTCTTGAAGATGCTATGGTTGCGGTGCGTCGGCCGCGGCGACGGCGGGCGGCGCCGGCCAGGGCGCGGGAGGTCCCAGCGGCAGTGGCCGGGACAGCTCGGTGAGCATGTTTTCGGCCGAGGCGTTGAACGCGGCCTTGTTCGAGATGGGCTGGTCGGGCAGCGCGGTCACGGCGAGCGGGTTGATCGGCTTGCCGTTCACGAAGACCCGGTAGTCGAGATGGGGGCCGGTGGCGAGCCCGGTCATGCCCACGTAGCCGATGACCTGGCCCTGCTTGACCCGAGCGCCGGACCTGATCCCCTTGCCGTAACGCGACAGGTGTCCGTACTGGGTCATGTAGCCGCCGCCGTGGGCGATCAGGATGGTCTTGCCGAAGCCGCCGTTGTATCCGACCCGTGCAACCTTGCCGGCGGCGGAGGCGCGCACCGGGGTCCCGGCGGCCGCGGCGTAATCAACGCCCAAGTGGGGCCGGTATTTGTGCAGGATCGGGTGCAGGCGCGACTTGGTATAGCTGGAGGTGATGCGGGCGTGGAGCACCGGGGTGATGAGGCGGTTGGTCTTGAACGACTTGCCCTCGCGGTTGAAGTACCTGGTCTTGCCCTTTTCCTCGAACCGGAACATGTAGTGGGGCTTGCCCCGCGTCTCGATCATCGCCGCCAGGATCGGCCCCTCATCTCCCGCCTTGCCGCCCGGCGCCACCACCACGCTGAACTTGTCGCCTTCCTGAAGATCGCGGCTGAAATTGATGCCTCCGAACACGGAGATCATGGCCATGGCCTTGGCCGGAGACATCCCCGCCGCCACCGCGGACTCGTAAAAGCTGCCGCTCACCGCGCCGCGGTAATAATGGTAGCCGGTTTCCGAGGATACCCAGGCCGGAACGGCCGCCGTGAACGACCCGTCCTCGACCGGCTCGTCGGTCTCGATCCGCTCCCGCGACGCGCGGTAGCCGCCGCCGTCCTTGACAATCAGAAGCTCTTCCTCGTCGTTGATGTTGTACTCGAGCTTCACGAACTCGTTGGAGGCATCGGTGTACAGGGCGAAAGACTGGCCGGGCTTGACCATGGTGAGGTCATAGGTGCCCTTGGCCAACTGGCACCAGCTCATTATCAATTCATGGGGAACGCTGAAGCATTGCAGCGCGGTGTAGAGGTTGTCGTTGTCGGTGAAGGTGTATGAAAAGCGTTTGAGGCCGGGTTCGGATAGCGCATCGTCATCATAGTAGGCGAGCTGGTTGAACACCGAATCGCCCACCGGGGCCTCCAGCGGACCGCCCTCGCCCAGCTCCGAGTCGCCCGCGTAAAACCGGGCGGCCATGCGCTCGGCCATCCGTTCGGTGGACCACTGGCCCACCATGGCGCCGATGGACACGGAGGCAAGAAAGATAATGACCAGAAGGAACGCGGACAGCACCGACCCGCGCACCGGGATCTCCATGAACAGAACCCGCTTCCAGGCGGGCGCCCGGACAAGGCTCGGCCTCGGTTTTATTCCGATCTTCAGTCCCACTCCCCCTGTCCTTTTCCCTCTCCTGCCCGCTCCGTTCACCCCGTCCTCCGCGCGATTTGCAGCCCATCGCTTCCGCTTCCACTTGTCCACATTATCCGCCAGCGGCCAGTTCCCAACGTATTCCGTTCAATTATACAGCTTCTCCATATTAAATTGCAAGTAAAATCTTAAAAAAATCGCGGCGTCTCTTCCCATGCTTTTCGATGCCGCGCATCTACAACAGATTCAGGATTCCCGAAAAAGTTGCCCCTCCCGACATTAGGCGGGTGGAGCCCGACACTCTTGTCGGGCGGCGGCGCAATGGTTGTGATGCGCGCGGGACAGGAGTGTCCCGGCCACCATGACGAAATTGTCCTATCTTTGTTGCTCCCATTCATATCATCGCACGGCAGCCGGCCGGCCTATAGTCTTTCCCCCCGTGTACTCATAAGCCGCGAGCAGGGCGGCCAGCGCGGCCCGGGCGTTATCGTCCGCCACCCGCCCGATGGCCTCCTCCGTGCCCGGGTTAAAGGCCCGGAAATGGTTCTTCTCCGGGCGCTTTGTGAAATCGCCGGGCTTGCCGAGCTCGATCAGCAGAGCGAGCGTCCCGGCCTCGCGGTACAGCCCTTCTTCCATGCTGCCCTGGTAGATGGGCAGGCGCCAGGCGAACATGGTGATCAGGTACTTGCCGGACTGGGCCCCGCGATAGGCCCGGGCCATGCGCCTGAGCCCGCGCTGGGTGAAGCGGTCATCGCACAGCGCCGGGATGATGAGCCCGCCCGAGCTGTGGAAATCAACGGCGGCGAAGAAGCGCTTCTCGTCCGCGAGCCGGCGCACGTTCCGGCTCTCCGGCTCGGAAAACGGGGCGGGGCCCACGAAGCGGTCGGAGTCAGGGTCAGTCGAGCCGGAGTAGCCCAGCGGCAGCGGGATGCGGACAGAGGGCTTGCCGAAGTTGCGGTTCAGGTCAACGCCGCGGCCGTTGGTCCGCGTCTGTTTGGTGGGGCCCTGGCCCGCGCTCTCCCAGGTGGCCGCGTAGCCGTCGGGGTTGATGAGCGGGATGATGTACACGTCCATCTTGTCGAGCACGCGGCCGGCCAGCGGGTCATCGCCCGTGAGCAGCCGGGCCGCGGCCATGGCCGTGCGGTTGCCGATGTATTCGTCGCCGTGGATCCCGCCGCCGATCAGCGCCGCCGGCCGCTGCCCGCCGCCGCCCTTGCTGATCCGGATGGCCAACACCTCGCGGCCGCCCGCGCTCCGGCCCGCGCTCAAGACCTCCACCCGGCCCGGATGGTCCCGGCCCAGCGCCCGCGCCTCGTCAGCCGCCGCCTCCGGGGAAGGATAGGGAGCGAGGCCAGCGGCCCATGACGCCGACGCCAGGCACGCGCACAACCCGGCCAGGAGCGCGGCCCTTGTTCGAACACGTAATGGGCGCATTGAGACCTCCTGATCAATCGCTCACGAGGCTTGGCCTCTTCCTGAAATCATGAAGACTTTTTCAGACAGGATCAACAGGATTTACAGGATAAAGAAGAAACAGTAAGCGGGCTGTTTTGAAAATCCTGTTAATCCTGTTAATCCTGTCTGAATATTTTCCGGGCGATTATCTGCTCCCGCCGCCCCGCGGCATGGCCGGCATCCCGGGCATGCCCGGCATCTTGGGCAGCTCCTGGATTATGTAGCCCTTGGGCGGCAGGAAGTCCGCGTCCGAGAATTTGGGATTGAGCTGGACCTCGACCACGTCCATGGTGTGCGCGGGCCCGCCGTTTTCGCCGGGGACCTCGATCCGCCGGATCAGGCCCTTGCCGTCAACGTAGATCGTCTCCATGGTCTGCATGATCTTGGCCTCGTACCTGGTGCACTCGATGCCGTTCACCTTCTCCTTGCCCTTTTTCACGAAGCCCTCCGCCGCATGATCTTTCTTGAAGTCGTTCCAGTCCGGCACGAACAGCAGGCCCTTGGGCACCGTGTTCTCCATCTGCTCCTCCGAGGCCTCCATCTTGAGCGCGGTCTTGCTCATCGGCGTGATGATGTACATGTCCCTGCCGTTCATGATCATGTAGCTCACCGTCTTCCACCCGCCGCCCTCCCGGCTCGAGAACCTCATGTTCATCTTGCCGGGCGCCACCATGTATTCCAGCCGCGACTTGCCCTCGCCCATCATGTCCGTCTCGATCACGTACTTGTAAGACTCGATGTCCTCGCCGGACGCCGCCTCCGTCCCCTGCTCCTCCTCGCCCTCCGCCTGGGCCGGCTGGGCCAGCTCCTTTTCCAGCGCCTTGCCCGGCTTCGTGGCCGTCGCCCCTTCCTCGTTCTTGCTGCAGCCCGAATAAACGAGCCCCACCGCCAAAGCGATAAATACCGCCGCTAAAACGATCCTGCTTTTCATAATGGTTCCTCCTTCTGACGATTGCCCGGGCTTTGGCCCAGGCACCTATTCATGTAGGTTCGGGAAGCTACAATACCACAAGGGCAAGTCAAGATCGAGAGCTGCGACGAGAATCGAGCGGCAGCTTTTCGGTATCCTGGTCCTACCCTGCCCTGACCCGGTCCAGGAAGTATAGCCAGTTTTCGAGCGGGACATCGGGCGGGACCACGTGGTCTATTGATGGGATATACCCGCCGCGTTCGAGCATGAAGGGGAGCTTGGCGGCGAGCTCCGCGTCAATGGCTTTTTTGCTGACGGCCAGCGCGCGCTTGTCCAGGCCTCCGTGGATCACGAGCTTGGGATGGTTCTTCCTGACCACTCGGATGTCCATGCCCGCCTGCACCTCGAACGGCTCCAGCCAGTTCACCCCGCCCTCCAGGAACAGCGGGATCAGCAGCGCGCAGTCGCCGTCGGTGTCCACGTGCACGCCCGACGCGCCCAGCTCGTACGCCCGCGCGCTCACTCTCTGGTAGTAAGGCAGGATGTACTCCTTGAACATCTTGGGCGAGATCATGGGCCCGTTCTTGTAGCACATGTCCTCCCAGAACAGGACCGCGTCAATCGGCCCGTGCGCGCGGCAGCGATCGAGGATGCCGATAACCAGCGCCTCCCACGCCGCGCTCATGGCGTGGATCAGCTCCGGCTCCAGCGCGTACGCCGCCATCAGCTCCTCGAAGCCCATCAGGTGGCGGTGGAACCCGAAGCAGCCGGAGCAGTACACGAACAGCGGCCACTTGACGTTCCGGGCCATGTCGAATGACCATTTCCACACGTCCACCCGCTCCTTATTGGCGGGGTCGAGGCGCGGCATGAGCAGCTTCAGGTCGTCCACGGTCTTGACCGGAAAGGACACGAAGTGGGGTATCGTCATGCTGTGGTCGGAGAAGCGCTCGAGCATGGCGCCGGACTGGGTCTGCACGAGCTGTCTGTGCCCGTCGTCCTTGATCACCTTCTCCTCGAACAGCGGCCAGAAGCCCGGGTGCAGGTGCGCGCCGAAAAACGCCGGCGCGGCCACATCCATGCCGAACTCGGCCATGAAGTTCACCGGGTCCGCCTCCGGCTCCCAGCCCTCGTCCTTCCACCGCGCCACCGTGTCGTCGTCAATGCCGATGGCCTCGATCCGCAAAGGCCGGTCAATCTCCTGGAAGCGCACGGTGGCCAGGTAGCGCTCGCGGGTGGTCATGACGGCGGTCATGTCCGTCTCCTCAAATCGTCACCTCGATCTTCCCGTTGATGTTCGGCTTGCCCGTGTTGCCCTTTCCCGCGCGGGCGGTGCCGTCCTTGAAGCCCCTGACGTTCAGGTCAATGAGGTCATATGGATCGAGCATGGCGGCGTGGCCGAGGATGGTGTCCTGCTCCCGGAGCCGTTCGAGCGTACCCTGGTAATTGTGCGGGACGCGGGCCTCGGTGCCGCCGTACCTGAAGATGGGCGCCCCGCGCGACTCGTCTCTGAGCGCGGCCTCGCGGGTGTAGGCGCTGATGTACTCGATCACGGCGCGGTTGCCGGCGCGGGAGAGCCTGAACAGCCGGTAGCCGTTCGGGTACTCGATGGTGCACGGCACCTGGACGTGGGTGGTGAAGGCGTCATCCGCCGCGTCTCCGCCCGGCTTCAGCTTCCTGTACTGGTCCACCACCGTTCCGTGGTAATGGCCGCTGATCACCATCTTCACGTTGTTGTGCCGCGCGAAAATATCGTGGAGCAGGAGGCGCGCGGCCGAGCGCTTGTACGTGAAGTGCGAGCGCGAGTGCAGGTAGGCGTTCATCGCCGGCGGCACCAGCGAGAGCGCGTAGGGCGGATGGTGCGACGCCACCAGCACCACGCGGCCGGAAAGCTCATCGAGCGCGTCCTCCAGCCAGTCAATCCGGTCCTGGACGAGCCCCAGGTTCGAGTGCCGCGCGATGGTGGTGTCGAGCACGATCAGCGTGGCCCAGTCGTTCAGGTGCGTGATGTAATTGGTCTCGCCCTGTTGCGGCAGGTAGTCGCGGAAAAAGTCCGCGATGATCTTACGGGACGACGCGGGCCCGTCGGGAGCGAAGTCCGGCTGGAACATGTCGTGGTTGCCGATGGTGACGGTGGTGTGCCCGCGGAGCGGAGCGGGCAGAGCGTCGAGCCGGGATCGGAACTCGGCGGCCTCCTCCTTCTTGCCGTGCTCGAACATGTCGCCGCAGTGGTGGAGGTGGTCAACGGGCAGCTCCAGGTAATTCCGCTCCGCCTCCGGGTCCTTCATGAAGGCCGCGTCATAAAACTCCACCCGGTGCCGGCCCGCCGCTATCTCATCCATCACGTCGTCCAGGATCGCCTTGCTCCCGGCCTCCATGAAATGACCGATCAGCTTGTAATCACTGTCATGCTCCTTGGACACGAACTGGTCCAGGCACAGGTGCGTGTCCGTCACCACCGCCAGCGCCACGCCGTCCTTGCCGCTCCACTCGGGCGCGAGGCCGGGCGGCAGCTCATGAACAGTCTTCTTGATCTCGTGATCACCCGGCACTGCCAGGAACGTCCGGTCCTCACGGCTGCCCAGCTTCGTCAGCGCCCGTCCCTCGCCGGCCTTGTGAAAGCTATCCTCCACCAGGCCCAGGAGCCGCGTCTGGATGAACCGCGACCTGATCGTTACCTCCCCGCCGCTCTTGACCTCGATCTCCACCGTCCGCGCGCCGCAAGGATAAATGAGCGGCGAGCACGTCACCAGGCACAGCGCCCCCGTCCCCTCAATAAAAGCGGCGCGGTTGGCAAGGGCCTTGCCGCAAAGCGCGAGGACCACTTGCGGATTCTCCTTGATGATGGCGATCACGGCTCCCCGGTCGGCCGCGGGCATGGCCGCATCCGGGCGCGTCAGCCCCGCGACCAGCGGCGGATGCAGCGTGAGCACGGTGGGGGCTGACGGGTTCCCGGCAAGGTCGTTCCGGAGCGCGGAGAGCTGCGCCGCGCGGCCGGTGAGCCGACCCGCGCCGTCCACCCCCAGATGGGCGACGCACACTCCGCCGGCCTCCGTGAACTTATAGCTCCCGTTATCATCGCCGCTGACGGTCAGGTCCACCGGCGCCGCGTTGAGCTGCTGTTCCAGGTCCTCCGTCAGCGCATCGGCAAACTCGCCCATCCATCCCCGCCGCTCGAGCACCGCTTTTTTGCCGCCGGCCGCGGCGTCGGTGATGTGGCCGATGGAGAGGTACGCGGCCCTAAGCTCCGCCCTTGCCCGGAAGCTCCACGTCCCGAAAGCTCCGCCCACCGCCGCCGCTCCCGCCGCCGCGATAAAATTTCTCCGGTTCCATCCGCGCTGCAAAGTCATGTTATTACCTCTCCTGTCAGCTCTTGGTTTCGCACAGAGACACGGAGTCACAGAGAACACAGAAAAAATAAATCTTCCTTTATTTAACTCTGTGCCTCCGTGCCTCTGTGCGAGAAAAAAACTCTCAATCTCCGCCCGGCAGCGGCAGATATTTCCCGAACCACTTCTCCGGCATCTCCTTCCTGAACTCGTGCTTCCCGTCGTGCACGTCGTGATACACATGGTCCGGCGCGCCCGCGATGGTATAGGCCTCCTGGGCGAACCTGAACGCCTTTTGGGCGGAGTGGATCGGGAAGATGGGGTCGCGCCTGCCGCTCTGGAACATGACCGGGCGCGGCGCGATCAGCGCGGCCAGGTCGTAGTAATCGAGCGCGCCGTCCATCTTAGGCAGGTACTGGCAGCGGCAGTGCAGGAGCTCGCGGCGCCACATGCGGTCGTGCATGACCAGGCTCCCCGCCGCCACCGCCGCCTTGATCCGCGGGTCCAGGGCCGCGCTGAAGGTCGTGATGAACCCGCCGTTCGACAGACCCACCGCGCCGATCAGCTCCGGGTCCACCTCCGGGAGCGTCCGCAAAAAATCAACTCCCTTCATCACCATCCACACCTTCTGGCCGGTGGCCGGGAATTTTTCGTCTTTAGGCAGCGGGCCGTAGCCCACGTACGACCGTTCGTGCTCGATGAAGTCGTGGCCGATGTCGAGCGCGAGCACCACGTAGCCCTTGCCCGCGAACAGGTCGCCGTAGCGGTACATGTTCTTCGGATTAAAGGTCGCGAGCGCGTCAAATCCGTGGCCGTGGAGCGAGAGCACGGCGGGCAGCCGCGCGGCCAGGGGCTTGAGAGGACGGGCCAGCCAGCCGTGCGTCACATGGCCGGGCCGGTCGTGGAACGTGACCTCGGTCAGCGTGTAGCTCTCCCGCGTCTCGCTCTTCCCGTAAACCGGGTCCAGCGCCACCGACTCCGGCGCCGGGCCGTTGAACAGGATCTCACCCAGCAGCGCCCGCGTCTCGGTCTGCCACCGCGCGAACTCCTTTGCCGACGCCCCCCGCGGGAACGACCGCTGTGCCGCCACCGCCGCCACCGCCACCATGAGCAGACCAATAACCAATAACCTCTTCATTCCATCCCTCTTAAAAAATATTTCCTTGGCGTCCTTGGCGCCTTGGCGGTTTTCTTATCTCAACTGCCCCTCACCGCTTCATCATCTTCAAAAACTCGGTGAGCTTCCCCTTCTCGCCCATGATTTTCATCCCGAGCTCCGCCACTGTCTTTGCCGGCTCGGCCGCCTCCGGCCGCGGGACCATGGTGATGGCTAACGCCTCGCAGGTGGTCGAGCACAGGCCGCAGCCGATGCAGCGCTTCTCGTCAACCTCCGCCACGCTCGCCCCCACCCGGATCGCCCCGACGGGGCAGCGCTCGTCCTCGCACACCCCGCAGGCGTTGCACTCCTCCGCGTCCACGCTCGCGTGCCAGCGCGACACCGCGAACGCGTTCGGGTTCTCCAGCTCGGTGAGCCCGCGCAAAATGGTGCAGCAGCAGGGGCAGCAGTTGCAGATCAGGGTCAGCCGGTCCTGGCTGTTGTTGGTCGTATGCACCAGCCCCGCTTCCTCCGCCCGCCGCACCACCTCGAGCGCCTCCTCCCGCGTGATCTCCTTCGCGTAGCCGCGCTCGATCAAAAAGCGCCCGGTCTTGTCGAAAATCAGGCACACGTCGCGCGGCTTGTCGCACGCGCCCACGCTCACCCGGCACGCGCATTGCGCCAGCGCGAACGTATCATTTCTCGCCAGCATCTTGGAGATCGCCTCGAACGGCAGCACCTCCGTCCGCGCGTCCACCGCCCGCTCGATCGGGATCACCCGCGTCAGCGGCGTCGCGCTCCCGGCGAACGAATCGCCCATGCCCTCGCGGTGATAGATCTCCCACAACCGCCCCAGCTTCTCGTGCTCGGGCGTGCCCCCGCCCTTCATGAACGGGAACTCGAACAGACCCGGGATCGTCGGCAACAGCGCGTAACCCTTCTCCCCGCCCTTGTCCCGGCAATACACGATCCCCTTGTCCGCCATGCTCTCGCACTTGAGCCGCGCCTCCTCCTCGGAGACGCCCGCCGCCGCCGCGATCTCCGCGACCGGGCTCGGAGCGAAAATCAGCCCCAGCGCCACCTTGGCCTCCTCCGGCGTGAACAGGATCCGCAGGATCTCGTCAATCGCCTTCGCCGGCGGCGCGCCCGACAAATGCTTGTCCAATACCTCGCGCAACTTCTCGTAATCGTCCATTTCCCTCACCTCGCCAGTGATGTATTATCTTTGACGCGCAGGCTGTAGCTGATTATGATGCCACAGGCGCCATATTTAATAAAGCGTCCGCTCATGCATACGTGCTTCGCGGAAGGCCGAGCTTGGAAGTCATTAAGATATTTTTCGACAGGATTAACAGGATGAACAGGATGATATGAAAAATAAGACGGCACCTTCCGAACATCCTGTAAATCCTGTTAATCCCGTCTGAAAACTTTTATCGAAAAAGGAGAGAGCCATGCCCGTCATCCGCACGCCTGAAGAACGGTTCGCGAACCTCCCCGGCCATCCCTTCAAGCCGCACTACGTCGAGATCGGCGGAGTGCGCATCCATTACGTGGACGAGGGCGCAGGCGCCGAGACCGTGCTCTGCCTCCACGGTGAGCCGTCGTGGAGCTACCTCTACCGCAAGATGGTCCCGATCCTGGCCGCGAAGCATCGTGTGGTCGCGCCGGACCTGGTGGGCTTCGGCCGCTCGGACAAGCTCACCGAGGTCTCGGACTACACCTACAAAATGCACCGCGACACGATGGTTGAGTTCATCAAGGCGCTAGACCTGAAAAAGATCACCGTGGTGGTCCAGGACTGGGGCGGGCTGATCGGACTGCGCGTGGTCACGCTCCTGCCCGAGCGCTTCTCCCGCCTCGTCATCATGAACACGGGGCTGCCGACCGGCGAGGAAAAGATGACGCCCGCCTTCATGGCGTGGCGCAGCTTCGTCGAGAAGACGCCCGACCTGCCCATCGGCATGATCATCTCCGGCGCCACCGTGCAGGGCAAGAACCTCCCGCCCGAGATCATGGCCGCGTACGAGGCGCCGTTCCCGGGGCCCGAGTACAAGGCCGGGGCCAAGGCCTTCCCGCTCCTCGTCCCTATCAGCCCCCACATGGAGGCCGCGCCCGAGATGCGCGCCGCCCGCGAGGGGCTCGCCAAGTGGACCAAGCCCGCGCTCGTCATGTTCTCCGACAAAGACCCCATCACCGCCGGCGCGGACCAGGGATTCCGCGACCACATCCCCGGCGCCAAAAACCAGCCCGCCATCACCATCCGCGACGCCGGCCACTTCCTGCAGGAGGACAAGGGAGAGGAGATCGCGGGACACATCGTGGAGTTCATGGAGCGCTCACCCGTTAGGTAGGACGGGCATTCCTGCCTGTCCCGAATTCACGGTTATTGTTATTTGGGGGGGAGGGGAAATGCTGAATCAGAACCCGGAAGGAAAAGTTAATAAAGGTAGCAGGAAAATTGAGATTGGCCTCGCACTCATCGCAATCTTTCTCGCTGGACTTTCGCTCTATCTATGGAGCCAGCTTAAACGAAAAGAGGCACTGATAAATAAAAAAGCGGAAGAGGCGGCCCTTTTGAGTCAAGACGCGAAAAAGCTGAAAGACCAATCGCAAATAGCCAATGATGCAATTACGAACTTGAAGTCCGAGTTGGAGAGAAAGGATCTGCAAGATAAAAGCCTGCGTGAGAACAATGAAGCATACGTTGAGAAGCTGCTGGAAATGATCGAAAGCCTGCAGGATCGAATCTGTCGGTTACGTGCCTCAAACGCCGGCGTTGACCCCCGATTGCTCAAGCTCTGGAAAAAGGTTGAGAGTGAGGCCGGTGAATGGGCGGGAGCATGGAAGAAAACCTACCCGTCTTTTGGTCCTCAGTGCTTTACATCCTTCTGGGTTGATCGTCCCGAAGAGAATCAATTGATCGATTACAGGAACAGACCAGAGGAGGATTTTTCATCCACCGTGAATAATTGTATTTGGTCACCGGATCACGCCAGGTGTGTCTATTTATACAGGATGTGGGGCGATGCGGACGCGGAGGTGGACATATGCGAAAAACAGCCTGGAAAATGTTACCAGTTTCTTTTCAGCGGACCATCTTCCTTTTGGAACTATGCATTCTGGCTGGATGATAATACTTTTGTGCTTATCGGCGAAAGCGAAGAGCGATTGGGGGAATCCCCTCTCTATCATGCCAATGTAAATGTATATCGTTTAGAAGATAACGGAAGGATGTGGTGCATGGAATCACATCAGAGCCCTGCCATCAAGAATTCTGTGCATGCTCATCCTTCCCGGGAGTGGCAGAAAAAGCACGGGATCAATCTTCCTGATTATTAAGAACATACAAAGGTAGATGCTTTAGACTTCATCATTGCCTCTATTTCTTCTCGTCAACCATCATGACCTCCGCCGGCATTTTGGACACTTCGCTAGCGGCGAGGATGAATCCGCCCACGCCGTAGGTCTCGGAGTGTTGGGAGAAGTCGGCGGTGATGGGCCCGCGGCCGGTGGGCTGGACGCGGAGGAGGTCGCCTTCGGGGGTGAGGGAGGAGGCGAGGAAGGACCAGGCCTTGGCGGCCACGGCCGGGTAGTCGGCGCCGAGGTATCCGTCGTTGACCATGCCGGCGATCATGAAGGTGAAGAAGGCGGAGCCGGAGGTCTCGGGGGCGGTGTACTCGGCGCGGTTCACCACGTCGGCGTTCCAGGTGCCCGCGTCGTTTCTGTTGTCCTTGAGCGTTTGCGCCATGGCGGTGAGGCGTTCGCGGAGCCACTCGGCGTCGGCGGCCCAGGCCGGGTCGCGGTCGAGGATGCGCATGACCTTGAAGAAGCCGGCGGCCACCCAGCCGTTGCCGCGGCCCCAGTGATACTTGCCCTTGGCGCGCGGGTTGTGCCAGTACAGGCCGGTGGCCGGGTCGCGGAGCACGGCGTCGTAGGCGCGGCAGTAGATCATGGCGAGCTCGCGGGCGTCCTTCCCGTTGGGGATGCCCTCGCTGCCCGCGGCCGCGCCGCGCATGGCCAGGAACGGCGCGATCATGTGCACGTCGTCCTGCCAGAAGCGCATCCAGTAGTGGCCGGGGTAGCCCACCATGTACTGAGTGGGCTTGCGCGCGTGAAAAATAAAGTCAATCATGCCGTCGGTCCTATGGAGGTAATCGGGGTCGTTGCCGGAATGCACGTAGAGCCAGATATAGGTCTGGCCGGAGCAGACCATGTCGCCGTGGATGATGGGGACCGGGTAGCCGCCGGGGTCGTGCGCGCCCCAGGCTTCAAGGTAATCCAGGTAGCGCGGGACCGGATGGCCGACCTCCACGGTGCGGTCGTAGAGCGCGGCCACCCCGGCCATGAGCGTGGCGTCGAGCCAGAGCCAGTCGTGGTGCACGGTGACGGCGGGCCGCTCGTTGTCGTTCGCGATGATCTTTCCGAACAGCTCGCGGTCGGCCGCGGCCTTGGCCAGCGTGAGCGGATCGGCCGCCCGCGCCGGAAATGTTGCCAGGAGCGCGGCCGCTATCATAGTGGCAAGTGTAATTTTCCGCATCATGATTCCTCCTCCGTTCATCCGACTTATTTTATCTCAAGCACTCCCATATAGATAAACATGGCGCCGATCAGCACCGAGATTGCGCCCATGCCCCGCAACATGAAGTCCTCCATGGCCGTGAGCGCGGCGCGGACGATCTCGGCCCATACCCTGGTGAAGATCAGGAACCCGAACGCGGCGGCCATGATGAGGGCCCATCCGGTTCCGAGCACGATCATGACCTCCAATCGGTACGAGCCCTGCGCCGCCATGACCATGGCCGCGCCCATCGCGCCCACGAACAGTCCGACCACGCGGACGCGGCCGGTGGAGGAGATGAAACGGAGCAGGGCGTCGCGCGCGGCCGCCGGCGCGAGGATGAAGGGAACGCGCGTGACGATAAGCACGATGCCGAAGAAGATGCTGGCGGCGGCGAACGAGTTCATCGCGGTGTCCGGCGGTCCATTATTGGGGCGGATGAATGCCGGTTAGCTCGTGGGCCTGGGAGGGCGCGGCGCCGACCGGGCCGAACTTTCCCTCGAACCTGATGAGCGGATGGGTGCCGTCCTTGGCCACCCAGAAAAAAAAGTCGGGCACCAGCGGCTTGATCATGGTGGACGCCCAGGACCACCGCCCCAGGATGTCGTCGTAGTCCGGCTCGAGCTTCAGCCGCCAGCAATCGAACGTGCCCGCCGGAACCGTCACCTTCTCCTCCCCGTCCACCACCACGAACATGTGCCAGGGCGAGGCGTCCTCGGAAAGCAACAGATAAAAGTCGTCGCGCGCGCCCGCCTTCAAATCCATGACCCGCACCATCACGGAGATCGTGTAGATGTGGCAGAGCTTCTCGGGAAAACTAAACAGCGGATCGCGGTAGTTGACCCACGACTCGCGCACCACCTGGCCCGAGCGCGACAGCGTCTTCTTCTCGATGCGCATGAGCCCTAACTGCTGGGTGTCCAGAACAAAGGTCCAGAAGATGCGGTCGTTCTTGGCCGTGCGCTCCTCCCGCTCGAAGATATACACCGGCTTCCCGTCCCGCACGGACCGGTAGAGACGCGTGGAAGTCTCGGTAACCTGCTCCAGCTCCGGGTTCAGCTTGACCCCGGACTCCGAACGCGGCTCCAGATCAACGATCCGGTAATCCAGCACCGGATCATCCGGAATCATGACCTCCCCCGCCGCAACACCAGGCCGGCGCCAGCACGCCACCGCCAGCAGCAAAACCGCCGCTGACGCCGCCCTTCTTTTCCATGATGCCATCCGCGCCCTCCTTGGCCGCTCTGATGCGCCGCGGCAGCTTTCGCCGATGCGGACCGCCCGCCTAGCGCGTCACCGCCTCGATGAAGCGGAACGCGTACACCGCCGGCGCGTTGTAGCCCTCGTACTCGGGCGCCAGGTCCGGCTGGTTGTTGCGCGTCGCCGCGGTGATGTCGAGGTGCGTGTAACCCTTGATTAGATGCACCTCCGTCTCCTGGCACTCAAGCGTTCCCTTCACGAAGTCGCTCTCGTCGAGCCGGGGCACGGAGAACTCGCCCATGGAGTCGTCGCCGGTAAAGGAGATCACGGGCAGGGCCACGCGGCCGGAGCCGGTGGCGCTGAAGAGCTCGAGGTTCTTCTCCTTGTCCACGATCCTCACCCCGTTCATGCCGGCGTCGGAGGAGAGGCGCGGCGGGAAGTACCACTCGGGGAAGTCGTTGGGCCCGCGCGAGAGCTCCGGCGCTTCCGCGTACTCCGGCGGTCCGTCGTAGAGCGAGCGCGCGAACTCGTAGAAGTCAGTGACCTCGGGGCTCTCAACCTCGTCCACGGCGCACTTTTTCCGGAGCGGCGACGATGCGGCGGGGTGGACCGCGCCCGGGCCGATGTTGATCCAGCCGTAAACATACTCCGGATCCACGGGCCGGTGGCCGGGGCGCCAGGGCGTGATGATCGGGCAATCGTTGGGGTCGGCCGGGACGTGCGCGGTCTTCAGGCGGAGCTGGCCGCCGCGGCCGAGCTGGCCCGTCGGATACCCGAACGACACGCGCGCGATGAAGAACGGGCTGGTGTCGTCGTCCATGGCAAAGCCCAGCAGCGCCTCGTTGGTGACGTGCGGGAGCTTGACGATCGCCGGCCGCGAGTAGTCCGGGAACACGGTCTCCCGGCCGCGGCCGTTGTAAGCCGCGAACCCGGAGATGCCCACCGACATCATGGTCGGCGGCGCGTACATGATGCCCAGCATGTCCATGTCAAAGTACACCTTGCCGCCCTTATACCGGTCCAGGAGCGAGCGCCGATACGACTCCGCGCTCTCCTCTTTGGCGGGCCGCGCCTTCATCGAGCCGCCTTCCAGCAGCACCAGCCCGTCAACGTCGTCCGCGCCGTACAGCTCATGGTCCGGCCGCCGGTCAAAGTCATACGCCGCGTACAGCGCCGTGAGACCGCCGCCCAGCGAGTGCCCGCCGATGAATACGTGCCGGCCCGGCGACTTCACGGCCCTCACCTCCGCGCCGTCCGTGGCCGCCACCTGGTCGCCCACCGTGCGGTGCGCCTCCATCACCGCCGCCCGCCAGTCGCGCAGCGCCACGTCCGCGCCCCATCCCGCCATGAACCGCACATCGTCGTGGTCCAGCGCCGTGAAATTCCGGCCCTTGAGCTCCTCGCCCTTCTCTCCCAACATGAACGCCGGCCGATAATATTCCGACATCCGGTAAAGCACGCCGTCAATGTCCGGCCCGTCCTTGTTCTCCTGGGCCCACCACAGCCCGCTATGGTCCTCGAGTTGCTCCGAGCGGCGGTCAATCAGCCAGACCTGGAGCCCGCGCCGGCCGGACTTATCAGCCAGCCGCAACAGGTCGCGCGCGAACCGGTCCAGGCTCATCGCGCCCGCCCACGTGCCCGGCATCACCACCAGCACCGTGTCCGGAGCGCCAGCGTCCGACGCCAGGCGGTACGCCGTGTAAATGGAATGGTTCAGGTCCAGGTAATGGCCCTGAGCGTCGCGGCCGTCCCTGTCCAGCCACATGGCATCAGCCAACCGCTCCGAATGAAAAGGCGCGGCCGCGTCGCGCACGTTAAACGTCCCGTCCGGCGTCTTGAACCCGGCCGGCTCGTCAATCGGCGCGGGCGCGGGGATGATGTGCTTGGCGAGGATGATCTCCGCGCCCCGGGCCGGACCTGTCAGCAAAAGGGCCGCTACAAAAAACACTGCCAGCTTGGTTAACGTTCTGATCATATGATCACTCCTTTTCCGTCTTGAAATTTCATTGACAGGATTGACAGGATGAACAGGATGTTCCGAAGACGCCGCCTAATTCTTCTTCATCCTGTTCATCCTGTTAATCTTGTCTGAAAATCCTTTCATGATTGCAGGCCGTCTCGCGGCACGGGCAACAGTTCCAGGATTGGAAACGCCCTGCCGTCTTATATATCATGTTCTTGAGGCCACATGAAGAAACCAGGGAAAAAAGGCAAGCTCCCCGTGCGCCTGCCGCTGCCCAAAAAGCCCGGCCATCCCATCGGACCGCCTCAGGGCGACAAGGGCTACGACCGCAAGCGCGAGCGGGAGGACATCGAGCGCGATATCGAGAGCGAGAAGGAAGGGGAAGAGTAGCCACCCCTGCGTACCCGGCGCTTTGGAGTGCGCCGGCACGACGGCGCTTTCATTGGCCTCTCCATCATAAAAACCGCACGAGCTCATTCAATAGAAAATAACTGGATTATTCGGCAGGCGCTTGTTTTCGCACAGAGGCACGGAGAACACGGAGCTAGAGAAAATATTTTTCTCTGTTTTCTCTGTGCCTCTGTGCGAAACTGATCTTAATCGCTTAGAGGACGCCCCGGCGCCAATGAAAGCGGTGTCAAGCCACCGCACTCCAAAGCGGCAAGCCGCGGGCTCTCCAAGGCCCATTTCCTTGATTTATATTTCATGCGGCAAGAGTTGACTGCAATGGAGCTTTATGTTACTATATTACTAAACTGTAATATAGGAAGGAAAGTGTTCATGGCGCAAGCAAGGAAAACGGGAAAGCACGGCGCGCGGCCCGGGCCGGGCGACGACCGGGCGGCGGCCGAGCGCAAGGCCCAGATCCTGAAGGCGCTGGCCCATCCGGCGCGGGTGCGGATTTTCGAGGCGGTGGCCGAGCGCGAGCTCGGGGTCGGCGAGATCGCGGCCATGCTGGGCGCCAAGGAGTCCATCACCTCGCGCCACCTGGCGCTGATGAGGACGGCGGGCCTGGTGGCGGCGCGCAAGGACGGGCTCAACGTGTATTACTCCAACAAGATGCCCTGCCTCTCGGCGGTGATGCCTTGCCTCGACCGCGCGGTGTGCGAGCTCGCGGACGACCAGGGCCGCGTCGCGGCAGGCCTCAGGAGATAATCCGCCCAGAGAATATTATTTTAACAGGATTAACAGGATTTACAGGATGTTCGGAAAGTGTAAACTGATCTTCTTCCATCCTGTAAATCCTGTTAATCCTGTCAAATAAAGTTCGAACATCTGAAAGCGCAAAGAAATTTGAGCAACTTGAATATCACTGGTACAGAGGAGGTAAGGAGCAAATGTCGGCGGAGCGGGGCGTAAGCGGGCGGCTCTCATTTCTGGACCGGTACCTGACGGTGTGGATTTTCCTGGCCATGGGCGCGGGCGTGGGGTGGGGATATTTTTGGCCCGGGGTTGCCGGGTTCTGGGACCGGTTCAGCTCGGGCACCACCAACATCCCCATCGCCATCGGTCTTATCCTGATGATGTACCCTCCCCTGGCCAAGGTGCGCTACGAGGAGCTGGGCGAGGTGTTCAAGAACTGGAAGGTCCTGGCCCTCAGCCTGGTCCAGAACTGGGTGGTCGGTCCTTTCCTCATGTTCTTTCTGGCCATCACTTTTCTTTCCGGCGATCCGCAATACATGGTCGGGCTGATCCTGATCGGCCTGGCGCGGTGCATCGCCATGGTGATCGTCTGGAACGACCTGGCCGAGGGCGACCGCGAATACGCGGCGGGCCTGGTGGCCTTCAACTCGGTGTTCCAGGTCCTGTTCTTCTCGGTCTTCGCCTGGTTCTTCATCAAGGTTCTGCCCCCGCTCTTCGGGCTCTCCGCGGCGGTGGCCGAAGTCAACCTGGACAAGATCACCATCGGCGCGATCGCCAAGAGCGTGTTCATCTACCTGGGCATCCCCTTCATCGCCGGCATCGTCACGCGCTTTTCCCTGATCCGGCTCAAGGACAAGAGTTGGTATCACGAAAAGTTCATACCCAGGATCAGCCCGCTCACCCTGATCGCCCTGCTCTTCACCATCGTGGTGATGTTTTCCTTGAAGGGCGAGTACATCGTGAAAATCCCGCTGGACGTGGTGAAAATCGCCATCCCGCTCCTCATCTACTTCGTGGTCATGTTCGTGGTGAGCTTCCTCATGTCGAAGGGCGTGGGGGCCAACTATTGCCAGTCGTGCACCTTGAGCTTCACCGCCGCGTCCAACAATTTCGAGCTGGCCATCGCGGTGGCGGTGGCGGTGTTCGGGATCGAGTCCAAGGTGGCCTTCGCCGCGGTGATCGGCCCGCTGGTCGAGGTCCCGGTGATGATCAGCCTGGTGAACCTGGCCTTTTATTTCCGGCGGAGGGTGTTTCACGAGGACCCCACCTGTTGAAACAATCAGAGTGTCGGCCCCGCGAAAATTAGAGAAGACGGCGTAATGAGCGACAGAAAAAAATTTGTCTATCTGGTGCTGGCCTTTGTCGCGGCCTACCTGATCCCGCTCGACCGCCTGCGGGTCCGGGGCGCGGTGATGGAGTCGTTTTATATGCTCCAGGAGTACGCGCACCAGCACGTGCTGTTGTGCCTGGTGCCGGCGTTCTTCATCGCGGGCGGGATCGCGGTGTTCGTGAACCAGGCCGCGGTGATCAAGTATTTCGGGGCCGAGGCCAAGAAGATACTTGCCTATAGCGTGGCCTCGGTGTCCGGCTCGATCCTGGCGGTGTGCTCGTGCACGGTGCTGCCGCTGTTCACCGGCATTTACCAGCGCGGCGCGGGGATCGGCCCGGCCACCGCGTTCCTCTACTCGGGCCCGGCCATCAACGTGCTCGCCATCATCCTGACCGCGCGCGTGCTCGGCTTCAAGATGGGCCTGGCCCGGGCGGTCGGGGCCATCGTTTTTGCCTTCGTCATCGGCATCCTGATGGCGCTGATCTTCAGGAAGGACGACCAGGAGCGCCTGGCCGCTCCGGCCCCGCAGGTGATGGAGACCGAGATGCCGCGGAGGCTGTGGCAGGACATTATTTACTTCGGCCTGATGACGGCCTTCCTGGTGTTCGCCAACTGGGGCCAGCCCGCCGAGGCCTCCGGCGCCTGGTATGTGATCTATTCCATGAAGTGGTGGATCGCGGGGCTATCGCTCCTGCTGCTCGCGCCGGTGCTGTGGCGGTGGTTTACGAGGGACGAGCTCAAGAGCTGGGTCAACGAGGCCTACAACTATTCGCTGCTCATCCTGCCGCTGCTGTTCGTGGGCGTACTGGCGGCCGGTTTTTTACTGGGCCGGCCGGGGCATGAGGGGATCATCCCATCGCGCTACGTGGAAGCGGCGGTGGGCGCGCGGCCGGACGCCTTCTTTGCGCTCGCCGGTCTTCAGGACGGCGGCTTGCACTCGGTCATCGAAAATATCTGGCCGGTGTGGACCTGCTTCTTCGCCTCGATCGCCGCGGCGTTCATGTACTTCGCCACGCTGACCGAGGTCCCGATTTTGCAGGGGCTGATGGGCTCGGGCATGGGCCAGGGCCCGGCTTTATCGCTCCTGCTCGCCGGTCCCGCGGTATCGCTGCCCAGCATGTTGGTGATCCGCGGCGTCCTGGGCACGAAAAAGACGCTGGCCTACATCGCGCTGGTGGTGGCCCTGTCAACGGTGGCCGGGCTGATTTACGGCTTCATCTTCGACTGAAGGGAGGATGGCATGCTTACGATCACCAGGAAGGCCCTGGCCCTGGAGCCGGAAGAAGTGATGGAGCTGGAGCGGATCATCACGGACGATGATCGGGAGGAGGCGCTCCGGTTCCTGAAAAAGAACATCTATAAGAAGCTGTTGACCTCGCAGGAAGACCGGCTCAAATTCCACCTTGATGGCGACGGCGATCCGGCCCGGTCTTTTCACGAAAAGAAAAAATAATTCAAAGGAGGCAAGGGAAATGGCGAAGATGAAAATCAAGGTTCTGGGGCCGGGTTGTGTTAACTGCAAGAAGCTCCTGGAAACGACCCAGGCCGCGGTCAAGGAAGCGGGGATCGAGGCGGAGATCGAGTACGTGACGGACATGGCCGCCATTCAGAAGTACCTCATGATGACGCCGGGCCTGGTCATCAACGAAAAGGTGGCGCACCAGGGCAAGCCGCTGCCCAACGTGGACAAGGTCAAGACCATGCTGAAAAAAGGCGGATAATATTCAGAGATGAAGGAATTTCCGGACCGAATCAATTTCAAGGCCATCGGCTTATACAAGGAGCAAATCACGAATGAAGACTAAAACCATTATCAAGGTGGTTCTGCTTGGCTTTGTGGTCACCAGTCTGGGCTGGCTATTTATCCAGCAAAGCCGGGACGAAACGGCCGAGGGGACATCCACTTCCGTCCCGGATTCAAGGCCGGCCGGCGACGGCAACCCCAGCGTTTCCGCCCGGCCTGACCGCGTCATCGTCTATTATTTCCATACCACCTATCGTTGTCCCACTTGCCACAAGATCGAGAATTACACCAAAGAAGCGGTGGAGATGGGGTTCTCCCAGGCGTTGCGCGACGGCCGCCTGGTCTTTCAGGTCCTCAACTTGGAAGAGGCCCCCAACGCGCATTTCGTTCAGGACTATCAACTCCACACCAAGTCCGTGGTGGTGGTGGATATTAAGAATGGTCAACAAGCGCGGTGGAAGAACCTGACCAAGGTCTGGGAACTGGTCGGGAACAAGGAAGGCTTCTTCAAATACATTCAGGATGAAATCAACCTTTATCTTCAGGGGAAGTGACCTTGTTTTGGTTGAGCGCGTCCTCCGCGTTCTGGCTCGGGCTGTTGACCGCGATCAGTCCCTGCCCGCTGGCCACCAATCTGGCGGCGATCTCGTTTATCGGCCGAAAGATCAACAAGCCCCGTCAAGCTTTCTTTGCCGGAGCGGCCTATACTCTCGGACGGTCCCTGACTTATATTGTCCTCGGCGCGGTCTTGGTCCTGGGTTTGACCGCGATTCCCCAGGTCTCCTGGTTCCTGCAAAAATATATGAATCAAGTCCTGGGGCCTCTGCTGATTATCGTGGGCATGGTCCTTCTCGAGTTGATCCAGTTCGAATTGCCGGCGTTGGTGGGCAATAAACGGATGGAAAAACAGGCGGAAAATTCCGGCTTCTGGAGTTCGGGGCTGTTGGGCGTCATGTTCGCGCTGTCTTTTTGCCCCGTTTCCGCCGCGCTTTTCTTCGGGAGTCTGGTGCCCCTCTCCGTAAAACACGATTCCTTTTTCACCATGCCCTTGCTCTATGGGATCGGGACCGGGTTGCCGGTTATGGCCTTTGCTCTGGCCATAGCCCTAGGGGCGAAATCCGTGGCCCAGGCCTTCCACCGTCTCAGCCGCGTGGAATTATGGGTCCGCCGGGGAACGGGCCTGATTTTCATTATGGTCGGAATATATTTTTGCCTGCGGTTTATTTTCGTTCTTTTTTAAGCGAACGGATGAAATCGGGTTTTTCAGGGCGGAGAGAAGACGAGTTGCTGCCCTCGTGAAGAAAGCCGAGCTGACGGCGTCGCGGGCGGAATCAATGAGCGGGCCGGGATCCGCAAACAACGGGAAGAATTTCGTAGATCACGTAGGTATTGCCCGACGGGTCCTGGCCGCGGAACACGCGCTTTAACCCGGGCATGGAAAAGGACGGGTCGAGCAGGCGGGTGAGTCCGGGGTAGCGGGCGCGGAAATCGGTGGGGTAAAAGACCACGTACTTGCAATGGCGCTCCGTCGCCAGGGCCAGCATTCCCTCCAGGGTCGAGGCGGGGATGGCCTCCTGCCGCTGCGGCTCGATGCCGGCCAGGTAGGCCAGCGACGGGGCGGACAGCTCCGCCATGAAGCGGCATCCGTCGGGCAGCATGTCCTTCAGCTTGTCCGCCACCTGGCGCCGGTACTCGATCCGCGACCAGAATTCCCGGTCCGGCGCGGCCCGCATCAGCTTCCAGCCCGCCGCGAGAGCCAACACCGCGATCACGCCCAGGAGCGCCGCGTTCTTGAACCGTCCCCGCCTCTCTTCCCTCACGCCGCCCGCCGCGGTCTCGATGATGCGCTCGGCGCCCCGGCCCAGCACCAGGGCGAACCACGGGATCATGACAAAATAAAACCTGGGGAAGTAGCTGCTGAAGAGCGGCACGGAAAGCACCGGGCAGAGCGCGAACAAGTGCAGATATAATTCCCGCCGCCGCTTTTCCGGGTCGTTGCCCGGCCACAGCCCGAACGCCAGCAGGAGCGGCCAGGCCACGGGCGCCATGCCGCTAAGGTAATAGTCCCGGAAGATGTCCTTGGACCGCCACCAGCGCAGGAAGTACGCATGAACCATGGCGCCCGGGTCCTGCCAAAGCTGATGGGCGATGGAGATGTTGGGAGGCTGCTTGTCGCCTTCGATGTAGATGCGCTGGGCCTGGGTGAAATAGCCGTCCTGGTCCCGCTGGATCTTGTAAAGATAGTTCTCGAGGTAGAGGAAGTTGTGCACGATGAACAGGGTGTGGGCCTTGGGGTTCAGCGACAGCCGGCCCGTGTCGCGGTAATAACTCGCGAGGTATGGGCCGGTGAGCAGGAAATAGCCGAGCGCGAGAAGCGTTACCGGAACAACGGCGGCGCGGGAGCGCCCTTCCGGGCGCGATTCTTCTTTCCCCTTGGTCCCGGAAGAGATCGCGCCCGGAAGGGCCCTCCCACGTCCTGCTCTTGCCGCCACCGTAATGAGCGCGAACATCAGGAAGTAAGCAAGGGCCTCGGGCTTGACCAGGAACGTCGCGCCGAAGGCGAGCCCGGTCAGGAAAAACCGGGAGAGCTTCCTGGTCTCCAGGGCGCTGAGCCCGGCCAGGACGGCCAGGTACGTGAAAAGGATCGCCGGCTGCTCGGCCTTCGCCACGACCTGCTGCTCGAAAAACGTGAGCGCCAGAATAGAGCAGCCGATGATGGCCGGCCTTCTTCCGAACACCCGGAGCGCCAGGAAATAGGCCGGGAAAATGGTGAGCGCCGTGGCCAGGATGCTCACCAGCCGCGCCGCGCTTTCCAGGTCCTTGATGAAAATGCCCGCCGCTGCGATGAAGGCGGGGAACAGCGGCGGGTAGTGGTAATTGATGGCGTTTGCCCAATCGCCCGCCTGGAGCGCGGAGGCAATGTGAATATAGCGCTCCGCGTCGCCGATGGCCGGAAGGTGCGCCTTTAAATCGTAGGTGAAAAGGATGAACAGAGACGCCGTGAACAGCACCGCGGCCAGCCCGAGGTCGGCTCGGGACCGGGCGGTCTTGTTCACGGGCCGGCTGGCGTGGTCCTGGTCCATGGTCTGATCTGAGAATGTGGAGACAGGATTAACAGGATTTACAGGATGTTCAGAATAGGCATCTTGTTTTTTCATCCGGTAAATCCTGTCTCGAAGAATTTTCATGATTTCCGGACACTCTTGTCCAAAATAGGCCGTAAGAAAACCGCCAAGACGCCAAGAGCGCCAAGGGTCGCCAAGTAAATCATGATGTTTCTTTGCGGCCCGGCAAAGAACAGCTCCGGAGCGTTGGCCCCAACCGGCTTGGCGGACCGGCCGACGGGAGCGCCAAGCAAAAAACATTCGCACCCCAGCCCTCTTAAAATCGTGCTTAAAAATAATCCTTGGCGCTCTTGGCGTCTTGGCGGTTCTCCGGTCCGTTTATTTTGGACAGCACTGATTTCCGGACAAAAAAATTGTAACTTGAACCGGCGCGCCTTTCAACCAAGCGGCCCGTTTCGTTGACCGGGAGCGGGGCTTGATCTAGCATAAGTGGCCATGGGCCCGGCGAACATCGAGGTGGAGATGAAGGCCAGAGTGCGCGACCCGGCGGCGGTGGCGGAACTCCTTTCAAGGATGGGCCGGCCGCTCGGCGAGATCGAGTACCAGGATACCTATTATTGCCCGGCCGGGACCACCGGTTATACGCATGAACGGTTCCGGCTGCGGAGGTCGGGGAACAAGGCCACGGTCACGGTGAAGGAAAAGGTGGAGGGCAAGGGCGCGGAGGCGAGCCAGGAGCACGAGTTCGAGGTGAGCGACGCTGCCGCGTTCATCCGCTTCGCGCGGGCGTTCGGGTTTAAGGAGTTCCTGGTGAAATCGAAAAAGGGGCGGCGCTGGCGGGTGGAAGCGGGGCCGGGAACGGGCGCGGCCACGGTGGAGCTGTGGAAGGTCGGCGGGCTGGGCGAATTCGTGGAGATCGAGATCATGGTGGACGACAAGGACCGGATCGCGGCGGCGCGGCAAGGCATCCGGGAAATTCTCGGGCGGCTCGGGGTGGACGAAGCGGAGGTTGAGCCGCGGCCGTACACGCTGTTGCTTTATGAGCTGGACCACGGCCAGGGGAGCGCGGGATGAAGTGGGTGTACGTGGAGGACGTGGCGGGGCACGCGGGGGAAGAGGTCGAGGTCCGGGGCTGGCTGTATCACAAGAGCTCAAAGGGCAAGCTCCATTTCCTCCAGGTGCGCGACGGCACCGGCACCATCCAGGCGGTGGTGTTCAAGGGCGATGTGAGCGATGAGCTGTTCGCGCTGGCCGACCGGCTGCCGCAGGAGAGCTCGATGATCGTGCGCGGGACCGTGCGGGAGGACAAGCGCTCTCCGCTCGGCTTCGAGCTCGGCGTCACCGACCTCGTCGTGGCCCAGGAAGCCGCCGAGTACCCGATCACGCCCAAGGAGCACGGCACCGCCTTCCTCATGGAGAACCGACACCTCTGGCTCCGCTCCCGGCGCCAGCACGCCATCCTCCGCGTGCGCCACGAGATCATCCGCCAATGCCGCGGCTACTTCGACGCGAACGGCTTCACCCTGATTGATTCCCCCATCCTCACCCCCGCCGCCTGCGAGGGAACCACCACCCTGTTCCAGACCGATTACTTCGGCGAGAGCGCCTTCCTCACCCAGTCCGGACAGCTCTACCAGGAGGCCGCCGCTTTTGCCTTCGGCAAGGTCTACTGCCTGGGCCCGACCTTCCGCGCCGAGAAGTCCAAGACCCGCCGCCACCTCATGGAGTTCTGGATGCTCGAGCCGGAGGTCGCGTGGCTCGACCTTGACGGCGACATGGACCTGGCCGAGGACATGCTCGAAAACGTGGCGCAAAAGACGCTGGAGAAGCGGCGCGACGAGCTGAAATTCCTGGAGCGCGACCTGGCCGCGCTGGAGCGCGTGAAAAAGCCCTTCCCCCGCATCACCTATGACGAGGCAATCGCCCTCTTGAACAAGCAGGGCCACCAAAAGCCCTGGGGCGACGACTTCGGAGGCGACGAGGAGACCTGGATCGCCCAGAGCTTTGACCGGCCCGTCATGGTCCACCGCTACCCGTCCGCGGTCAAGGCCTTTTACATGAAGCAGGACCCGGAAAGGCCCGAGGTCGCCCTGTGCGTGGACGTGCTCGCGCCCGAGGGCTACGGCGAGATCATCGGCGGCGGCCAACGCGAGGACGACCTCGCCACCCTCGAACAAAAAATCATCGCCCACAACCTCCCCCGCGAGGCCTTTACCTGGTACCTGGACCTCCGCCGCTTCGGCTCCGTGCCCCACGCCGGCTTCGGACTCGGAATCGAGCGCACCGTCTCCTGGCTCTGCGGCCTGCCCCACGTCCGCGAAACCATCCCCTTCCCCCGTATGCTCGGCAAAATCTGGCCGTAGCGCCGGCGGCCCGCCGGCATCTTGGCGCCGCCGCGGCGCCTTGGAGTGCGGTGGCTTGACGCCGCTTTTCTTGGGCCGAGGCTTGACTCGGCCCGTCCTCTTCGGGCGTCAAGCCGCCCGATTCCAAAGCGGCGTCAAGCCGCGCGCACTCCATAGCTTCCGCCCTCCGCCCTGGCTTCTTGCAATCCATCCCGCATAATGCCAAACTAGTATCGAGGAAAAACATGGACGACCGATCCCGCCAGATCGCCCAGGAATTCGCGGACCTGCTCCGCGAGCGCCTCGGGCCCCGCGTCAAGCAGGTCATCCTCTTCGGCTCCCAGGCCAGAGGCGACGCCTGGGAAGGCTCTGACTACGACGTGCTCGTGGTCGTGGACCAGTGCACGCCCGAAATCGAGGAAACAGTCCTCGAGACCGACGTGGAGATGATGAACCGTCATGAAACGCTCTTTGCATCTTTGCTCTACTCAGAAGAGGAATGGCGAAAGGAAGAAGAGTTCCCGCTCGGCTGGAACGTCAAACGGGAAGGGATCGCTCTATGAAAAACCAAAAGCCGGGCTTGGAAAATCTGAAAGCCATGCTCTCAAAGGCCGAACACAAGCTGGCTTCGGCCCAAAGAGAATTTGAGATGGGGTTCGTGAGCGACTCGGCTTCCCGAGCTTATTATGCCGCCTATCATGCCATCTCTGCGGTCCTGGCCCACCACGGCCTGACCTTTTCTTCTCATGCCCAATTGCTCGGCGCCTTTAACCGTGGGTTCGTAAAGACCGGCATCTTCCCGCCCGATACCTTCAAGAAATTGCAGCGGATGTTCCTCGACCGTAACATCGCCGATTACCAGATCAGCAAAACCGTGTCCCGCCAAGTAGCCGAGAAGGACATCGCCAACGCCAAGCTACTGGTGGAGGCCTGCCGCGAGTATCTGGAGAAAAAGACTGGCCATAAATTTTCCGCGGCCTGATGCCAAGTCGCCAGCGTAGAATGGCCCACATAGCAGAGCTATGCGGGCCATTCCGAGTCTTGATCCAGGCCTGCCTATTTGTTATTTTTTCTTTTTTGCTTCTTCATCTTTCGCTTTGATAAGTTGCTCGGGGGAAGGAGGAAGCATTTCCATGTTGCACTTTTTTTGGATCGCTGCGTGCTGAAGGGCCTCATATTCACCTTTTAGCTGTGAGTATTCAGCTTCTCCATCACCTCCTTCAATGGCGAATAAACCGAATAAAGACAGCAGATATGTAAACGGCGCAAACCCAACGCTAAGACCCACCGTCCAGGCGTCCTTTTTCGCCATTTTATCTATCCTATGATAGAGTTCATTATTTTTCCTTCCGACACGATCCATCTCCTGCGCTATCTGATCGCAATCATAATCCTTATATTGCAATGGAGAAACAGATGCGGCGGCGATTTTTTCCGGCTTCTTGGCGCAACCGGACCCAAAGATTACGGCCATTGCGATCACGAGAAATGCCAGTCTTTTCATTTTGTCTCCTCCTGACTTTGAAAGCGTTCATCATGTTTAAGCGGTGGATAGGTCCCGCTTTGCCTCGATGAGTACGGTCGCCATACTCACGCCCTTAACTCTATTCAATTGAATATATATACCTGATTTTACCCCCCCCCAGAATATTGTCAAGAGAAAAATGGAAAGAGTTTTTCCGGTTCCGTTTGGGGCCAGGATAGCATGGAGATTTGACAATAGCTGTCAAGGGAGGCGCTGAAGGTCTGAAAAGGCGGTTCCGGGTTCGGAAGTAGTGTGAGCAGTGCTTGACGAGAGGCCGGAACGCATATATATTAAATGAGGAAAAGGAATGAAGCCATGGCGCGAACGTTGAAAGTGACATATGAAAAAGGCGTGCTCAAGCCGATGGACCGGCTGGACCTGGCCGAGCACGAGCAGGTCGAGATCATCATCCTGGAACATGATGACGACCTCCCCGCCGCGGCCATCGCGGCCCTGGCGCTGACTAACAAGAGTTTCGAGTTCCTGGCCGATCCCGGAGAAGACGTCTATACCGCCGAAGACGGCGAGCCGGTCTGAGATGACGTTAAAAGTCCTGCGCCGAGGCGATATAATCCTGGTTCCCTTCCCATTCACTGATCAGAGCGGAGCCAAGGTGAGGCCCGCCGTAATCGTATCCTCGGATAATAAGAGGCAGGACTATTATCGCCTTTATTTCCTCGATCATCCCTCCAGGCAAGCCGGAGATAAGTGATCTGATCCTCCAGACGGACGGCCCCGGTTTTACGGAAACCGGACTGCGCCGCCCCTCCTTATTTAAAATGTCCAAGCTGATGACCACAGATCGCTCCTTGATCCTCCGCCGCCTTGGAAAAGTCTCGCCCCAACTGCAGGCCGGACTGGATCAGCGTCTCAACGCCGCCCTCGGCCTGACCTGATCCTCCCCCCTTGGGGATTGACAACAGCCTCAGGGAAGCTCTCCTTGATCCTTTATTTTCAGCGCAATCTTATAGACTTTTTTGCGGGGCCAGCCGGTTTCTCGGGCGAGGTTGGAGGCGATTGAAGAGAGGGGCCGGTCCGAGCGTTTCAGGGCCTCGCGGACAAGCTCCGTTATCTCGTCTTCCGAGAATTGCTCGGCGGTCTGCTCTCTCCCCCTGATGATGACGGTGATCTCGCCTTTAATCTCTTCTTTCTTCTTGAGCGATGCAATAATTTCGGAGACCGGGCCTCGGACCTGCTCCTCGTAGAGCTTGGTGATTTCCCTGAAGACCACGGCTTCGCGGTCGCCCAGGACGGCGAGGGCGTCGGCGAGGAGGTCGAGGAGGCGGTTGGGGGACTCGTAGAAGACGAGGGTATCGGCGCGGTCCTTGAGCTCGGCGAGGGCCTTTTTGCGGGCGGCGGACTTGGGAGGCGGGAAGCCCGCGAAGGTGACGCGGCCGGTGGGGAGTCCGGATGCGGAGAGGGCGGCGGTGAGGGCGGACGGTCCGGGCACGGGGATGACGCGGATGCCGGCCGCGTGCGCGGCCCGGACCAGGCGATAGCCGGGGTCGGAGATCGCAGGCGTGCCGCCGTCGGTGACCAGGGCCACGCTCTTGCCTTCATGGAGCAGCTCGATGATGCCGGGGATGGCCCGTTCCTCTTTGGGCTCGTAATAGCTGATGAGGCGCTTCTTGATGCCGAGGTAGCTGAGCAGTCCGCGGGTGCGGCGGGTGTCCTCCGCCGCCACCGCGTCGCACTCGGCCAGCACCCGCTCGGCGCGGCGGGAGATGTCCTCCAGGTTGCCGATGGGCGTGGCGACGATATATAGGGTCCCGGTATTGGCCATGGCGGAATGCCCCGCCCTATCCGCTTTCTCTCACGGCGCTCCGAGCACGAACACGCAGGATAGAGCGCCGGGTCCGCCCAGGGTATGGGCCACGCCGAGCCTCGCGTCCTTGACCTGCATCTTGCCGGCGCGGCCGCGCACCTGGTCGCAGATGTTGTTGATCATGCGCACGCCGGAGGCGCCGACCGGATGGCCGCACGACTTCAGGCCGCCGGAGGTGTTCACCGGGATTTTGCCGCCGATGTAGGTCTCTCCTTCCTCGATCAGCTTCCAGCCCTCGCCCTTCTTGGCGAATCCCAGGTCCTCGTAGTTGATGATCTCGGTGATGGTGAAGCAGTCGTGCACTTCCACCACGTCCACTTCCTCGATCGGCTTCTTGATCCCGGCCTGCGCGTAGGCCTTTTGCGACGCGGTCTGGGTGGCGGTGAAGCCGGTGAAGGTGAAGGCCGGGTTCATCTGGGCGCTGTAATACCCGCCGGTGATGGCGAGCGAGCAGCCCTTGATGACCACGTAATCGTCGGTGTACTGCCTGGCTTTCGAGACCGGGCAGAGGATGGCGGCGGCGGCGCCGTCGGTGGTGGGGCAGCAGTCGAAGAGCTTCAAGGGCGCGGCCACATAGGGCGCGTTGAGCGCGGTCTCGAGCGTGATCTCCTTCCGAAAGTGCGCGTTCGGGTTGAGCGAGCCGTGCTTGTGGTTCTTGACGGCGACCTTGGCCAGCGTCTCCTCGTTGATGCCGTACTCCTTGAAATAGCGGTTAGCCAGGAGCGCGAACATGCCGGGAGCGGTGCGGCCCTTGCAGTACAGGGGATGGCCGCGCTCCACGTGCTGCGCCACCAGGCTGCCGCGGCCGGACACGTCGCGCATCTTCTCCACGCCGACCGCCAGCACCAAGTCGTACTCGCCCGCGGCCACCGCGAACGACGCGTTCCTCACCGCGTCCATGCCGGTCGAGCAGTAATTGGACACGCGCGACACCGGGATCGGCTCCATTTTCATGGTCTCGGTCACGTTCACGCCCGACGCGCCCTCGTAGCCCCACGAAAACGGCAGATAGGTCCCGAGCCAGCCGGCCTGGATGTCCTTGGACTCAACCTTGGCGTCCTGGAGCGCCAGGTTCACCGCCTCCCAGAGCATGTCGTTGTAGCTCTGGTGAAAATTCTCGCCGAATTTGATCGTGCCCGTCCCGATGATCGCGACTTCATTGGCTATTGGCATTTATCCCTCCAATGCAATAACTTTTTCCGACGAATATTATCATCCTAATTTATTTTTCTTAATAAACGGCAATAGAACCAAAACGTCTTTGTAAAAGCTCAGCAATCGAAATGGCCTCTTGCCACAAAGGATTATTATCAATTAATAGATAAGATTGCGGGGGTATAAGCTTTTTGTTAATCAAATTGATTATCTGGTCCAGATATATTTCATCCTTATAGAGGCAAATATCAGTCAAGATAATAGCAAATATTTTATTGCAATCGCATGTGTATTTATAATAGTCTTTTTCGGAAGCTCCTATCTCGGCGCCGAATTGCTTCCATATATGGAATGGGTCGTCTTCAACAATGTCTTGAATGGTTGCATATCCACAAAGCGTTTTAGATGGTGATGAGGAATAAAGTATTGCTTTTTTGCCAATATAATTTTTATTGAATTTCTTTCTTATTTCAACAGTTTTTACTTTATTTCGAATTTTATCAAGATAATGTGGTTTGATACTTACTAAGATACCATTAAATGTGCTAGAGTCAATCTCGCTAAAATAATTTATTAATTTAGGGAGTTTATTGAGTGCATTCATCCATACAATATCAAAAGGTGCTTCTAATAAATACTCCTGATCAAATAATCGATATTGCCTTGTTGCTTTGATAGGATTATCGAATCCAAAAGATTTGAAAAATTGTTTCTGATCTTCCCATAGACTTTCAGGAAGTGTGAAATGAAAATTCCTTGCAATTCTTCTTGAATCGAGAGCCATAATAGAAAACAATGTTTCACCGATGTGGTTATGTCTAAAGCCATCTTCAATGTGTAAATGGCAAAACTTGGCATTTTTATCAATTTTCAAGACAGCAGAAACAATAGGTCTATTGTTTATATATCCTAGATAGGCTTTGCGAGAAGAAGTCTTTATTCCTGACGTCACTTTTTTCTTAAACCATTCATCTATGCGCGGATACATTATGCTATGTGATGAAACCATGGAATGTAATGTATTAAATATGCTATTGCTAGACTCTATATCAGTTTTGAGAACAGCATTAATTTTCAAATCAATTAATAAATTGTCCGAAATAGGCTTCATAGTAAACCTCCAGCTGCAATATTTAAGATCCCATTTTTAGAGGCCAATGATCAAAATATTTAGAAAGCTTTAATTCTTGTTCTTTGTAAGCATTATTAGACTCTCGTTTTATCGCGTCCTTTGACATTCTATAAAAATTTAGCTTTGCAAGGCTCTCTCCATTTGAAAGGCAGACATCAGCATTGTGGCCTCTGATCTCAAACATAAGTGGGGTACCTTTGATGCCATCACTTCTTTCTTGGCCGAAATGTGGATGAACGAAGCCAGCATAATGAATTCTCATTTCTCCAAGCGTCTCATCCATTGCTCGTGCATAGACGGCAACGCTGGACGGCAGGGAAATATTCTCCTTGGATCTAATGAGGTAGAAATTATTACTCTCTATAATTAGCTTTTTTTCTGAATCGGATGGCTTAAGTTCCCAGTAATCGACTGGAGATAATTTGGTATCTTGAGAAAGATCTATATAAGGATTGCTTTCTGGGCAGTTCTTTGCCATGTAGGCACAAGCATCAATGCCCGCAATATTAACATTATTGAGGTTTACAGATAAAAAACCTATATTCCTATCATCGCCTCCCAGAAAAATGCTTTTAATAAATTCATTGTCAGTAATAATACAATCATCAATGCAGCCATAAAAAAGACGTAATTGCGATAATCGGACGCCCTTTCGGACTTTAATACCGAAACTGATTGGGATTATTTCGACGTATAAGTTGCCTGTCGCTGGAGAAGAAGACAAATTACTATCGAAATAATCATATCTAGATTGTCCATCGATAATTAATCTGGCAATCACATCTAGTCTACCAATGGAGCTTTTAGCGGTTGCCTGCCCGAACAGGTAAGATCCATACATTTGAGGTGTGAAATGCTCACTAAGTTGAAAAACATAACATTTACTAGGATCCAGATTATAATAGCCATTAGTGTCAGGATCAATATGCCTGGCATATTGATCGTTTCTTAAAACTTGGGAGAAGACAGGATCCGGGCCACATGGTTTAATAGATCCCTTTACCATTTCCCATGCCTTGCTATCAAGAGATAGATCTATAGCTGAATAATCTGCGTCCTTCTCAAAGTCAGAGACATTCTGAATGAACTGATGATCGACTATTAGCTCTTTCAATTGCTCCCGTGATAATACACCAGGCGGCCAATCTCCTTGCCAAAAGTAATGTGACATTTACCTAGTCTCCTTTGTGTAGCACTATTATATCACACCACCGGCCTAAATTTCCAGAAGTAGTTGTAAAAGCCGCCGCCTTCGTGGAGCTTTCGAAAGACCATCTCGACCTTCATCCCGATTTTGACGGTTTTCGGGTCGGTGTCGGTCATCTGGGTGTAGAGCCGGCCGCCGCCTTCCAGGTCCACCGACACCATGGGCGTGGGCGGGTCCGGGTTCGGCACCAGGGAGTCGAGCGTGAACGTGAAGACCTCGCCGCGCCGCTGGAGCTTTACCGTCCCCATCTCCTCCTTGCCGCAGTTCCAGCACTGGTAGCGCACCGGGAACTGCACCGCGCCGCAGGCCTTGCACTTCTTGGCCAGGCGCCTCACGTTCTGCTTTTCCTCCCGCCACAAGACCGGCGGCGAGGCCCAGACGTTGAGCTGCTCCTGGGGCAGGACCTTCCTGAACTTCAGGTATTTAGCATAGCTGGAAATCGGCCGCCCCGCCGCGATCTGCTCGTTCAGGCTGGTCTTGAAGTTCGCGATGTGCTCGGTGACTTCCATCAGGCACGCGTCCGCGCCGGAGCTGTGGTTGATCATGACGATCTTGTCGCCGGGCTTGCTCTTTTGTAGCGCGGCCAGGAGCGAGAAGAAGACCTGGGCGGAGCCGGTGTTGCCGATCTGGCTCTGCGGTTCGTCGGCCGGATAGGCCGAGGCCTTGAAGCCGAGCTTCTTGTCCAGCGCCTTCCGGAGCTTCATCTCCGGAGCGTAATAGACCACCGCTGCGATCTCCTCCCGCGCCAGGTCCATGCTGGCCAGGAACTCGTCCACCATCTCCGGCACCTGCACCATGATGCCCTCGTCCGTGATGAACTTGGCGTCGCCGGACTGGATGTAGCGGTCGGTCTGGGTGCGCCAGTAGTCGAGAAACACGCGCGAGGTCGAGAAGAAGCCCTTGAACACCGCGACCGGCTTGCCGCGTCCGACCATGAGGGCAGCGGCGCCGTCGCCCAGGGTGCGCTCGGCCGGGTCGCCGGGCTCGGCCAGGCGCATGTCGGATGCGCAAACCATGACCTGGTTGGCCTCGTCGGACTTGACCGCGTCGTAGGCGGCGCGCAGCGCGTTGGTGGATGAGCGGACGGAGGCCCCGAAGTCGCAGGCCAGGATGTCGTGGCGGAGGTCGGCCACGGCGGCGACGATGGCGGCGTTCTGGTGTTCGAGGTACGGGCGGGTGGTGGTCGCGAAGTAGAGGCGGTCCACCTCCAAGGGATCGCGGCCGGCCACGCACTCCATCGCGGCCTCCGCCGCCATGGTGATCGTGTCCTCGTCGTGATTGGCCGCGGCGCGCGCTCCGGCCTTGGAGCCGCCCCAGGCCTGCGCCAGCACCTCGCCGGTCAGCCGATAGCGGGGAACGTAACAACCCCATCCCGTGATCCCGATCATACTCCACCTCCCCTTTGCCCTTGGTTTACTTGCCGGCGACCATTATCCGACATTGCGGGATTCAGGTCAATGGAGTAAACGTGTATACGGGCCCAAGGACCGCGGCATGGTTTAAATATCCCTTTCAGGGAACATTTGACGTGGCGTCGTCCGTACCCCAGGGTAGGCCGGGGACGGCCAACCCTGGGCTTTGTTAAGATGCCCCTTCGGGGCACATGCGGGATGGGTCAGGCGGGCTTGGCCTGGCAGGCGGTTTTTTTGCCGATGAGTTGGAGGACTGCTTCACGGACTTTGGCGAGGTCCACGCCGGTGTTGGTGCAGGGTCCGTGGGGCCGGTGGTTGATGACGGCGAGCACGGGCTTGGGGGAGGCGAAGATGCCGGCTTTGAGCTCGGCCTCGCAGGCCACGGCGACCACGGCCTCGACCCAAGATTCGAGGACGTAGGAGAGGGCGAGCCTGCCGCCGGTGGCGACGCGGGGGATGACGCCGTACTCCTGTCCCATCGAGACCAGGGACTTGACCGGGCAGCGGCCGCAGCCCTTGCAGTTGTTGATGTCCTTGACAATGTTCTGGGTGCACTCCGAGTTCTGGACGCAACGGGGCAGCAGCACCAGGATGTTCTCCGGGCTGATGTTGAAGTTTTTGTGGAGCTTTCTGTAATTATTGAGCCGGACCACGGTCCGCGCGAACCAAGTCACCTTGCCTTTGTTGATGTCGGTCACGGTGCCCTCCTTGGTAGCTTTTTTGACCATAACACAAACGGTGAGAGGAAACAATGGAATTTTCAAAAGGATGGAGGCGACGCTGAAAGATGATTATGAAGCAAGGGGAGATTGATTTCGCACAGAGACACAGAGATCACAGAGAATAATTAATTTAGAACTTTTCTTTTTACTCTGTGATCTCTGTGTCTCTGTGCGAAATCGCCTCAGCGGCGGTAGATAATTATTCCCCTGAAATCGCTTTGCAAATGTCCTATCGCTTTTCTCACCCCGGCGTTTCCCAGGCTCTGGCGGGCTCGGGGGCGATGACGCAGGGGAGGATGGTGAAGGACTCACGGCGGAGCGATTGGGCCACGGTGGCGCGGGCGCCGGGCCGGCAGAGGAGCGTGATGGAGCCGCCGCCTCCGGCGCCGTTGATCATGGCGCCGATGGCGCCGCTGGCGCGGGCGATGTCTTCGATCATCTCGATGCGGTAGGTGGTGATGCCGGGGTGGAGCTCTTTTTGGAGGCGGTTGTTGCGGTCCATGATCGTGGCGAGGGCGGCCAGGTCTCCGGTGATGAGCGCGGCCTTGGCGTCCTCGGCACAGGCCGCGAGCCCGGAGAGGGCGGAGGCGATTTGCGAGCCGGGCTGTTTCATGCCCTCGATGACCTGGCGGTGGACCTCGGAGGAGAGGTGTCCGCGGCCCTCGTACACGAGCAGGAGCCGGCTTTCGAGGGCGAGGCGGGCGGCGTCGGAGAGGAGGATGGGGGACACGTCGGCCTGGGGGTAGGCAGCGATGGCGATGTAGTTGAGGCCGCCGTAGGCGGAGGCGATCTGGTCCTGGACGCCGCACTCGTGGCCGAGCTCGGCGGTCTCGAGGTGGTGGGCGAGGGCGGCGAGCTCGTGGGGCACGAGGGGCCGGCCGGCGAGGATGGAGAGGCCTTTCAAGAGGGCGACGGTGATGGCGGCGGATGAGCCGGTGCCGGCGCCGGGCGGGACGTCGGCGGTGATGTAAACGTCGAGGCCGTCGGGGATGGGCATGAGCTTGAGGGCGGCGAGGAGGAGGTCGTGCTTGTGGCCGTACTGCTCCTTGACCACGTCGGCGACGTCGAGGCGGTCGCCGTAATCGAGGACGTGGATGGTGGCGCCGGGCGCCTGGCGGGTGACGAGGGTGACGTGGGCGAAGAGGGTGACGGCGAGGTTGACCACGGCGCCGGTTTGGGCGAAGTGGGTGTCGGTCCATCCTCCGAAGTCGAGGATGCGGTTGGGGGCGCGGCTTTCGATGATCCGGGGCATGGTTCTTTTTCTTCGGCGATGAACGGGACCGCCGGCGTATTGATTTCACACCGAGGCACGGAGATCACAACGCGGCTCAAGGCCGCAACCAAAGAGTTTATTAACAAGGATATTCAGGATGTCAAGGATAAGATTTTCTTATCCTGAATATCCTGTATATCCTTGTTCATTCATTCTTTCATCCGGTTGCGCATGATTTCACGAAAAGTGCAAAGAAATTTATGCATCTTGGACGTTAGTAGTACAGAGAGAGCCGAGGGGTTCCTATATTAATTTTCCGTGTACTCCGTGTCTCTGTGCGAACTTGACCCCGCCGCGGTCAGAGCGGAGGCGGGACGTATACGGTTGAGTCAATCAGTGCGAGGAACGTGCCCGAGGTGACGGCGCAGACTCCGAGGCCGCCGCCTTTGGGGATGGCGCCCAGGATCTGTCCGGCGAAGACGCCGCTGGATTTGTCGTAGCCGCCGACGAGCTGGGCGGAGGCCGGTCCATATGACATGCTTATGACGCCGGCGTTGCCGAGGGTGAGGCCGAAGATGTTGGTGATGGGGTCTCCATTGATGGAGAAACCATAGCCCACGAACGTGCCGAAGGCGTTGGCCACGGAGACCGGGTCGCCGGCGGCGTGGGGCGGGAGGGGATTTCCGATGGCGACGTGGACGCTGTCGCCGTCGTCGCAGGAGGCGTCGAGGGTCAAGTACCATACTCCGGAGATGTCGGCGTTACCGGAGTTGTTGGGCGCGATCAGGAGCTGTCCCTGCTCGGAGCAGGTGGTGGCCACGGCGTTGTCATAGGCCAAGTAATCTCCCAGGTAAATGCCGCCCAGGAACGCGGCCTGGGACTGGCCGAAGAAGGGGGGCAGGCTGGGGTCGGCGTAGGTGAGGACGAGGGCGGAGATTCCGTTCATGGTTGCGCCCTGTCCGTAGAGCTGGAAGTAGCGTCCGCCGGTGATGCCCAGCGACTGCGTTCCTTCCAGGACGACGCCGGCCTGGGGGCCGAAGGAGCTGCCGGGAGCGGGATGGGTGGGGCGGAGGTCGAGGCGGAACATCGCGGGGCCGAGCGCCGCCAGGCCTTCGTAGGTCCCGGCCTCGAAGTTGTCGGCGATCACTTCCACGCCGGCGACGCGCACTTTGACGTCGTCGAGGTAGAGGGCATCGGTGGGATCGCTGAGTCCCACGATGAATTGAACGGCGAAGCTGCTGCCCTGGGCGACGGAGGAGTAGTTCACGATTTTGGGGACGCCCTGGGCCATGGCCAGCCCGCGGTCCTGGACGGGCACGCGGAACCGGTCGCCGTCAATGATGCGGACGAGGAAATAATCGCCGTGCTCGCCGTCGGCCTCGGCCTGATAGGTGAAGTGGACGACGATGGTGTCGCCGGGGTTGACGGGAGCAGTGAGGTAATAGGCGAGGATGGAGACTTCGGGGACGTCGGCGTCATACTCGTAGCCGGAGTTGACGACCTTGACGCCGGGGAAGATGCCGCCGGTCATGGGCACTTCCTGGCCGGGCAGGGACAGCTCGGCGCCGCTGCCGGCGAAGCTCTTGGGACAGGTGGCGCCGGTGACCATGAAGACCATGTCCCAGACCGGGAACGAGGTCTCGGTGTCTCCCATGCTGAACAGTCCGCCACCGCCGCCGCCGGATGAAGTCTGGCAATTGACTCCGAACGCGCCCGCCAGCGCCACCAGCGCCGCTAGGACTATAAGCCTTTTCATGATCGTCCTTCCTCTCCCCATACTCAGGGAAAATAGTTTTAAGGGCCGGCCGCAACCGCATTCCGCGAGCGGCCCTTCTATTATCGCCACAATTGCCGGGAGGCGCAAGTTTTGGGGCTGGCAAAAAGTGGAGGAACGCTTGTAAGCGGCGGGCGTTGTTTTGTATGATTGCGGGAACGACGGTCAAAGGAGGCGGACATGAGTGAGAAGGGCGGTCTTCATGGGATCACGGAGCGGCTGGACGCGCTGTACGAGTTCGACCGTGAGCCGGTGACACCGGACAAGCTGCAGTCGGGTCCGCGGTTCGCGGCTCTGTTCGCGGGCGAGCACGTGGCGGGCACGGAGTTCGTGATCGGGGCGATGTTCGTTCTGCACGGGGTGTCGGCCTCGGACCTGATCTGGGGGCTGCTGTTGGGGAACGCGCTGGCGGTGCTGTCGTGGACGTTGATTTGCGCTCCGATCGGGGTCAAGGTGCGTCTCACGCTGTACTGGTATCTGCGGAAGATCGGGGGCCCGGGGGTGACGTTCATCTACAACATCGCGAACGCGTTTTTATATTGCATCCTGGCGGGGGCGATGATCTCGGTGGCGGCGACGGCGGTGGGCCTGGCGTTCGGGGTTGACACTCCGGCGCTTTCCGCGAAGCTGCCGACGGGCGTGGGGTGGGTGGCGATCACGCTGGTGGTGGGTTCGGTGGTGACGGTGGTGGCGGTGCTGGGGTTCGATAAGCTCACGGAGTTTTCGAGCGTGTGCTCGCCGTGGATGCTGCTGGTATTTTTCGCGGGAGCGGTGGCGGTGCTGCCTCAGGTCGGCGAGTTCCATACGGCGGGCGAGCTGTGGGAGCTGGCGCGGACCAAGATCTGGAACGGGGTGGCGGTGGCGGGCCAGGAGAAGCTGGGGTTCTGGCACATCTGCTTTTTCGCCTGGTTCTGCAACCTGGCCATGCACGTGGACCTGTCGGACATGGCGGTGTTCCGGTACGCGAAGAGCTGGCGCTACGGGCTGTACTCGGCGTTCGGGATGTTCCCGGGCCACTTCATGGCGTGGCTCGCGTCCGGGATCATGGTCGCGGCCATCGGGCTCAAGATGAGCCCCGGCCAGATGGCGGTGAACGCGGCGGGGCTTGCTGGCGCGGTGGCGGTGGTGGTGGCCGGCTGGACCACGGCCAACCCGACCATGTACCGGTCCGGGCTCGCGCTGCAAACGGTGACGCCGAACTGGCCGCGCTGGGCGGTGACGCTCACGGCGGGGGTGGTGACCACCATCCTGTCGTGCTTCCCGTTCTTTTTCATGCGGCTTTTGGACTTCGTGGCGATCTACGGGCTCATCCTGATGCCGGTGGGCGCGGCGGTGTTCGCGGAGTTCTGGCTCATTCCGCGGCTCGGGATCAGACAGTACCGCGCGGAGCAGCGCGGATGGTTCATGAGCTATGCGCTGCTCGGGAGCTGGGCGATTACCCTCGCGGCGTGCTACTTCATGCCGATCCATCTTTTCTACCGGTGGCTGCCGGGTTATTTCATCGCGCTCGGGCTCTACCTGGGACTGGCGTTTGTGGAGGACCGGTTGCGGCCGGCAGTTGTGGCCGCGGCCGCGGGAGGCGTGTCATGAACGGACGAGTCACCATCATCAATGTCGCGAGCGTGCTGGCCATCCTCTCGCTGCTCGCCGGCCTTGGCGCGGCCATCGCCACATTCACCGGCGCCATCTCGTTCGATTCCTACAAGCTCATCTTCAACCTCGCAAGCCTGGCGTGGTTCCTCACCTCTCCACTGTGGTTCGTGCCGCAGCTCTTCGGCGAGCGGTGGAAGGAAGCGGGGAAAGGAGCATGGCTCCGGCCGAAGAGTTGATGATGGCGAGGCCGTTTCAACGGCCTTTCTTCAAGGTGCAGGCCAGCGCTTCAGCGCTGGTATCGAGGATGCGCCCGAAGACGGCCAGCCCGTTTTAACGGGCTTTCTTCAAGGTGCAGGCCAGTCCTTTAGGGCTGGTATCGCGGATGGGGGCAACGTCGCGGAGCCCGTTTTAACGGGCTTCTCGGAATAATGGATTTATCCACGGAGGCCATGATGCCACGGAACGTTTACTCGGAGATATATCTTCACATCACCTGGCGCACGAAAGACAACATGCCGATGATTGACGGCGCCATTGAAAACGAATTATTCAAATTCATCAAGAACCGGTGCATCGAGACTCCCGGGGTATATTTTTTCACCATCGGGGGCACGGCCGATCACGTCCATCTTTGTGTCTCGGTCCCGCCGACGCTGCTCATTTCTGACTGGATCGGTGAATTAAAAGGCGCGAGCGCGCATCACGTCAACCATCATGTCCAGGATAAGGCGCTGCAATGGCAGGCGGGTTACGGCGTGGTGTCGTTCGGAAAAAATAATTTGCAGTTCGTCAAGGAGTACATCGAGCACCAGAAGGAGCACCATGGCGGGGGCAAGGTGCATGATAGGTTAGAGCGGATCGAGGCGGTGGAGGCGGCCGGCGATGGCTGAAGCCGGGATGCGAGAAGCCCGTTAAAACGGGCTCGGGTAGAACGGTGTCGGTCACGTTGTACCAGCCCTAAAGGACTGGCCTGAACCCTGAAGAAAGCCCGTTAAAACGGGCTCATCAAGACCAATGAACCAGCTCATGGAGAGGCGGCAAAATTATTTTCCTTGCCGCATGGGTCCGGCGCGGCTAGACTAATGATATGAGACTTACTGCAACGTGATCGGGAGGAGATGAAGATGGTAATGGCAGACGCTTGCGATAACCGGGTCGAGTTGTGGCGGCCGGCGGAGACGCTGTCGCCGCGGGTGAAGAAGCTGCGGGACGAGTATTTTTCGTTTCGGGAGCGGCCGTTCAAGAACGAGGTGATCGGGTTCTCGACGGGCGAGCCGGACGACATCCTGTTTTCGTCGTACCACTGGGGGGTGGCGCCGGAGGCCTACATTTTCAGCAAGTCGTTCCAGGACACGCTGATGGCGTCGGCAATGCGGGTGGCGCTGCCGGAGGGTTTCTGGAAGAAGAGCCTGGCCCAGCGGCGGGCGGCGTTTTTCGCGGAGGTCATCTCGAAATACCTGCCGGTCGCGATCCTGGAGGGCGAGCTGATCGTGGGCGGGCAGTTCAACACGGCGCTGTCCAAGACGCTGAACCGCAAGGAAGCGAAGGAGTGGCGCAGGCGAGAGAAGAAGTGGTTCCGCCGGAACCTGTGGCTGATCGTTTCCGGGATCGGGAACTGCGGGGCGGTTCCGGGCCACCTGGTCCCCGACTATCCGGCGGTGATCCGTCACGGGTTCAAGGGCCTGGCCGAGCGGTTCCGGGGGCTGCAACAGGGCGCGGCGGCGGCGCACCAGGATTACCTGGACGCGCTCATCATCTGCGCGGAGGCCGTGCCTAAGTTCGCGGCGCGTTATGCGGAGCTCGCGGCGAAAAAGGCGGAAGAGGAGAAGGACGCGGGGCGCAAGGCGGAGCTCATGGAGATCGCGCGGATCTGCCGCAAGGTCCCGTGGGAGCCGGCCGCGACGTTCCAGGAGGCGCTGCAGTCGCTGTGGTTCACGCACATGCTGGTGATGGCGCAGGAGTCGTATCCTGGTCCGGGTCTGTCGCCGGGGCGGGTGGACCAGTATTTATTTCCGTATTACCGGGACGACCTCAAGACGGGGCGCATTACGCGGGAGTCGGCGCGCGAGCTTTTGCAGTGCTGGTTCATCAAGCACAACTACGCCTATGATTTCATGGGTCGGGTGGGCACGAACCAGGGGATCAACTCCGGGTTCGGGCAGCTCATCACGTTGGGCGGTTGCGGGCCGAACGGCGAGGACCTGTCGAACGACCTGACGCTCCTGATGCTGGACGTGATCGAGGACATGAATTTACTGGAGCCGAAGCCGAACGTGCGGCTGCACAAGAACGCGGGCGAGCCGGTGCTGGACCGGGTGGTGGACATGGTGGCCAAGGCGCAGGGCTCGCCGTTCCTGCTGAACTTTGACGAGACCTCGATGAAGGCGCTCAAGTGGGCGGGCCTTCCGGAGGACACGCTATGGGACTACGCTCCGGTGGGGTGCCTGGAGAACACGGCGCAAGGGAACGATCGGTCGGGCACGGTGGACGTGAACCTGAATTTCGCCAAGGCCGTGGAGCTGACGCTGGGGAACGGCCGCGACATGAGAATGCCCAAGCGCCTGGGCCCGCGCACGGGCGACCCCGGCGGCTTCAAGAACTTCCAGCAATTCAAGGACGCGTTTTTCACGCAGCTAGGCGCGCTCAGCGATTACATCATGGACGCGGCGGAGGATGCGGACGCGCTCCGGGCGGAGCTCGAGCCGACGCCGTACTTGTCGGCGCTGGTGGGCGGCTGCGCCGAGAGCGGCAAGGACGTGTGCGCGGGCGGGGCCACGCATAAGTTCATCACGGTCGAGGGGGTGGCGTTCGCGACGGCGGCTGACTCGCTGGCGGCCGTGAAGAAGCTGGTGTTCGACGAGGGCCGGATCAAGATGGCGGACCTCGTCAAGGCCATCAAGAAGAACTTCGCGGGTTACGAGGAGATGCGGCAGATGCTGGTGCACCGCGCGCCCAAGTACGGCAACGACGACCCCGAGGCCGACCAACTGGCCCGGGAGATGAACCGCTTTTTCTCGAACCACGTATTCGGACGGAAATCGGCGGTGACCGGCCGGCGGTTCCGGTCCGGGTATCTGTCATGGAACTACTGGGTCATGTACGCGACCTCCACGGCGGCGACCCCGGACGGCCGCAAGCGCGGCACGTACCTGTCGAACGGCATCTGCCCGGTCACGGGCGTGGACCGGAAGGGTCCGGTGGCCATGGCGCGGTCGGTGAACGCCACGGACTTCGAGGTGGTGCCCAACGGCGGCTCGCACACCATCTCTTTCAGCCCGTCGCTCGGGCGCACGGACAAGGGCCGCGCGAACCTGAAGGCCTTTCTGCGGGCGTACGGGGTCGAGGGCGGCAGCGCGTTGCAGATTAACATGATTGATCCGGCCACGCTCCGGAAAGCGCAGCATGAGCCGGACCAGTACTCGAACCTTTTGGTGCGGGTGACCGGGTACAACGCCTACTTCACGACGCTGGGCAAAGAGCTTCAGGACGAGATCATCGCGCGCGAGGCCTTCCGGCTGGGAGGGGAAGATGGCGACTCTTAAGGGCCGGGCCGCGAGCGCGTTCCGCGGCATCCACTACCTCAAGTTCGCGGCGACGGTGGACCAGGCGGGCGTGCCCAACGTGGTGCCGCTGTTGTCGGCGCGGAGCGTGGACCCCGAGACCATCGCGTTCGTGCGCTTCATGGTGTGGAAGACGGCCAGGAACTTCGAGGCCAACCGGAAGATCACGTTCGCGTGCACGGGGCCGTGGGGCCGGGCGTACCTCGCGAAGGGCGAGTTCATGGAATGGCAAACGCAGGGGCCGCTGATCGAGCAGTTCGAGAACGAGGCGTTGTACCGCTACAACGCTTACACCGGCGCGAACATGATCGGGGTGGTGAAGGTGCGGGAGGTGATGTCGTTCCCGGGCGGCGGGATCGCGGGTCCGATGCTCAAGTCGCTCGCGGCGCGGCTCGCCGGCAAGGCGGGGCCGGCCGAGAACGGCGGGCCCATGCCGGTACAGGTGGTGGAGAAATGGGGCCGGCCGCTGGCCGCGAAGTTCATCGCCATGGTTGACGAGCAGGGCGACCCGCTGGCGTTCCCGATGATGGGACTCACCGCGCCGGACGCGGGCACGCTGCTCTTCCCGCTGCCGCGCGACATGGCGCACCCGCTGAACCGGCTCGTCGAGGGGGCGCGGGTGGCGGCGTCGGTGTTCACGCTGGAGCCGGTGGCGTACCAGGTCAAGGGCATTTTCGGCGGCGAGGTCCAGCGTGAAAAAAAAGCATTCGGCGTGATCAAGGTGAACGAGGTTTACACGGCGGCGCCGCCGGTGCCGGGGCGGAGGATTTATCCGCCGGAGATTGGTTGAGGCGATCAGAAAAAAGAGTCTATTTCACGCAAAGGCGCAAAGAGCGCAAAGATCGGAATGAGTTGGTTCTT
>Ga0307378_10000956_pt1 | contig 47803 bp, 36 predicted proteins | sample UN1MG_FD_202238 | JGI IMG/M metagenome (GOLD analysis project Ga0307378, IMG submission 202238) | Soil microbial communities from Risofladan, Vaasa, Finland - UN-1 | ecosystem: Environmental > Terrestrial > Soil > Coastal area > Acid sulfate soil | place: Finland: Risofladan, Vaasa | collected... | reverse complement strand
TTCCGGCAAGCAAGCTTGCCGATCTAAAGCGGCGGCAAGCCGCGCGCACTCCAAAGCGCCGGGCCGGCGCCTTTCGCTACAGGAACGAATTAAAAGGTATACCCGATGGCGGAGGAGGTCAACCGGCCGCGGCTTCCCGGCCCTTGACAACAATAAAGTCAGGTGATACATTGTAGTTACAATGAGTAACGATGACGAGGAGGGGCCATGGTCAAGAGGCTCACCAAACACGGGAACAGCCTGGCGCTGGTGATTGACCGGGGCGTGCTCGATCTCCTGGAGATTGACGCCGATACTCCGCTCTCGGTCAAGACCGACGGCAAGCGCCTGATCATCTCGCCGGTCCGCGATCCGGGTCGGGAGAAAAAATTCCGGCGGGCGCTTGGCGAGGGCAACCGGAAGTATGGCCGGATGCTGAAGCGGCTGGCGGACTAGCCATGCCTCCGGTCCCGACCTTCCTGGACCTGGACGAGGTCCTGGACATCCACCGCGACCAGATCGAGCGCTATGGCGGCAGCGATGGGGTGCGCGACCTGGGCCTGCTCGAATCCGCCCTGGCCATGCCCCAAGCGGGATTCGGGGACCAGTTCTTCCATGCCGATATTTATGAGATGGCCGCCGCCTACCTGTTCCATATCGTGAAGAACCATCCCTTCGTGGACGGCAACAAAAGGGCCGGGGCCGTGGCCGCTTACGTCTTTCTCAAACTCAATGGCTATTCCCTCACCGCGTCCGGCGCGGCATTCGAGAAAATGGTCCGGCAGGCAGCCCAAGGAAAAGCCGACAAGACCGGGGCCGCGGAATTTTTCAGGAAGCATGCGCGCAAAGACTGACAGGCCACGGACCTCGATCAATTCCGATCGCTGCCTGCATCCTCCTCCATCTCCAGTGCCTCGGTGAGCTTGTGGGCGGAGAGACCCGGGGAAGTTATCGCCGGGCGAGCGTCTCAGCCGGCGGGGTTGAGTGCGGGCTTTTTGCGGGCGTGTTGCTGGGTCGGGGGGCGGCCGGTTTGGGGGGACGGGGGCAGGATGCCGCGGTTGGTGAGGAGGGATTCGAGCCTGGCGGTGTTGCGGGCGCCGGCCTGGGCCAGGCCAAGGATTCGGGCCTTGATCGCGGGATCATCGTCGGCGGCGAGGCGGGAAAAATACTCGCTGATGTCAATTTCCAGGATGGAGGCGATGCGGAGCGCGTCGGTGAGAGAGGGCGGGGCGGAGCGGCTGATGCCGTCCACCGCGGCGATGGCGTTGGTAATTGGCTCGGGCTCCGCCGCGGTCTTGCCGGCGCGGGTCGGGGCGCCGATGGCCGGCAGGACCTCGTTACGGATGATGTCGAGGTGCGCTAACGCATTCCGGCCCAGCCCGGAAAAGAGCGCGGAAGCCTCTTCGTCCTCGCGGAACAGATCGCCGAACCACATATAAAGCCCGCCGACTTTTTGCTCCAGCACGCCGAGCGCCTGAAAAATATCTCCCTGCTCTCCCATGTCCTTGCCCTTTCACTGCTTCCAACGGGTCTGATGATTATACAACTGTAGATTCGTATACCATATTCGGGGGCCGGTTGGCAAGGGGCAATGCAAAATTGTTTTTTGCGGGCGGGGAGGGCGGCTGATACAATATGGCCCACGTTCGGAAGAGATGATGGAGCGAATTCATAATGGGTCCGGTACGGCGAGGGGAGGGCGGTTTGCTCTCCTTATCTTGTTACTGACCGCCGTCTCCCTGGTTCTTATGCCGGGGGTTTCCGGTCCGGCGGATCCCTCCCCGGGTCCGGCCGCGGTGAGGATCGTCTATCTCCCGATCGTGGGCAAGAAGGCGACGCTGGAACGGTTCAAGCCTTTGACCGAGCACCTCCAGAAAACCCTGAACCTGCCGGTGACGGCGGTGTCGTTTAATGATTATGACGAGGTGGTCGTGGCGCTGGCCAAGGGCGAGTTCGAGGCGGCGTATCTGAGCCCGGACACGTACGTGCAGGCGGCGGAGGTCGCGAAGCTTGTGCCGGTGGCCATGGAGCTTGACCGGGAGGGCAACCCGGGCTATCGCGCGGTGTTGATCTGCCGCTCGGACAAGAAGTATCTGAAGGTTGACGACGCGCGGGGCGGCGTGCTGGCGCTGCTCAAGAATACCACGTCCACCTCGGGCTTCCTGGTGCCGCTCAATTATTTCCTGCAGGTGCGCAAGGAGACGCCGGAGTCGTTCGCGGGCAAGGTCGAGTTCGCGGACGACCATGCCAAGGTGATCAGGGGCGTGCTGAGCGGGGCCTATGACCTGGGCGCGACCAATGACATGGACCTCAGCCGCACCATGCAGGCGGAAAACATCCCGGCCGGAACGTTTAGGGTGTTGTGGACGAGCGAGCTGATCCCGGGCTCGCCGGTGTGCGTGCGGCGGGACCTGAGTCCGGAGTTCAAGGCCGCGTTCCTGGCTGCTCTGCTCAAGTTCAACGAGGACGCGAAGGGGCTTCAGGCGCTGGAGATCGGCGGTTACGCCCGGGCCGCTGATCAGGACTACGCGCTGGTGCGCCGGCTGGACCGCGCGAACCGCTGAAAAATTCCGGACGCATCAGCAGGCCGGACATTCCCGTCCGGCCCCGCCCGATCACGCCGCCGTGACTGCAATCACGGGATCCACTCGTGCTCGCGGTACCAGTTGATGGTCTGCTTCAGGCCTTCCACCGCGTTCGGCCATTTCCACTCGAAGCCCAGCTCTTTGAGCCGGGTCACGTCGTAGTAGTTGTCGGAGGTCGTGTACCCGATCCAGTCGCGGTCGAGGCGGACGTTGAGCTCATTGGCGAGCCCGCGCTCCTCCACCAGCCTGGCCCACCGCTTTCGAATGTAATTGTTGACGGGCTTCAATAGCCCGAGCGGTATGAGGGGGGCGATGGCCCCGATGCCGGTCATCATGGGCTTGATGAAGGGTACCCATTCCTTGACTTCGAGTCCGACCGGCTCGGCCAGGGCCCTGATGAAGGTCGGTCCGTCGAGGGGGTTGGGGTCGGCCACGTTAAAGGCCTTGCCCACGCTGCCCTCGGAGATTGCCACCTGGAGCGCGGCGCGTCCCACGTCCTCCACATGCACGTGCGAGCTCCGCGGCCCGGACTTGAGGCCCCAGATGTCCGGCCGGCCGCCGGCCTTGATCATCGTCATGACGCCGATGAACATGGCGTGTCCGTACTTGGCGCGCGGTCCGTAGACCAGGGTGGGACGGATGGAGCTCACGGGCAGGCCGTGCTTGTCATGGAACTCGAAGGCGGCCAGCTCGCCTCGGTACTTGCTCTTCTCGTAGTGGTTGCGGGGCCGCTTGGGGTCGTCCTCCTTGCAGGGGCAGCGCACGGGCTTGCCGTATACGCCGACGGTGGCGACCTGCACGAAGCGGGTGAGGTTCGGGGCATGCTTGAGCACGGCCTCGCACACGTTGCGCGTGCCCTGGTGGTTGACCTGTTCAAGGAGTTGGGCGGAGGCCCCTAAGTCGAACAGCCCGGCCACGTGCACCACCACGTCCATGCCCGCGACCGTCTGGCCCAGCGCCTCAAGGTCGCTAAGCTCGGCCGGGACCACCTCCAGCCCCCGCTTCGTAAGCTCCCCGAAGTTCGAGCCCGGCCGGTCCGAGGCCCTCACCTCATGACCGGCCGCCATAAAAGCGTCCACCACCGACAGACCCACCAGCCCGGTGGCGCCGTTCACCATTACCTTCATGCTCATTCCCCCTTATCACTGCTCGTGGAGCGGCTGGAGCTTGAGCTATTAACGCCGTCCCCGTAAGCGCCCGCTGGTTGCAAAAGTATAGGCACCGGACCAGCCGGAATGCAAGCCGGCTCCCCGCGTCTTCTTGTGATGATGATGTTTTTGACGCGGAACGCTGCTCCTGAATCTTCCAACCCGCCGGCTCGGACCCAATATCAGTCCAACATTAAAATGCTTTAACCTGGACTTGACAAATGATGGGAATGCTCGGAAACTGGAAATAAAGGAAAAGCCTGAATCGCGAGGGCCTTCAGCCGCATCGCAAGCAAGGGGATGAAAGGGACGCTTTCCCTTGACCGCGAATATCGTTTGTTATAGAATAAATTGGCCCTTTGATTTTCCAACCGGTCAAAGGGCGGAGCTGGCATTTAATGGCCAAAGACAAAGACAAATTCATCAACAAGGCCCAGACCCTGCTCAAGAAAGGGCAGGTGGACAAGGCCATCAAGGAGTACGAGAGCGCCCTGGAGCTGGACAAGAAGGACGTCCGGCTTTACATGCGGCTGGGCGACATTTACGCCAAGAAAAAAGACAATGAGAAGGCCATTGAAAATTACCTCGCGGCCGCCAAATACCTGACCAAGGACGGCTTTTATTCCCGCGCCGCCGCCGTTTACCGCCAGATCCTGTCCGTTGACGACGCCAGGATAGAGATTGTCCAGCAGCTCGCCGACCTCTATACCAAGCTCGGCCTCAACAACGAGGCCATGGCCCAGTACCAGAAGATCGCCACCAATTTCGAGCGCGACGGAAAACTCAAGGAAGCGCTCGACGTCATGCAGAAGATGCTGGACCTGGACCCCAAGAACGTCATCTTCGCCACCAAGCTGGCCGAGCTCCACTACAAGGGCGGCGACAAGGAGCTGGGCTACCGCGCCTTCCGCCGGGCCCTGGACCAGCTCCAGCAGGAGGGGCGTTACGAACAGTACGTCAAGCTCCTGGAAAAGCTCGCCAAGGCCGACCCCGAGAACCTCGAAAACTTGAAGGAGCTCGCCCAGATCTACGTCGAGCACGAGCAGTGGGACCGCGCCTTCGTGGTGCTGGGCCGCATCCACCAGAACAATCCCGAGGACATTGACGTGCTCGGGCAATTGGGCAACGCCGCGCTCAAGGCCGGAAGGCCGGACGACGCCGTCAAATACCTGAAGACCCTGGCCGGGATCTACAAGAGCAAGGGGCTTCGGCAGCGGTTCAAGGAGGCATTGCGCAGGGTCCTGCAAATCCACCCCGACGACCCCGAGGCCCGGGCCATCGTGGGCGAGGGCGAGACCATGCTCAAGGACCATCCGCCCGAGGAGATCGAGGAGGTGATCGAGGGTCCGCTCGAGGTACTGGAAGAGGCCGAGAGCGCGGAAGAGGTCCTGATCGAGTCCGGCCCGCCGGTGGAAGAAGGGCCCAAGAAGGCGCTGACGCCCGACCAGATCATGGAACACTTGACCGAGGCCGGAGTGTATCTGAAATATGGACTGCGCGACAAGGCCCTCCACCACATCCAGATGGTGCTCAAGGCCGACCCTGATAACATCAGGGCCCACCTCGCCTTGAAGGACATCCATTTCGAAGCTGGAAAGACCGACCTCGCCATCAAGGAGCTGGAGTGGGTCGCCAAAAACGGCGTCAAGCGGAGCGCCGCCGATGCCGCCCTCGTCGCCGTCCAGGAGTGGCTGCGCCTCGAGCCGGAAAACGCCGGCGCTAAAAAGCTCCTGGCCGAGATCAAATCCAAGGTCACTTCTGCCCCCGCCCCGCCGCGCGCCGAGGCCGAAGTTATCCATGAGGCCGAGGAGGCGGTGGAGGAAGAGGTGATTGAGGAGGCCGCTCCCCTCGAAGAAGAAGAGATCGAGTTGGAAGAGGAAGAGCCGGCCGAGGTCATAATGGAGGCCGAGGAAGAGCCTGAAGAAGAAAAAGCGCCGCCCAAACCCGCGGCCAAGCCAACTCCTCCGCCCGCGCCGGCCGCCAAGCCGGCCGCGCCTCCCCGGCCCGCGCCCGCGGCACAGGCCGGCGGGGCCGAGGCCGAAGAGATCGAGATCGAGGAAGAGATCGAGGAAATCGAGGTTGAAGCGGGCGACAAGGCGCCCAAGCCCCCGGCTCCGGAAAAAGTCGCGGCCCGGGCCGCCCCGGAAGAGATAGCGGTCGAGGAAGAGACCGTGGTCATGGAAGAAGAGGAGCCGGAAGAGGAAGAGGTCGTTGTAGAAGAGGAAGAGGTTGCGGAGGAAGAAGCGGAGGAGGAAGAAGTCGCGGCCAAGCCGGCCAAGCCGCCAAAAGCCGCGCCCCCGCCCAAGCCCGCGGAACCGGCCAAGCCGGCCCCCAAGCCCGCGCCGGCTGCCGCCAAGGCCGGCGATTTCGCCGACGACCTGGAAGAGGCGGAATTTTATTTGCAGCAGGGACTGAACGACGAGGCCAAGAAGATTTACCTGATGATCCTGCATCAGGACCCCACCCATGCGATCAGCCTGAGAAAATTAAAGGAGCTGGAGCAGGGGGAACCCGAGGAGGTCGTGATCAGCCAGGGCGAACCGGCCGTGGCCTATACCGAGGAACCGGTCGCGGCCGTTGCTCCTCCGCCCGCGCCGCCGCCCCCGCCTGCCGCTCCGCCTCCTCCACCCAAGGCGGCTGCGCCGCCTCCGCGCCCCAAGGCGGTCAAGCCACCACCGCCGCCCGCGGCCAAAGCCCCGCCTCCGCCACTCAAGGCGGCCCCGCCGCCTCCCGTCGCCGCAGCCCCGCCTCCGCCCGCCGCGGAAGCGCCCTCTCCGGAAACCAGCGTGCCCGAGCCTTATGCCGACACCGCGGCCATCGAGCCGCCGCCAGGGCAGCCCGTGCCCGTCCCCGACATAGCGCCGCCCGCGCCGGAGCCTGAACCCTATGTGGAGCCGCCCCCGGCTCCTCCCGAGCCGGTGATGCCGGCCGCGCCCGCCGCCGAGAATTTTGATCTCAGGGCCGAGATCGGCGAGGACGAGCCCGCGGACAAGGGCTTCTTCGTGGGCCCGGCGCCCAAGCCCGCGGCCGGGCTTTTCGAGCAAGCCGGGGATGACGATGGCGGGCTGTTCGATCTGGCCGCGGAGCTGGAAAAGGACGAGGAGCTCTCCGCGGCTTCTTCGCACGGTCTGGGAAGCACGGCCGAGGAGTTCAGCTTCGAGGAAACGCTCCAGGCCTTCAAGAAGGGCGTGGCCCGCACCATCTCCGAGCACGACTCGTCCACCCATTATGACCTCGGCATCGCCTATAAGGAGATGGGGCTTTACGACGAGGCCATCCAGGAGTTCCTGACCTCGTCGCGCGACCCGGCCCGCTACTTCGAGTGCATGCTCATGAGCGCCATGATCATGCGGGAGAAGGGCGAACTGGACAAAGCATTGCGCACCTGCAAGACCGCGCTGCTCACCCCGGGCGCGCGGGAGAACCAGTCGGCCACTCTTTATTTCGAGATGGCCCAGGCCTTCACCGCCGGCAAGGACCAGGGCCGGGCCAAGTGGTCGCTCGACCAAGCCAAGGCCATGCACATGGACCATCCCGAGCTGGACCACATGCTGGCGGAGTTGAAGGCCGTCGCGGCGGTGCCGGTGGCCCTGGAGGAGGACGTGGCGGAAGTAGCAGCGGTTACGCCGCCGGAGGAGACGGAAATTGATCTGGACAAGGCCCTGGGCCTCGAGCCGGAACCGGAACCGGAGCCGGAACCAGGATTGGACGCCTCCGCGCTCGACGAGGAAACGGCCGCCCCGGCCGTCCCCGCAGAGCCCCTCTCCGAGGAGCCGGTGGCCTACGGTGTTTCCGAGGGGACGCCCGAAACCTATGGAGAAGTCCAGCCGCCGGCGGACGCCGGCCCGCCCCCCTCCCGCGAGCAGACCTCATGGGAAAAAGCCGCACTCGAACAGCCCGAGGCCCAGCAATCGGCCCAGCCCGCCGAGCAGCCCAAAAAGAAACGCAAAAAAATTTCCTACGTCTGACCGGTTTGATCCGCCGCCCTTTTCACCCTAAAATAAAATTATTGAACAAGGATGTGCAGGATATTCAGGATAAAAAATCCTGTCCTTGACATCCTGAATATCCTTGTTAATGAATTCTTTGGTTGCGGCATTGAGCCGCGCTGGAGAATATTTAATCGGCTGCAGTAACCAGGAACGAGGCAGTAATGAAGGATTTATACTCCGGAAACGAGGCCATCGCCCGGGGCGCGTGGGAGGCCGGATGCAAGGTCGCCAGCGCCTATCCCGGGACCCCCAGCACCGAGATCATCGAGAACATCATCCGTTACCCCGAGATCAACGCCGAGTGGTCGCCCAATGAAAAGGTGGCGCTGGAGGTCGGCGCCGGCGCGGCCATGGCCGGGGCCCGCGCCCTGGTGGCCATGAAGCACGTGGGCGTCAACGTGGCCGCCGACCCGCTCTTCACCCTGAGCTACACCGGGGTCAAGGGCGGACTGGTCGTGGTCACCGCCGACGACCCCGCCATGCACTCCTCCCAGAACGAGCAGGACAGCCGCCATTACGCCCGCGCGGCCAAGCTCCCCATGCTCGAACCCGCCGACTCGCGGGAGTGCCTCGAATTCGTCAAGCTCGCCTTCGCCATGTCGGAGGAGCACGACTGCCCGGTCATGCTCCGCACCACCACCCGCATCTCCCACGGCCTCTCCCTGGTGAGCCCGGGTGAGAGGGCGGCCGGTCCCGTCGAGATCAAGGTGGAGAAAAACCCGGGGAAGTGGGTCATGCTGCCGGCGTTCGCCCGCGGCCGGCACCCGCTGGTCGAGGACCGGATGAAGAAGCTCATCGAGGTCTCCGAAAAATTTCCCGGCAACCGGATCGAGCCGGGCGATAAGAAGATCGGGATCATCACCTCGGGAGTCGCCTACCAGTACGCGCGGGAGGCGTTCCCGGACGCGAGCTTTTTAAAGCTCGGCATGGTCTGGCCGCTTCCCGAAAAGATGATCCGCGAGTTCGCGGGCATGGTGGAGAAGTTGTTCGTGGTGGAGGAGCTGGATCCGTTTTTGGAGATGAACGTTCTCGCGCTCGGCATCGCGGTCACGGGCAAGGCCGTGTTCCCGATCCTGGGCGAGCTGTCGCCGGCGCTGGTCCGGGCCGGCGTCACCGGCGAGCCGCGGCCGCCCGCGTATCCGCCGGACCCGAGCCTGCCGCCGCGGCCGCCCATCCTCTGCCCCGGCTGCCCCCACCGCGGGCTGTTCACCGCGCTCGCCCGCCTCAAAGCATTCGTCTGCGGCGACATCGGCTGCTACACTTTGGCCGCGCCGCCTCCGCTCTCCGCCCTCGACACCTGCCTGTGCATGGGCGCGGGAATCGGCCAGAGCTTCGGCATGGAGAAAGCGCTCGGCGATCAAGCCCAGGGCAAGGTCTGCGCCGTGATCGGCGACTCCACCTTTTTCCATTCCGGCATCACGCCGCTCATGGACATGGTCTTCAACCGGAGCAAGGGCACGGTCATCATCCTCGATAACCGCACCACCGCCATGACCGGAAGACAGGGCAACCCCGGCGCCGGCTACGACGCCTGCAACGAGGTCTGCCGGGCCGTTGACCTCGAAGACCTCGCCCGCGGGCTCGGAGTCGGCCGCGTGCGCACCGTCCAGCCCTATGACCTTGACGCGACCGAGCAGGCGCTGTGCGAGGAGATGAACGCCGGCGAGCTCTCGGTGGTGATCGCCAAAGGGCCGTGCATGTTGATCCCGGCCGCCAAGGAAGTGAAAAAGCCGCCGCTTCAGGCGGACGCCGCAAAATGCACCGGCTGCAAAATCTGCTTCAAGGTCGCCTGCCCGGCCATTTACTGGGTCGCCGGGGAGGGGACGTATCTTACAAGGGACGGCAAGACGAAGAAGCGCAAGGGCTATGTAACGATTGATCCGCTCTTCTGCACCGGCTGCGGGGTCTGCGCGCAGGTGTGCGAGTTCGACGCAATCAAATAGATGTAAGGAAGGGACAATGGCGGTAACAAATGTCCTGATCGCGGGGGTTGGCGGCCAGGGGATTATCCTGGCCTCCGACGTGATGGCCAAGACCGCGGCCGACGCGGGCCTGGACGTGAAGAAGTCCGACGTGCACGGCATGGCGCAGCGCGGCGGAGCGGTCACGAGCCACGTCCGCTTCGGCGCCAAAGTCTACTCGCCGCTGATCCCGGAGGGGGAGGCGGACATCATCATGTCGTCCGAGCTTCTGGAGGCCGTGCGCTGGCTGCCGTTCCTGAAAAAGGGCGGCCGGATCGCGGTAAGCATGCAGCGCATCCCGCCGCCCACGGTGGCCCGCGGCGAGCAGCCGTATCCGGAGGACACGCTGGACCGGCTGCAGAAGATTGATCCGCGCCTCGTGGCCATGGACTGCCTCGCGCTCGCCAGAGCGGCCGGCAACGAGCGCACCGCAACCATCGTCCTGCTCGGCGGCCTCTCCGGCCTGCTCCCGTTCCCCGAAGACGCCTGGATCGAGCGGCTGAAAAAAGAGGCCCCGAAAAAAGTGGTGGACGTGAACGTCAAGGCATTCCTCTCCGGCCGGGCGAAAGCGAGATAAACAAGCCTTCCATTTTCATTTCGCTCTTTCAGCGATACAATAAAAGCCTGCTCAGAGAAAAGGATCGAGCAGCGAGGAGCGAGGAGCGAGGGGTTCCGGAGAATTCCCTCGATTCCCGCTCCTCGATCCTCGCTTTTTTTCATGATTTCAGGGCGCCGCCTCTCGGCATGAGGAGCTGTTTTGATGGTTGTACTTATCGTCACTTGAAGGGGGAACGACTTATGGACCGTACCAGGATATATGGAGGGTTGATCTGCATCGCCGTGCTGATCTGCGGATTGCTGTTCATGATCGGCGTGTTCAAGGGAAGCTACATCGCTCTGGCCATGCCCGTCACCGTGATCACGCTCACGCTCTTGGGCCTCGTCTTCTGGATCGGATATACCATCTGGAGCATCAAGATCGAGCCGCCGGATGAAAAATAGCCCGCGCCCCGATCCGCCTCCGAGGAATGGCCCGTGAAAATCTGCGTCACCAGCTACCGCGGCAACATGTACAGCGGCGGGCAGGGCATCTACCTGTATTACCTCACCCGCGAGCTTGCCGCGCTCGGGCACGAGCTCACGGTGCTGGTGGGTCCTCCCTATCCCGCGGACATGCCGTGGGCGCGCGTGATCCGGATTCCCAACGAGAACTTTTACGCGGTCAAGACCGACTGGCTGCCCAAGCCCGACCCGCTCCGCATCTTCTTGCCGCTCAATTTCTACGAGTTCGCGGCCACCCGGCTCTGGTTCTTCCCCGAGATGTTCGCCTTCTCCATGCGGGCCTATCACAAGCTGATCGAGCTGTACCAGCAGGGCGAGCGCTTCGACGTGATCCACGACAACCAGTGCCTGGGCTACGGGCACCTGTTGATGAAGGCGTTCGGCGCTCCGGTGATCGCCTCGATCCACCACCCGCTGGGCATGGACCGGGCCGCGGACTTCGAGCAGACGCAGGGGCTCGTCGAGCGGGCGCGGCGCGTGGCGTTTTATCCGTTTTTCATGCAGCCGCTGGTGGCGCGGCGGATGGACCTGTGGATCTCCGGGTCGCGGGACTCGGCCGACGCGGTGGCCGAGGTGTTCAAGCTCGACCGGGCCAAGATGCGCGTGATCTACGACGGTGTTGACGAGAAGGTTTTCAACATGGAGAGGGCCGCGGAGAAAATTCCCCGCCGCCTGATCTTCGTGGGCAACACCGAGGACCGGAAGAAGGGCATCCTCTATCTGATGCAGGCTATGGCGCTGTTGCCCGGCGACGTGAAGCTCACGGTGGTTGACGGATGCAGCAAATGGAAATTTTTCGCCAACTGGCTGATCGAGAAGTACCGGCTGCAGGGCCGCGTCGAGTTCCTGGCCCGCGTCCCGGCCGAGCAGCTCGCGGACGAGTATCGGCGGTCGGAGATAGCGGTGGTCCCGTCGGTGTATGAGGGGTTCGGTCTGCCGGCGGCGGAGGCCATGGCCTGCGGGGTGCCGGTGGTGTCGTCGGACGGCGGCGCGCTGCCGGAGGTGGTGGGCCGCGAGGGCGACGGGATCATCGTGCCGAAGAAGGACGGCAAGGCGCTGGCAACGGCGCTTCAGCGCCTGCTCGGTGACGCCGGGCTCCGGCGCGAGCTCGGCCTGCGCGGCCATCGCCGCGTGATGGAGCGGTTCACCTGGCGGCAGATGGCGGTCCGCACCGCCGAGGTCTACGAGGAAGCAGCGGGGCGTCAGGCGCGATGCTGACCGTGGATTACGATCTGCTGGACGTGCGGCCGGGCCAGGCCTTGCTCGACGCGGGCTGCGGCGCGGGCCGGCACTCCTTCGAGGCCTTCCGCCGCGGCGCGCGGGTCTCGGCCATGGACTACGACGTCGCGGAGTGCCGCAAGGTGCTCTACTCGTTTGCCACGGTGGCCGAGCGCGACCGGGAAAAGGGCGGGTCCTGGAACTTGGTGCGCGGCGACGTGATCCGCCTGCCGTTCGCGGATCAGAGCTTTGACCGGATCATCTGCGCCGAGGTCTGCGAGCACCTGCACGAGGACATGCGGGTGCTCCGGGACATGGCGCGCATCTTGAAACGGGGCGGGCGCATGGCCGTGACCGTGCCCACCACCTTCAGCGAGGCGGTGTACGGCTGGATCGAGCCGTTTTATTTTGAGAACCCGGGCGGACACGTCCGCATCTTCACGCCCTGGGAGCTCGCGGCCAAGCTCCGGCGCGCGGGCCTGAAAATCTACGGCGTCCGCCACGCGCACGGCTTCCATACGCCGTACTGGCTCCTGCGCTGCATCTTCGGGCTGACGAACGAGGACCATCCGGTGTCCAAGGCCTACCGAAAATTTTTGGAGATGCAGATCATGTCGCCGTTCATGACCAGGGTGGAAAAGAAAATATTTGACCGCATCTGTCCGAAAAGCATTATAATCTATGCCTGGAAGCCATAATAAGGGTTTGTGGTTTGGGGTTTGTGGTTTGTGGTTAAATGGAGGGGGCAAATGTTTGCAAACCACAAACCCTAAACCATAAACCACAAACCGTTGTCTTTAAATGGAGGACATGATGGGAGCCAGGAAGACCAACAACAAGAATAAGACCCTGGTGCTGGGATTGCCCAAGGGCAGCTTGCAGGAGGCCACGTTCGCGCTGTTCAAGAAGGCGGGGTGGAACATCCGGGTGGGCGAGCGTTCGCTGACGCCGGCGGTGGACGACGCGGAGCTGTCGTGCCTTTTGATCCGGGCGCAGGAGATGGCGGGCTACGTGGAGCAGGGCGTGTTGGATGCAGCGCTCACCGGCCGGGACTGGGTGGTGGAGCAGGGCGCGAGCGTGAAGGAGATCTGCGCTCTCACCTACTCGAAATCGTCCTTCCGCAAGGTGCGCTGGGTGGTGGCGGTGCCGGAGGACAGCGCGGTCCGGCGGGTCAAGGACCTTCAAGGCAAGCGCATCGCCACGGAGGCCGTGAACATGACCCGTCGTTACCTGCGGAGGCACGGGGTCAAGGCGGACGTGGAGTTCTCGTGGGGCGCGACCGAGATCAAGCCGCCGCTCTTGGCCGACGCCATTGTCGAGCTGACCGAGACCGGCTCGTCGCTCCGCGCCAACAACCTGCGCATCCTGGACACGGTGATGGAGTCGGAGACGGTGTTGATCGCGAACCAGGACGCCTGGCGCCGGCCGTGGAAGCGGAACAAGATCGAGACCATCGCGCTCATGCTGCAGGGCGCGCTCACGGCGGAGAAGAAGGTGGGGCTCAAGATGAACGTGCCGGGCCGGGCCGCCAAGAAAATCCTCTCCGTGCTGCCGGCCATGCACACTCCGACCATCTCCAACCTCTCCGACCCGGATTGGCTGTCGGTGGAGGTGGTGATTGACGAGAAGCAGGTGCGGGAGCTGGTGCCGGAGCTGAAGAGGGCCGGGGCCACCGGGATCATCGAGTATCCCTTGAACAAGGTGATTCCGTAGCCGATCGCGAGGAGAGCCATGACCGGGCCTGCGCCCAGCGCGACAACGGAGAAGACAAAAAGGCCGGGGGGCGATGCGCTCGCCATCGCGGGCTACGTCCTGCTGGCGCTCGCGGCGACTTGGCCCATGATCGCGGACCTGCATCAATACGTCATCTCCGAGTACATGGACGTGATCAACTCCTTCGGGAACATGTGGTGGTTCCATGAGGCCGTGTGCGTGCTGCACACCTCGCCCTGGCACAACCCGGAGATTGATTATCCGTACGGCTACTCCATGGTGCTGCTCCCGGTGTGGATTCCCTATGACGCGCTGAGCCTGCCGATCATCGCGGCCTACGGCGCCGACGGACTGCCCGTGGCCTTCAACCTGATCAGCATCCTGTCCCTGGCGCTCACCGGCTACGCGATGTTCGTATTGGCGCGCTACCTGACCCGCGACCCCGGCGCCTCCTTCGTGGCGGGCATCGCGCTGGCGCTCACGCCTTACCGCTACTGGAACCTCACCCGCTGGCACGTCACCTGCCTCGAGCTCGTGGTCTTCACCATGTACTTTTTCCTGCGCGCGGTCCGGGAAGAAAAGCGGGCGGCCTGGGTCGGGCTCGCGGTATTCTCCGCGCTCCTTTTTTACACCTCGCCCAACTACACGGCGGACCTGGCGCTGGCGCTGCCGGTCATGCTGGTGTTTCTCGCGGCCACCGAGCGCGACACGCTCAAGCTGGACGCGGCATTGTTGCGGCTCGCCAAGGCCGGCGCGCTGGCCGGAGCGGTTTGTGCTCCGCTGATTGTGCGGATCATCCTGGAGATCGCGCACGGTCCGGTGCCGCTGTTGCAGCCGGACTCTTTGCGCATCCCGTATTCGGCGAACCTTCTGGGCTTCTTCACGCCGGGGTCCACGCTGCGGGCCTACTCCTGGCTCACGCCGCACCTGCCGTATTCCGATCCCGGGCTCAAGCGCGAGTTCGGGATCGCGAGCTATGAGATTTTCATGGGCTGGTTCACGCTCATGCTCGCGGTGGTCGGCGTGCTCGCGCGGCGGCGGGAGTCCAGGCTGTTGTTGGTCCTCGCCGCGCTCTTCCTGGTGCTGTCGCTGGGCCCTCGGGTCCAGGTCGGGCAGCACGCGCTGACTTTTTCCGCGCCCTACGCCTGGCTGGAACATGTTTTGCCCTGGCTCAAGGTTGACCGCACGCCGGTGCGGCATTCGGCCATCGCCCTGATCTGCGTGGCGGCGCTCGCGGCCATGGGTCTCGCGGCATTCAAAGACCTGGCGGCGCCGCGGCGGCGTGCCATGATCCAGGCGGCGGCCGCGGTGGCGGTGGTGCTGGAATTCAACCAGGCGCCGCTCAAGCTCGACAGCATCCCGGTGCCGGCGTATGTCTACGAGATCAAGAACGACCCGGTTTACGGGTCAGTGCTGGACCTGCCGTTCCTGCCCGACACGAAGCGGCTGGGCGGTTACTACATGATGCACCATTATAAGCCGCTGGCCATTCAGCTTACCTCCCGGATCGGGGACCCCAAATACGAGAGCAGCGCGCTCTTCAAGTACTTGAACCATCCGCGCGTCTGGCTCAGTCTCTCGGGCGGCCCCCGCGCCGCCGCCCTTGACGCCTTGCGCCGCGAACTCAGCGAGCGCAAGGTGCGCTACATCGCGGCGTACCCGCGTTTCATGGAACCGGATGATTTAAAGGGACTGCTCCAGGTGATGACGGAGCTCGGGCCTGACGCGGTCCTGGTTGAGAATGACCTCCACGTGGTTTACCGCTACCCGCCGTGGGGCCATACGGAATAGAGGGGGACGGCGCCCCCATTTTTACGCCCGGTAATTTTCCTGAAGATAGGCGAGGATGCGGTAGATCTTCTCGGCCCGGTCCCGGGCGAGCGTTCCGCAGCCGCAGGCGGGAGTGATGATGACGCGCTTGGACAGCAAGTCGCCATCCACTCCGGCCTTATCCATTTCCTCGATCCAGCCGCGCAGCTTTGCGAGGAGCGATTTTTCATCCTCCCCGTCAATGCTCTCGGCGGTGGGCACGATGCCGGCCGCCAGCCAGCCGCCGCGCGTGAGGAAGCGGTTGGCCTCCCGGGCATAGATGGCGATGGAGTCGCCGTAGTTGTAGGCGTCGAAGTTGAGCACGTCGAGCTTGGACTCCATGACCAGTCCCCAGTCGGTGTTGCCGCAGCAATGCATGCCCACGATCGCGCCTTCGGCGCGGAGAGGCTCGATCACCTGGTCGAGCCGGGTGATGACCTCCTCCCGCGAGACGGTGAGCATGGCGGTGCTGCCGTAGGCCGAGAGCATGGGCTCGTCGAGGAAGAAGAGCACGCGGTCCGCCTGTTCCTTGAGCCTTTTTAGCTGCCACCGCGACTTCAGCGCGAGCTGCTTCATGCACACGTCGCCCCACACCGGGTGATAGATGATGGCGCGGCCGTCCTGGTCCTTGATGGTAAAGCCGAACGAGAAGGGGCCGATGAGCTGGGCCTTGACCAGGGGGAGCCTTTTTCCCAGCGTCGAGAGCCGCTTGATGAAGGCATGGAATCCCTCGGCGTAGTCCGGGGAGAGGGAGAACTCGTCGAGCGCGTGGCCGGCCTCCGCGGCCATGGCCTTTTCATAAAACGCCGCGAGCTCGTCCTGGCCGGCGTCGGTGTCAACGTACACCGATTTTTTTTCGGGCAGGTGCCGGAGCCCGGGCAGGCCTTCCACCGGCTGCACCTCCATCTTCTCGGTGTAGCGCAGGGACTGGAGCTGCGGCCAGTGCGGGCAGTCGGGCAGGCTCTTGAAGACCAGGTCCAGGGCCTCCCCCATGTCCTGATGGGGAAGGCTCCCGATCCCGGTGGCGATGCCGGGAAAAAGCGGTTCAGCGGCCATGATCTTTCCTCCTCGCGCGGGTCCCGCGCTAAATTGCCGGAGCGCGGCCCGCCCGGCCCGCGCCAGCCAATACCATAGCATATACCGCGGAAAATAGCGAGGGCGGCGCAAGGCGCTTACTTGGTGAGCTTGAAGAGATGGAGCCGGGGAAAGAGGAGGGCGAAGACGGCGCCGGCGGCGCCTCCGGTGAGGTCGGAGAGCGCGTCTTTCCATTCAAAGCTGCGCCAGGGGAGGAGGCGCTGGATCAGCTCGATGATGAAGCCGAATATCAGGGCGGCGGCCGCGGCGATGATTAATTTGGTGATGCGGTTTCCTTGGGGCAGGGCCCAGAACAGGAGCGCTCCCAGCACCGCGTAAAAGGAGGCGTGGGCTAGGGTGTCGAAGGACAAGAAGGCGAATTCCTTGGGCAGGCCGGAGGGAATGTGGATTACGGAGAGCACGAGGATCAGGGCCGCCCATGCGGCCACTGCCCGGCCGGCCGTGGCGCTTGAGGGTCGGCCGTGGTCCGGGAGCATCTCGGCGGCGGAGTCCATCACCGTCACATCTTGTATTTGCCGAAGTCTTCGGGGTTCAGGTTTTCGAGGATCTCGGTCCACTTGTCCTTGTTTTCCTCGGTAAAGGACGCGTCGCGGGCGTCAACCTTCTGGGATTTTTCGATGACCTTGTCGGAGACGAAGATGGGCGACTTGGTGCGGAGCGCCAGGGCGATGGCGTCGGAGGGCCTGGAGTCCACGGTCATGATCTCGCCGCCCTTGTCCAGGTAGATGAGCGCGAAGTAGGTGTTGTCGCGGAGATCGGTGACCTCGATCTTGACGACCTCGACCTTGAGCTCGGCCAGAACGTTCTTGAAGAGGTCATGGGTGAGGGGCCGCTGGATCTTGATATTTTCCAGCTCCATGGCGATGGCGCTGGCTTCGACCAGTCCGATCCAGATGGGGACCGAGGTCTTTTCCTCCATGTCCTTGAGCACGACGATGGGCACGTTGGTGTACGGATCGAGCACAATGCCCGCCACTTTCATCTCCAGAAACATGTTTCCTCCTTGAAGGCGCCGGTCAGCGCGGCTGTTGGGGCGCAGGGCTCGCCTTCCAGAGAATGTTTCAAGGCCCGGGTGACGCGGACCTTGACCAGGTCGCCCGGCCTGACTCCGTCCCGGGCTATGTGCACGATGCGGTTCGAGCGGGTGCGGCCGGACAATTTGCCGGGGTCGTTCTTGCTGGGGCCTTCGATCAATACCTCGTATGAGCCCGACACCTGCTCCTGGTTTTTTTCCTGGGTGATGCCTTCCTGGAGCTCCTGGAGCCGGTAGAGCCGCTGGTATTTTTCCGGTTCGGGGACCTGGCCGGCGAAACCGGCCGCCGCGGTCCCCGGCCGCGGTGAGTAGCGGAACGAGAAGGTCTCGTCGTAACGGACTTCCTCAAGCAGGCGGAGCGTGTCCTGGAAATCGTGCTCGCTCTCGCCGGGAAAGCCCACGATCAGGTCAGCGGTGATCCCGACCTCCGGCATGGCCGCGCGCAGCTTGCGGATGAGGTCCAGGTATCCGTCCCGCGTGTAGCCGCGGTTCATGGCGCGGAGCACGCGGTCGGACCCGGCCTGCGCCGGAAGATGAATGGCCTCCATGACCCGGGGATCATCGGCCATGACCTCGATCAGGCCGTCGTCCAGGTCCTTGGGATGCGAGGTGGTGAAGCGCACGCGCTCAACACCCGCCTTGGCCGCGAGCCGGAGCAGCTCCGGGAAGCCGATGCCGCGGTCGTGGTAGGCGTTCACGTTCTGGCCGAGCAGCGTGACCTCCTTGACGCCGCGGGCCGCCATTTCCTTGACCTCCCTGAGCACGTCGTCCGCTCTCCGGCTCACCGCGGGCCCCCGCACGAACGGGACGATGCAGTAGGCGCAACGGTTGTCGCAGCCCTGCATGATGGACACGAAGCCCTTGACCGCCGTGCCTTGCCCCATTTCCGGGACCGCGAACAGGTCCGGGTCGCCGCGCTCGAGCCATTGCACCGCGGCCAGGCGCTCTCCGCTCCGAGCGCGCTCGACCAGCTCGGGCAGGCGGTGGACCATCTGGGTGCCGACCACCAGGCTAAGCCACGGCAGCCGGTCCAGAAACTCTTGCCCCTTCTGCTGCGCCACGCACCCGCACACCGCCGTGACCAGCGTGGGCCGGTTTTGCTTGAGCGCCTTCCACCGGCCCAGCACGCCCATGATCTTCTGCTCCGGCTTCTCCCGCACCGAGCAGGTGTTGCACAGGAGCACGTCGGCGTCGTCAGGCCCGGCGGCCGGGCCGTATCCGTGCGCGGCGAGCAGGCCCATCATGCGCTCGCTGTCCTTGACGTTCATCTGGCAGCCGAAGGTGCGTATGTAAACCCGGCCTTTCATGCGCTTTCGCCCACTCCCATATATATAACACCGATCGCGGATATTTTCCTAAGTTAGTTGATACGATTGCCCGAGTCAAGATTCATGGGGCCGCGCTCAGCGCTTGCCGAATCCCGGGATGAGCGCCCTGATCGCCCTCGATCCGTACTTGAGCGTTTCCTCCACCGGCAAACTGAAGCTCATCCGGCGCAGGCGCCCTCGCAGATACGGCCGCGCCCACCGCGGCACCCGGCGGTCCAGCCCCCGATCAAAAGGATAGAGCACGCTCACCAGCAGCTTGAGCCTCTCCACCTGACGCCGCGAATACCCGAGCAGCGGATAGACCTCCGGCCGGAAAGCGCCCCACTCGTCCAGGCTTTGCGGCTCCCTGAGGCCGAGCTTCACCCCGTCTTCCCACAGCGGAGTCAAAGGATAAGCCCGGTAGATGTTCAGGTTGAAACCGTGGGTAGGATTGACCGCGAAGATTTCCTCCATCAAGGAAAAGGTGTCGCCGAGGTCCGCGACGGTTTCGCCGGGCGTGAGCGCCACCCAGCTCGAACGGGAGCGCAGCCCGGCTTCCCCGAGCAGCCGCGCCTTTTCCTTGATCTCCTCGCGGGTGGTTTTTTTATTGAGGCGGGTGAGCGTCCGGTCGGAGCCGGACTCGGCGCCGAAGGACAGGCCCAGGCACCCGCACGACTTGGCCCACTCCAGCAATTCGGCGTTGATCACCGACTGGTGCGCGATGGTCATCCATTTCACCCGCAGGCCCTCGATGATGCGCCGGGCCTCCTTGACCTTGCCGAAGGGGTTGTCGCAGAGCAGGAAGACCACGTTCACGCCGTAGTGCCGGCCGAGGTACGAGATCAGGTCCCTTATGTACTCGACGCCGTGGGCGCGCCAGACCTGGCGGTCCGGGTTCATGGCGTTGTAGCAGAAGGAGCAGCGGAACGGGCAGCCGCGGGAAAAGGGGATCTGCAGGAGCCGGACGCCCGCGGCGCGGTTGGTGTAGATGTACGGCTCCCAGTCCACCATGTCCACGCCGAAGGGGAAGGCATCCAGGTCAGCGTCCTGGAAAGCGGGCGGGCCCATGACTATCTCTTCGCCGCGCCGATAGCCCACGCCGGGAATGCCCGCGGGCGGGGCGCCGCTCGCGATGGCCTCGCTAAGCGTAACCGCGGCCCTCTCGCCTTCGCCCGCCACCACGTAATCAACAACGCCGGACTTCAGCACGACCTCGGGCAGGCAGGTGGAGAAGATGCCGCCCCACACCACCGGGACCTTCTCGGCCGTGAGCCGGCGCGAGAGCGCGATGTCGTATTTCAGGGTCGGGCAGATGAAGTTGGAGAAGCCGACGAACAGCGGCCGCTCCGCGTTCACGGCCTCCTGGAGCCGGCGGTCGCCCGGGCCGTGGAGATGGATGATGCGCACGCTAAAGCCCGCGTCCCGGAGCGCGCGGCCCACGTACATCAGCCCGAAGGGAGGCGGCTCGTCAAAAGGCGGGACGTTGCGCTCCTTGCCCTGGCTGACCAGATAGATGGGAGGTCGGGATGCCGGCATAATGGGAACGATCATAGGCGGAGAACGGCCCGATCTCAAGCCGGCCCGGGTCTCCGCCGCCGGGGAGCGGCCATCCACGCCGGAACCATGCAAGCCGCGCAGGCCAGGGCGGCCCACAGGCCGATCTTAAAGGACCAGGGGCAATACTTGAGCTCCATGGTCCACTCTCCCGCCGGCGCCGGGACCGCCAGGAACGGACCGTTGGCCGGGAGCACCTGGGCCTCGCTCCTTTGCCCGCCGCTTTCCAGGTATGCCCTCCAGCCGGGCAGGTACTGGTCCGCGATCACGATGAAGCCCGGCTTCTCGTGCGCGGTCTCGGCCGTGATCGCGCCCGGGCCGTAACGCGTGAGCTTGAAAACGGGCGTCTTGACCGTTGCCTTTTTCGCGTCCGTTGGTCCGGCCGGGGCCCGCTTGAGCACGACGAGCCTGGTGAAAGTGGACGGAGCGCGCATGGCGGTGTCATGCAGCTCCTTGAAATATTCGCCCTCATTCACGGGAAGGCTGTAGCCGCCGACCCACCACGCCCGCGGCAGCGCGCCCTGGTCCTGGTAAACCGGCACCGGGCCTTTGGGCTCCTTTGCCGGCTTGAACTCGCCTTTTGGCCTCTTCTCCTTGAGCCGCGGCCGGGCCAAGGCCACGGCGTCGCGGGTCGAGTCGTTGCGCGGGCCGGGGAGCAGGGCGAGGACGGCGTTCTTTACGGCGCTCCGGCGCCCGGCGTCAATGCCGGTGGTGAGGAGGCTCACGGATGCGGGCTTCCAGCCGAGATCGTCGCGCCTCCGCTTCGGATCAAGATAGCGCGCATAGAGCAGGGCCGGCGGGTGCTCGTTGCCGGTGACGATGAAGCACACGCCGTCGCCGCGCCGGCCCGGCGCGAACACCTGCGAGTCGGGCACGCCGGCGCTGAAAATAAAACTCCGCGCCGCCCTCGTGAAGGCCGGGACCATGATCTTGACCGGCGCATGGTCCATGACCGCGAGCCGCGCATCACCGCCGGCCACCGTCTCTTCCGCCCTGAGCCACGACTCGTGCCGCGGGCCAACCGTCGTCGCGCGCTGAGCCCATTCCCGCGCCAGCGGCCGCTCGTCAATGGGCAGGTCGAACATGTAGACGGCGGTGTTGGACAGGTTCAACAGCGGGTCCTCCAGATGGTCGCGGCCGATCGCGAAGATCATGTTGTCGTTGTAATGCCGGATGAGCGCGTCGCCGGAGAGGCCGTTCACCGTTGCCATGAACTCCACGTACGACCCGGGGTACAGAGGGTCGTAATACCGGACGTCGTCAACGCCCGCCGGCAGCAGCCGGTCCGGAAACACGGAGTCCAGCTCCGGGTCCGCGTAAACCCGGAACCGGCCGTGCGATGGCTCCGGGGTCTGGGCGAGCGCCGCCGAACGCGCGCTGAGATCGTCGTGATACATCGGAGTGTTGCCGAGCTGGTCGAAGACGAGTCCGATCAGGCAGAGCGCGAAAATGCCGCCGCTCATGGCCTTCCGGCCTATCATACCCTTGCCGGCCATCACCGCGAGCGCCGCCGCGATCACCGCGACCATGGCCCCCGTCAGCGTAACGCCCGGCTTGAGCAGACCCAGCGCCCACGCCGGCCGAAACCAGTTCCGATACCCGCCCACCGTGTTCAGACCGATCAAAAACAACATGATACCCGCGACCAGCGCGAACGTCTTCCAGTTATTTTTTCTCTCCAGATGATCGAGGCCCGCGCCCGCGGCGATGGCCACGCACAGCGCCAGCGCCGGGACCGCGTACTTGTCGTTATAGGTCAAATTGAACGGGAACACCCGGCCGACCAGGCTGAGCGGCGGCAGGCCGTAAATGAGTGAGAACAGCGCCACCGCCGCCGCCGGGAAGAACAGGTCCGGCGCCTTGGCGCGCGGGAGACGGAGCGCGAGAAAACCCGCGAGCAGCACCGGGACCACGCCAAGATACGGCGTCAAAAACGGCGCCACCGGCGAGACGCTGTTCTCGCCGAAGAACCACGGCAGGATCAGCGAGATGCAAAGCCGCGGATCGTGGCGCCGCATCCCGGAGAGCGGATCGTGATACGTCCACGCCTGGGCGTAATACTCCGCGAACGGAAGCCACTGCGGCAGCGCGATAATCAGTCCCAGCGCCACCGCCCCCGCCAACAACCCGAGAAGTGGGAGCGCCCTTCCGGGCGCGAAGTAGCGCCGCCGGCCCGGCGGCAAAAGCTGCCGGCAAGCTGCCGGCGCTACGATCAGGTAATAGGCGATGGAAAAAACAAAGGCATAAAGCGTCGCCTCCGGAAACCCGCCCAGGATGAGCAGCGCGAAGCCGAGGCCCGCGAGGACCATGCTCCCCATGCTCCGCCTCTGGGCCATCCGGTGCAGCAGCAGGAGCTGCAGCGGCAGCAGCGCCTCCACGTTCAGGTGCGACATGTAAACGTAGCGCGTGAAGTAGCCCGTGAGCATATAGGCCGCGGCCGCGGTGAGCGAAGGCCAGAAACCCAGCGCCAGCGCCCGGCGCGTGAAAAGCCAGGTGAAGAACCCCGCCGCGAAAAGCCGGAGCATCAGCACCGCGTCAATCACCGGCCAGAACCCGAACGCCCACTTCAGCCAGTTCAGCGGATATAACACCGCGCTCTGCATGTTCGCAAGGTGCGGGACCCCGAACGCGTTGTGCGGGTTCCACAGCGGGAACCGGCCCGCCTGAAGCTCGCTATGCGTAAACTCGTCCCAGCAATAAAACCCGTAGAGGTTGGTCAGGTCCTGGACCACGCCCCCGTAAATCGAGTGCCCAGCCATCTTGGCCGGGCCGTAGGCCAGGGCCAGGGCGAAGACCAGGACTGAGGCCGCGAATAAGTATTCAGATTTTTTTATCGGTTTTTTCCAGCAAGTCTGCGGAGATTTCTCCGGAACCTTGCCCTCAATATTTTTTATTTCTTCTTTATCTGCGTTCATCTGTGTTCATCTGTGGTTTAAAAAACAACCCCATCAACAATACCAAAGCCGTGGCCAAGGTTCCATACAGCCCGATCCTGAAGTCATAAGGCTCGAACCGGAACACGGCCTTTTTCGCACCCTTCGGAACCGCCACCTCCCACGACACCTTGTCCTCCGGTATCCTTATCACTCCATCCTTCCCGTCAATCTCCACCCTCCAGCCCGGGTACCAGGCCTCGTGGACCGTAAGCTCCTTGCCCGCGGCCCCGCTCACATCCACCGCCACTTCATCCCCCGCGCTCCGCTCCACCTTCAATTCTTGTTCATCTTCCATGTGCGCCCAGGGCAGGTGCGGAGACTCGTAAATCAATGGCCCGCCACGGTCTAATCGCGACCACAGCGGTTCCGGGGGAGGGACATAAGGACCGTCATTCCATGACAGGGCCACGAAAGCGGACCAGTCGCCATCGCGGTTGTTCCTCGGGCCGGGATGCGTGGAGAGCTGAAAATGACTGGCCCCGGATGCCGTGAGGAGAATAGGCGTGTTTTTAGGACTAGGACCACAATTGGCATTGCAACAATTACGATGCGGCCTTTTCGGATTTATATATAGAGAATATAAAAGGCTTGGCCCTGAATCTCGATTATTTATCACCTGAAAGATTGCGCCATCGGTTGACGAGGAAATCTGTTGGAAATGGGGAATAAAAGAGAGAGTTCCATCTTGCGGGGCGCGGGATTCCAAAGGCGGGCGCTCCGACAATGAGGAAGGATTAAAAGAGACCATGGCCGGAGCATGGAGAAACAGGCAAGGCAGGGCAAAGGGCCTGACGCTTATATCGTCGCTGCCCAAGATTTCCGGCAGATATTCAAGATGGACCATGTTCCGGGAGGGCGGCCACACGCCGTAAATCCCTTTTGCCCGGGAAATGATATGATCAATAACTCCCGAGGGCACCCATTTGATGTCGCTGACGACAAAGGCCAGGGACAGCTTGCGCGCGTCCTCGCTCAAGAGCTTTTCGGGCGAGGGCTGGGTGAAATAGGAAGGATAGAAATAGCCCAGGCTCTCCTGGGCGCTGAGGCCGTTGATTTTATTGATCAGGTCAACGTAAGGCTTATAGAAAAGGGCGTCCGAGGAACGGACGTCCTTGAAACCTTCAAGCGTGGCCCGGTTGGCGGGCCAGAAGCCTTCGAGCCCGTCAATCCGTTCTTCCCCGCCGGAGCGGAGATCGGCCGAGGAATGCAGTGCTGCGAGCATTTCCTTTCCCGGCATCTTCAGACGGATGTAGGGCATTACCAGGATGGTGTCAATAAGCAGGGAAGAAGATATGGCGAGCATGAACAGGCCGTGCGCAATTATTCGAGCTCCCGCCTTCTTGAACTGCAAAAACATGACGATGAAAACCAGCAAAGGCGCTTGCAGCAATAAATACAAGTACGTTATCCTGGCCCCGAAACCTCCAGGTATAAGGTCGGCGTAAGAAGAATCCAAAATAAATTCCAGGGCTGTAAGAATGATCAGTGTCATGAGAACAGGATAAACAATCGCCCTGATTTTATCGCCCCGGTCTTTGGCTCGCGCCCACATTGCGTCCAGGCCCACCCCCGCCAACACGGCCAGGCAGACGTGGATTTCGGAGAAGAAGAACTTGAAGTTGGCGTTCATGTTGAATGGGGGGATGAGGGCGATGAGGCGGAAGCCCGGGAGGCCGAAGGTTAGGCCGAGGGTGAGGGCGAGGAGGCCGGAGAAGAAGAGGGCCTGCCAGGGCAGGCGGCGGAGCCTGATGATGGAATAGAGGGCAAGGGCGCAGACCACGAGTCCGGCGCCGGGGAGGTTTCCGGGGACGCCGGTGGCGGAGTAGGGGAGCTTGAGCATGGATAGAGCGCCGTAGTTGATGTACTGGACCGGGATCTCGCGCGGCATGTCCTGGAAGATGACGTGGATGCCGGGCACGATCAGGTTGAAGAGGCCTCGGGGATCGAGGTGGAAGAATCCGAAGCCGGGTCCGTGCATAGTCCAGCATCGGGAGAGGTAGTTGAGGAAGGGCAGGGCGGTGGCGGAGGATAGCAGGAGGCCGAAGGCGCCGGCGGCGGAGAGTGCGAGGAGCGATCTGGGAAGACTTTGGCGATCCCGCGATTCAGGGCTTGATGGACCGGCATCCTGCGCCTCCCGGCGCCCACATAGCAAGCTATGTGGGCTATCCTGGTTCACCATGATGGCGGTGAGGGTGTAGAGGCAGGCCACGAAGAGGGTGACAAAGGCGGCTTCGGGATGGCCGCCGATGATGGCGAGTGCGATGAGGGCGGCGCTGGCGCAGAAATTAGTGATCCGTGGCTTCAATGCCATTTTAGGTAGCGCCAGCAGGAGCAGGGGCAGGAGCATCTGCGAGTTCAGGTCCACGAGCTGGACGAACCACAGCCCATAGCCTCCGAAAGCATACGCCGCGCCCACCACCATCGCTCCCGCGAACGAGCAGAGCCTGGCCCGCGCGAACACGAACCAGAACATGGCCGCGAGCCAGAGCCTCGCGAGCAGGAGCGCGCCATAGGCGGCCTCGCCGCCCAGCGCGTACCAGGGCCAGTAGAGCGGGAAGAGCGCGGCGGTCTGGATGTTGCCAAGGTGCGGCTCGCCCATTGCCGAGTACGGGTTCCACAGCGGGAAATGCCCGGCGCGGAACTCTACCAGGTTGAAATGGTGCCACGGATAGACCTGGAGCACGCCGGCGGGGTCAATCAGCGGAGTCGAGGTATAGTCGCCAAGATGAGAGAATGGCTTGCAGGCGAGGAGCACGGCCAGCAGGACCAGGCCCGCGGCCGCAATCTCGCCGGCCCACGAGGAAAGCCTCCGCGGCGGGCGCGGCCTGTTTTCCGAGTGGCTCATGTCAGGTTGTTTTCCCATTGTGGTATTGACCAATGTTGTCTTGCCCTTTTTGCTTTTACCACCTTAAGCCGGCGGACCTTTATCATATCCCAACACGAATCAAGAGTAAAGGAACCAGGGATAATTCCAACGGATTTTCCGGGCGGTTTCTGGCCTTTTGCCGGGTCCCGTTTTTTCTTTGCACGCCAATTTGAAATATCCCCAAATTGTTGTATATTAAATAAAGCGGGCGCTAATAACGGAGGTAAAATTCATGAAGCGTTGTCCTAAATGTAACGAGTACCTATCAGACGATGCAATCCAATGCAAAAGTTGCCAGCATTACCTTGACGGCAAGGAACGCATGGATGAGCGTTGCGAGTGCGGCAACCTGGTAGCGAAGCTAACCGAAGACACGGTGGAAATCAAGTGCCGCCGCTGCAAGCGTATCCGTGTCATCCCCATGGACATGCTCAAGGACAGATACCATTATCTGCTTGAGAAGAGCAAGGCCGAGCCGCAAGGCGAATAGTTCGATAAAGATTGACGCCAATAGGGACGCCCCGCGAGGGGTGTCCCTATTTCCGTCTTAATGGATCAGTCTCGAGCGTCGAACAGGCCCGGATGCGCGGCCGCCAGCCAGGGCGGGACCGTGACCGGCCGGCCCAGCATCACTTTAAGCTGTAAGGCATTGACCACCGCCTGCCCATTATAATGATTGTTCGCCACCACGTAGACCTCGCCACCCCCTTCGGCCATCCGCTGGGCCCGGTCCTTCCACGGCCTCAGCTCGTCCTCGCTGTAGCGGTAGTCGTAGCGGCCGTCCCTTCCAGCGTCCTCTTGGAACCAGTTCTTATAGTTCCGGCCGTGCAGCCGGGCGTAAGCGAACCCGGCCGTGACCTCCTCGCCGGGAGGGAGCGACTCGCCGATTACCGGTTGGTCAATGTTCACGAATGCGATCCCCAGCTCGCGTAGCAGCTCGTAAAATTCCGGCCGGCCCCACGAGGCGTGGCGCACTTCCACGGCCAGGGGCAGCCCGGCCATGGCCGCCGCGACCTTCGTAAGCCATGCGCGGTTTTCCTCGTTGTTGCCAAACGACCAGGGGAACTGGAGGAGCGCGGCGCCCAGGAGTCCGGCTTCCATGAGCACGTCGGCCGCAGTCCGGGCCTCGCCTGCCTCCTCGCCGGTAAACGGCTTGCGTTCGTGGGTGAGCCGCTGCCAGAGCTTGACCGTGAACTTGAAGCCTCTGGACCCCGCCATGCGCCGGGCCCACGACTGCGCGTTCTTTTTCGGACCGGGATGGTAAAAGGTCGAGTTGATCTCGATCACGTCCACCAGAGAGGCCAGGTAAACGAGCGGGTCAAAGCCCCTGGGCCGGGGCCTCGGATAGACCACTGACTCCCAGTCCGGGTAGGACCAGCCGGCGACCCCGCAATAAATCCGGCCCGATTTATTATCCTGCTCTTCGCTCATTTCATGCCTCGATCCGCCAGGGCAAGCGATCGGTTTCGCACAGAGGCACAGAGAACACAGAGAGAACAAGAGTTAGTACAAAGGAAAATATAAACATGATCGGGCTTTTCAATATTATTAACTCTGTGTGCTCTGTGTCTCGGTGCGAGATCAGATCTTGAAATACCTGATCACGCGGTAATAGAGCGGGCGTCGTCTCATAAAAAAAGGGCGCGGCAGCTGGCGCCCCTTTCGAAAAGATCGTGACGGCGTCCCGCTCACATGACCTTGATCACGATGACGGCGACGTTGTCCTTGCCGCCGCGGTCGTTGGCCATGGTGGTGAGTTTCTTAACGGCCACGTCGGGCGGGTATGAGTTGGCGGTGTCCATGATCTCGAAGTCGCGGATTTCCAGGTAGAGCCCGTCGGTGCCGAGGACGAAGATGTCGCCGGGCTTGGGCGAGCCGCCGGCTAATTGGACCTCGAGGTCCTGGTTGACGCCGAGGGCCCGGGTGAGCTCGTGTCCGGTGGCGGCGGAGTAGTTTTCCATGAACTCGATGGACACGGTCTCGTCGGCCTGGCCCTGTGCCAGGACGGTGTGGTCGCGGCTCAACTGGACCATCCTCCCGCTCCTGGCCATGTAGGCCCTGGAGTCGCCGACGTTGCCGACGTACACCCGGCCTCCCTGGAACCAGAGGGCGGACAGGGTGGTGGCCATGCCGTTATACTTTGCCTCTGACCCGGCCTTCTCGAAAATCTTGCGGTTGGCCTCGCGGACCGCGAATTTCATGGCGCGGGCCGGGAGCGGTATGCCCTCGGCGTAGTCGAAGGGCGGGGTGGCGTCCTGGTCCAGGTTGAGGCCGGCCAGGATCTTCTCCATCTCGGTCACCGCCATCAGGGACGCGACCTCGCCGCAGGGCATGGACTCGACGCCGTCGGCCACCGCGTAGAGCCCGAGCCGCTCCGCGATCAGGAAGTTGTCCTCGTTGTGCTGGCGCAGCCGGCCCTGGTGCTTCATTCCCGCCGCCGCAATTCTCATGGCACCTCCCCCGCCGTCATCCGGCCGCTTCGGCGCCGGTGTCGCTGACGATGAGTTCGAGCACGGTCCCGCCTATCTTGATATGGTCCCCGTTCTTGATCGCGCTCTCCTTGATCCTCCTGTCGTTGACAAAGGTGCCGTTGGTGGAGCCCAGGTCCTTGAAATAGAAATTAGGCGAGTAATAAAAGAGCATGGCGTGCTGGCGGCTGAGCCGGGTGTCGTTGATCGAGATGTCGCACAGCGCGTCGCGGCCGAGCGATACCGGGACCTTGCCCACCTGGTAGCCCTTTCCCTTTTCCTGCCCCTCCAGGACGCGGAGCAGGACCATGATGCCGCCGGGGAGCTCCTTGGCCTTGGCGTCGTCGCCGAGCAGGGTAATTTCCTGGTCGCCGGGTCCGGGGGCGAGCCGGCGGAGTGTTTCCGTTGCCGGTGCTGATTGCATTAATCACCTCTTCAGCATGTAATGAGCCGATCGTAACCTGAATCATGGCTTGAGGCTTGAGGCTTGGGGCTTGAGGCTTGAGGAGCGGCCGGCCTCTTTCCGGCCTCAAGCCCCAAGCCTCACACCTCACGCCACAAGCCTCTTCTCTTCAAGAGTGCAGCTCCACGATGTCCTCGTCCTGAAGCTTATAGTCGCGGGGGACTCGGATGCCGTCATACTTGTCTTTACCCCAGATGCGCGCGTATTTCAACTCGCGGGCGAGGTCCTTGTGAATGGTGACCGCGAAATCCATGACGGTGCTTCCGAGGGGCATGGTCACGGGGTCGGAGAGGTCGGCCTTCTTGCCGGGCGTCTTGGTGTAGACCCTGACGATCTGAAGCGCCGTGAAGATATTTTCCTTGGCCGCGGTGAGGCTTTGCGGGTCAGCGGCGCTCACGGTCCAGTGCGGGAAGCGTCCGAACATCTCGATGACGAGCTCGAGCACGGCGGGGGCGTCGGGATGGTCGGCGTGCGTGCAGACCATGCGGGTCTTGACCTGGGCGGTTCCGTCGGGCCGGTAGCGTTCGGTGATCGCCGGCGTGAGCTCGACCTTGCCCTCCTTGAGTCGGTTCAGCACGAACTCGGTCTCGTCGAGCACGTCGTCGCTGGCGAGGTTCGCAATGAGCAGGGCAAGGTCGGCATTGCGGATGACGCCGGGGACCCAGGTTTCGGTGAACTCCTTGCCGAGCGGCGGCAGGTCCACGAGCTGGATCTTGACGTTCTGGTACTGGACCATTCCCGGCTGCGGCTTGAGCGTGGTGTACGGGTAGTCAGCGATCTCGGGCTGGGCATTGGTCAGCGAGGCCAGCAGCGTGCTCTTGCCGGAGTTGGGCGCGCCGGCGAGCACCACCTGTCCCGCGCCCTCCCGCGAGACGTTGAACATGGCGCTGCGGCGCGAGCCCGCTCCCTTCTTCTGGTCCTGGGAGGAGAGCTTGGCGATTTTGGTTTTGAGGTCGGCCTGCAGCTTTTCGGTGCCCTTGTGCTTGGGCATGACCGCGAGCATGTGCTCGAGGCAGGCGAGCTTGTCCTCCGGAGTCCTGGCCTCCTTGTAGGCCCTCTCCGCTTCCTTGTATTCTGGTGTGAGGTTGGCTGGCATGCGCCAATCCTTCCCTGGGCTTAAGAATGTATCCGGCGCCGGCCCATCATATCTTACGGAGCGGGCGGTTCAACGCCCGCCGGCGCGGGGGCCGGAGCGGGCGCGGGAGTGCGCGGCTTGACGCCGGCGTCGAGCACGAGCTTGGCCACCACCGGGTCCTCCGGCAGAGCGAGGTCCATGCTCACCAGGGAATTTTTATAATCGAGCTTGGCCCCCGCCGATACCAGCTTACGATTAAGCTCGTTGATCTTCCGCATCGTCTCCGTGAACAACCCCCGAATGGAAGGGTCTTTCCGGATCTCTCCCTCCAACAGCGTCTTCTGCGCGTCGAGCCGCGCGAGTTCCGCCTTGATCTTGGCCTGGTCCTCCCCGGACATGGAACTGTTTCCCGTTGCGTTCAGGGTCAGGTCCATCCGGCCCAGGAACATGCCCCGGTTTCCGGCCTGGGCCAGGATGGTGTCGCCGATGACCATGGGCGTGGTGCGCATGGTCGCCCGCGGCTCTCCCACCACCACGATGTCGGCGCCGGGGGCGCTTTGCGCGATGCGGCCGGCCTCCGCGAAAGCCGCCGCGTACAGCCCGATCACCACGTCGCACCGGGGCCGGAGCTCCGCGATCATTTTCTTGGCGGTTTCCACCGGGTCCAGCGCAATGAGCGCGGTGTCGCCGGTCTGCCCCTCGGCGAACAGGCCGAAGATGCCGACCTTGGCGCCGCCGGCCTCGACCAACACATACGGCGAGAAGGCGGGCTCACGGGTGCCGGACCGCACCAGGTTGGCCGACACCAGATGGAGCGGCTCATGGCCTTGCCCCTTCTCGAGCTCGTTTTTGAGGAACGCGTAGCCGGCGGCCAGGTCCGCCTTGCCCACGTTCATCGCGTCCACCTTCATGTGCGCCATGGCCGCCGCGATGGCCCGGGCCTGCTTCTTCATGTCCTCGCCAGGATGCGGGCTCGGGCCCATGAACCGGAAAAAGGCGTCGCCGCCGTCCACCTGGACCACGTCCTGCCGCGCTTGTTCGAGACCCAGGGCATAGTGGGCGCGGCGGGCCATGCCCCCGCGCGGGTGGTGCGGGCAGCCGCAGTCCGTGAGCTCCCCGGAAACTCCCGTGGTATAGATCAGGATCAGGGACGCGGCGTGGTCACGGAGCGGACGAAGCGCCAGGGCGGGCGGCGGCCCGGGCGCCGCGGGCTGGGCCGGGCCGGGCTGAGTTGCATCAGGCCGCGCCACGGCCGGCGGCTGGCCGGAATTTTGCGGCTTCGACGGCTCGCGGCATGAAGCCGCGAAAACCAGGGCCGCGGCCAGCGCCGCGACCAGGATGCCGTTGGCGAAAGACGCGCGGGCCCTCCGGTAATTGCCGCCGCCGGCATCGGCCGGTTTCAGGCCCCGCCCCCAAATTTCATTCATGGCCTCTCTCCACTCCTCTCCATTCATTGGTAAATCCCCTTGAGCGCCGCGAGGTCCAGCGATTTTTTCGCGGGGATGACCACGAGCCCCACCGGCCCGTGTCCGCGCGCGCGGATCAGGAGCTCGGTGAGCTCCGCCGCGGGAATCCGGGCCCCCGTGTCCCAGTCCACGCTCTGCGCCTTGACCCAGACCCGCTGCGGAAAGTCCACCCGTGAAAGCAGCGACGTGAGCGCTCCGTCTATTAAATCAAACACCGCCTTTCTCGACAAGTGCAGCTCTTTTTGCATCTGGCGGTGGTAGAGCATGAGGGAATAAAAGTCGAGGTCCGAGTCCAGGGTGGCGTCCAGGCTCTGGGCGTACCAGGGCAGGGCATGGTCGGGGTCGGTGAGGGCCTCGTAATGGAGGTTCATGCCGACAGGGACATGGGGCCGCAGGGCCTGCACCGTGCGCCGGAGCCGCTCGGCGAAGCGGAGCAGCTCGCGGTTCTGCCAGCGCTTCCATTCGTAGAACGCATCGGTGTAACCTCCCACCGCGTACTTGCCGCCCGCCGTTTTATGGACATTGCGGTAAAACAGCGCCGGGTCGGCGTCACGGCCGGTGGCTTTTTTATAGAGCTCGCGCGCGCGGGGGCCCATGTCCTCGGTGTGGCGGAGCACCAGGTCGTCCTGCAACAGCACCCCGTCAATCGGATACCGGGCCAGGTCCGCGAAGATGGCGGCGACGCGGTCCTGGACCTCCGGCAACAGCGGCGATTGGCCGCGCGCCGGGACCGCGGCTTTTTTCCCGAAGTCCCAGGCCATGCACGGGAGCGCGCTTTCCCGCTCATGGCCGTAATCAGCATAACGCGTGGTCATCCAGGCGATGACCCATAATCCTTTTTTGTGGGCCATTTGGATGACCGGGCCGAGCACGTCAGCGACCACCGGCGCGGCCGAGGTCTGAAAATAGACCCCGGCCGGCGCGGCCGGATTGATCATCCGGTAATAGCCGTCGTCCTGATTGTGGAACACTCTGAGGATGACGGCCTGGACGCCGGCGGCCTTGAACTCGTCCAGCCGTTTGTCCACTTCGTCCCAGGTCGCGCACTCGAATTCCATCACCTGCACCGCGCGCAAGGGCCGGGCCGGGGGCGTGAGCTTGCCGGAGGCATGGGCCGCGGCCTTCGGCGCGGCCGGGTCATCGCCTCCACTGGCGGGCGGGGCCGTGATCATCAGCGGGAAGGCGGCCCAGAAAAAAACGGCAAGAATGACTCCGGAGTAAATGACGGGGCGGCCGGCGTTTTTCGCGCGCATCACGTTTCCAGGGAGCGGCGGAGGATGGAGATGACGTCGTCGGCCGGGATGTTGGTCTCGCGGCCGGCCATTCCCAGCATCCGGCGGCACATGGGGCAGGCGGTGGCGAGGAGCAGGGCGCCGTACTCGGGGATGGTGGCGGCCTTGTCATGGGCGATCTTGCGCGCGGTCTCGGGCTTGACCACGGGCAGCCCGCCGCCGCCGCCGCAGCAGGTCCCGCGCTCGCGGGCCTCGAAGAACTCGAGCGGCGCCTTGCCCAGCGCGGCCTCCAGGATCCGGCGCGGCTCGTCATAGACCCCGAGGTATCGGCCCAGGTGGCACGGGTCATGATAGATGGTGGGTCGCGGCTCCGGCTTCCGCACCGTCAGCCTGGCGAGGTTCTCGGCCACGAACTCGGTAACGTGCATCACCCGTGCGTCCAGGGCAAAGCCCAGCTCGCGGTAGCGTGTCTTGAGCATGTGCGCGCAGGTGGGGCAGGGCGAGAGCACCAACTCGGCGCCGCGGAGGCCGGCGGCGACCTTCCGGGCCTGCCGCTCAAAAGCCTCCTTATGGCCCAGGGTGAGCAGCGGATACCCGCAGCAGATCGAGTCGCCGGTGAAGACGCTGAACTCCCGGCCGATGGCCTCCATGACCGCGGCGATGTCCGCTACCTGGTCCGGGAAATGATGGGTGGTGGAGCATCCGGTGAAGAGGACGGTCCGTCCGTTGGCGTGATGCTTCTCCGAAACATGGCGGGCGAGGACGGCGGCGAGGTCGGCGTTGAAGGGGTTGCCGCGCTGGGCCCATTTTTTCTCGAACGTCATGGCGGCTTCGGGGGCCACGCCGCGCTCGACCGCCTCCGCCCGCGCGGCCTCGAAGCAGGGGTAGACCTCGATCTCGTGCTCGCAGTAGGGCCGGGTGATGAGGCAGCCGCAGCACATGTAGACCAGCTCGCCCACTTCCCGGTCAAAGGGCAGCGCGCCGTCGCGCACCAGCTTGAGGATGGTCTGCTTGGCGGTGGGGGTGACGGTCTCCGAGCATTCGGCCTGCGCCACCGGGCAGGCGAAGCGGCAGAGCTTGGGGCAATAGGCGCAGTACTCGATCTGCTTCCTGAAGCCCGTGCGCCAGTCGGCCATCAAGCGACTCCACTACAATCTTTTATTGCACGCATATAAACGACTCATTGGCCTGGTATTCGCCGGGCCAGAAGCCGGTCATGGGGAGCTGGGTGCTTATTTCCAATGACCAGTCCCGGGCCTGGTCGTCGTGCCAGTCGCGGATGGTGCCCTTGGTGCTGTAGGGTATCGCGAAGGTCATGGGCCTGGGGAAGAGGCGGAGCGGCGTGCCGGAGCCGGGCGGGCCGACCACCTGGAAATAAATGAGCCCGAGCGTGGCCTCCGGTTCCGGGTCCGGCCCGGTGATGACTCCATTGGCGTCCACGAACCCTTCCTGTCCGCAATGCACGCAGGTTTCCTGGCCCTGCGCGTTCTGGCCGATCTCGAAGCTCGCATAAGAGAAATTGGCCACGACCACGCCTTCGTTGGGCACCATGTAAGAGAAGCACCACTGGCCGTTCTCCGCGTTCCAGCCGTCGTCGAAGATATGGGCGGCGGTCATGGGGTCCTGGATGCCCTTGTACAGGACGGAGCCGTCGGGCATGACCACGCTCTTGGAGATGGGCTGGATCACGGCGGGATCAAAGGTGATGCCGAAGCCTAGGTCGTGCCAGTAGATGTAGTCGGCGTTCGGCTCATCCGCGAGCCGTCCGATCTCCGGCTGGTTCTCCATCCAGTCCGCGGCCTCGACCGACACGTTGACCGCCACCACGTCTCCGGGCTTGAGGAAATTGATGTGCCGCGAGGTAGGGTTGGGCAGGGCCCCGGGCTTGTAAAGCTCGGTCGCGGGGCCCGGGGCGAACGGCTCGATCATGAAGAGCAACTTGTTGCGGTCAAAGCGCGCATCCCCCCGGCGTAAGTCCCCCGGCGCGACGTTGCCGTAGAGATTGACCCCGAGCTGGGTGGTGGCGGTTACCCCGCTGAAGGTCCACTTCACGGCCACCGACCCGCAGGCCGGCCAGATGTTGCGCACCGCATAGCTTAAACCCTGCTGGGAAGGATAATGCTCCATCTCGCCACCGTGCAGCACCTGCCGGTCGTAGCCGCCCTCCACGTATTGATAGCCCACCGGCGAGCCCGAGGCTATCCCCTCATCCAGCGCGCAGCTCCCGGGCCCGCGGTCGCAACCCTGCAGCATGACGCCGCTCTGGTCGCTGTCCTCGACCAGGACATAAACTTCTTCGAGCTTGTTCTCCGGGTCGCTGTTGCGGACCGCGATCTCGGCCACGATGTCGGCGCCCTCCCGCGCCGAGCTTTGCACCACGAGGCTCGGCAGCGACGGGTTCGACGGGGGGGTGACCGCGACGTTGCCGGAGGGGTCAACCGTGATGGTAAAGGCGGTGACCGGCTTGTCCTTGCCGGTAACCGTGACCACGTTGGAAGGGTCGGAGGTTCCGGCGGCGTTCTCGGCGCGGATCTGGTAGTTCCAGGCTTCTCCGGGCTCGGCCGTTTGCAGGGAGAACGCCGGCTGGTCCTGGTCGGTCTCCGCGAAGCGGCGGAACTTGGGGACGTCGGCCGTGCTCTGCTCGACCACGAACCGGTCCTCGTTGTCGGAGTTGTCGTCCCATTGCAGGGTCACACCGCCGTCAGTCCCGGTGACGGCCTGGAGGTTGGTGGGCGCCGCCGGCGGCTTGTCCGCCACCTTGATCTTGACGCTCGCGGTATTGGTGGGGGCGGACTCGCCGGCCTTGTTCCCGGCGATCACGCGGTAGGTGTACGTCATCTTGTCCTGGACCATGGGGTCGTTGTAAGAGTTGGCGTTCACCCCGAGGGTGGCGATGGCTGCGAATGGGCCCCGTCCCTCCGAGCGCTCTACCTTGAAGTACTCCTCGTTGTCCGACTGGTCTTCCCACAGCAGCATGACCTGGGGCGTGGCGTCGGCATCCGCGGTCAGCGCCACCGGAGCGGCCGGCGCGCTGTCCGCTCCCGCGAGCGTCACCGCGGCCGGACCCGCGAACGCGGAGGCCCCGGTATCGTTGGCGGCCCGCACCCGGTAGGAGTAAGTCCCCTTCGCGAGCGGCCCGTCCATGACCGAAGCCGAATTGGCCGGCAGCCGGAAAACCGCCACGAACGGACCGCCGCCCTCCGAGCGGTCCACCTGGAACTCCTGCTCGTTATTGGAGGCGTCGGTCCAGGTCAGAGATACGCTGACTCCCTTGACGTCTTGGGCATTGAGGTTCAGGGGAGCGGCGGGCGGGTTCTCGCCCTGGCCCTTGGCCTCGATCTCCCGCAGCAACTTCTTGGCGGCTTCCTGCTGCTCCGCGGTGGGGACGTATCGCGCGGTGTCGGAGGAAAGGACGGTCACGGGCCGGTAGGGCGACGGCCGTGTCTCCTTGGTCCAGTCAAAGGCCGGTTTCTGGGCGCCGGGTTGGCTGGTGCCGCCGGGTAGCACGCCGGGCTGGGTCACGCCTCCGGGTCCGCCGGCGGGAGGCTTGCATGAGGAGCAGCTCTCGCAGGCGGTGCAGCCCTTGCAGCCCTGGCCGGTGCAACTGCCCGCCAGGCAGATGAGAAGAATCAAGACGCCCGCGATCCGGGCCGGTCTCCACTTGCCGCCGCTTTTAAAGAAATTGATCATCTCGGTCCTCCGTTTCAGTATCGCCGATGCCCATCTTGGCCGGGTTTAATATTGTGCCCGGATCAAGCCTGAGCTTCAAATCATTAAAGATGTCGAGGGCCGGGCCCAGCTCCGCGCGCATCCAGCGGGCCTTGTGCGCGCCGATGCCGTGGTGGTGGCTGATGGTCCCGCCCGCCTGAAGACATGCTTCCATGGCCGCTCTCCAGGCCGCCTTATAGGCCTCGGCCGCCGGCGGCTCTTCCGAGCCCGCGACAAACGTGAAATAAATGGCCGCGCCCACGGAGTAGACGTGCGAGATGTGCGCGGTCACCAGCGCGTGCGGCGCGATGGCGCCGCGCACGGCATGGTAGAGCCCGGGAATCTTGGACCACACCGCCGCGACCTCGCAGGTGTCGAGGATGGTGTGCCCGAGCGAGAGCACCGTGCTCTGATTGTAGCTCACCGAGTAGCGCCGCCCAAGCCACGCCTCGCCGGGTCCCGGGCCCAGGTCGCGGCCCGCCTCGGCCAGGATGGAAAAGCCCTTCGCGGCCTTGGCCCGGGTAAGCTCGTGGTCCGGGCCCTCGAACCCCGCCACCAGGAGGCAGCCGGGCCCCTCCGCCCCGAGGCTCTTCGCGTGGAACCTGGTGTCCAGCTCATCGTAGAGGCGCATCACGGCCGGGTCAAGCCCCGCCCGCATGACGAGGCGCATGGCCCGGACCCCGCTCTCCAGATCCTCGAACATGAACCCGCGGAACGCGGAGCGCTCCGGCAGCCGGTGCACCGCCATCACCGCGCTCGTGATCACCGCCAGCGTGCCCTCGCTCCCGATGATGAGCTGGTCCAGGTCCGGCCCGGCCGCGCTCTTCGGCGAGTCGGACGACGTGAACTTGCTCCCGTCGGCCAGGACCCCGGACAGGCTCAAGGCCATGTCCTCGATCTTCCCGTACTTCGACGAGAGCTGGCCCGCGCTCCGGGACGCCAGCCACCCGCCCAGCGTCGAGCAGTACATGGACGACGGGAAATGGCCCAGCGAAAAGCCGCGCCGGTTGAGCCACCGCTCCCAAGTCTCGCCCATGATCCCGGCCTGGGCCTCCGCCGTGTGATTGATCTCGTTCAGCTCCAGCGGCCGGTTCATGCGCTTTAAGTCCATCACGATCCCGCCGCGCGCCGGGATGGAGGCCCCGCACACGCCCGACCCGCCCGCCGCCGGCGTCAGCGGCACCCGGTTCATCGCGCACCACATGATCAGCTCCGCGACCTCGTCCTCGCTCCCCGGCCAGGCCACGGCCGCGGGCAGCAGCGGCGCTCTCCCCTCCCGCATCCAGAAATATCCCTGGGGCCACGAGTCGCGGCTCACGGCCAGGCGGTCGAGCGCCCGGCCCGACACGTGCCTCTCGCCCACGATCCCGGCCAGGGCCGTGAGCAGGTCCGGGTCCGGTTCCGGAAACTTCAGCTTATTGATGTCTGGTTCCTGCTTCATGCGGCGCTGGTATCTTTGTTCTGATTAATAATTCCATTATCCGGGCAAGCGGCGCGAAGGCGCACCTTCCCCCTATAACTTCTTTGATTCATCCGATTGCTTCCGGTTCCCGTTGTTTCCGCCGAGCCCCAGCTTGCCCGGGTTCATGATCCCCTCCGGGTCCACCGCGCTCTTCAGGGCCTTGAGCAGCGGCAACGCCCCGCCCTCCTCCTCTTCCAGCCACTTGGCCTTGAGCACGCCGACCCCGTGGTGATGGCTGATGCTCCCGCCCCGCCGGACGCATTCGTCGAGCGCGTCCTTCCACACCCCGTCATACACCGCGAGCTTCGCCGCCTGCGACCGCGCCGTGGCCGCGATGGAAAAGTAAATCGAGCAGCCCTGCGGGTAGGAATGGCTGAAGTGAGCCATCACGAAGGCGTGCCGCCCGATGGCGTTGCGCATGCCGTAGTACAGCTCGTCGAGCCGGTCCCAGACCGTGGCCACCTCGATGGTGTCCACGAAGAAGCCAAGATCAAACATGACCTGCATGGTGTAGCTCACCTTGTAGCGCTTCTCCCACCAGTGCCGCGCCGGGCCGGGGCCCAGGTCCCGGCCGCCGCACCGGGCGCAGATCCCCTTGGCCAGGCTCTGCTCCAGCGCCGTGATCTCCGGGTCGCCCTCGAACGTCAGCACCAGCTTGGACCGGTCCAGGCGATTGAGCAGCGGGTTCATCAGCCCGGGATGGAACAACAAGGGCAGAACCCGGCGCGGCCAGGTCCCCCGGTCCTTTAATTGTTTCGGCGCGCGGCGTTGATGATCCTCAATCTGCTCCTCGGCCGGCACGATCTTGCTCGTCTTGGAGAAGAACGTGTCCACGGGATCGTAGAGCCGGACGCACGCCGGACGAAGCTCCGCCTGCATCATCTCCCGGATCGCCTCCAGACCGTCCTCCACCGTCGCGAACGAATACGCCTGGAAGCGGCGCGACGCCGGGTACGGCCAGACCCGGCACGTCGCCGCGGTGATGATCCCCAGCGTCCCCTCCGCGCCCATGAACGCATGGTTCCAGTCCGGACCGGTCGCGCTCTGCGGCGCTCTCCGGGTCTCGAGCACCTCCCCGCTCGGGAGCACCACCTGCAGCGACACCACCATGTCCTCGATCTTGCCGTACTTGGCGGATAGCTGGCCCGCGGCCCGGGTCGAGAGCCAGCCGCCGAAGGACGAGCAGTAGATGGACGACGGGAAGTGCCCCATCGTATAGCCCTTCCGGTTGAGCCGCCGCTCCAGGATCTCGCCGATGATGCCGGCCTCGGCCGTGACCGTGAGCGACTCGTCGTCAATCGCCAGCACCCGGTTCATGCGCTTCAAATCGAGCACGATGCCGCGGCCGCCGAGGGCCACCGTGCCCCCGCACACGCCGGAGCCCGCGCCCATGGGGATGATCGGGACCAGGGCCCGCCCCGCGATGCGCACCACCGCCCGCACCTCTTCCACCGAGCCCGGCCACACCACGGCCTCGGGAAGGTCGGGCAGCTCGTCCGACTGCAGCCGGATGGTGTTGCGCGGCCATACGTCCCGGCTGTAGATGGCGCGGTCCACGTGGCGCGCCGACACGTGCTCCGCCCCCACCGCGGCGGCAAGCTCGTGCGTTAAATTGTCCCGTTGGTCCGTCACGCGATCTCTCTTGGTATCGGTCCGCTGAACGGGCGTCATGTCCGCCAGCGCCGCCCGGCGCGGTAAGGACCGCGCCGGCGTTTTATTAGTCTACCATAGATTGGCTTTTTCCCTTGCCGCCAGAGCCTGGCCGGCGCCGCCCGGAGCAGGCGGGAGAGGCGGAGTCATCGTTTGTGGGGGGCGGCGGCGGCTTTCTCGATTTCCATGAAGATTTTGCCGTTCCTGAAAATCCGGACCGTGCCCGTGCTCTCCGAGACCACGATGGCGGTGGAGTTGGTCACGTCGGTCATGCCGGCGGCGGCGGCGTGCCGCGCGCCCAGTCCCTGCGGCAGCGACTCCTCTTCCAGCACCGCGTTCAGGTGCCGGCCCGCCGCCATGATCACCCCGTCGTCGCGGATGACAAAAGCCCCGTCGAGGGCGGAGAACTCCTTGATCGTGTCCTTGAGCCGCGGGTCCAGGATGTTCCTCTCCTCCTCCGGGTAGCCGTGGAAGGGGTTGAAGATCAACTGCCGCGAGAGCTGCATCACCTTGTCCGTGTCCCCGAGCACGAAGATCGCGCCGATGGGCTTGCCCTCGCGTCCCTGGTTGGCCAGCTCGGTGGAGATGGTCACCAGCTCCTCGAACACCTCCGTCCGCACCTGCGTCGAGATGTTGGCGATTTCCGCGGAGCCCATCAGCTCGAACTCCTTGCCGATGTCGAGCACTACCATCGTGTCAACCGTGGGCAGCCCGCGCGAGCCCGTGACGCACACGATCTTGTCGCCATGGGCGATCATGTGCGCGGACAGGCTCCGCATCACCGCCATCTTGACCTTGCCCATGCGCGTGAGGTGAAGATCGGGAAGGGTCAGGATGTTCTTGTACTGCTTGCGCAGCTCGTCGTTCACCGTCCGCTCGCTGACCACCAGCACGAAGTTCTTCCGGCTGGCCAGCGCCGCCGGAATCTTGCATTCCGACGGATCCTCGATAATCATGAAAATCTGCCGCGCCTGGATCCGGTCCGCGATCTTGCCCGCCGATTCAAGGATCGTCCGGTTCTGCGCGTCATGCGCCCGGGCCTCCGCCACCGCCGGATCCAGGGGCTTCGCGGCCTTCTTCACCCCGGGCTTATCGGCTTTCTTCTTGGCCGGCTTTTTCTCCGGGGTCTGGGCCGGGGACTGGCCCTGCGTCCCTTCAGGATTCTTTTCATCCTTCATCGCCGGCGCCGCCATGTCGTCGTTCAATTCCAGCCGCTCCCCCGGGGCCGAGCGCTCGCCCCGGATTCATAACTCAATGTTCTATTGTTGCTTTCCGTTGGGAACCAACAGGGTAAAAAAAGTTCCCGCCCTTTCGCGGCCAGTGTCCTTGGCCGTCACGCGAACCAATAATTAATAATAGCATGGCCCCGTGGCCTTGGCAAAAAGATCGCGTATGGGACGGAGGGCATTCACCGTGAAGGCCCCGGGCCCGGGCCGCCCGGACGTTGCCGGCGTCCGCCCATGTCTCCGGTTTGCGCGGACCGGGTCAAAATGTTAAACCTTTGCTTGCCATGCCACATGATAACTCCATGGAGATTTCCGTGGTCCTGCCCGCGCTGAATGAATCGGAAAATCTGGCCGCGGTGGTGGAGGGCCTGGCCGCGGCCCTGGCGGGCGCGGCCGCGCGTTATGAGATCATCATCGTGGACGACGGGTCGCGGGACGGCACCGCCGCCGTGGCCGATGGGCTGGCGAAGAGCGACGGCCGGGTCCGCGTGGTGCATCATGAAAAACGGCGGGGCTACGGCGCGGCGCTCACCTCCGGCTTCGCGGCCGCGAAGTACGACTGGATCTTTTTCACCGACGCCGACGGACAGTTCGACCCGGCCGAGCTCAGCCGGCTCGCCGCCGAGGCCCCCGGCCACCGCTTCATCACCGGCCTCCGCGCCCGCCGCGCCGATCCCTGGCGCCGCCGCGCCTATGGCTTCATCTTCTCCGCCGCCGTCCGGGCGCTGTTCAAGGTCAAGGCCACCGACGTCAACTGCGCCTTCAAGCTCTTCCGGAAAGACCTGATCAGCGGACACGAGTTCCTAAGCCGCGGCGCGCTCATCAACGCCGAGATTCTGGCCGTGGCCGCGAAACAGGGCGTGGACCCGGTGGAGATCGCCGTGACCCACAAGCCGAGATTGAAAGGCTTTAATACCGGCGGAAGCGCGCGAGTGATGGCGCGGGCGGGCAAAGAGATCGTGGCCCTCTATCTGGATTCCCGGAAGAAAAAGAAGGCGTGAAGCCCCTCCGGCCTCCCGGTCCCCGCTCACGGATCTCCCGCGCCCCGAGCCTCAAGCCCCAAGCCCCAAGCCTCTGGCCCCTCACGGTCCCCGCTCCCGGATCTCCCGCTCCAGTTCGAGCACCAGGGGGTGGCCGGGCATGATTTCACGCGCGGCGGCAAGGTGCTTCCGGGCCGCCGCAAGGTCCGGCCGCGACTCCAGGTAATAGTGGGCGAGTTGAACGTGCGCGATGAAATTTGACGGGTCCAGGGCCAGGGCGGCCTCCCACTGGACCCTGGCGTCACCCGCCCGCCCCGCGCTCATATAGGCCAGGCCCAGGTTGTTCCTGACCGCCGGGTTTTGCGGATCTTCCGCCGCCGCTTGCTCGAGCAGCGCGATCCCCCGCGCCAGGTCTCCGTTCTTGATCACGATCTCGGCCAGGTTCATCCGCGCAACGTGATAGGAAGGGTCAAGCTCAATGGTCTTTTCATATTCCGCCTGGGCCGCGGCCATCAGGCCCCGGTCGCGATAGGCGATCCCCAGGTTGTTGTGGGCCAGCGCCAATTCCGGGACCTGTTGCACCGCGGCCCGCCAGAAAGTCAGGTCATTCCTGAACACCCGTCCCTTCGCGATATACAGCGGCCCCAGCGCCAGCAATACGGCCGCCAGCAGGATGGCGAAAGCCACGCGTCCGGCCCCGCTTCCGGCCCCGCTTCCGGACTTCTTCAGCCTCTCCGCGGCAAGAATGAGCATGGACGCAGCGAGGCCGCAGATGAACAGGCTCGGCAGATACAAAAATCTTTGGGCGAACAACGTCGGAAAGGGAACGAGCTGCGAGAACGGCAGGACGCTGATGAAGAAGCCCGCGATAAAAAATGAGGCGGACGGGCCCCGTCTCCATGACCCGGCCGCCGCCCCGATCAGGAGCGCGGCCACGGCGGCGGACAGGACTCCGGCCCACGCCGGCGCCGAGGTGATCTTCGCGGCGTAGGCAAAATCAATGCGCCAGAACCAGGGCAATGCGAGGAGCTTCAGGGCATAGGCGAAGACCATGATAATCGCCTGCGCGGAGCGGGCCGGGGAGAGCCCGGCCAGGGCGTTGGGCGCCGGCGCCGGGCCGGGCGCCGAGAGCACGTGCGTCCGCCACGCCATGAACGCCGCGGTGATAAGCGCCAGGGCCGCGTATTCATACACGCGCTTTCTCATGGCGGATCGGCGCTGGAAAAAATCGTGCGCCACGATGAGCGCCGGCAGCGTCACCGCGATCTCCTTCGAAAACAGCGCGGCCAGGTAGAACAGGGCGGCCAGGGAATACGGCGCGGCGCGGCCGGCATGGTCTCCCCGGTCCCGGGCCCGAAGCAGCATGACCCAGGACGCCATCATGAACATCGCGGCGAAAACGTCGGTGCGGCCCGGCACCCACACCACGGACTCCACGTGCGCCGGATGCACCGCGAAGATCATCGCCGCCAGCGCCGCAACCCGCTCCTTGCCCGTGAGCCGGACCAGGAGGAGCAACATGAGCCCCGAGGCCAGCGCGTGCGCCAACGCGTTGATCAGGTGCTCGACCCACGGCGTCTCCCCCGCCACGGCATAGCCCGCCGCATAAGAGAGCGTCACCAGCGGCCGGTAGTAAATCCCCCGCGCCGGGCCCGGCCAGAACTTCTCGCCGAACATCCGCCCCGCGTTCGCCAGGTCGTGCACCACCGGGTTATCAACGATCAGTAACCGCTCGTCGAAAACAAAGCCGTAGCCGAGGGAAGGCGCGTTGACCAGGAACGCCGCCGCCATCACCGCGGCCAGCATGGCCGGAATAAAGCGCTCCCGCTTCACGGCCCGGAACCCCCGCCCGCCGGCCGCGCCGCCTCCCGTTCCAGCTCGCGCACCAGGGCCTTCAGCTCGCTGAAATCCGGATACATCCTGAGCACCGTCTTGAGATGAGCTATCGCCTGGTCATGCATCCCCATGTCCCACTCCCGCCGCGCCAGGTCATTATAGCCCGGAAGCCACTGCGGCCTTAAATGAACGGCCTGAGTCAGCTCCGCAATGGCCCGCGTCTTTTCGCCCTGCTCCCACAACAACAGCCCGAGCGCATGGTGCGCCGCTGCGCCGCCGGGATCGGCCGCGGCCGCGCGCGTGAGCCATTGGCGCGCCGCGCCGGCATCGCCGTTCTCCTGCTCCAGCCGCGCCATGCCCATCATGGCCTCCGCCAAAGACGGATCAAGCGCGAGCGCTTTTTCATACGAGTCCGCCGCGCGCTCCCGGTTCCCCTGCTCCAGCCACGCGCCGCCCATATACGACCAGTCCTCCGCGTCCGTGTAGTGCGGCGCCACCGGCAGACGCGAGAGTCCGAGCCCGAGCAGCATGAGCGCCACCGGCGCCGCCGCCCGCGGCAGCCTTCCGCGCCGCCCCTGTTCCTTGCCGCGCATCAGGAGCGCAGCCCGCCCAAGCTCCATCGCGCCGGCGCCCGCCAGGACCATCATCCCCGCGGCCAGGGGCAGCCGGTACCGGCTGGAGACCACCGTGGCAACAGTGAAGCCGGCGAACGCCGCCAGATGGATCATGAATACCTGATGGCCGCGCCGCCTCCACCTGAGAGCCGGCAGCCCCGCCAGCGCCAGCGCCAGGATGACGCCGAAGCCGGGCAGCGGCAGCCTAAGCGCCGGAAACAGCGACCGCTGGAACTCGGGATTGACACTCGCCCTGAGCTCGCGATGGTTCACGAGCAGCGCCGCCTTTTTAAGCTGCAGCTTCCAGAACCGCGCCGGGTCGCGCCGCATGAACTCAAAAATTTTTTTCATATAAAACCGGTCCTGCCCCGCCGGGTCGGTGATCCCGGCCTCCGCGACCGGCAGCGCCTGGAGCCGGTCGTAAACGCCGCCCGGCCGAGCATACGGCGTCCCGTCCGCGTCCGGATTATTGCCGATGTAAAGGTTCAGCCCGCCCTCCGCCTGCAAGAGCGACCAGTGGCCCGACGCCAGCCGGCCGCCGGCCATCACCGGCAAGATTATGATGAGACACGCCGCGAGCATGGCCAACGCCCCGAGCGCGGGCGCCTGGCTCCGTTCCCGCGCCGCGCGATACATGAGCCAGACAAAGAGCGCGGCCAGACAGATCACCGGCGTCGGCCGGACCACCGCCGCCGCGCCGATCAGCAATCCGGTGGCCGCCCAGGCCCGCGCCCTTCCGCTCTCCACGGCCCGCACCGCGCCAAGGAGCCAGGCCAGGTTCAGGAACGTGAACAGCGTCGCGTCCAGGATGCGCTGCTCAAAGAGCATCTGCGGCCAGTACAGCCCGAAGAGCAGGGCCGCGGCCAGCGCCGCGCCCTTGTTGAAAAGCCGCGCGGCGATCCGATGGACCAGGACGATGGATGCGAGGCCCAGCGCCATCTGGACCAGACGCGGCAGTATAAGGCCAGGGCCGAAAAAATAGTAGAGCCCTCCCAAGAGCCACGGATACCCCGCCCCGTGATTGGCCAGCGTGTCCGGGAACAAAAAACCGTTAGCCACGTCCCGCGCCCACAGATCATACTCGCCCTCGTCAATCCGCAGGTAATGGAACAGCGGGCTGCGCGAATGCTCCCAGAGCAGAGCGATGCGGAAGGCCGCGGCGGCCGGCAGCACCAGGAGGAGCGGGAAGCCGCGGGATATGAATCCGTGGCCGCGGCCGGCTGCTGTCATCGAGGATGCCATTTACCGGGACTCCATTTCGAGGAGCATCTGCCGCGCCGGCTCGAAGTCCGGCCGGAGCAGGAGCGCGCTCATGAGCCGTTGCTTCGCGTCCTCCGTGTTGCCCGCCAGCCGCTCGTAGTAGGCGAGCCAGTAGAGCATCATGATGGACTGCGGAGAGCAATCCACCGCCGTCCCCAATTCCTTGATTGCCTCATCCTTCCGGCCTTGGCGCCACCAGAGCGATCCCAGCTCGTAATGCCCCTCCGCGCCGGCCGGGTCCGCGGCCACGGCCCGCCGCAGCCATTGCTCCGCCGCCCCGGTCCCGCCCTGGCCGAGCTCGATCCGGGCCAGCCCCCTCATGGCCTGAGCGCGGGAGGGACCCAGCTTGAGCGCCTCTTGATAACTCTCGGCCGCGCGGGCCACGTTCTTATGATTCATCCAGGCATCGCCCAGGTACGCGTATTCCTCCGCCGCGTTGTAACCTATCCGCACCGGCAGGTACGCCGCCGCCAGCCCTAAAGCCAGGAGCGCCAGCGGCGCGAGCGATCTTTTCGACACCGCCTCCCGGCCTCCCGCCAAGCCGCGCCGAAGCGCCCGCGCGGCCTCCACCACCCTGGCCGCGCCCGCGCCGGAGAGGATGATAATGCCCGCCGTGAACGGCAGCCGGTAGCGCGACGAGACCACGGCGCCGACGGTGGCCGCGGCATAAACTCCAATATAAATGAGCAGCGCCTGACGGCCTTTTTTCATGGGCCAGAGCGCCAGCAGGCCCGGCACGGCCAGTCCCAATACCAGCGCGAACCCGGGCAAGGGCAGCTTAAGGACTCGGAACAGCGACCGATGGAACTCCGGGTCAATCGTGGCCCGGACCTCACGATGGCTCGCGAGCAGGGCCGACTTCTTCAGCACGAGCTTCAGGAAATCCATGGGCTCGCTCCGCGCGAACTCCCAGGCCTTGCGCGCGAACCAGCGGTCCTGCTCCGCGTCCGTCAGCGCCCCTTGCCTGGCCGGCATGGCCGTGAGCGCGTCCCACGCTCCTCCCGGCCGCGCATACGGAGTTCCGTCGGAGTCCGGGTTGTTGCCGAGGTAGAGGTTAAGCCCGCCGTTACTCTGCAGCAGCATCCACTCGCCGCTTAAGCCGTGCTGCACCTGCACCACCGGCGCGACCACCAGGAAGGCCAGGGCAGTGAGCCCGAGCGCCTGCTCCATCCGGCGCCAGCTTTTTTCCCGCGCCGCCCGCCCGCAGAGCCAGACGATGTAAGCGATGATGATGAGCATGGCCTCCGGCCGCACCAGCGCCGCCGCCCCGAAAATCAATCCGGCCAGCGCCCACGGCCGCGATGATTCCCCCTGTGCCGCCCGCGCCGCCGCCCACAGGCCCGCGAGGTTCAGGAACACGAACAACGACGCCGAGAGCAGGCGCTGCTCGAAGATCATCAGCGGCCAGTACAGCGCCAGGATGAGCGCCGCCATGAGTCCAGCCGCCTCCGAAAAAAGCCGCCGCGCGACGCGGTGCGCGATGATGATGGAGGCGAGTCCGAGGGCGATCTGGGCGAGGCGCGGGACCATGAGGCTATGCCCGAACACGTAATAGAGCGCGCCCAAAAACCACGAATACCCGGGCGCGTTGGTGGGAACGTAATGCTGGAACAGCTCGCCCTGCATGGCGCCCAGCGCCCCTTCCTCGTACTGCAGCTCGTCAAGCCGGAGGAACGTGAACAGCGGGCTATGATAATGCTCGATCAGGAGCGCGATCCGGAAGGCCGCGGCCAGCGCCACGATCGCCGCGAGCGGCAGATGCCGGGAGAGATTTCTGACACTAGCGCTTTCCATCACCTGACACAACTGGCATTGTAACCAATACCATAGGTCCCTTCAATCGCGCCGGCGACGGGCCCGGCAGGCATCACGCCCAGCGCCTTTTCACGTGCTCAGAGCGCTTCCTCGCGGCATGAAGAGCCGCGGGGCAAAAGCCGCTCAATACCCCAGCGATTGCCACGCCGTGGAATCGAGCTCCTTTTCCCGGAACAGCTCCCGCTCCATGGCCAGGAGCAGGGGGAGGAAGGAACGGCGGTCGAGGGCGGAGATGGAGATGGATCCGGAGAAGCGGGCGAGGCGGGCGCCCAGGTCGGAGGGGGCGGCGA
>Ga0307378_10000955_pt1 | contig 47925 bp, 55 predicted proteins | sample UN1MG_FD_202238 | JGI IMG/M metagenome (GOLD analysis project Ga0307378, IMG submission 202238) | Soil microbial communities from Risofladan, Vaasa, Finland - UN-1 | ecosystem: Environmental > Terrestrial > Soil > Coastal area > Acid sulfate soil | place: Finland: Risofladan, Vaasa | collected... | reverse complement strand
ATGAGGCGAAAGCCGAAGCGAAACCCGACGCCAAGGTGATCGAGCACGAGAGGCCCGCGCCGCAGCCCCGTTCGAAGCCCCGCGCGAAAGCCCCACGCAAGCAGAAGTCGGGCTAGACGCATTTCGCGCCGCGCGCTCCCGCGCAGGGCCTCACATCGCTAACGCCTGAACCAAGCTCATGCTCGACATCGGATGGTCGGAACTTTTGGTGGTCGCCGTCGTGGCGATCGTCGTGGTGGGCCCGAAGGACCTGCCGAAGCTGATGCGCACGTTCGGCTTCTATGCCGGCAAGATCCGGCGCGCGGCGGGCGACTTCCAGCGTCAGTTCGAGGACGCCATGGCCGAGAGCGAGGCCGACGAGGTCCGCAAGAACATCGAGGCCATCCGCGCCAATATGGGCACCACGGACGACTTTAAGGCGCCCGCCGATAGGCCCCTGATGAGGCCGGCCGCCGAGCCCGCGCGCACTGCGCTCGGTGCGCCGCCACTCGGCACGCAGCCCGCGCGGGAGACCACCAAACGCAAGGCAGCACCGGCCAAGAACGCAGTCAAGAAAGCGACCAAGAAGGCTGCAAAGCCCAGCACAAGCACGGCATCGCGAAACACCAAGGCCAAAGCCAAGACCAAGACGCCGAGGAAGACGCCGGCAAGGGCCAAAGCCAGAGCCAAAACGAGGCGGAAGCGGTGAGCGAACCGGATGACATCGATGCGAGCAAGGCGCCGCTCATCGAGCATCTGATCGAGCTCCGGCGCCGATTGATGTGGTCGCTGGCGGCGATCTTTGCGGCCTTCGTTGTCTGTTTCTGGTTCGCCAAGCCCATCTACAATCTGTTGCTGTGGCCGTACCGGTTGGCCGCCGGCGTCGATGTGCCCATCGAGCTGATCTACACCGCGCCGCAGGAGTTCTTCTTCACGCAAGTGAAGCTCGCACTGTTCGGCGCCATCTTCATCGCCTTTCCGGTGATTGCCGCGCAGCTCTATATGTTCGTGGCGCCGGGGCTGTACCGGGCCGAGCGTAAGGCCTTCCTGCCGTTCCTCATCGCCACGCCGGTCTTGTTCTTGTTGGGCGCGGCGCTGGTCTATTTCGTCGCCATGCCGCTCGCCATGAAGTTCTTCCTGTCGATGCAAGAGACGGGCGACACGGGCGTGCAAATTCTGCTCACCGCCAAGGTCAGCGAATATCTATCGCTGATCATGATGCTGATGCTGGGCTTCGGTATCTGCTTCCAGTTGCCTGTCCTGCTCACGCTGCTCGCGCGCGCGGGGCTCGTCACCGCGGCGACCCTGAAGCACTACCGCAAGCATGCCATTCTCGGGGTGTTCCTCGCCGCGGCCATCCTTACGCCGCCGGACCCGATCAGCCAGATCGCGCTGGCGCTGCCAACGTTGCTTCTCTACGAGATCTCGATTTTCGCCGTGAAGATGGCGGAGAAGAAGCGCACCGCAGCCGATGCCGCCGGCGCGAATACAAGCTCAGCATAAAAATCAAACGGAGGAACACCCGATGGGCAATGAACAAAGTTTTGCGGAAGAGCTTAATGCGCTGATCAAAAAGTACATCGACGCAGGGGCCGACCCGCAGGATATCGTCGACGAGTTGACCCGAGAATCGAATCTCGTCTTCGGGCATTACAATCTGGAGATCTATCTGGAAGCGAAGCCCGTTGCCGGTGAATAGGCGCTGGCCTTCTCTGCGGCATGCGAAGGCCGATTGCTGCCGCGTCCGCTCTGTGGGCGGACGAAACTCTCTCTAGGCTCGTGCGTTGAATCGAACGCACAGCCTGAGCACGCAAGCAAAAGAAAAGCCTGGGAGAGTGACCGATGAGCTATGCCCGTTTCGGGGCCATGATCGTGACCGCCACGATCATCATGTTCGGCCTGATGTATCTCAACACCTACGCGCTGGACCACGTCTGGTTCAGCCAGACCCGTGCCTGGATGGCGCTGGTCATGGGCGCGGTGATGGCCGTGGTCATGCTCGCCTTCATGCTGAACATGTACAAGAGCAGCAAGGTCAATGTCGCCATTGCCGTGGTCAGCGTCGTGCTGTTTGCCGGCGCGCTATGGCTGGTCCGCAGTCAGGAGACCGTGGACGACGTGTCCTACATGAAGGCGATGATCCCGCATCACTCCATCGCGATTATGACCAGCCGCCGCGCCCATATCCGCGACCCGCGCGTGCGCAAGCTCGCCGACGAGATTATCGAGGCGCAGGTCCGCGAGATCGGTGAGATGGAGGCGCTGATTGCCGATCTGGAGAAGTCCCCGGTTCCGTCGGGGTCTCCCGATCTTCCACCCCGCTAAACTTCCGTGACGCCCAAACTCTGACAAGGCGATTGGCTTATTGCCAACCGCCTTTGAAGCCAGTGCCGGTGAGTCATACGTTAGGTGGTCAGTTCTTCTGACAAGACGGGTCGTCGGGATTGTTCTGGCACGGACACCAGTAGCCCTCGGCCTCTTTGCAGTTGTTGCCGATGGCAATCTTCTGCTTGGCGCCGCCAGCCCACTCGTCCTGGTCGATGCTGTTGTTGGTGTTCTTATCCATCATCGTGAAGGTTGGGTTCATCGTTGGATCGCCAACCTTCGACTCGCATGAGTTCCACTCGGAGCGGCTGACCGTGCCGCTGCCGTCGCCGTCACAGGTTTTGAAACCGTCACTCCAGCTAGCCGCCATGGCGGGTGTGGCCAAGAGCAACATTACCGAAACGAAAGCGGCCCAGTACTTGGTCATTGCGTTATCTCCCTAACACGTTGTTCTATCGACATGAGTTCGTCGCCCGGTGCGGGCAACGGGTCCTGCCGCCGCTTTTTTGGCGGCCTTACAACGGGGGCCTTCTTTCGAAGCTTATTCAATGGCAAACCTTCCAAATACAACCCGACAACATCTTCTCGACCAGGGCGTTGAACTCTCCGCGCCGGGATGCCAGAGGTGGCAGAGAGCCGTTGAGTTCTGCTTTGGGGGCGCGGCGGACGCCACGAGGCGGGCCATGACAAGGGCCTGATCGGGCCTTATACGGGGGCCACGCAACGCCCTCCGAGTCGATGAGAGAGAAGTCCAGCCGTGCTCGACGTCAAATGGATCCGTGACAACCAAGAGGCCTTTCTGAAGGGCCTGACCGATCGCGGCTTCGAGAGCCCCAACGGCACGCTGAATCATATTCTCAAGCTGGACGAAGAACGCCGCGAAACGATTCAAACTTTGGAGGAGGCGCAGGCCAGCGCCAACAGCGCCTCGAAAGCGATCGGGAAGGCCAAGCAAGCCAAGGACGAGGCGGAAGCACAGCGTCTTTTGGATGAGGTTGCCGGGTTGAAGACCATCATTCAGGACCGCGAGGCGGCTAAGCGTCTTCTGGAGACCAGTCTGCACGACCTCCTGGCCGGCATTCCCAACATGCCGGCGGATGACGTGCCGGTCGGTGAGGACGAGCGGGACAATGTGGAGCTGCGCAAAGTCGGCGACCCCCCGAAATTCGATTTTGTACCAAAGCAGCATTTCGAGATCGGCGAAGCCTTAGGGCTGATGGATTTCGAAACGGCGACCAAGCTTTCGGGTTCGCGGTTCGTTGTGTTGAAGGGCAGGCTGGCGCGTCTCGAACGTGCTCTGGCGCAATTCATGCTCGACCTGCACACCGATGAGCACGGCTACACCGAGATCAACCCACCGCTGCTGGTGCGCGACGACACCATGTTCGGCACCGCGCAACTGCCGAAATTCGAGGAGGATCAATTCCCCGCTGGAGATGGTTTCTGGCTCATCCCCACCGCCGAAGTGCCGCTCACCAATCTCGCGCGCGAGAACATCACCGACGAAGACAAGCTCCCCATGCGCGTGACGGCGGGCACGCCGTGCTTCCGGGCCGAGGCGGGCGCGGCTGGCAAAGATACCCGCGGCATGATCCGCCAGCATCAATTCTCGAAGGTCGAGCTCGTCTCGGTGACCACGCCGGAGCAGTCGGCGGAAGAACACGAGCGCATGACGCGATGCGCCGAGACCGTGCTGCAGAAGCTCGGTTTGCCGTATCGCGTCGTGGTGCTGTCCACCGGCGACATGGGCTTTGCGGCGCGGAAGACCTACGACATCGAGGTCTGGCTGCCGGGACAGGACACTTACCGCGAAATCTCCTCTTGCTCGGTGTGCGGCGACTTCCAGGCCCGCCGCATGAATGCGCGCTACCGCCCCAAGGATCAAAAGGCCACGCAGTTGGTTCATACCCTGAACGGCTCGGGCGTCGCCGTGGGCCGCGCGCTGATCGCGGTGCTGGAGAATTACCAGGAGGCAGACGGCAGCGTGCGCATCCCCGAGGTGCTGCAGCCTTATATGGGCGGGCTCACCAAGATCGAGGCGGCGAAGTGACTCAAAATAGGAACGCACCGGCGAAAGCCCCGAAAAGGACTCGCAAAGCGATGCGGATCCTTCTCACCAACGACGACGGAATCGAAGCGCCGGGCCTCGACGTCTTAGAGAAGATCGCCACCGATCTGACCGACGATGTCTGGGTGGTGGCGCCGGAGACCGACAATTCGGGCGCCTCGCATTCGCTCACTCTCGCCGAGCCCTTGCGGATGCGCGAGATCGGCAAGCGTCGCTACGCGGTGAAGGGCACGCCGACCGATTGCGTCATCATGGGCGTGCGCTTTCTTCTGAAGGACGACCCGCCGGACCTCGTGCTGTCGGGCGTCAATCGCGGCCAGAACCTCGCCGACGACGTGAACTATTCCGGCACCGTGGCCGGCGCCATCGAAGGGACGCTGCTCGGCATCCCGTCGATCGCGCTCAGCCTCGCGCTCGGCAATTACGATCACGGCACGCCGCTTTGGGAGACGCCCATGCATCACGGCGCCGATCTATTGCACAAGCTGCTCGAAGCGGGCTGGCCCGAGGGTACCGTGCTCAACGTCAACTTCCCCGATTGTCGGCCGGAGGAGGTCGAGGGCATGGTGGCGACGAAACAAGGCCTGCGCGATACGGCCCTGCTCGACATCGACGACCGCATGGATACGCGCGGCAAGGCCTATTACTGGATCGGCATCACCAAGCGTGGCCCCAACCCGCCCAAGGGGACCGATCTATGGGCGGTGGCCCACAAGCTCATCTCGGTCTCGCCGCTCTGCCTCGACTATACCGACCGGGGTACGCTGGACGAACTGGCCGCCGTTCTCGGCAAGAAAGGCAAATAGGTTTTAGGCGTTGGCCTGAGAATCGGCCAATACTCGCGGAAAACCCGCCTCGGAAGGAGGTGGACGGGATGGCGAGCGCACAAGACCAAGTCAGCCTTATCATGCAGCTCAGGCGTCGCGGGATCCGCGACACCAAGGTGCTGCGCGCCATCGAGCGGGTCCCGCGCGAGTTGTTCGTCGACGAGGCTTTCTCCGACCACGCCTATCAGGACATCGCGCTCCCCATCGAATGCGGGCAGACCATCTCGCAGCCTTTCGTGGTCGCCTTCATGACCGAGAAGCTGGAGTTGCAGCCGACGCACAAGGTGCTCGAAATCGGCACCGGGTCCGGCTATCAGGCGGCGGTCCTCTCGCATCTGTGCCGGCGCGTCTATTCCGTCGAGCGCTGGCGGGAGTTGCAGAAGGGCGCGGAAGCGCGCCTGGCCGAGCTCAAGATCAACAACGTCACCACGATCATCGGCGACGGCTGGCTCGGCTGGCCTCCGCAAGCGCCTTTCGACCGCATCATCGTGACAGCCGCGGCGCTCGATGCGCCCGCCGCCCTTCTCGATCAGTTGAAGGAAGGCGGCCGCATGATCATCCCGCTCGGCGAGACGCGGGACTCCCAGTCGCTGGTGCAGATCGACAAGACCGAGGAAGGGCTGGTGGAAACGCCGCTTCTGCCCGTGCGCTTCGTGCCGCTGGTGCACGGGCGCGTAAAGCGTGAGTGAGCCTTAGGAGGGGCCCAAGTCGTTGTTCTCTGATTCTTTTTTAGGCAGGCGGGTGAAGAGACTTAATGCGTTGTTTACCGCCTGGGCGCTTTACTTGCTGCAACGGGTATTGCGAGGGGGCCAACGAGGGATGCGCGTGGCGTTCTGGTCGGAGTATGCCCGCGGTGCATGTCGTGTAATCGCGGGTCTGAGTTTTGCGTTGGCTGTCGCGGGCTGTAGCTCGGGCGTCTCGCGCTTCGACTTTCCATCCTTAAATCTTGCCGAAGACGGGTCGGGCGACGCGGACATGACCACCACGTCATCGCTCCCGGTGCCGTCGGAACCCGTCTATGGCTCCGGCCGCTACAATTATTACGGCGATCGTTCGGCCAAGCCGACGCCGCAGTCCACGGCCGCCTATTCAACACGCCAGCCCCGCTATTACGGATCGCAGCAGACCCCGAAGGCTCCGGCGCCGCCGCCGATGTCTCAGGCATCGGGCCCGCGCATCAAGGTGCAAAGTGGCGATACGCTGTCCAGCCTGTCCCAGCGTTACGGCGTATCCATCGACAGGATTCAAACCGCCAACAACCTGCCTGACGCGCGGCTGCGCGTCGGCCAAACATTGATCATGCCTGGCGCCAAGGTGGCTGCCGCGCCCACAACGCCGAGGCCCGCTGCCTCCGCGCCGCGGGTGGCTGCGGCGACGCCCACGCCACGGGCGGGCGAGAGGGCCTACACCGTGCAGGCCGGCGACACGCCGCACAGCATTGCCGAGAAACTCGGCGCCAGCGAGAAAGCGATCCTTGTCCGCAACGACGTCCGCGCCGACTCGCTCCAGATCGGCCAGAAGCTGATCATTCCGGCAGGTGGCGCGCCTGCGGCCACCGCGCAAGCCGATCCCAAGCCTGGCGTGCGCACGGTCAAGACGAAGACCATCCCCGCGCCGGGTTCGGCCGAGACCACCCAAAGCACGGCCAAGACGTCGCCGGCGCCTGCGCCCACGCAACAGAAGGTGGCCAGCACCAAACAACTTCCGAATCCAGACCCCATGGCGGGCGGCAGCTTCCGCTGGCCGGTGAAGGGACGTGTCATCTCCGGTTTCGGCACCAAGCCCGACGGCGGGCACAACGACGGCGTCAACATCTCCGTGCCGCAAGGGACGCCCGTGAAGGCCGCGGAGAATGGCGTCGTGGCCTATGCCGGCAGCGAGCTGAAGGGTTATGGCAATCTCGTGCTGGTGCGCCACGCCAACAACTGGGTGTCGGCGTACGCCAACAACGAGCAGCTGCTGGTCAAGCGCGGCGACAAGGTGAGCCGCGGTCAGACCATCGCCAAAGCGGGCACCACGGGCTCTGTCAGCCAGCCGCAAGTGCATTTCGAGCTGCGCAAGGGCTCACGCCCCGTCGATCCGACGAAATATATGAGCAGCATGGCGGCGCAGGCCAACTAAGCTAACTGAGCCAATCAGCCGCCAGCGGCTAGAGCGTCGCGCCGAGCCGTCCCGCCAAGTCCTGAATGAATTGCCAGGCGACGCGGCCCGAGCGGCCGCCGCGCCCGCGTGACCATTCGAGGGCCTCGCGATCGAGCGTCTCTTGCGATACGTCGAGCCCGTAATGCGCCGCGTAACCGCGCACCATGGCGAGGTAGTCGTCCTGGCTGCAATTGTGGAAGCCGATCCATAAGCCGAAGCGGTCCGACAAAGAGAGTTTCTCCTCCACCGCCTCGGAGGGGTTGATCGCGGTCGAGCGTTCGTTCTCGACCATCTCCCGCGGCATCAGATGCCGCCGGTTCGAGGTGGCGTAGAGAAGCACATTGGCGGGCCGTCCCTCGATCCCCCCCTCGAGCACCGCTTTTAGCGACTTGTAGGACGTGTCGGCCGCCTCGAAGGAGAGGTCGTCGCAAAACAGGATGAAGCGGTGTTCGGGTGCCGCGCGCAGATGGGCGAGGAGCCGGGGCAGGGCCTGAATGTCCTCCCGGTGGATCTCCACCAGCTTGAGGCCGGGATGGGCACCGAGTACGGCCTTATGCACGGCCTTGATCAGGGAACTCTTGCCCATGCCCCTTGCGCCCCACAGAAGCGCATTGTTGGCCGGTAGCCCCTCGGCAAAGCGCTCCGTATTGGCAAGCAGCGCATCGCGGTTCCTGTCGATGCCTTTCAGAAGCGGCAAGGGCACCCGGTTTATGTCCCCGACGGGGATAAAGCGCCCGGATTCGGCCTGGAACACGAAGGCCTCGGCGCGTGAGAAATCCGGCGTTTCGGTCCGGGCCGGGCCAAGCCGCTCCAAGGCCTGGGCGATCCGCTCGATAAGCCCCGAAATTGGTTCCTGGAAGTTCATGCGAGGGCCCCGTTGCAAAGGCGTCCAAGCTCAGTATAGTCGCGCCCAATCGCGCGAAGAGCCCGCCTCGCACCGCTGCGAGAGGGGCCCGAACTGGCCGAAACCGGCCTTACCTAAGCCAAGCAGGGGATACGAGCAATGAATGGTTTCGCCTACGCTCAAGCCGGCTCCGGCGGCTTCGAGATGCTGAACAGCCTGCTCGTCCCGACTGTCCTCATCATCGGAATCATGTATTTCCTCATGATCCGGCCGCAGCAAAAGCGGATGAAGGAGCATCGCGAAATGATCGCCGCCATTCGCCGTGGCGACACCGTCGTGACTTCCGGCGGTATCCTTGGAAAGGTGACCAAGGTCGAGGAGAACGAGCTTCAGGTCGAGATCGCCGACGGCGTGCGGATCAAGGTTTTGCGGACGACAGTGTCCGAGGTGCGCGGCAAGGGGGACGGTGGCGGTGGCGCCTCGCAGGCGAAGACCGAGTCCAAGGCCAAGGCGTCGGATTAACAAGGCGTCGGATTAACATGGCGTCGGACTAACAAGTCGCCTGACTAGAAGAGCGCGCAACAGTCGTCTGATCTGGAGTTTCAATCCCGGCAATGCTGCATTTCCAAAAATGGAAGATGATCTTGGTGTTCGGCATCGTGCTTGCCGGCTTTCTGTTCGCCGCGCCGAATCTGTTTCCCGCGTCGTCACTACAAAATCTTCCGAGCTGGTTTCCTCACAAGCAGGTGAATCTCGGCCTTGACCTTCAGGGCGGCGCGCATCTGCTCTACCAGGTGGACGACAAGGAATTGATCGACGACTGGCTCGGCACTATTCGCGGTGACGTGCGCGAGACGCTGCGCAGCAACAGGATTGGTTACAACGACCTCGCGCAGAACGTGGCTGGCCGCAGTGTCTCGGTCCGCATTCGTAAGTCCGAGGATACGGAGAAGGGCTTCACGGAACTGAAGAAGCTCGCCGTGCCGATCGGCAACGACGTCTTCGGCGGGTTCTCCGGAAACGATCTCGACGTGGCCAGGGACGGCGACAAGATCACGCTCACCGTGACGGAAATCGGACTGACCGACCGCATCAACTCGGCCATCCAGGCCTCGATCGAGACAATCCGCCGCCGCGTGGATGCATTCGGCACCACGGAGCCCAGCATTCAGCGGGAAGGCCGCAACCGCATCCTCGTCCAGGTGCCGGGCGTCTCGGACGTGGAGCGGCTGAAGAATCTCATCGGCGAGACTGGAAAGCTCGAATTCAAGCTCGTCGATGCCACGGTCAATGCGGCGGAGGTCGCGGTCGACAAGAAGGTTCCGCCTGGCACCGAGCTGCTCTATTCCGAGGGTGAGCCGCGCGTGCCTTACGTGCTCAAGGATCGGGTCATGGTGAGCGGCGAGAACCTCGTCGATGCGCAGCCCGGTTTCGATTCCCGCAACGGCGAGCCCGTCGTGACCTTCCGCTTCGATTCCGCGGGCGCCAAACGTTTCGGCCGCGCGACCCAAGACAATGTCGGGCTGCCGTTCGCCATCGTTCTCGATAACAAGGTGATCTCCGCCCCGGTCATTCGCGAACCGATCTTAGGCGGCACGGGGCAAATCAGCGGAAGCTTCACCGTGCAGGAGGCGAACGATCTTTCGGTGCTGCTGCGCTCGGGCGCGCTGCCGGCCAAGCTCACCGTCATCGAGGAGCGGACCGTGGGCGCGAGCCTCGGTGCGGATTCCATCGAGAGCGGCAAGAACGCAGCCATTTTCGGTATGCTGCTGGTGGTGGGCTTCATGTTCGCCGCCTATGGCCTGTTCGGGCTGTTCGCCAATCTGGCGCTTCTCATCAACATCGCGCTCATCTTCGCCGTGCTGTCGCTCATGGGCGCCACGCTGACCTTGCCGGGCATCGCCGGCATCGTGCTCGTCATCGGTATCGCCGTGGATGCCAACGTGCTCATCAACGAACGTATCCGAGAGGAAATCAGGTCCGGTAAGTCGCCCTTTGCCGCCGTGGATTCAGGCTATTCGCGAGCGCTGGTGACCATCATCGACTCCAACGTCACGACTCTCATCGCGGTCTTGGTCCTGTTCTGGCTGGGCTCCGGCCCCGTGCGTGGATTTGCCGTGACGCTCACGATCGGCATCTTCGCCTCAATGTTCACCGCCGTCACCGTGACGCGCATGATGGTCGCTTTTTGGCTGCGCTGGTCGCGGCCGAAAACCTTGCCAATTTAGGATCAGCCAGAATGTTTCGCGGCATCACTCTCATACCCGCCGACACCAAGATCGACTTTGTCGGCCAGCGCGCCATCACCTGGTTCGTTTCAGCGTTCCTCACCGTAGTGCCACTCGTTCTGGTCGCAACGGTCGGGCTCAATATGGGCATCGACTTCCAGGGCGGCACCTTGATCGAGGTGAAGACCAAGGAGAGCCCGGCCAATCTCGGGGATATTCGCAGCACCATCAGCGGCTTGGGAATCGGCGAGGTGCAGATCCAGGAGTTCGGCGCCCCGGACGAGGTGCTGATCCGTATCGCGTCTCAGCCCAGCGAGGAGCAGCAGCAAGAATCTATTGCCAAGGTGAAGAAGGCGCTGGGCGACACGGTCGAATATCGGCGCACGGAAATCGTGGGGCCGACCATTTCTTCGGAGCTCATCGCCGGCGGCACGCTCGCCGTGGTCGTCGCCATGATCGGCATCATGATCTATGTCTGGTTCCGCTTCGAATGGCAGTTTGCCGTGGCGGCCATCGCCTCGCTGGTCCATGACGTTACCGCCACGATCGGCCTTTATGCTTTGCTTCAGCTCGAGTTCAACGTGTCGAGCATCGCCGCGATTCTCACCATCATCGGTTACTCGCTGAACGATAAGGTCGTGATCTTCGACCGCATCAGAGAGAACTTGCGGAAATACAAGAAGATGCCGTTGGTCCAGCTTCTCGATCTGTCCATCAACGAGATGCTGTCGCGGGCGGTGCTCACGCACGTGACGACCTTCCTGGCCATGCTGCCGTTCTTGTTCTTCGGCGGCGAGGCGATCTACGGCTTTGCCGTGGCGATGTGCTTCGGCATCGTCATCGGTGCGTACTCGTCGATCTTCGTGGCCTCGCCCATGCAGTTGATCCTCGGCGTGCGACGCGAGGCCTTCGCGCCGGGAGCTACGGTGCGCGCCTGAGCCATGAGGCATGGCCGTGCATGATGTCGGACGACATGACGCGGCGGTTAGACGTGTCGCGCGCGCCGGCGACCCGGACCGCGCCATCGCGGCCCTGTTCGCCCCGCCGCGATACCGCGACGATCTCTTCGCTCTTTATGCCTTCAACGCCGAGCTGACGAAGATCGCCGATCAGGTCACCGAGCCGGGCTTGGGCGCCATTCGCCTGCAATGGTGGCGCGAGGCCATCGACAAGGCCGCAAGCGGCGAGAGCACGGGCCATCCCGTGGCCGACGCCTTCGGGCAGGTCATGGCGCGCCGTGGGCTGTCTCGAGAGCGCATTGCCGGGTTGATCGATGCCAGGACCTTCGACGTGGGCGAAACCGTCATGCCCGACACGCGCACGCTAGACGCCTATCTGTTCGACACCACGGGCGGCATCTTCGCCTTGGCCGCTGAGATCGTCGGCGCGGAGGGGGAGAAGCGCGATGTCGTGGCCGAGACGGGCGGCCGTGCCTACGGCTTGGTGCGGGTCATGCGCAGCCTGCCGCTCCTTGCCGCCAAGGGCCGGACCTATTTGGCGGCCGACGCCTTGGCCCGGCACGACACCGCCCCCGATGACATCTTTGCCGGCGAGACTAGTGAAGGGCTGAAAGCGCTGCTGGGCGAGATGCGGGAGAGTGCGCGCGCTTCGTTGCGCGAAGCGGAGTTCCATCTCTACGGTCAGGGCATGACGGGAACCGGGTTGGATGAAGCGGGCCGCACGGTCTTTTTGCCGCTGAGCCTAGTCGAGCCCTATCTCAAGGCGTTGGCGAAGGTTGGCGATCCCTTGCGGCAGATCGCACGGATCAACCCGCTCACCCGGCTGTGGCGTCTGATGCGGTCCCGCTAGCGTGGGAGCTCTATTCGGCGGCGACGGAGGCCGGCCCCGATGTAGGCCCTTGCAGCCAGCCACCGAGATCGGCTAGCGCACGGGCCGACATGGCGCGCTTGCGCGCGAATGATTTGCTGTTTTTGGGGCCTTTGCCCCATGAATCGCGCGGCACGCTGATCGGCGGGAACAGGCCGAAATTCACATTCATCGGCTGGAAGCTGCGCGTGCCGCTTTCGCCATCGGCGCTGAGATGCCCGCCGGTGATGTGCGCGAGCAGCGCCCCAAGCGCTGTCGTCGGCGGTGGTGGCGCCACGGGTGCGCCCCGTTGCTCGGCCGCCGCGAAGCGTCCCGCGATCAGCCCGATGGCCGCGGACTCCACATAGCCCTCGACGCCGGTGATCTGTCCGGCGAAGCGCAGGCGCGGGGCTGCCTTGAGGCGCAAGCTTTGGTCCAGCAGTTTCGGACTGTTGAGGAAGGTGTTGCGGTGAAGCCCGCCAAGCCGGGCGAACTCCGCACCGGCCAGACCTGGGATCGTGCGAAAGACGCGCACCTGCTCGCCGTGCTTCAGCTTGGTCTGGAAGCCGACCATATTCCACAACGTGCCGAGCGCGTTGTCTTGGCGGAGCTGGACGATGGCGTGCGGCTTGACGTCGGGCTGATTCGGGTTGGTGAGCCCGACGGGCTTCATCGGACCGTAGCGCAGGGTGTCGCGCCCGCGCTCCGACATCACCTCGATGGGAAGGCAGCCCTCGAAATAGGGCGTTTTCTCGAAGTCCTTGAAGGCGGTCTTCTCGGCCGCGAGCAGCGCATCGATGAAGGCCTCGTATTGGTCCTTGTCGAGCGGACAGTTGATGTAGTCGGCGCCGCTGCCGCTGGGACCGACCTTGTCGTAACGGGACTGGCGCCAGCACACAGTCATGTCGATGGACTCGAAATGCACGATCGGCGCGATGGCGTCGAAGAAGGCGAGCTCCGCTTCGCCGGTTAGCGCCCTTACGGCGTCGGCAAGCGGCGGTGAGGTGAGGGGGCCGGTGGCCACGATCACGCTTTGCCAATTCTCGGGCGGCAGACCGGACACCTCTTCGCGGCTGATTTCGATCAGTTCGTGCTTGGTGAGCGCCGCGGTCACCGCTTGCGCGAAGCCTTCGCGGTCAACGGCGAGCGCGCCGCCCGCCGGCAGCTTGTGAGCGTCCGCGCAAGCCATGATGAGAGAGCCGGCCCGGCGCATCTCCTCATGCAGCAGGCCCACCGCATTGGTTTCACAGTCGTCGGAGCGGAAGGAATTGGAGCAGACAAGCTCGGCCAGAGCGTCCGTGTTGTGGGCTTCGGTCGGCCGTGCGGGGCGCATCTCGTGCAGCACCACCGGCACGTCGCTTTTGGCCAACTGCCAGGCCGCCTCGCTGCCCGCGAGCCCGCCGCCGATCACATGAACCCTGTCCGTCATGCGCGTAGCTTTCGCCTGCAAGCCGTCATGTTTCAAGCGGAACAACCGGACAAAGCGCCTCAATAAACGGCTATTTCTTGGGCAAAAGACTAATCATTGTTCAGTCTGGTGCCACTTTGGGCTATGCTCCGTGCCGGAAGCCGAATCGACCTGGCAATAATCAGGCTTCCGTAATGAGCCGGTGGATTGCCGGCATTCGGCGGATCCGCCCGCTCTCTTTGCACAAAAAGGGGGGTGAGATGTCCGCGAATACTGCACTTGCAATCAGCGTTGGTGTCCTTGGCGCCATTGCCACCTGGCTCTTCCTAGGGCCGCTCGGTGGAATGCTCGCGATTTGGGCCGCATTTATCGCCTGGGGCTGCTTTTTCCACTGCGGTGGCAAAGAGACAGGCCTGCAATCGGCCATTCTGGGGAATATCGCCGGCGCGGTGATCGCCGGGATTACCCTTTGGGCCGCGACCCAAACCGGGATAGGCGACAAGCTCGGCCTGCCCGTATGGGCCGGGATCTGCGTCGGCATCGGCGTCGCGGTCATGGTGCTCTTGGCCAATATCCCGATCTTCGCCGCCATCCCGGCTCAGGTTTACGGTTTTGCTTCCGTTGTGGCCCTGACGCTCCTCGGCAATGGCGCCGGGAATCTGACAGCCACCTCCATGGAGAATCCGGTGGTCGTCATCATCATCTCGATGATCGTCGGCGCCATCTTCGGTTGGGTGTCCGAGAAGATCGCCGGCTTGCTGGCGGGGTCCGGGCACGGCGCCCACGCCAAAGCTTAAAGCCTAAGCTGGCTAGAGGGCTCCGGGGCCCCTAGGCCCGGGGCTTCTATAGCCGATTGACGGCGTGGCCTTGCCGAGGGCCACGCCGTTTATTCTTTCGGGTGAAGTTCTAGGCAACCTTGTTTTCGTAAGTGACTTGCACGCAAGGCGGGACGGCTTCAAGGTGCCGACTTCCTGGGGGCCCAGCGCTGAGTATTCGCGCTTTTTCGGAGACGTTGTAAAAGCCATGTCTTGCGTCGACGTCGTTTGGAAAGGCAATTGCCGCAAGCCGGAAGTGCGCTACCGGTTGCTCAGCTATTTGCACCGCCTGGCCCATCTGAGCGATGGCTATCTGCGCCAGGGCGAGCGGCCGTTCTTGAGTCTGGTGGGTGAGGGGCATCGGCCTCCACGCCCCAATATCGAGATTGTCGACGAGACGGTCTCCGGCCCCATTTACATCCCGAGCACGATCGAACCCCATCCCGAAACCATTGTCGCGCGGGCCCGTGAAGCCGGACTGACCGTGATCGAGCCCGAGCACGGAAGACCGCATCTTCTCGTCCTCGATGAGGTTCGCCTGCGCGGCCTCAACTTCAAGCTCTTCGATCCCCGCGGCCTCTATCCCAGCGACGATCGGATGAGCTTCGTCTTCGTGGAATGTCCCGAGCACCACTTCCTCGACGGACGTCTGGTCGAGGTGAAGGAAGAGGCGGAAGGTGTCTATCTGACAACGCCGAGCATCCAGCTTCGGTCCTATCTCGAGGATTGGACGGACTGTCTGTTCGCCTGGATTCGCTTCTTCCTGGTCGGCGACTTCTGGTGGCAGCGTCGCGAAGAGCTGCAAGGCTACGCCGACTATCGCAGCGTGTTCGAGGAACTCCAGACCACGCGTGGCAGCGCGGAGGCCGAGGATGCGACCTTCGACGCAGTGCTCTCGACCTTCTCTCAGCACGCCGAGCATTCGATCGGCGAGGTTAGAAGCCTCGCCAAGGCCGGCAAAACGTAGGCTACGTCTTCGGCGGCCGTCCGAAGGCCATGCGTAGCTCGTCCTTTGCTTTCTCCAGACGCGCCCGGTCTTCCTCCGAGAGGTTCTTGCCGGCACGGTTGATGTAGAACACTAGCATCGACATTGCCGAGCGGAATGGATCAGCCTTGCGGCGCTTGCTCGCTTCCGCCGAGCGCTTCAAGGAAGCGGCGATCTCTTTCGGCTCCTCCAGCGCGAACACGCCCTTCTTGAGATCGAGCGCGTGGGAGTGCTCGGTAACGTCTTGCGACCAGCGTTTCGGCGTCTTCGCAGCCATGAAACGTTCCCGGATCTAGAAGCGCCCCTCGTCGGGGATGTTAAGCCGCGTGCCGCAGGCCTTGCAGAACACCGCATCCGCCTCGTGGCGCTGCAGGCCACATTCCGGGCAGGGGAAGCGCACCTTCTGCGGCCGTAGCAAGGTCTGGAGCAACCGCAAGAACAAAGTCACGCCGAAGATCATTATGACAACGGCAGTCAGCCGGCCGAGTGAGCCTTGCAGGGTGATGTCGCCGAAGCCGGTGGTGGTGAGCGCCGTCACGGTGAAATAGAGCGCGTCCACGTAATTGGCGATCGCCGGATTCCGCCAATGCTGCGTCTCGTAGACGATGCCCGTCATGACGAACACGAATACGATGAGATTGATGACCGCGGAAATGGCTTCCTCGTTTCGCCGGAAGAAGGTGCTGTCGGCGCGCAGCCGCGACACCAACTGATAAGTGTGCAGCAGGCGCAGCGTCCGCAGGATGCGCAAGAAGCCGAGGCCTTCACCGACGATGGGTGCAAGGAAGGAAAAGATTGCGACCATATCCGCCCAGGTCGCCGGATGGCCGAACTCGCGCACCGGGTGTGGGCTCACCCAGATGCGGGCGCAGAAATCGGCAAGGATCACCACGCCGAAGATCACGTCGAGATACTCGATCCATGGCTCGCGCGGAATGAACGAGGTGCCAACGATGAACAGGATGGTGAGGATGTCGAAGGCCAGCAGCGCGTAGCGGAAGCGGTGCGCCGTCAAGTTCCGGCCGTGATAGAGCAGCCGTATTCGCTCGCGCAGAGATGACGCGTCGTCATCCGCCTTGGAGGATGTCGATGTCTTGTCGTCGTCGGGTTTGGTCTTTTCGGTCTTCGCGGCGGTCATGCGGTTTCACTTATAGCGCAGCGCTTACGTCAAATCGCGACTCTGAAGCCGGAAACTTGACCAAAGGTGACCGATGCAGCTCCGTCAGGATCGCAATACGCCGAAGAGCTGCAGGATGAGCGCCGTGCCGAAGCCCCAGGCGCCGTTCACCGCCATCCCGATAAGGAAGCGGGGCCCCACCGCCTGCATCGGCTCGCCCTTCAGCGGCGGCACGACAAAAAAGGCGACAGCGGTAAGGGCCAATGCGCCAACCAAGATCCAGGCGCCCCAGTAGCTGGGGCCGCTCAGATGGATCAGGACGGGCGTCAGAGCCAGGCCCCAGAGGCCGCCCCAGAAGGCTTTGGACAAGACCGCCGGCACGCCGAATGGCGGGATGGGGTCGGTCGCCCACGCGGGGCGGTCGAGTGGGATAATGCCGGCCTGATTGAACAGGTACCAGAGCCCCTGATGAAAGATCAGCGTGGCGAGGAATCCGGCGACGAAACCGAGCAGAAGCAGCTTCAAGGACATGGAGAACTCCCTGCGTTCGCCCCATGATGCGCTGGGCGGCAGACGGCGCGCAAGAAGACGATTGGAGTTAGACACGAGATGTTGACCGCGATTTCAGGCGGACAGACCGGCATCGACCGCGCTGCCCTTGATGCCGCCATCGGCGCGGGGCTTGCGTATCGCGGCTGGTGTCCGAAGGGTGGCTGGGCCGAGGATCTGCCGAACCCGCCGGGCCTGTGCACGCTCTATCCTGACTTGCGCGAGACGCCGGATGCCGCGCCGGAACAGCGCACCGAGTGGAACGTGCGCGACGCCGACGCCTTGATGATACTCGTCGATGCGCGCGGGATCGCCTGTTCGAATGGAACCGCGCTTGCGTTGGCCCACGCGAAGTCATCCGGCACGCCCCACATTGTTATCGATCTCGATTTGGCGGATGCGATGCAAGCGGCGCTCGATTTTCTCAGCACAGATGCAAACATTTCCGTCTGTGTCGCTGGGCCTCGCGAGAGCGAGGCGCCGGGCATCTACGCGAAAGCCTTGACGCTTTTGTCGGGCCTCCTCTGCGGATTCTCTCCTCGGCGGAACGACGGCGCGCACAGCGGGTTTCAACGAGATGGCAAAGAATAAAAGCACCGACGCCCTCTATGTCGTGCGCGTCGAAGGCGGCAGCAGGTCCGATGCCGTGCCTGCCAAAACCGAGAGCATGACGCTGAGTTATGGCCTGTTCCTGGTGCGCACCAGCGCGACCCGGTCGCAGCTCTATCATGCCGTCAAGCGCCGGGTGCAGCCTGACGCGTTGTTCGTGGCCCGTCTGGACGGGGCTCCAAAGTTCAAGGGCATGGCCGAAGGCGCCCTGAAATGGGTGCGTGGCGCTTCTAAGTAAGGCGCTTTCGGTTTTGGAGGCTCTGCTCGCCCGGATCGGCCTACTTGCCGCCATTTAAGTGCGCCCGGCTAGCGCATTCTTCACCGAACCGGCAAAACACTCGTTGGTCGAGTTGACCTCGTAACCTAGACGACCCGATTGTTATTGCTTCGAGGCAGCGCTAAACGGATTTCATTCGATGGTTCATGGGCACGGCACGATGGCCGACACGACGCTTACGCCATCGCCATTGGCTATCCTCTTCGCCGAGGATAGCAGGGTGGCACGACGTCTCGTCCGTCACATGCTGACAAAGCGCGGACATGAGGTCGATACACGTCGCTGCCGGACCAGAGATGTCATACGACGGTGAAGAGCGCCGCGCTTCTTCGCGGACGAAAGTCGAGGGGGGAGACACACATCTCGTTCTCCAAAGCGGCGAAAGATTCGTGTGCCGTGTCACGAACTTGTCCCTTGGTGGCGCCGCGCTCGAGATCGAGACGCGTCCCCCCATCGGCGAGCTGGTGATCGTGGGTCGCGCGGTCGGCCGGGTCAGCCGGCACACGCCGACCGGGATCGCCCTGGATTTTGCTGACGCGTGACTTCCGACGCATCACGGTGTCTCGGCCAACGCAGCCTTCCATGTGGTCCCGTTGATTGCTTCGAGGACGAGCGTCTCTGGCACGTCGGCGCCGTTCCGATCGGACGGCGGAAGCGTGATCGTCGCACGCGCACCGGTCTGCCCACTGAAACCGATCGTCTCCGTTTTGAAATGTGACGCCCAGACGTAAGGGTAGAGGTTCTGGATGGCGCTTGCGGGCAAGCCCGCCAGTGTCGCACCGTCCCATTCGGCAACGGTGCCACCCGATGCATCGGTAAGCCGGGCGGCAACGACATAGGCCGCGCCCGTATCGGGGCCGGCGTCCACATAGGCCTTGAAAGTAACCGCACCATCAGCGGCAACGGCCGCATCGGTCAGCGCAATATTGTGACGATGGAAGCTGACCCGCGCATGCTGCGGCGACACCATCGCGCTGAACAGGATCTGGTAGCTGCCGACGATGAATACGACCGCGAAAGCGGCCAGGACGAGACCGAGCGTCTTGACGGTGTGGAGTGGAAGCGGGCCGCCGAAGAGCCAGTTGCTCCAAGTGTTGCGCTCGGCCCATTGGCTTCGACCGATGAAGCCGTCGAGAGACCAGGCACCGCCGCCGGCGAGAAAGATTGCGCTGCTCATCCCCGCGCCGGATACGGCCATGGTCCATTCGTCGAGGCAGGTGGAGCCCATCCAGCCGAAAATCAGCATCAGCGTAATGTTGAGACCGATGCTGACGAGCGCGAAGAGACGTGTACCCAGGCCGAAGATCAGGCCGAGTCCAACCATGAGCTCAGCCAATGTCCAGATCCACACCGAGGCGATGAGCAGATCGGGATGTTGCAGGGTCCATTCGAGCGGCGCCTGAATCCAAAGCGTTCCGGGCAGTGCATGGGTGAGTTTGTTGGCGACGAACGCGGCCGAGTCGAAGTCAAGTTTTGCGACGACCTCGGCGCCGTCGACCTCATGGAAATTGTACAGCAGCCGCCGGCTCGCCCCGCCCCAGAAGATGAAGCCCTGGACGAAGCGAGTGCCGAGGAGCACGAGGGCGAGCAGCGAGAAACAGGCGGCGAGGCCGGACGGCGTCCGGTCGATCGTGTGTCGTCTGCCATGGCGTTTGTCCCCTGGGTCGGATGCACCGGCAATCTAGCGCAAATTCGCCCTCGATCTGTGGAACTGGTCCTTCTCTCGGACATTGCACCTTGTGGTGAGGAGCGTATTTTGGGGGGGGCCGACCGAACCGGCCGGTTGCCTCGGTAGCGAGGAGGAGGCCAGGGACGTTATGACAGACACGACACGAATGATGCTTGTGGGCGCCATGTGTGGGCTTGGCGCTTCGCTCATCGATGTACCCTCGGCGGCCGCCATGGGCAGTTGGGTCGAAGGCGAAGGGACCGACGCCTGCGTGAACACCGACGGGGCCTTCGACGAGGCGGCCTTCGTCATCGCTACGGAGCCTGAAGCAGGCGAGCGCGTCGAGAGTGGCTTCGGAGTCGAAGGGTGCTCACGCAGCTTCGAGAGCAACGTGCAATGGAAACTCATCGCGCGCGACGGGGCGGTGCTGGCGAGCGGCAATACCCAAGGCGGCGGCGTGGACGGTCCGGCGGCGTTCTCTTTCACCATCCCCTATAGCGTGGACGCCCTGCAGATCGGCCATTTGGAAGTGTCTGCCGAGGATCCCTCCGACGGCGAAGGCTTCCCTCCGGGCCGCACGGTGCTGCCGCTGGTGCTGAAGCCTTGAGACGTGCTTTGATGCGCACGGCATGAAACCAGTTCTCATCATCCAGAACGATGCCAAGGAGGGCGCCGGTCAGCTCGCCACGCTGATTGCCGCGCGCGGCCTCGGGCAGGAGACAGTGTTCGGTTACGACACCGATTATGGCAAGCTCGCCTCGGATGAATACAGCGCGCTGGTGGTCCTGGGCGGCGCGCAAAGCGCCTACGAGACCGAGACCTATCCCTATCTCACCGACGAGATCGCGCTCTGCCACGACTTCATGCAGGCCGGGAAGCCTGTCGCCGGCTTCTGCCTGGGCGCGCAGATCCTGGCGCGCGCACTCGGCGGCGAGGTGGCGCCGGGTTCGCAGAAAGAGATCGGCTGGTATGACCTCGTGCTGAGCGAGGCGGCGGCCGACGACGCGATTCTCGAGACCCACCCCCAGACGCTGCTGGCTTATCATTTTCACGGCGACCGCATCGAGGACGTGCCGGGCGCGGTGACCCTGGCGTCCTCCGGGCTCACCTCCTGTCAGCTCTTTCGGTATGGGGCGAATGTGTACGGCTTCCAATACCACGCCGAGGTCGATCAGCCGCTGGTCGAGACCATGTGCCGGAACAACGCCGACTACATGGCTTCGAACGGTTTCGACGCCGAGGCCATCATCGCCGAGAGCCAGAAGAATCTGCCGACCTTCGCGGAAGCCTGCAAAGGCGCCTTAAATCGCTGGCTGGACCTGGTCACGATGCCGGGGCCAGCCTAGAGAAGAGCGGAAGGCCGCGGCCGCGACTCATGGTAGAGTCCGCCCCAATCTTCAGCGCAAGGGGGAACCATGCTGACTGCAATCATCATCATGCTCGTGGTCGGGGCCATCGCCGGCTGGCTGGCGGGTCTTGTCGTCTCCGGGACGGGATTCGGCCTCGTGGGCGATATCGTCATCGGCATTCTGGGCGCGCTCATCGCGGGCTTCCTGTTTCCCTATCTCGGGCTGACGCTCACCCTTGGCGGGGGCATCCTCGGGGCGATCATCATGGCCTTTATCGGCGCCGTGATCCTGCTTGTGGTGGTGAAAGTCATCAAGAGCATCGCCGCCTAGGGAAAACTCAGCGTTTTCAAGGTTTTATTCTGAGCCTTCATCGGCGCAGGGCCCATGGCCTTGCGGCGGTGGGCTTTGTGTCGGGTACAACTTCTGATTGAAGCGATATGTCGCACTATAATCTTGGTGTGACCACGGTTTCGTCACAAGCCGATCCTGCCCAGGACAGAATTCCCCAGCAAAAGCGCCGGCCTTAGCGGTCGTTCCCGCGCAAGTTTAACAAGTGTGAGGTACAAATGGGGGTTTGGGACTTTGTGAGCATGCGTGGGGGCATGCTTGTCTTGGCGTTTCTTGCGTTATTGGGGCCAGCCTGTGCTGAAGAAGCCGGCGATCAGTCCACAGATGCGGAGGCTTCGGCGACTGCCGTCACAAAGGACGGAATCGCATTGGCCGCGCTGGAGGTGGCTGCCCAAAGCAAGGGGCCGTATCACTACACGACGCATTCGGAGCGGGAGCTGCGCTGCCTCGCCGAAGGGATGTATTTCGAGGCCCGCGGCGAGCCGCTGCGGGGCCAGCTAGCCGTCGGCCGAGTCATCATGAACCGGGTCGCGAGCGACGCTTATCCCGACTCGATCTGCGACGTGGTCTATCAGAACGACCACATGCGCAATCGCTGCCAGTTCTCTTTCGCTTGCGACGGCAAGCCGGACAAGATCACCGAGTACGGAATCTGGTACGAGATCCGCGGCTACGCGGACTGGCTGCTGGCCAATGATCCCAAGCCGGGCGCCGAATATCAGGTGCTGGCCTCTCTCGAGACGGCGACCCACTACCATGCCGATTATGTAAACCCGCGATGGGCGAAGTTCCTGACCCTGACCATCCGAATCGGGCGTCACTACTTCTACGCCGACCCGGCCGCATAAGGCCTTGGCAAGGGGCGGCAAACCGCTGCTGCTCCTTGTATTCGGCGCTTTCGAGCATATCTCTAGGATTGGTTATGGCACGGCCACAGAATCCTGGGATTTGAGACCATGAAACGACTTCTGATCGTAATGCTGCCTCTAGCGCTCGCTGGCTGCGTGACCGAGCAGGCGCCGACCCTTCCCATGACCCTCGGGCCCAGCGCCGCGGCCGACGCCGCGTGTCTGACGTATGACGACACGCCCACATTCGGCGACTGCCAAGCCGAAATCGCGCCCCACAGCTCTCAAGAATAGTCTTCCAAGCGTGGCGAGACCCGCCCGATAAGCGTCCGATGGCGAGGTTGCCGGTGCGCCCCCTTTAAGGGTACGACACGCCCCGGGTTGACCGCAGCGGCCGGCGCCGCCGTAGGCGCTCGCGAAACGGGAGGAAGACGTGGCACGTCCCGTCATGTTCAGCAGCAAGCTGGCGCAGCGCCGAAAGGCGCGGCGCTTTGCGCTGCTGGTTGCGGTCACGGTCTTGCTGATCGGGCTGGCGTTGATCGCCGTCGTGGCCGTGCAGGGCTTCGACATGCTCGGCGTCGCGGAGGCCGATCGCATGCCGGTCGTGCTGGCCATTGGGGCCGCCTGTGGCGGTCTCCTCGTCTTTTCCATCGTTGCCTATGTCGCGGCCCGAATCATCAGCCGGGTTCCTTAGTCGTGAGCAAACAGGACGCCCCACACTTCGACGTCGTGGTGATCGGCGGCGGCCACAACGGACTTGTCTGCGCCGCCTATCTCGCCCGCGCCGGCCTGAAGGTGAAGGTCTTGGAGCGGCGCGAGATCGTCGGGGGCGCCGCCGTCACCGAGGAATTTCACCCCGGCTTCCGCAACTCGACAGCCTCTTACACGGTGAGCCTGCTGAACCCGAAGATCATCGAAGAGCTCGAACTGCACCGGCACGGGCTCCGAATCGTCGAGCGGCCGACGATGAACTTTTTACCGCTCCCCGACGGCGGCTATCTTCTGACAGGGGAGGGCCGCACCAAGGCCGAGATCGCCAAGTTCAGCCGCGCCGACGCCGAGCGCTATGACGATTATTGTGCGCAGCTCACGGCGATCGCCGACGTGCTCAGAGATTTGGTGCTCCGCGCGCCGCCCAACGTGGTGAAGGGCTTTGGCCTGCGCGGCGTGCGGGAACTCATACGAGCGGGCGCGCTCGGCAATTTGTTGCGCGGTCTTGATCTGGAGTCCCAGCGCCGTCTCGTCGATCTCTTCACCAAGTCGGCGGCTGACGTGCTGAATGAGTGGTTCGAGAGTGCGCCGCTCAAAGCCTTGCTCGGCTTCGACTCCATCGTTGGCAATTATGCGAGCCCCTTCGATCCCGGCACGGCCTATGTGCTGTTGCACCATGCCTTCGGCGAGGTGAACGGCAAGACGGGCGCCTGGGGCCATGCCATGGGCGGAATGGGCGCCATCACTCAGGCCATGGCGAAGGCGGCGACCGAGCATGGCGTGGACATCGAGACCGGCGCGGAGATAGCCGAGGTCTTGACCGAACAGGGCAGGGCGGTGGGCGTTGCCTTGAGCGACGGCCGGATCGTGAAGGGCCGCGCGCTCGTCGCCAATGTGAACCTCAAGCTGCTCTACACCCAGCTGATGCCAGAGGGCGCGTTACCGCCGGACTTCCTCACGCGCATGCGGAACTTCAAATGCGGCTCCGGTACGTTCCGCATGAATGTGGCGCTGTCCGAGCTGCCGGACTTCGCGGCGCTGCCTGGCAAGGAGCCGGGCCTTCATCACAGCGCCGGGATCATCATCGGCCCGAGCCTCGAATATATGGATCGCGCTTATCGCGATGCTCGCGACGTAGGCTGGAGCCGCGCGCCGATCATCGAGATGCTCATTCCCTCGACCCTCGACGACAGCCTGGCGCCGCCCGGCGCTCATGTGGCGAGCTTGTTTTGTCAGCACGTGGCACCGGAGCTGCCGGCGGGACGCTCCTGGGATGACGCCAAGGACGAGGTAGCCGATCTCATGATCGCGACGGTAGACGCCTATGCTCCTGGCTTTGCCAAAAGCGTCGTTGGCCGTCAGGCCCTGAGCCCGCTCGATCTGGAGCGCAAACTCGGCCTCGTGGGCGGCGATATCTTCCATGGGCAGCTGACGTTGAACCAGCTGTTCTCGGCTCGGCCCATGCTCGGCTACGCGGACTACCGCGGACCCGTTGACGGGCTCTATCACTGTGGATCGGGCGCCCATCCCGGCGGCGGCGTTACCGGCGCGCCGGGGCATAACGCGGCGCGGACGATCCTCGCCGACCTCAAGCCTTTTTCTTTTTCATCTTGGCTTTGACTTTCTTCCATTTCGTCTCCGGCATGCATTTGAGACAGCGGCAGCCGATCGGCTTGAGGAAGGAGTCGAAATAGTTCTTGCCGTAATTGTAGCCGAGCTCCTCGCCCGGATTGATCTTCCGCTTCGACATGACGAAGACACGCTTCTTGCGGATTTCGATCTCGCAGTTCGGTCGGCAGGAATGATTGATGTAGCGCGCGGTGTTCCTCTTGTTCCAGCCATCGATGGTTTTCTTCTTGGTGACCTCGAACAGATAGCGGCTGCGGCTCGTCTCCTCTTCCTTTGCCGTGAGTGTGCGCCCGACATACTCGATGATGCAGACGCCCTTCGGAATGGTCTCTTGGGCGAACAGGCCGCGTCCCGCACGCGCCTTCTTCACGGCGAGATCAAACCCGCCGGGAGTGAATTTCGATTTTCTCATGGGCCTCGTGACTGATTGGAATCGGTTGGCGCGTGGATGAGGTCATACCTCTAATCGCCGCGCCTCTAGACCTCAAGGCTCATGAGGCGGGACGTGAGAAGTGCTCCTCAAGGGCGATTTTCTTCATGGAGGTCTTTCGGGACGGTCTGAACGGCGTTGGGTCCGCTGGACGCAGCCCCGCTAAATCTCCGTTACGGCCCGCTTTTCAGCGCCGTGGCGTGATTGCCGACGATCGGGCTGGCGCGCGGCCCGCGACCGCATAAAATGGCGGCACCGGACGGGAAGTTCCGGATCAGCGAGGAGGGAATGCCAATCGATATCGCCAGCCTGTTGGTTCAGGTCGTCGCCGGCGCGGTCGGCGGCGCGGGTACGGGCGCCGCAGCCAAGCAATACTCGCTCGGCACGATCGGCAATGTGATTGCGGGCGCGGTCGGTGGCGGCATCACCGGCCAGCTGATCGGCAGTTTCGCCGGACAGATGATCGAAGGTTGGGTCGGCGATATCGCGGGGGGTGCCATCGGCGGCATCATCCTCACGCTCATCGCCGGCGTCATCAAGAGCATGATGGCGAAGTAGCACCGCGGGACGTGAGCTGACGCTCCCCTGGGGGCGTCAGGATTTCGCCATGAGAGCGTCGCGCTCCTTCATGAGCGCGTCGAGCTTCGCCTGCTGATCGGCGATGCGCTGCGCGTTGCGCTCCTCGTCGGCCGCGCCGGAATAGGCGGCCGCCTGCTCCACGAGCTCGCGGAGATTATCCTCGACGATCTGGATGCGGCGTTCGACTTCTTCGAGAGAGACTGGATTGGCCATGATGCCTCGTGCTGTGTGAAGGGATTTGTTTCGAGCCGGACTTTACCCAAATCCCGGCTGGCCGGAAGAGAGGATTCGCCTGTGTCTGAGGCCTCTGAGCCGGCATAGGTCAGCGCTTTGCCGCGTCGGCCTTGCAGGCGCCGAAATTCTGCAGGGCCTCGCCCAGCGATAGGCTGAGTTGAGCGGTCGCTTCGTCCATGAGGTGCGACCGGGCATCCCGGAGCTGAACGATAGTCGTGTCTACCGTGGCGAGCCTCTCGTTCAGCCTTTCGACCGCGGGGTCGAGAGATGCGAGCCCCTCGGCCGTCTTCTCTTGAAGCGTGGCTCTCAAAGCCTGAACGTCGGCCGAAACGCTATCGAGCTTTGCCAGGAGGCGGCGCGGCTTGACGCCGGTACGGGACAGGACCGCGTCGGTCATGGTCGCGGCGACGTCATTGGCCAGATGGGTGATCCTTGCGGTTGCAATAAGCGCCAGAACAGACGCGACGATCACCAGGACGGCAGTGCCGTTGAGCAGCGCCAACAGCAGCTGGCCGGGCAGTTTCCGCAGCCTTGCGGAATATCCGTTGTCTTCCGGGTCGGGCATGGGTCCTCCTTTCGGAGCACGGACAAGAGCATAGAGTATATCAGCACCAGCTGGCCTCGTTCTCGGGCGGCCGGCGCAATAGCTCCTGGACATTGGCTTCGAGCAGCCGGTAGCCGACATTGCCGAACAGCTTTTGTCTTCCGTTGTTCATTAGGAAGGTCGGGCTGCCTTCGATGCGGTTCTTCTGGCTCAGGTCGTAGTCGGCGGCGAGCTGCGCGACCGCCTCCGACGACCGGATCTTCTGATCGACGGCGCCGTAATCGATACCAATGCGCGCAGCGATCTCCCGGTGGACCTGCCAGTCGGAGATGTCCCGCGCCTGAGCAAAAAACGCCGAACGCATCTCCCAGGCGGCCCGCGTCGAGAGCCTGTCGAGATAGGGCGCTGCGGCGCTTCCTTCGTCGTCGCGTTCGACCAGCGCCACGGCCTTGAGGAATATGTGGGGGCTTGCGGAGGTCCTGGGCCGCGCCTTGAGCCACACCTCGTCGTCTACGACGATATGGGAAAAATTCTTGGCAACTTGTCTCAGGTGCCGATTAAAACCTTCGAAGCCGCCTTTGGCGCCCCAGGCCTTGTCGATCTTGCTCCAGGCATCCGGGAACACCGAACAAAAGCGCACGTCAATTGAAATCTTGTCGCCGAATTCCTTGGCCAGTTCCTCGATCCGCCGCTCGGCCACATAGGCCCAGATGCACAACACGTCGGAATAATACGAAATCTCGATCTTCGACATTGGCTTAGGTCTCTCCGAGCCGCGATTTTTGGTGCATGCAGACTACAGTGAATCTGGATTCACCGCCCGAAGCACGGTGCATTGCTCCGGTAATAAAAGCGACGGCGTCTGGATCAACTTCTAGTCGTCTGCCGAGATTGACTGTGGAAGAGGCGCGGCGTGAACCGCGCCTCTTTTGTGCGTGGGGGCGGCGTGTCGCCGCGACGTGATGCCCGCCTGGGAACGCCAAGAGCGGACGCGCGTTTTCCCGCCATGACACCGATACTGGAAGCATTGTTCGTGATAATCTCGGCCGGGTTATTGGGCTGGACGCTTTACGGCTTTCTTCAGGCGCTCTGGTCGGACGAGGACCGCTAGCCGACCGCGAGCGGCCGAACTAAAGGCGCAAGTGCCGAGCCCCGTATTCGCAACTGCGCGTGCCCAAGCGGTGCATGGTAAGCGATGCATGGAACGGCCTTGAACTCCCCGCGTTTAATCTTCGTGGCCTTAAGGGAGAGCACTCCATGCCGTATCTATCAGGCGTCCTGACCGGAATTATTCTCACCATCGTCCTCGTGTTCGTCATCGATCATGTCGATGACGAGCCGGCTTCTCAGGATATCGTCAATTGGGGCATGGTCGCAGACGGGCTCGGCAACACGGTGGCCGACGTCAACGAGCAGGTGCGCGAGGAAGTGCACGAGGCCACGGCGCCGGATGCCGAGACGCCCGCGTCCGAACCGGCGGCGCGCGAACCTGTGACGACCACGCCCCCCGCCACCACCAACGACACCACCGACATCCGATAGCGCCTGAACGCGACAAGCTTCTCAGAATAGCTCGGACTGCGTCTGCGACCGTTTTGGCAAACGAATTAGGAGTCGATAGGCCGGGCCTATGAAGCCTACACTTGGATCTTGAGCACGGGCAGAGGGAGAAGGCGATGCGCATCTCGAAGCTATTGGCAGCGCTGGCGATCACGGCGTCCACGCAGGCCTTTGCGTATGACGCGTTCGAGGCGGACTTCGCCACCTGCACCCAAGGCAACGACCGAGGGGCGGTCGTGGCGGCCTGCTCGCGGCTGATCGACAATGCGGCCAAGGAGAATTCCATGGTCGGGATGTTTTACGGCCTGAGGGCGGCGAACAATACCGACGCGGCGCAGAATTGTTCCGATGCCCGCAAGTCCTTCGAGCTGGCAGACGACGACGCCATCAAGAACCTCTCCCAAAAGCTGATCGACGCCAATTGCTAGCGTGACGGACGCGCCCAGCGCACCAGCGCATCCTTGTCTGCGCCACCGCTTCGTGACTTGAGCGCATGTTCGTTTGCCCTACCGGCCTTCGGCCTACTTGAGGGCAGGGGCTATTGTCTCGGCGCGGTGACCGCGCGAGCTCGCTTCTTGTCTGCGCTACCGGCCTCTGGCCTACTTGAGAGCAATCTCCCTACGTCTCCCAAACCAAACCCACGAAGTGGGGGACTGCGGGGCACCGAAGAGCCTGCGTCCGTTGCGCAAAGTGGGCAGCCTCTATAGGTGCCCCGCCGCGGCATCTTTTTAGAGCCTCGTATCGCCGCTTATCGCCAGTGGCATAGGCGCGGTGCGAAAAGCAGAGCGCGCCTTACCCGACGGCCCACGCGGTACCGCGCAGGCGGGCGAGGTAGAGACCCCCGAGGCTGGTCCGTTATCCTGACGCGGTTGTCCGGGCCTATCGGGAATGGTGCGTCCGAGATCAGCCCTTCCGTACCGCGCTACCCGGGCGCCGCGTCCCGCGTGACCATCAAGCTTGTATGGGTGCGCATGCCATCTGTTTTAAGTTCGCCAGCGCCAGATTTTGTTAGTAATAGATCATCCCAAATGGTCGTACCGGCATCTTTGAAGTCGCAAGTCGAAATCAAAGTACCAAGAGTCGGCAGCGATTTGCCCGCACCTTGCATCTTCCGTAGGGGCCTAGTGTCTACTCCGCGGCTTCGGCCTTCGCAGGACGCTTGCCACGCGACCCCGCACCACCCCGCCGATCCAAGAGCTGCTTGAGGTATTGGCCGGTATAGCTCGCAGCGACCTCGGCGACTTCTTCGGGCGTGCCGGTGGCCACGACTTCGCCGCCGGCGTCGCCGCCTTCGGGGCCGAGGTCGATGATGTGGTCCGCGGTCTTGATCACTTCGAGATTGTGCTCGATGACCACGACCGTGTTGCCCTGGTCGACCAGCTCGTGCAGCACCTCGAGCAGCTTGGCCACGTCGTGGAAGTGCAGCCCCGTGGTCGGCTCGTCGAGGATATAGAGCGTGCGGCCGGTGGCGCGCTTCGACAGCTCCTTCGACAGCTTGATGCGCTGCGCCTCGCCGCCCGACAGCGTCGTCGCCTGCTGGCCCACATGGATATAGCCGAGGCCTACGCGCTTTAGCGTCTCCAGCCTGTCGCGCACGGCGGGCACCGCCTTGAACAGCTCGGCCGCTTCCTCGACGGTCATGTCGAGCACGTCGGCGATCGACTTGCCCTTGAACTTGATCTCCAGCGTCTCGCGGTCGTAGCGCTTGCCCTTGCACACGTCGCAGGTGACGTAGATGTCGGGCAGAAAGTGCATCTCGATCTTGATGACGCCGTCGCCCTGGCAGGCCTCGCAGCGCCCGCCCTTGACGTTGAACGAGAAGCGCCCGGGCTTGTAGCCGCGCGTCTTGGCCTCGGGCAGCTCGGCGAACCATTCGCGGATGGGCGTGAAGGCGCCGGTATAGGTCGCGGGGTTGGAGCGCGGCGTGCGGCCGATGGGCGACTGGTCGATGTCGATGACCTTGTCGAGATGTTCGAGCCCCTCGATCTTCTCATGCGCGCCGGGCAGCTCGCGCGCATTGTTGAGCTTGCGCGCCACGGCGCGATACAGCGTCTCGATGAGGAAGGTGGACTTGCCGCCGCCCGAGACGCCGGTGACCGCCGTGAACAGGCCGAGCGGGATCGTGACGTCGATGTCCTTGAGATTGTTCTCGCTGGCGCCCATCAATTTAAGGCTGCGGCCCTTCTTGGCCTTGCGGCGCTCCTTGGGCAGCGGGATCTGCTTGAGCCCCACGAGATATTGCCCGGTGAGGCTGTCCGGGTTGGCCATGACCTCAGCGGGCGTGCCTTCGGCCACCACCGCCCCGCCATGCACGCCGGCGCCGGGGCCCATATCCACCACATAGTCGGCCTCGCGGATGGCCTCCTCGTCATGCTCGACCACGATCACGCTATTGCCGAGATCGCGGAGCGCCTTGAGGGTTTCCAGGAGCCGGGCGTTGTCGCGCTGATGCAGCCCGATGGAGGGCTCGTCCAGCACGTAGAGCACGCCGGTGAGCCCGGAGCCGATTTGGCTTGCGAGCCGGATGCGCTGGCTCTCGCCGCCGCTAAGCGTTCCGGATGCCCGCGACAGCGTCAGATATTCGAGACCGACATCGTTGAGGAAGGTCAGCCGCTCGCGGATCTCTTTGAGGATGCGCGCGGCGATCTCGTTCTGCTTGCTCGTGAGCGCGCCGGGCAGGGCGTCGAACCAGGCATGCGCCTCGCGGATCGACATGTCGGTGACCTCGCCGATATGAAGCCCTGCGATCTTCACGGCGAGTGCCTGTGGTTTCAGGCGCCAGCCGGTGCAGGCCTCGCACGGCTGGTCGGACTGATAGCGCTCCAGCTCCTCGCGCACCCAGTTGGACTCGGTCTCGCGCCAGCGCCGCTCGATATTGGTGATGACGCCTTCGAACGGCTTCTCCGTGGAGTAGTGCCGCACGCCGTCGTCATAGGTGAAGGTCACGTCATCGATGGAGCCGTAGAGCACGATCTCGCGGAAGTCCTCCGGCAGGTCCTTCCACGGTCTGGTCATCGGCTGCTTGTAGTGCTTGGCGAGCGACTCCAAGGTTTGCTGGTAATAGGGCGAGGTGGCGGATGTGCGCGCCCACGGTGCGATGGCCCCGCGGTTGAGCGACAGGGTTTCGTCCGGCACCACTAAGTCAGGCTCGAAAAAGAGCTCGGTGCCGAGCCCGTCGCATTCGGGGCACGCGCCGTACGGGTTGTTGAACGAGAACAGGCGCGGCTCGATCTCCTCGATGGTGAAGCCCGAGACCGGGCAGGCGAATTTCGCCGAGAAGATCAGCCGTTCGGCTGCGCTCTTGCCCTTGGTGGTCTTGGCCGGCGCGTCGGCGAACTCGGCGATGGCGATGCCGTCGCTTAAGCTCAGCGCCGTCTCGAGCGAATCCGCGAGCCGCGCCGAGGAGTCCGGCCGCACCACCACCCGATCCACCACCACGTCGATGTCGTGCTTCTGTTTCTTGTCGAGGACGGGGGCTTCCGAAATCTCGTAGAACGCATTGTCGATCTTAACCCGCTGGAAGCCTTTCTTTTGCAGCTCGGCGAGCTCTTTTTTGTATTCGCCTTTGCGGCCGCGCGCGATCGGCGCCAGCAAATAAAGCCGTGTGCCTTCGGGTAGGTCGAGCACCCGGTCCACCATCTGGCTCACGGTCTGGCTCTCGATGGGGAGCCCCGTGGCGGGCGAATAGGGGATGCCGACCCGCGCCCATAACAGGCGCATATAGTCGTAAATCTCCGTGACCGTGCCGACCGTGGAGCGCGGGTTCTTCGAGGTGGTCTTCTGCTCGATGGAGATCGCCGGCGAGAGGCCCTCGATATGGTCCACGTCGGGCTTCTGCATCATGTCGAGGAACTGCCGAGCATAGGCCGACAAGCTCTCCACATAGCGCCGCTGGCCCTCGGCATAGATCGTATCGAAGGCGAGGGAGGACTTGCCGGAGCCCGACAGCCCGGTCATCACCACCAGCGTCTCGCGCGGCAAATCGAGCGAGACGTTCTTGAGATTGTGCTCTCGGGCGCCGCGGATAGAGATGGATTTGGAGGTCATGCTGCTCAGCAATGTCGGGGGATGAGGGCCGTCCTGCAAGGCTTAAGCACCTCTCATACCCCCATAATAGGGACGCGCGGCGCTCAGATCAGGGCCAGCTTCTTGAGCCGCGACCTTATGGCGCCGGGCTTGCGGCCAAGCTCGGCGGCGATGGCGCCCACGCTCTCGCCCGCCTGATGGCGGCGGCGCAAATCCCGCTCCTCGCCCTCGGTCCAGGGGGCATAGGCACTGCCATGGCTCCGGCGCACGGCGGCCACGTCGTAGCGCTTCTCCGGACTGGCCTCCACCGCGCGTCCGCCGCAGGCCTCCAGAAACGCCGCCTGGCGCGCCTCGACCTCCTCCACTTCAAGGCGACCCAACATATCGAGGGCGCGATCGGACGCCATACGGAACTCGGCATCCTTCTCGATGGCTTGCGGGTGGACCTGCAAGGCCCGGTCGTTCAGCCCGAGGAGGTACAGCCCCGAGAGTTTGCGCAGGCGCGACAGCGCCACATAGCCCTGGCCGTATTCGAAGGCGCGAGACAGATCGATGACGGCGGCATCCAAAGACATGCCCTGGCTCTTATGCACGGTGATGGCCCAGGCGAGCCGCAACGGGATCTGCGTCACGCTCGCGTGCTCCTTGCCGTTCTCCTCGATCTTCCAGGTGACGGGCTCGACCACGATCTGCTTGCCGCTCCTTACGCGCACGACCGGGGACCCGGTTTCGGGATCGAAATCCTCGACCAGCCCGAGCGTGCCGTTGACGTAGCGGCCGGCCGGATCGTTCTTGGTGAACATCACCACCGCTTCGTGTTTCAGCGTGAGCGAGTCTGGCGACAGGCAGCCGCGCTTCAGCGCTTCCACCGAATGCTGCGGACCTTTGCCGGTCATGGCGAAGTGGTGCGTCTCGCCGTCAAGCTTGGCCAATTGCTGCTGGTTGATGTCGTCCACCGCGGCGTTGTGCGTGAACAGCCGCGTACGCCTCGCCGGCAACTGATCGCGATCGACCATCCGCGCGGCAAGCTGCTCGCGGTGAACGCCGGTGCAAGCATTGGCACGAATGGCGTCGAGCACGTCGAGAAAGGGCTGGTCGTCTTGCCGGTGCTGCTCCGACAGATAACAGACGAGCGGATCGAGATCGCGCCAGGCGGACGAAGAATGGGCAAAGGCTGCGCCGAAGCCGTCGTCCTCATCGGCGAAGTCCAGCATGCCGGGCTCGGCGACGCGCCGGCGCGTCACCGGGGGCAACTGAAAGAAATCTCCGACCAGGACCACTTGCAGCCCGCCGAAGGGCGCGGCCGTTTCGCGGATGTGACGGCACACCGTGTCCACCAGGGTCAGGCTGCGCGCCGGCAGCATCGAGATCTCGTCGATGATCAGGACACTGGCCTTTTCGATTCGTCCGGCGAGCCGGCGGTTGGCGGCAAGCACATCCAGATCACGGCGGGTGAGCGCGTCGCGCACGCCGATGCCGCTCCAGGCGTGAATGGTGATGCCATGGCCATGCGTGGCGGCGATCCCGGTCGAGGCGGTATAGGCGTAGTCGACGCCGGACCGGGCCAGGTCCCGGAGATAGCGGTTGACCGTATGGGTCTTGCCGCTGCCGGGCTGGCCGGTGAGGAAGATGCTGGCCCCGGTCTTGAGCAGCGCCAGCGCCTCGTCTTGCGTCATTGCCTCTCCCATCCCCGCTCGTGTCCTTGCGCCGATTCGAGCATAACCGATGGCGCCGCCGCGAATCTCAGCCCATAGGAAAGCACATGACCATGACCCGGACCCAGCTCGCCAGTGTCGCCGGCATCATCCTCGTGGCGGCTGTCGCGCTTTACGCCATGGGCCACCCGCTCATCTGCAAATGCGGATATGTGAAGCTCTGGCATTTTGACGTGGTGAGCTCGGAGAACTCCCAGCACATCTTCGACTGGTACACGCCGTCTCACGTCATCCACGGCTTTCTGTTCTACGCGCTGTTCTGGCTGATCGCGCCGCGTGCCTCGTTCGGCACCCGCCTGATTCTGGCAGTGCTCGTGGAGGCAAGCTGGGAGGTGGTCGAGAACACCGACTTCGTCATCAACCACTATCGGGAGATGACCATCTCGCTCGACTATTACGGCGACAGCGTGCTGAATTCGGTCAGCGACATTCTTTTCATGATTGTAGGCTTCGTTCTGGCAGCGCGGCTGCCCGTCTGGCTCACGATTGTGATCGCCGTCGCGCTGGAGGTGTTCATCGGCGTCATGATCCGCGACGGCCTCACGCTGAACGTGATCATGTTCGTGTGGCCGCAGGACGCGATCCTGCAATGGCAGCAGGGGCGATAACCTCAACCCTCACACGGAAATGCCTAGAGCGGTACGCGGATCCCGAAGATCATGATCAGCATCAGCCACGTGAAAGCGGCGACCGTCGGATAGAAGGTGAGGCCGAAGCCGAAGGCGCGCAAATACGGGTTTTTGTGATAGCCCACCCAGAACAGGATGCGGCCGAGCACGAACAGCGCCGTGAGGATCGGAAGCGTGCGTGCCTCCCCGATCGGGCAGTACATCGCCAAACCGGCATTGGCGATGAAATACGCCGTGAACTGCTCGAACGTATTGAGGATGAACCGGTTGTTGATGTCGACCGGCGAGTTCGGCTTCGGCACGCGGCCGACGAACATGGAGGGGTCGAGGCGCTGCGCGGCGACGATGCAGATGCCGATGATGCCGGGCGTCAGGGCGACGACGGCGTCCTTGATCACCAGCGCGAGGCGATCGGCGATGCCCCAGGCCTCCGGGGTCCACGTCCAAAAGTACTTCGCAAGTGCGAAGAAGGCGGCCGCGAACAGCCAGTTCCCCACCAGCGTGGCGATGAAGGGCCACTGCATGGCTGTAAAGCCGAAATGTTTGACGCGCGGGTCGCGCCGTTTAGCCTTCCGGCGCCCAGATGTTTGCCGCTGATCGACGGACCGCTGCATGATTTCCTTCACTGTGTTTTAGAGGCGCCCAACGCGTGTGACGTCGCGCGCAGCCGTTAATAACCCGGTAAATGACCTTGGGTTCGTTTTCTTAGCCATAGGGCGCGCGTTGCGAAACCACAAGAGGGGGACATGGTAGACGAGGGAGAACAAAACAGGTACAACAGCCCATCTGTCCCCGAGTGTAGCCATATTGCCTCACGCCTGTGGACAGGATCGACGAGGTTTTGGAGCAGCCTGGATGCGAGGGCCGTCCGGGCGTAAGACTGGCCAAAGCATTGTGACGCACACGCGCGGGAGGTCCAAACATGGCCGGATCGGTCAACAAAGTCATTCTCATCGGTAATCTCGGGGCCGATCCCGAAGTCCGCCATACGCAAGATGGCCGGCCCATCGTCAATCTGCGCATCGCCACCAGCGATAGCTGGCGCGACAAAGCGACCGGCGAGCGGCGCGAGAAGACCGAGTGGCACCGCGTAGTGATCTTCAGCGAGGGGTTGGCGAAAATCGCCGAGCAATACCTGAAGAAGGGCTCGAAAGTGTATCTTGAGGGTTCGCTGCAAACCCGCAAATGGGAGGATCAGTCGGGCCAGGAGCGCTACACCACGGAGGTGGTGCTCCAAGGCTTCAATTCCACGCTCACCATGCTCGACGGCCGGCAGCGCGAGGGCGGCGAGGGGGCATCGAGCGGGGGTGGCGACTTCGGACGCACCAAGCCTCTTAGCGGCGGTGGTGGAGGCTCCTTCAACAAGGAGCTCGACGACGAGATCCCGTTCTAGCGGCGCGATAAGGAAAGCCCGGCCCGCCGGGGAGAAGGCAGACCGGGCTTCTACGCAGCACACCGAAACGTCCACGGTCTAGTAGATGCCGGGGTCGCTCGGAACGCTATCGTCCTTCTGGATGTCCGTGGTGTTCTCACCGACGGTCACGGACTGCTCGTTCAAGCGCTGGTAGTCCGGCGCCGCATTGAGCATTGCGCTGCTCAGATTGGTGCCGATCCGTATACTCTGGTCCTCCGCGCGCGAGAACGTCAGGTCTTCATAGCGCACGGCGACGTCTTTCTCGCCGAGACCAAGAAAACCGCCGACGCCGACCAGCACGGCAACCACTTCGCCGTTCTCGTTGGTGACCAGGTCATTGATATCGCCAATGGTTTCGTCACCGGCATTCATCACGGGCTGGCCCACCAGATTGCTCGCAAGCCATTCATCGGAGGCCTGCTTGCCGGCGAACATGGGCTGATCCAGCGACGCGGACTCCTCGATGGCGTCTTCCGCTTCCTCAGGGGAGATCGGCTTGTCGAGCGTTGCGGTCGACGGGCGATCAAGCATCAATTCGCTGTCCGGCGACATTTGCGATGACCGGTCCGAGGACACACCCGGTATCGGCTCGCCAGGCTCCGACGGTTCCATCGGCACAGCCTCGGATGGGGACGCGGGCTGCTCCAGCGCAGGGGGGGACTGGGTCTCGTCGGTGAGCATGTCTGTCTGTGCAAGAGCCGGGGTCACGCCTAACAGGAGGCCCGCGGCGGTCGTCGTAAGAAGTCTTGTCATGAGTCTTCTCCTTCTACCGTTTCGAATGGCGCGTGATGCGCCGCAAAGGAAGCGCCGGGCCCTGCGCCGCCTTTTGTCGAGAACGTCGGGAGAGTCTCGTTCGTTCCTGTCCAAACATGGCCGGAATGGGGTCATTTTGGGGAGCCGCGAACAGGCTCTTTTTGGCCTCCCTAAGCGTGCTGATAAATCATTGTTTTTATGGGGAAAAACTAACCTGTTTTGAGCTCCAAATCGGTTGCGAAACCGCCCCCAAATCAGCTATAGAAAAGCGATTCCTTCGAACGCGTTTTGCATCGGTCGAGAGGCCTATCTCCCCTCCCGCGAAGCGGCGTTCGTCAGGCGTCTGACATTCTTTTAGAAGGCTTCCTCCTTCCTTGGCTGACGAAGAAGACACTGGCGTCGAGGGCCCGTCTCCCTCTGACATAAGACCCGTATCGCTCATCGAAGAGATGAAGCGGTCCTATCTCGATTACGCGATGAGCGTGATTGTGTCCCGCGCGCTGCCCGATGTGCGCGACGGGCTGAAGCCGGTGCATCGGCGCGTCCTCTACTCGATGCGCGAGAACAATTACACGCCGGACCGGCCGTACAACAAATCGGCGCGCGTCACCGGCGACACCATGGGTAAGTATCACCCCCACGGCAATCAGGCGATCTACGACGCACTGGTGCGCTTGGCGCAGGACTTCTCCATGCGCCTGCCGCTGCTCGACGGGCAGGGAAACTTCGGGTCCGTCGACGGCGATCCGCCGGCGGCCGAACGCTATACCGAGGTGCGCCTCGCCAAACCGGCCATGGCGCTGCTCGACGATCTCGAGAACGACACGGTCGACTTTCAGCCGAACTATGACGGCCGCGAGAAAGAGCCGATCGTTCTGCCGGCGAAGTTCCCAAATCTTTTGGTCAACGGCGCGGGCGGCATCGCCGTCGGCATGGCCACCAATATCCCGCCGCATAATCTTGGCGAGGTGATCGACGCCTGCATCGCCTATCTCGACAATCCGGCCATCGATGTCGGCGAACTGATCGAGATCGTGCCAGGCCCCGACTTTCCGACGGGCGGCCTCATTCTCGGACGGCAGGGGATTCGCTCCGCCTATCACAAGGGCCGCGGCTCGGTCCTGATGCGCGGCCGCGTCGCCGTCGAGGAGGTCCGCAAAGATCGTGACGCGCTTGTCATCACCGAGATTCCCTACCAGGTGAACAAGGCCTCGATGGTCGAGAAGATCGCCGAGTTGGTGCGCGAGAAGCGGATCGAGGGCATCTCGGACATTCGCGACGAGTCGGACCGCCAGGGGATGCGCGTGGTCATCGAGCTGAAGCGCGATGCCATGGCCGACGTGGTGCTGAACCAGCTCTACCGCTACTCCCCGTTGCAGTCGACGTTCGGCTGCAACATGGTGGCGCTCAACGGCGGCCGCCCGGAAATTCTCAATCTGAAGGACATGATCGCCGCCTTCACCGACTTCCGCGAGGAAGTGGTCGGCCGCAGGATCAAGTACCTCCTGCGCAAGGCCCGCGACCGCGCCCATGTGCTTGTTGGCCTGGCGATCGCCGTGGCCAATATCGATGAGGTGATCGCGCTGATCCGCAAAGCGCCCGACCCCGCCACCGCGCGCGAACAATTGATGGCGCGCGACTGGCCGGCTAAGGACGTGGTCGCGCTCGTCGAATTGATCGCGGACCCCCGCCACAAGGTCTCGGCGGAAGGGACCTATCGTCTGTCCGAGGAACAGGCCAAGGCCATTCTCGATCTGCGGCTGCAACGCCTGACCGGGCTTGGCCGCGACGAGATCGGCGAAGAGCTGAAGGGCCTCGGCGACCAGATCGCCGATTATCTCGACATCCTGCGCTCGCGCGGGCGCATCGTCGATATCATCAAGGGCGAGCTGAACGAGCTCAAAGAGCAGTTCGGCACGCCGCGGCGGACCGAGATCCTTGAAATGGTGGGCGAGGTCGAGGACGAGGATCTCATCCAGCGCGAGGACATGGTCGTGACCGTGTCTCACAAGGGTTACATCAAGCGCGTGCCGCTGTCGGCCTATCGCGCGCAGCGGCGCGGTGGCAAGGGACGCGCCGGCATGGCGACGCGCGACGAGGATTTCGTCACCCGCATCTTCATCGCCAGCACGCACACGCCGGTCTTGTTCTTCTCCTCGCGCGGTATGGCCTACAAGATGAAGGTCTGGCGGTTGCCGCATGCCGCGCCGCAAGCGCGCGGCAAGGCGCTGGTCAATCTGCTGCCGCTCGGCAAGGACGAGATCATCACGACCATTCTGCCGTTGACCGAGGACGAGACGACCTGGGCGAAGCTCGATGTGATGTTCGCGACGAATTACGGCAGCGTCCGGCGCAACAAGCTCTCCGATTTCATCGAAGTACGCCAGAACGGCAAGATCGCCATGAAGCTCGACGAAGGCGACCAAATCGTCGGCGTGGAGATCTGCAACGAGCAAAAAGACGTGCTGCTCACCTCGCGCGACGGCCAGGCGATCCGCTTCCCCGTCACCGATGTGCGCGTGTTCAAGGGCCGCGAATCCGCCGGCGTGCGCGGGATCAAACTGGGCAAGGACGACGAGCTGATCTCCATCGCGATCCTGACCCATGTCGTGGCCGAGGCCGCCGAGCGCGCAACCTATGTGCGCCAGGCCAACATGGTGCGCCGCGGCGGAGTCGACCACGAGCCCGAGATCGAGCCGGAAGAGGGGGCGGATGAAACCGTGCAGTTGACCCCGGAACGCTACGCCGAGCTCAGCGCCCATGAGGAGTTCGTGCTGACCCTGTCCGAGAATGGCTACGGCAAGCGCTCGAGTGCTTACGAGTACCGGGTGTCGGGGCGCGGCGGCAAAGGCATCATCGGCATGGTGGTCAATCAGCGCAACGGCAAGCTCGTGGCGTCGTTCCCCGCCGACGACAGCGACCAGATCATGCTCGTCACCGACCGCGGCAAGCTCATCCGCATCCCGGTGGACGGTATCTCCGTCATGGGCCGCTCGACCCAAGGCGTGATCGTGTTCGACACCGGCGAAGACGAACGCGTGGTGTCCGTCGAGCACATCCCGGAAGAGAACGACAGCGGCGCCGAGGTTGGTGTCGCGGGCGTGGACGATGAGGATGTTCCGGACGCGGATAGCCCGGACGAGAGCGATCCGGACGAGGATGCCCCGGACGAGGCGTAAGGCCGTTTAGCTGGTCTTGCGAAGGGCGTCGTCGCCGCACAGCGCCCGCAGCGAGGCTGCGGCCGGCGATAGCGCGGCGAGCGCCTCGAAATCACGAACCAGGGCGCGGTGCCGCTCGGGATGGCTCAAAAGCCCAGACGCGCGCAAGCGCGACATGGTCCTGGAAAGCGTGTCGGCGTTGAGTCCCAGATAATCCGCCATATCGGTCCGACTGAGCGGCATCTCGAAGGCGAGCCCACCATTGGGGGCCCGCGCGCCGGTCCGCAGGGCAAGTTCCGTGAGGAAGGTCGCGACCCGCTGCTGGCAGTCGAAGCGGCCAATGGCGGTGGTGTGAATGGCTTGCAGCGCGGTTTGCTGGGCGGTCCGGTCGTCGTAATAGCGCTGGACGGCCGGGGTCGAAGCCGCGAAGTCCCGAAAGGCGCTCCAGCGGAAGCGCAGAACCTCGCCACGGCTGACCGCGGTGAGATGCGCGGATGCGGCTTGTGGGGCGAAGGCACCGCGAAACACGTCGCCGGGTTGGAGCACACTCACCACCTGCCGCAGCCCCTGGGGCACGGTGAGGTGGAGCATGAGCGCGCCGGAGCGGACCACGAAGACGGCCTCGCTGGCATCGATGCTTAAGGGAAGGGTCTGCCCCCGCCGGGTCCGCACCACGGCGCCATGTCCGGCCAGGACATCCGGAACGGGCTCAGGCATAGCAGCCGTTTCCGAGGGCGTTGCCTGGGCCGCTCGGGCCGTTCCCACTGCGCTCAAGGTGGATGTCGTTGCCAAGTGTTGTCCCGCGGGCGACCGGTTTTGTGATCAAGAGACAAGCTGTCGGTCACGCGGGCGAGTCGCGCTTTGATATCGATCAAGCCTGGGGGGCCGCGACACTGTGTCAACGCGGACACGCTACCCGCAACGGTTTGACCCAAATCAATAAAAACCGTTGCGTCACCGCAACAGTCGGCCTGGGATACGCCCTGGGCTGATTTCAGTCAGCCCACCCGGTCGATCCGTGCTGGAGCCTGACGGCCCGCCGCCCCAACAATAGGGAAGAACACAGGCGGCGCCGCTATGCGGCTGCTCGCCGCTTAAAGGGGGACGTTGAAATGAACAGATTCATGACAGTTGCGGTGGCACTTGCCCTCACAGCCGGAGCCGCGGTCATGTCTTTGCCGGCTATGTCTTCGCTGGCGATGGCCGGCGACAATCATGGAAACTTCATGATCCGGGGGCTCGTTACCGGGGTTCTCCCCGATACCGATGCCACGGTGCGCGCCGGCGGTGCTGTCATTCCCGGCGCCGATGCCGATGTCAGCGACGAGATCGTCCCGGCGACCACGCTCACCTATTTCTTGAACGACAATTTGGCGGTCGAGCTGTTCTGCTGCTTCGCCAAGCACTCCGTCGACGGGACGGGCAGTATCTCGGGGCTTGGCGAGATCGCCGACACTTGGATCTTCCCGCCGGCGCTGACCGCGCAGTACCACTTCAACACGGATGGCAAGTTCAAGCCGTATGTGGGTGCGGGCCTTCAATACATTGCCTTTTTCGATGAGGGCACGGGCCAGAACCGGCTCGGCGCCACCAGCGTCAGCATCGACGAGGCGGTGGGCTTCACCCTCCAGGCGGGCATCGACGTCGCCATGGGCAATGGCTGGTACCTCAACGCCGATGTGAAGAAGACGTGGCTGGATACGGAGATCTCATGGCGTGGGACCGGGGTGACCGCCGACGCTGATCTTGATCCGCTGATCGTCTCGGCCGGATTTGGCTACCGCTTCAATCTCAGCGACGTCTTCGGTCACAGCCCACAGACCGCCTCAATAGATCTCAAGTAATAAACAGTAAGTTGGGGTGGGGAAGGGCCTGGCATGCGCCGGGCCCTTTTTCTTTGGGCGCCGCGAAAGGTAAAGGCGCCGCAGCTTCCGCCTTGCCGATAGCGCGCCCGCGCGGCTAGAAGGGGCCCTGGTGCTTTGAGAGCCCATCCATCCTGGATGCCGCCGGAAGCGCCTGGAGCGTGAGCGGCATGCGCGTTGGCCTTTACCCCGGCAGCTTCGATCCGGTGACCTTGGGGCACGTCGATATCGTGCGCCGGGCGGCCCATCTCGTGGACCGGCTGGTGATTGCCGTAGGCACCCACCACGACAAGCATCCGCTGTTCTCGGCCGAAGAGCGTCTCGCGCTCGCCCGCGAAGTGCTCGAACCCGTCGCCAAGGAGCTCGGGATGGGGCTGTCGGTCACAACCTATGACAGCCTGACCGTCGAAGCGGCCAAGACGGCCAAGGCCGCCGTCGTCATTCGGGGGCTTCGCGACGCCGGCGATTTCGATTACGAGATGCAGATGGCCGGCATGAACGCCGCGCTGGCGCCGGAAATAGAGACGGTGTTTCTGGCCTCGACGCCCGGCACGCGCCATATCGCAGCCAGCCTCGTCCGTCAGATCGCCGCAATGGGCGGGGATGTTTCAAGCTTCGTCCCGCCCATCGTCGGCGCGGCCCTCAAACAGAAGTTCAGCAAATAGCCAGCATCAATAACCCGCGAGGAAATCCCATGACCACTAGGGCCATTGTCCTTTTCGCAGCCGCGTTGTTGTTCGGCGCCTTGAGCGCGCAAACCCCCGCGCACGCCGCCAATCTCGGCGATCCGTCATCGCTCAACGAGAAGGCGCCGCCCATCTACAAGGCGAAGTTCGAAACCAGCAAAGGCACCTTCGTCATCGAGGTTCACCGCGATTGGTCGCCCAACGGCGCCGACCGCTTCTACAATCTGGTGAAGAACGGCTTCTACAACGATGCGCGGTTCTTCCGCGTCATCGACGGCTTCATGGTGCAGTTCGGCATCAGCGGCAACCCGGATCTCTCCGCGGTGTGGCGCGAGGCACGGATCCCGGATGACCCGGTGAAAGAGAACAATGGCCGTGGCATGGTGAGCTTCGCCACCGCCGGTCCCGGCACGCGCACCACGCAGGTGTTCATCAATTTCGGTGACAATTCCATGCTGGATGGACAGGGCTTTTCGCCCTTCGGTCAGGTTGTCTCCGGCATGGACGTCGTCGACTCGCTCTACAGCGGCTATGGCGAGGGCGCGCCGCGCGGCGACGGACCGGACCAAGGACGCGTCCAGAGCCAGGGCAACGCCTATCTGATCACAGACTTCCCCAAGCTCGACTACATCAAGAAGGCCACCATCGAGCAGTAGCTGAAACCGATACGGAAAAAGGAGCCAACACACGTGGCAAATCCGGAAGACACGCTCATCCTCGAGACGAGCAAGGGCAACGTCGTGGTGGAACTCCGCCCCGACCTGGCCCCCAATCACGTGACGCGCATCAAGGAACTGGCGCGTCAGGGATTCTATGACGGTGTCCCGTTCCATCGTGTGATCGAAGGCTTCATGGCCCAGACCGGCGACCCCACGGGAACCGGCACTGGCGGTTCCGGCCAAAAGCTCAACGCAGAGTTCAACGCCGAGCCGCATACCCGCGGTGCGGTGTCGATGGCGCGTGCTCAATCGCCCGACTCCGCCGACAGCCAGTTCTTCATCGTGTTCGACGACGCCACCTTCCTCGACCGGAAATACACTGTCTGGGGCCGCGTGATCGAAGGCATGGAGAATGTCGATGAGATCAACAAGGGCGAGCCGCCGGCAAGCCCCGACAAGATCGTATCGGCGAAAATCGGCGCCGACGCGTAGAGGCTGACGATGCAACAAGGGGGAACGCCCATGTGGTTGCCAGGTCTTCTATTCACGCTGGTGGCGCTCGTCGCCGGCGGCATGATTGCCTTGCAAGCCCCCATCAACGCCGAGGCGGCGACCCGCCTCGGGCACCCGATCTCCGCGGCCACCATGTCGTTTTGCGTTGGCACGATCGCGCTGATCGCATTGACGGTGCTGTTCGCGCGGAACAGCACCAATCTCGGTGTCTTGCAGACCATGCCGCTTTACATGCTTCTCGGCGGCGGTCTGCTCGGCGCGGTCTATGTCACCGTGAACCTGGTGCTGGCGCCGAAGATTGGTGTGGCCGCGATCATGGCACTCGGCATTGCCGGCCAACTGGTCACCGCGCTCCTGCTCGACCGCTTCGGCATGTTCGAGCTTTTGGCGCGCGAAATGAGCGTGGGCCGCGTGACCGGCGCCGTCTTGGTTTTGGTCGGCGCGCTCATGGTGCGGCTACTCTAGCCGGCACGTCCCCTTGCGCACAGACCTTTTCGATTTCGAACTTCCCGAAGAGCTGATCGCGCTCAGGCCCGCGCAGCCGCGCGATGCCGCGCGATTGCTCGTGATCGAACCGGGCGCGCAGGCGCAGCTGGCCGACAAGCGCATGACGGATCTGCCGAACCTGCTGGCATCAGGCGACGCGCTGGTATTCAACGACACCCGCGTGATTCCCGCGGCCTTGAAGGGCGTACGCGCGCGGGGCGAGACGACGGCCCAAATCTCGGCGACACTGATCGAACGCCTGGATGACCATCGCTGGCAGGCCTTGGCGCGGCCCGCCAAGCGGCTCGAGCCGGGCGACCGTATCCAGTTCGGCGAGAACGGGAAGGCATGCGCGCTTGGATGCCTCGACGCGACAGTGGAAGCGAAGGGCGCGGACGGTGAGGTGACTTTGGCCTTCGAGCTAAGCGGGCCGGCGCTGCATGATGCTATCGAAGCGCAAGGCGCCATGCCGCTGCCGCCCTATATCGCTGCGCGGCGTGCGGCGGACGACCAGGATCGCAGCGACTATCAGACCACCTTTGCGCGGGAAGAGGGGGCCGTGGCCGCGCCCACCGCGGGGCTGCATTTCACCGATGCCCTGATGCAAGAACTCGAGGCACGGGGAAACTCCTGCCAGTTCGTGACCCTGCATGTGGGCCCTGGCACCTTTCTACCCGTGCGTGCCGAGGACACGGAAGAGCACAAGATGCATGCCGAATACGGCGTCGTGAGTAATGAGGTCGCCTTTGCTCTGAACGCGATAAAATCGCGCGGCAACAAGATCGTTGCCGTCGGCACGACTGCCTTGCGGCTGCTGGAAAGTGCGTCCGATGAGTTCGGCACCCTGAAGCCGTTCGCGGGCGAAACCGACATCTTCATCACGCCGGGCTATCGGTTTCGCTTCGTGGATCGCCTGGTGACGAATTTCCACTTGCCGCGCTCGACCTTGTTCATGCTGGTGGCCGCGTTCTCGGGGCTGGACACCATGAAGCAGGCTTATGCCCATGCGGTGCGTGAGCGTTATCGCTTCTATTCTTACGGCGATGCCTGCCTGCTCACCCCGGCGGACGGCGCATGAGCGATGCATTCACCTTCTCGGTGACGGCACGGGACGGATGCGCGCGCACCGGCGCCATCACCACCCCGCGCGGGGTGGTCCGCACACCGGCCTTCATGCCGGTCGGCACCGGCGCCACGGTCAAGGCGATGTTTCCCGAAGACGTGGCCGCAACCGGCGCCGACATCATTCTCGGCAACACCTATCATTTGATGCTTCGGCCGGGTGCGGAGCGGATCGCACGGCTCGGCGGCTTGCACAAGTTCATGCATTGGGACAAGCCGATCCTCACCGATAGCGGCGGCTATCAGGTGATGTCGCTGTCCAAGCTCCGGAAGATCACGGAAGAGGGGGTCACCTTTCAGTCGCATTTGGACGGCGCCACCATTGCGCTGACGCCGGAGCGGGCCATCGAGGTGCAATGTTTGCTGGGCTCAGACATCCAGATGGTGCTGGACGAGTGCACGCCGTTTCCGGCGACCCGCGACGAGGCAAAGAAGTCCTTGGATCTGTCCATGCGCTGGGCGGCACGCTCGAAGACCGCCTTCAAGGCGCTGAGCGCGCCGGGCCAGGCCTTGTTCGGCATCGTGCAAGGCAGCGTCTATCCAGAACTGCGCGAAGAAAGCGCCAACGCGCTCATCGACATTGGTTTTCCCGGCTATGCGGTCGGTGGGCTTGCGGTGGGAGAGGGCCAAGAGGCCATGTTCGACATGGTCGAGGTCACCACCGCGTTTCTTCCCGAAGACCGACCGCGCTATCTGATGGGTGTCGGCACGCCCCAAGACATGCTCGGCGCCATCGCCCGCGGGATCGACATGTTCGACTGCGTGATGCCGACGCGGGCAGGGCGGCATGGCCAGGCGTTCACTTGGGCCGGGCGTGTGAATTTGCGCAATGCCTGTCACGCCGACGATGCAAGCCCGCTCGATTCTGAAATCAACTGCCCCGCCGCGCAGTATAGCCGCGCCTATCTGCATCACCTGGTCAAGTCAGGCGAGTCGCTCGGCGGCATGCTGCTCACCTACGCCAATGTTCAATTCTACCAAGAGCTCATGGCGCGCGCGCGCGAGGCCATCGCGGCAGGGAATTTCGCCGCCTTCGCCGAGGACGTGTGCCGCCGCTACGCAAACGCCGCCGAAGACGACTAGGCCTATTGCGGTTTGACCTGCGAGGCGGGGCCGCCTTTCGAGGTCGCCCGCCGCTCGCGTGCGAACAGGTAGAGACCGGCAAGGATGACGATGGCGCCGCCGCCCAGGGTCCAGGGCGTGGGCACGTCGCCGAACACCAAGAAGCCGCCGACCGACATCCAGATCAGCCCGAGATAGATGTAAGGCGCGAGCACCGCCGCCGGCGCCATCCTGTGGGCCAGGATGAGCAGCCAATGGCCCAGCCCACCCCAAAAGCCGAGCGTGGCGAAGAGAAACCACAGCCACCAATCGTCGGGCGACTGCCAATTGACGACGGCAAAGGGTGTCATCAACAGCACGCCGACCAATGGCGTATAGGTCTGCGTCACCGCGGCCGGGTCGTGGGCGGCGAGATAGCGCGTGGCGATGTTGTAAAGCGCATAGCCGCAGGTTGCCCCCAGCACGAGCAGCATGGCCCAATGCATATGACCCAGCCCCGGATGCATCACCACGAGCACACCGACGAAGCCGGCGAGGATGGCGAGCATGCGGTGCCAGCCGACCCATTCGCCAAGCAGCGGTCCGGCAAGCAAGGCGACCAGAAGCGGTGTGAGAAAGAAGATGGTGACCGTCTGGTCGAGCTGAAGATATTTCAGCGCGACGAAGTTGAGCGCCGTGGTGAGGATCATGAACACGGAGCGGATCAGCTGGATCAGAGGTTTCGCCGAGCGGAGAGACGGGCGCAGCGCGAACGGCCACAGCACCACCGCGCTGAACACCACGTGACCGGCAAAACGCAGCCATGTCGCTTGGCTTGTCGGCACGCCGTGGTCGTCGACGAGGTATTTGACGGTGGTGTCGAGCAGCGCGAAGCAGGCCGTGGCCAGCACCATCAGGCCGATCGCCTTGAAGACATTGGCATGGTCGGCGGAGGCGGTCAGGGAAGGGCGTGGGGTCATCGGCGTTGGATCATGGGTGACCGCCTATGTGCACCAATCTTTGCGTTCGCGCCATCCGCCGATAAAAGGAGTGACCGATTCTCGTGGAGGACAAATTGGCTGACATTCGCGCCATATGCGCCATTGGCTTGCAGGGGCAGCTCGGGCTCAAGGGCCATCTGCCCTGGGAGGGGAACAAGGGACGCGAGTATGTCGACGACGTGGCCCGGTTCTTCGAGGTGACACGCGGTCACGTAATCATCGCGGGCCCAACGACCATCGGCGCGATCCCGCCTTTCGCCTATGAGGACCGGACCATTTGCGAGATCCGCTCGAGCCACCATCCCGAAGAGGTGTTTGCCTGGTTTCCCGACCGCGTGGTCTATGTGGGCGGCGGCCCGCCGGTGTGGGATGTGTACGCGCCCTATATCCGCCATTGGGACATCAACCGGCTGCCTTACGACGGCGAAGCCGACCGCTGGTTCGACCCCGCCTGGCTGGTCGCCACGCTCGACGGCGACTAGGCGCACCGCACCGCGCCGCGAAGCCCGCCGTTTTGCCGATAAACTTCCCGCGAACAAGCCCGAAATCGCCGCAATTCGGCTATATCGCACTTGCGAAAAGATGTTTCGCGTTGAAACGGCGAGGGCTAAAATTTGAGCGCAAGAGCCGGAGGCGGGGCACCTTTCGGTTCGGCGCAAAGGAACCTAATCCCAAATGCTGATGGACGCCCCTGCGCTCGCCAAGGAGACAGCCATAGCTGCCACCGAACCAGAGTACAGTGCCGAACAGGTCGGCTGGCGTTTCGCGCTCGGCAGCGTCATTCTGGTCGGCGCCTATATCGCCTGGCCGATGATTCCCTTGGTCATGGCCGCAGATCTCGACCCGGGTGTCAAAGCGGGGCTCTCGGGCTTGCTCGGCGCAACGCCCTTTCTCTCCAAGTTCATTGCCATCGCCGTGATGGGCCGTCCGGCCTATTATTTCCTGAAGCGCACGGTCTACGCGCGCTTGCGGCGCCGCTT